>Ga0310120_10000075_pt1 | contig 71340 bp, 51 predicted proteins | sample CB27_AW_983_MG_FD_203506 | JGI IMG/M metagenome (GOLD analysis project Ga0310120, IMG submission 203506) | Marine microbial communities from Western Arctic Ocean, Canada - CB27_AW_983 | ecosystem: Environmental > Aquatic > Marine > Oceanic | place: Canada: Western Arctic Ocean | collected...
GGCTGCTCCCTGACGGCCGAGTGGCGGAACTGGCAGACGCACGGGACTTAAAATCCTGTGAGGGGTTTCCCTCGTGTGGGTTCGAATCCCACCTCGGCCACTGTTGTTTCGCTTCACCGACGAATTCCATTCGACTGCCGTGAGATAGGTAGACGGGGCCCGGGAAGGCCGGCAAGAGAGTCGCCGTGGGTAAGAAGACACGACTGGCGATTGTTGTGGCGCTGGTTGCTGCCGCCGCCGCGGCGCTTCCGTTGTGGTGGCCCTTGCTCCTGGGCCCCGTGGTCGAGCCGCCTGAAACCGACGAAGGTCACGTCGCCTCGATCTCGCTGACAGCTCCGGCGGCCAGCCCGTTCCTCAATACCCGGGTCCAGGCCCGCTACGTCGGCAGCCAGGCCTGCCGCGAGTGTCACCAGGACGAGGCCGACTCGTTCGCCCTCTCGGGCATGTCCCGGTCGATGCGGACGGTCAATCTCGACGCCGAACCCCCCGACACCTCCATCAAACACAAGCCCTCCGAACGAGTCCTGCAGTCGACCCGGCAGGACGGCAGGTTGTTGCACCGCGAGGAGATCACCGGGGGCTCTCAACCGTGGATCGTCGGTGAACACGACATCAAGTACGTCGTCGGATCGGGTGTCCACTTCACCATGTACCTCTGCGAAATCGACGGCTTCCTCGTCGAATCTCCGCTGACCTGGTACGTCGCGAAACCCGAGTGGTCGATGTCGCCCGGTTACGACTCGCCACATCACCTGGGGTTCCAGCGAGAGATCACCGCGGCCTGCCTGTTCTGCCACGCCGGGCGGGCCACCGCGATCGACAACAGCTATCACCGAATCCGAATCGATGAGCTGGCGATCGGCTGTGAACGCTGCCACGGGCCGGGGTCTTTGCACACCGCCAGGCACAACGGGAAATCGACCGGCGAAACCGGCGGGGACGGCGGAGAGTACGACCGGACGATCGTCAATCCCGCCCGGTTGGACCGTGATCGTGCCGAGGCGGTCTGTCACCAGTGCCACCTGCAGTCCCGAGCCTACGTCGACCCCCGCGGCCGAGGCCTGGCCGACTATCGGCCCGGACTGGCGCTCGAGGACTTCCAGCACTATTACCGATCGACCGATCCCCGCCAGCAGATGCAGGTCGTGGGTCATGCCGAGCAGATGATGCTGAGCCGCTGTTACAGAGAATCCGACTCGCTGACCTGCATCACCTGTCACAATCCCCACGCGACGCCCACCGTCGCCGACCGGCCCGCTCACTACCGCCGACTCTGCCAGAACTGCCACGGTGCAGCCGATACGAGTCGATGCACAGCCGATGAAATCCGGCGTCAGCAGACCCGTCCGGCCGACAACTGCATCGCCTGCCACATGCCGACGATTCCGACCAAGACCCTGCACACCGCGGTCACGCACCATCTCATCGGTCTCCACGGCGGTGACGCTGCCAACACCAGGCCCGGAAATTCGGGCAGAGCTCCCGGGGACGGGCTCGAACCGTTGCACGACCTCTCCGGCTACCACCAACTCGACCGCCAACGTTCACTCGGCCTGGCGACGCTGAAGCGGGTCTTCCAGTTGGGAATCGATTCCGGTCCCCGGTCGCAACAACTCTGGGACCGTTCGCAGACCCTGTTGTTGCAGGTCCACAATGACGGCCTGGACGATCCCGATGTCGAAGCGACGCTGGCTCAGTTGCTGTTTGCGGACAACAAGAACCAGGCGGTCCGTCACGCTGCCGCGGCACTCAAGAACCCCGCGATCGGCGTCGAATCGCGACTCAACGCCCTCTACGCTCTGGCCAGTCACCACCATTCTCAGAATCGGCCCCGCAAGTCGCTCGAGTACCTGGACCAGCTGATCCGGATCCGCCGCAGTGCGTCGGACTGGGAAATGCGAGGCCTGTGCCAATTGCAGCAGCGAGAGTTCCAGGCGGCGATCGAGTCCCTGCAGACAGCGGTGGCGATCGATCCGGAACTGCTGCCGGCCCACGACCTTCTCTCCCGGCTGTACGGCGACCTGGGCAAGAAGACCGAGTCGGCCCGTCACCGCCGCCGGGTCCGCCGACTGCAGGCGATCTTCCGTGGCCGCCGGCCCTAGGGCGGAACGACCTCCGCGCCACGAACCTCCAACGGTGTGTCCGGCTTCATGCCGAACGTGCCGAGATGACTCGAGCCGTGGCCCGGTGGGTGTTGACGATGCCTGCCCGGTCATCACCTGGCGATGAACAGGTCCAGGAGCCGGAAGGCAGATGGTGGTATCGTTGGAGTTTGAATACAGGGCCCTGTGATCTCCGAGTTCGAGGTGTTCTGTGGTGTTTGAAGTGGCCGTTCCTGTCGGCGGCCCTTCCGGTTCACAATGGGATTGCCGAACCGGCTGCAGATCCGGCGGAAAAAAACCAAAAAACAGACCGCCATCGACAATCCTCAGGCTCACCCCCGGAAACAGCCCCCGATCACCGATGACCAACAACCTGCTAGACTGGCAACACGCTTCCACCACCACTTCCAGGCGCCTCGATGCCGGGATTCTCCATCGAGTCGATCGACTTCGGTTCGCCGTGGGCGCTGCTGGTGATCGCGATAGCGGCCATCATCCAGGATGACCTGACCTGCCTGGTCGTCGGATCAGCGGTGGCAGCCGGTGAGGCCGAGCCGCTGCCGGCTGCGGCCGCGTGCCTGACCGGTATCTCTCTCGGCGACATCGGCTGGTTCGTCTCGGCACGACTCATCGGCCGGAAAATCCTCTCGTTGTGGCCCTTCAGAGTGATTGTCTCGGAGGAAAAACTCCGGCGAGGACGTGAGCGATTCGAACGCATGGGAGTGCGTGCCCTGTTCGCCAGCCGGTTTCTGCCGGTTCTTCGTACTCCGCTGCAGGTCGTCTCGGGGATGCTCGCCGGCTCGATCCTGCCCGGGTGTGGCGTGCTGCTGGTCGCAGGAGTGATCTACGTGACCCTGTTCATCGGGACCGGAGCTGCAGTTGGGCAGTCCGAGACCGTCCGCGGGTTTTTTGATCACTATGGAGCCGTGGGCCTGGTGATGGTTCCGCTGGTGATCTGGGCGACGGCGGCCGTGGTGAGATCGGTGGTGGCGAAGCGAATGGCCGCCGGAGAAGAAGACTGAAACGCGGTCGAGGAGTTCCCCGTCAACAGGGTCCCTCGAGGTCGATCGCGGACCGGGTTGGCCAGGCCCACGATCACCGCGACAGCACCGTCGCCCAACGCTCGTACTCGGACTGGCAGTCCGCAGCACTCTCGAACTTCTTCCAGACCAACCGGCCGCGGAAGCCGTACCGCCGCCCGGACTCAACCCGTCGGATCACGTACTGGAAGTCCCATGCCGGTCGGCGTGATTCCGGCTTGACCTGGAAACGGTACATCGCGAAACGGATCTCGTCTTCGGCGGTCAGCATCCGGTCGAACATCATGATCAGCACCATCCCCCGATCGGCCCGGGCGTAATAGAACGGCCGAGTGAACCGGGGGTAGTCATAGCTCACCACGCTCCAGGGTGACTTGTGGTCGTCGTCGATGGGCAACCGCTTCGAATCGCGGCTGCGATAGACGCCCCCGTGACGGTGCAGGTAATCCGTCCGGGGCGCCTGCACCGACACCCACTGCTCTTCGGAATCCGGACCGGTGATTCCCCGAAAATGCATGTCGATGTCCGTCAACGAGTTCATGTAGTTGGCCCAGAACAGCAACGCGTACCCGAACCTGCCGAACAACTCGGCGTCACCGGGCGTGCACGAGAACCGAAAATCGATCGCGTTGGGTCGAGCCAGGCTCAACGTCATCGTACTCTCCAGCCTCCAGGGACTGTCCTCTGCCCGGCGAGCCCACTCGACACTCGTCTCGTCGATCTGTTTCAAGCGATAGGGCCCATACCGCGGGCTGAAATCGTTCATCGACTGGCGGTGGCCACTGATGACGTGCTCGAAGTTCAACGCCACGCGGAACGCATCGTAATCCGGGGCGTCGCGCAGGTTCAGCAGTGACCGAATGCCGCTGAGCCGGTTGGGCGAGTAGGTGTTGTCCCAGGCGGCGACCCTCAGATCACCGGCCGACATCTCGAGCATCTCGAAGGCCCCACTGCCGTCATCCTTGGCCACTTTCACCAGCGGCCGGGGAAGTGAGGACAGACGGCCACCATCGACGTTCTCCGGTTTCACCGACGAACCCGACGAGGGCCGATCGGCGGGCCCTGCGTCTCGACACCCAGAACCCCCAACAGCGATCACCACTGCAACAGCGACCAGGACCGACATCCATCCGAGCGATTCCGGCAGTAGCCGTGTCATGGCTGCCGGCTCCGGACAGCTGCCAGGCGACGGGTCAACGGACCGGCCATCAGCAGCACCAGCCACAACGCCAACGAAATCAACGAAACGAACGCCCCTCGCCGGAAACTGTCGGATTCGTAGTAGACGCTGATCGTGTGCTCGCCGGCTGGACAGGGTACGGCACGCATGAACATGTTGGCCGGCACCACCCGTTCGCCGCGGCCGTCGACGGTCGCCTTCCAGTCACGAGTCCAGGTGTCACTGAAGACGACCAGCCCGGCACGGGCCAGCTTGACGCGAACGGTGACCCGGTGAGCCCGTCGCTCGACCAGCGTCACCGACTCGGAACCCTCTCCCGCCAGGGGTCCATCCCCGGGCAAGTCCGGACGCGGCAGTTGCTCTTCGACAAAGGTGCCCCCCTCAAATCCTCGCTCGACCAATGGCCGCAGCCGCTCCTCCAACGCCACCAGCAAATTCCGCTCGGACCCGGCACGCGCCTCGAGACTCTCCAGCGAGTCCACCCGGGTCCAATCGTGCACGATCACCACCCGCTGCCGGGCCGACGCATTCTCGAACAGGTCGTAGACCTCGTCCCGGTAGGCGAACACGCTCTCCTTGACCAGCCGGTCACCGGCCAGGTCGATCGCATAGGTCCGGTGTGCCCCGCGGGGACAGACATAGTACCGAACCCCCAGCAGATCGAAGAACTGCCGTTTGACCGGTCGCGGCGTGTCAGGGCCGAAGGCGAACACGTGCTGCAGAAAAGGAGGCTGCCCGGAAATCGCGAACAGGAAGCTGCTGAACCGGCGCGGGATCAGGTCCTCGGCGCCGCCGAGAGTGTGAAACCGATCGATCGCAAACCGGTTGAACAGCCTCGAGGACTCGTCACACAGGCAGGCCAGGCGGAAGTCCCCGGTTGCCTCGCCCAGTGCCTCGGCCACGCGATGAGACGGCGCCGCCTTCTCGTCGACCTCCGACGACTGAAGCCACGGCGAACCCATCACGAACAACTCGATGGCCACCACCGCCAGCAAACCCATCGCGCCAACCGTCGGTTGCCGCCGCCACCGCGCGTACCCCAGTACCAGCCCGACAACCACCACGGTCGAAGCGGCGAGGACCACTTCGCGAGCCAACTCACCAAATCGCTCAACCTGCAGGTCCACGCGAGCGACCAGTTCACCGGCTCCGTCCGACGCCCGCACCAGGCTGAGCCACCAGTCGGGCGGATCGACCTGTCCCGCCCAGCCGGCGATCCCGTAGACCAGGCCCGCCAGGCCCAGGGCCGATGCGACTGCCATCAGCCGGAAACTGCCGCGACGTCTCGATGCCCCCTGCACCGCATCGCAGCCCAGAGCCGCCAACGCGGCAACGCCGAACAACAGGAACAGCCGCAGAACAATCGGACGTCGGAACAGGTTGAAGCCGGGCAGGTAGAGGTAACAGACCGAATAGACCACGCCGCCCAGGCAATACGAGACCAGCCCCAACGTGATGATCGCCCACCAGGCCGCCTCCTTGCGGCGGTGACTGAACACCCCGCAGGCGGCCAACACCAGCCCGACCACGCCGCTGTGGAACATCGCGTTCCAGTTCTGGAGATCGCCCCAATAGGTCCCTTTGAGGGGATCTCCGAACAGACCTGGAACGATCGCCCGCCCCCAGTGAGCTGCCGGAATCGAGTGCGACTCGGCCACCTCCAGAGACAGTTCACCGCGGTGCGCCTGGTCCATGAACTCGATCGCCGGCCACAACACCGCCGTCACCAACCCCAGGGCCAGCAACGCCGATGTGGCGGCACCGGCCAGACGACCCAGGTTGGTCCACGAAGACCGGTCGGACCAGTCCACGGAAAACACCAGCAGGTAAACGGGGATCAACCACGCCATCACGAGGGTGAAGATGGGGCACCCGGCCAGGAACTGCAGGGCCAGCAGGCCGGCCAGGCCGGCCAGGCCGCCAGCACTGCGACCACCTGCCAGGCGATCCACCTGCCACAAGATCCACGGCCACCAGGCGATCGCGTGGACGATCATCGCCTGTCCCTCGTGGAAATGCACCAGCCCGGTCCCACCACCGATGAACACCATCGCCGCCACCGCGGAAGCCTCAGGGGAACACTCCCGGCCACGGCAGTACAGCCACGTCCCGGCACCGGCCAGCAACGTGTGGCCGACGATCAGCAGACAGAAGGCCCGCTCGGTCGACACCAGCAGGTGAATCCAGTTGGGCGGATACAGGACTCCCTGTTGCACGCTGACCAGCAGGGGCACACCGCAGTCGGTGTAGGGATTCCAGTGAGGAATCGTCCCTCGGCCCAGCATCTCGAACGCCACGTCGGCCAGCGGGTAGGCGAACAGGTAGAAATCGCCGTCTCGCTCGGCCGGAGCCACTCCGTCCGGGGCAAACAGGTAGCGGCCGAACAATGCCAGCCACAACCCCAACGGGACCATCGCCACCAGCCAGTCGCGACGTGACATCACCGATGCATTCTCCCGCGGGCCGGTCCGACCACCATCAACTCGCCCGTGGTGAGAACTCTTCGCACGGCATTCCTAACGACTCGGCCACCGCCAGGTTGGTCACCTTCCCACCGTGCACGTTGACCGCCTCGGCCAGGCCGGCATCAACCGAGGCGGCCTCCGCCAGGCCATCCGAGGCAATCCGCTGGATGTAGGGGAACGTCACGTTGCACAACGCGTAGGTGCTGGTCCGTCCGACCGCTCCGGGCATGTTGGTCACGCAGTAGTGCACGATCCCCTCCTCGATGTAGGTCGGTTCCGAATGGGTCGTCGGTCGAGCGGTTTCCACGCAGCCTCCCTGGTCAATCGCCACGTCGATGATCACCGCACCGGGCTTCATCCGGCCCAGGTCGTCGGCACTGACCAGTTGCGGAGCCCGAGCCCCGGCGATCAACACCGCTCCGATCACCAGGTCGGCCATCGCCAGTTGCTCGCGGATCGTGTGCCGATCCGAAAACGTCGTGTTGACGTTGGCCGGCATGATGTCCTCCAGGTACCTCAGTTGATCCACGTTGATGTCCAGGATCGTGACGTCGGCCTGGAAACCGGCGGCAATCTGTGCGGCGTTCTTGCCGACCACTCCGCCGCCGAGGATCACGATGTGGGCCGGTGGCACACCGGGAACTCCGCCCAGCAGGATCCCCCGACCCTCCTGGGGACGTTCCAGGAACTTCGCACCCTGCTGGATGCTCATCCGACCCGCCACCTCGCTCATCGGGGTCAGGCACGGCAGGTCGCCCCGCCGACCCCGCAACGTCTCGTAGGCCACGGCGGTCGCTCCCGAATCAATCACTCCCCGGGTCAACTGCTCGTCAGCAGCGAAGTGAAAGTAGGTCATCAACAACTGGTCGGGCCGCAACTGCTCGATCTCCGGCGGCTGCGGCTCCTTGACCTTGATCACCATCCCCGCTTCGGCCCAGACCTGCTCGGAGGACTCGACAATCTCGGCCCCGCACGCCAGGTACTCGTCGTCGGGAATCCCGCTGCCCTGCCCGGCCCCCGTCTCGACCAGCACGCGGTGCCCGCCCTGCACCAGTTCCTCGACTCCGACCGGCAGCATCGCCACGCGGTATTCGTCCTGCTTGATCTCACGCGGTACGCCTACGATCATGACGGCCGTCCCTCAACCACTCGGTCCGATTCGTAATCAAACACCAGTTGCCACCTCGCGACAAGGTGGCTTGAATGTCCGCGATGAACCTCATCCCCGAATTGCCCGAAGCCCCACCCGAATTCACCTCGGTCGAAGCCGATGCGGCAGCCGAGTTGATCCGGCTGGCGTTAGCCGAGGACCTCGGTGATGCGGGAGATCGAACCGGGGAGGCACTCATCGAACAGGACGCGGTGGGCCGGATCGAGATTCGCAGCCGGGACGACGGCATCGTCTGTGGCCTGCCGGTGGTGACACAGATCTTTGAGACTCTCGACACCCGGGTCACCCTCACGCTCCACGTCCGCGATGGTCAACGGATCGAGGAACCCGGTTGCCTGGCCACTCTTGCGGGGCCGGTCCGCAGCCTGCTGGCCGGAGAGCGGACGGCGCTGAACTTCCTCGGCTACCTCTCGGGCATCGCCACCCAGGTGGCCGCCCACGTGGCCGCCGTCGCGGGCACCGATGCCCGGGTGCTCGACACCCGCAAGACGCTGCCCGGCTGGCGACGGCTGGCCAAGTACGCCGTCGCCTGTGGTGGCGGAACCAATCACCGAATGGGGCTCTTCGATGGTGTCCTGATCAAGGACAACCACCTGGCCAGCCGGGGCGACCAGCTTGCGGTCGCCGAAGCCGTGACCGCCGCACGAGATGCGGTGCCCGCCGGACTGACCGTGCAGGTCGAAGTCGACACGCTCGAACAACTCGCCGACGCGCTCCGCGGGGCACCCGACATGGTCCTGCTGGACAACATGACACCCGATCAACTGGCCCGGGCGGTGGCGATTCGCGACGAGCAGTCTCCCGGCGTTCTGCTGGAGGCCTCCGGGGGCATCACGCTGGAATCGCTCGCCGAAATCGCCGCCACCGGAGTCGACCGGATCAGCCTGGGTGCGCTGACGCATTCGGTCCCCAACTGGGACGTGAGTTTCGACTGGGTCGCCGGACCCGACAACCGTCCCTAGGCCAGCAATCCGGGAATCGGCTCGTCGTGGTAGACGTGATGCGGCCGGTCCTCGGAGTCGTACCAGGCCCCCGTATGCGGGATGCCCAACACGTCGTATATCGTCGCCGCCATCGTCTCGGGCGTCTGCTTGGCTTCCTTCGGATGTCCGCCGATCTTGTCACTGGCACCGATCACCGTGCCGCCACGCACTCCGCCGCCGGCAAAGAACACGCTCTGCACCGCACCCCAGTGGTCCCGTCCGGGCAACTCGTAGTGCTGGGGCAGGCCGAAGACCTTCGGTGTCCGACCGAATTCGCCGGCCATCACGATCATCGTCGAATCCAGCAGGCCCCGATCGTCGAGATCGGAGACCAGGCCGGCGACGGCCTGGTCCATCGGTGGCAGCAGGTTGTTCTTCAGGTTCGGGAAGGCGTTGCCGTGAGTGTCCCAGGTTTCGTTGCGACCCATGTTCACCTGCACCAGTCCCACCCCGCATTCGACCAGCCGACGGGCCAGCAGGCAGGAGGAGCCGAAGAGATTGCGACCGTAGAGCGATCGGACCGGGTCCGGCTCGGTCGAAAGGTCAAACGCCTTTCGGACACCGCTGGAGGACAGCAGGGAAATGGCACTCTCGCGGTAGCGGTCCAGATCGCTGACCGAGGCGAGCCGGTCCAGATGACTCTGTTGCTGCTCCACGATACCCAGCAGCCGCGTGCGGTCGTCGAGACGCCGCTGCGTCACGCCCTCGGCCAAAGCCAGGTTCGGCGGCTGGAACTCGGTGCTGCCCACGTGCTGTACCGGCCGCCGCTGGTGATCGAAGCAGTTCGGGCAGGCGCCGAACATCCGGCACTGCGGTGCCGCGTTGATGATCCAGGGGTCGTGGCGTTCTCCCATCACTCCACCAAACTGGCCGGGAATGATCCGGCCACTGGCATGGGTGATCATGTCGGGGATCACCGCGGCTCCCGGCAACTTGCTGCGGTCCCGCAGCAGGTAACCGACCTGCGAGACGATCGACGGGTGATCGGTGGCCTGAGGCTTGTTGCCCGAGAAGCCTCGTGGGGTGTCGCTGCGGCCGGTCAACATGATGTGATGACCCAGCGAGTGGCCGTTGGTCGAATGCGACAACGAACGAACCACCGCCCACCTGTCACTGCAGGCGGCCAGCCGCGGCATGTGCTCGCAGATCTGTAGCCCGGGAGTCCGCGTCGAAATCGGCTCGAACTCGCCTCGGATGTTCTCCGGCGCACCGGGCTTCATGTCGAAGCTGTCGTGCTGTCCGAGGCCCCCGGAGAGGAACAGGTAGATCACCGACTTGACCGGCGCCTGACGGTTCTGCTCGCGAGCAGCCTCGACATCGGACTGCGTCAGGCCCATCAGTCCGATCGAACCCGCCTGCAGCCACTGCCGTCGCGAGAGACGGGGATGGGTCAGCGGCGAGGGAATCGTACTGCTCATGGACCCAATCCTACCAGATTCCTGTCATTGATGACAAATCGACCTTTTCGACTCCTCGGCTCCCGGGAAACCACCCGACCGGCCTTGACCCCCGTCGGACCATTCCAAGAATGGGGTTGGGCACGGGTGGCCGCAGGCAGCCCCCGATCTTTTGTTTTCTGCACACAGACGGTATCGACATCATGACGGGCTACACGGTCCACACCGGCTCCAACGACAACTTCCGCGACGGATGGGACCAGATCTTCAGCGGTGCCAAGAAGAAGACGTCCAAGGGTTCCAAGACCCGAGCGAAAAAGAAGGCGCCGCGGAAAAAGAAAACCCGCCAATCGGACAAGAAGAAACGATAGTTACCGGCATCGCGCCACGAGGACAGGACCCGTGCAGTCGTCGGCGGCGCGATTGGAACAGGCGGTTGCCGACGGCCGGATCGACTCGGAGGTTGCCGGGCGTGTCCACCGCTGGCTGACCGACCCGGCACTGATCGAGTTTGCCGACGCTGTGGCTGCACTGGTCGACGCCGATGACACCGACCAGTTGATTCGGCTGTTCTGGGAAGACATCCCGTTCGGAACCGGAGGCCGACGGGGAGTCATGGGCCCACTGGGCACCGCCACGATCAACACCCGGACCATCGCCGAAAGTGCGCACGGCCTGGCCTGCCATCTCAAGGACACCGGGCACGCCGGTGGCCGGATCGCGGTCGCCCACGACACCCGGAACCGTTCGCTCGAGTTCGCCCGCCTGGTGTGCACCACCCTCGCCGCTCACGGCTTCGATGTCCTCGAATTCGACGGACACCGTGCCACCCCCACGCTCTCTTTCACCGTCCGACACCTCGCGTGCGTCGCCGGGGTCGTCATCTCCGCCTCGCACAACCCACCCTCGGACAACGGCTTCAAGGCCTACTGGTCACACGGTGGACAGGTTCTGCCGCCCCATGACAGCGGAATCGTCGAGTGCGTCGCCCGATCAACCGAAATCCCCACCGTGGCTTACGATCAGGCCGTTGAGGACGGCCGCATCAGCCGACTCGGCCCGGAGATCGACCGGGCTTACCGTCGAGCCGTCCTCGATTCCCGCCTGCCGGCCGCCGATCACCAGTCCCGTGATCCCGCCGACCTGCCGGCCCTCTACACGCCGCTGTGCGGAGTCGGCGGCGGCTCGGTGCTGCCGGTGCTCCGCGAGGCCGGCTTCGCCGGCGTCGAGTTGTTCGAACCGCAGGCCGCTCCCGACGGTGACTTCACCGCAGTGCCGGATCAACTGCCCAACCCCGAACGCCCGGAGGTGTTTGGACCGGCAATCGCCGCCGCCGATCGAGACCAACAGGTGCTCGTCCTGGCCACCGACCCGGACGCCGACCGACTCGCCGTGGCCGCACCCGACCCCGACGGCCTGTGGCGGGTGATGACCGGAAACCAATTGGCTGTCGTCCTGCTCGATCACCTGCTCCGCCACCACGACTGCCCCCCCGAGGCCTACGTGCTGACCACGCTGGTCACCACGCCGCTGCTGGGAGAGCTCTGCCGGACCCACGGGGTCCAGGCCGTGAATGACCTGCCGGTCGGGTTCAAGCACATCGCCGGGGAAATCGAGCAGCGGGGTCCCGGCGGGTTTGTCTTCGGATGTGAAGAATCCATCGGATTCCAGGCCGGGACGTATTGCCGAGACAAGGACGCCGCCGTGGCCGCACTCCTGATCGCCGACATCGCGCTGGAACTTCACGCCGACAACCAGACCATCTGGCACCGTCTCGACGACATCTTCTCACAACACGGCCGGGTCGACGAATTTCAACACTCCGTCATTGCACACGGTCCGACCGGCCGACGACAAATCGACCATGCCATGAACTCGCTCCGCCAACGGCCGCCCGAAAGCACCGGCGGACATGCCTGGACCCGGGTCAGGGACTACCAGCAACACGAAATCCGCAGTCTGCCCGACAATCGTGCCATGGGACCGCTGCCGACTCCCTCGAGCAACCTCCTGATCTTCGAGAGCAACCCGGACGACTCGCCGATGATCACCCTGGCCGCCCGGCCGTCCGGTACCGAACCGAAAATCAAGTTCTACGGTTTCGCGCGACAACTGACACCCGGCGACGGAGACACCCGCGAGGCCATCAGCCAACTCGAACAGGGACTCGTCGAACTGCTCGAAACCCTGATCCCCTGACCCCCATGCCGACACCACAGCCCCCACCACAGCCCTCAGCCTCACCGTTGCTGGCCTGGCTGCAACTGATCCGGTTGCCAACGGTCTTCACCGCCCTGGCTGACATCCTGCTGGGAACCCAGTTGGTCGTTGCCGCTGACGCGACGACTTCCCCCAGGACCCTCGTCCTGCTCCTGGTTGCTTCCGCCGGCCTCTACCTCGCGGGCATGGTCTTCAACGATATTTTCGATCGGCATCGTGACGCAGCCCAGCGACCGAGCCGGCCCTTGCCGTCGGGTCGAGTCGCGCTGTCGTCGGCCGTGGCCCTGGGAGCGGTGTTGATGATCGGCGGGGTGGCCGCCGCAGCAGCGGCCGGCGGGAGTTCATCCAGTGCGAGCCTCCTGGTCGCCCTCTGCCTGGCCGGGTGTGTCCTCGCCTACGACGGGCTGCTCAAGACGACCCCCCTGGGCCCGCTGGCGATGGGAGCCTGCCGCAGCCTCAATGTCCTGCTGGGAGCCACGGCCGCCGGATCACTCGAAGCCGTCGGGCAAGGCCCCCCGTTGCACGTGGCCGCCGGACTGGGACTCTACATCACCGGCGTCACCTGGTTCGCCCGGAACGAAGCCGGCTCGAGCACCCGCGGCCAACTGACGGCGGCTGTCCTGTTGATCAACGTCGGACTGGCCACCCTGATCACCTTCGCAGGGATGAGCCAGACCGCCCAGCAGCAGAACGCGGCGACATCGGTCCTACTGCTGATGTCCCTGATCGTGGTGTCGATCAACAGGCGGCTGATCGCCGCCATCCGGGATCCACGACCCGAACGAGTGCAATCCGGAGTCGGCCTCCTGCTGCTCTCGCTCATCATGATCGACGCCACGCTCGCCCTTGCCGCCTCCGGACGCACGACACCCGCCCTGCTGATCGCCGCGCTAATGATCCCCGCACTGGCCCTCAAACGCTGGATCCCGTTGACCTGAGACGGGCTCCAACGTCCACCCACTCCAATGACAGACGACCCGGACACCGCCGTCCATCGGCGGGATTCGGGCCGTTGCTGTTGAAGAAAGTGACCCCGAGGGGATTCGAACCCCTGTTGCCGGAGCGAAAGTCCGGAGTCCTGAGCCTGACTAGACGACGGGGCCGGGCCGGTTTTCGGCCACACTTTAGGCACATCGCCCGGAATGTCAAGGCGTCGCCTTCGAGACGATTCTCACGAACCGCTGCCGAGCAATTCCGAGTCCAACTCGCCCGAATCGGGCGGCGACCACCGCAACCGCGCTCTCAGCCTTCCGGCGTCGTCACGGCCGCAGCATCAGCGTCCGATTCCTCAGCAGCTGCCTGCTCGATGCGAATCGCATCGTGCACTTCGCTGCGATGAATCGGGACTTCCCGCGGAGCTTCGATCCCGAGACGCACCTTGTCACCGCGGACCTCCACCACGGTGATCACGATGTTCTCGTTGATCACGATGCTCTCGCTCCGCTTGCGGGACAGAACCAGCATCAGCAGGTCTCTCGAGAGGAAATGACCGACCGCTTGACGACCGTCCCAGGCCACCAAACAAACGACCAATTGAGTCTATCCTGGCTTCGACCCGAATCCTCACCCGACCGCCAACCGCCCCCCCAAGAGAGGCTGTCAAACCGCAGAATGAGCCCCGAACCCAAGCGCAACGCATTCTACGGACGCCGAATGCGCTGGTCAACCACCCCGCAACCCCGTCTCCGAGTCATTGCGCAACGACACCGGATCGAGATCACCAGCCCGACAACGGACCCAGCAGGATCCGCCACAAAAAATAAATCGGAAACCGTATCTCAACAACAACTTACGTCATTGTTACACCGTCGAAGCGCCGCTCGTGGACGGACCTGAACCTCATACCGCCGATCTGACAAAAAAACGCCAAAATCGGCCCTTTTGAGGCGTCCAAGCCACCCGAAGAGACGAATCGACCGGCACGTCGACTGCTAGAACGACGAAGTTTCGTCAGCAACAGGGGCTGCAGCCGATGGCGCCGCGACCAGGTCCTTGAGACCCTTGAGGGGCCGAACCTTGACGATCGTTTGGGCGGGCTTAGCCTCACCCATCTTGGTTTCCCCCGTAAACGGGTTGGTCCGAGGCCCGGCCGGAACGGCCGGCTTGACTCGAGTGTTCACCTTCATCAAGCCGGGTACATTGAAGGGATTTCCGGCGTTGAGTTCGCTGCCGATCAGTGACCCGATTGCATCGATCACGTCGTCGATCTGCCCCTTCGACAACCCGGTTGATTCAGCCAGGCTAGACAGAACCTGTGTCTTGGTCATCGCTTTTCCGGCCATGTGAGCTCCTCTCCCTTTGTCTCGACATCCTGAGCAGACCGCCAACGCCGCCTGCATCGTGGGGTAGTAAACTCACGAACTACCGTGTTGTCAACGAATCCTCGACGTTTTTCCGTGACTTTTGGTTCCCCTAAGATCAATCGCCACTTATGCACTGAACATCGAGACGGCCCGATTCGGACCGAAAACTCACCGGTCGGACTTGCCGCCTCTGTCGGGTCGCGTCACCTTGGTGCGATCATCAGTAGATTCGAAGGGGGGGGTGTGCGTTGAGGATCGTTGCCGGACAATACCGACGTCGGAAGGTCCTTTCTCCACCGGGAAACACCACCCGCCCGATCCCCGATCTGCTCAAGGAGATCCTCTTCCAGCGACTCGAAGACCTCGACCTGGTCGCTGACCGGAAAGTTGCGGACCTGTTCGCCGGCACAGGGACGATCGGTCTCGAAGCACTCAGCCGGGGGGCCCGTTCAGTCGTGTTTGTCGAAGCCGATCGCCGTGTTCACGAGATCCTGAAGAAGAACCTCGAGCAAATCGGGGTCGATGAGGATTACCTGTGCTGGAAAACCGACATGCTTCGCTGTTCGTTCCGACCAAAAAACGTCGACCACCTGCTGCCGTTCGACCTGGTCTTCTGCGATCCTCCCTTCGCCATGATCCCCCGCCTGGTTGACCGCTCGCCGCTGTACCGCTCGCTGCAGAGACTGGCTCGAGAGGGCACGACCAGCAAGGACGCGGTGATGCTGCTGCGAACTCCGGCCGAGTCCTCCTTCACGATCCCCGACGACTGGAGCCACCAGGACTGCTGGACGATCCAGGAGATGGACGTGCACCTGTACCGCCGTCAACCGATGACACTCCCGGTCGAATCTCCTTCGACTGACACCCTCGCTCCACCCGACCACAGTTCAACCCCGGTCGACGATTCTCCCCAGGAGGGCGACCCACCATGAGCGTACTGGACCGATTTCGGCTCGACGGCAAACGTTTGTTCATCACCGGAGGCAGCCGGGGACTTGGCCGGGAGATGTCGTTGGCGTGTGCCGAGGCGGGGGCCGACGTGGTGCTGGTCGGCCGCAACGCCGAGAGTCTCGAAACGACCGCCACGGACATTCGCCAGCGAGGGCAGCAGGCGGTGACCATCACCGCCGACGTGGGGCAGTTGGACCAGTGCGAGTCCGCCTGCCGGACGGCACTCGAGGAGCATGGGCCGATCGACATCCTGATCAACAACGTCGGCGGTCGGCGGATCGATATCCCCACCATCGAGATGCCGCTGGAGGAGTGGCAGAGAATCCTCGACCTGAACCTCAACAGCACCTTTCTCTGCACGAAGCTGATCGGCGGAGCGATGGTGGCCCGGGGCACCGGCGGGCGGGTGATCAACATCGCATCGATCTCGGGAATGGTCGTCAATCGGGACATCGGGGGACGCGGCTACGAGACCGCCAAGGCCGCGGTGATCCACTTCACCCGTGCGACCGCCGCCGATTGGGCCCCCTCCGATGTCACCGTCAACGCAATCTGTCCCGGGGGGTTCATGACCGAGCCGAACGTGAAGTGGGCATCGGAGAATCCCGCCATCATCACGACGTTCCGGGACCAGATCCCCGCCGGCGACTTCGGGAAACCCGAAGACATGGGTCCCCTGGCGGTGTACCTGGCCAGCGACGCCTCCCGTTACGTCACCGGAGCCTCGATCGTCATCGATGGCGGATACACGCTCTGGTAACCAAACGCCCTTGGAACCTCGCACGTCGATCGACTACGCTCCCGGCCGTCCCCGTTCCCCAACTCCTGTTCGGTCGCGGCAACCCGATGACAACCAACACCTTCGACGGTCGCAGGATCCCCGCCAATTGCGGCGTGTCCCTGGCTGTCGCCCTGATGCTCGCCTGGACCTGCGGCTGCGACCACCCGGTGATCCGGGCACTTCACCCCTCAAACGTCCTGCACGAGCTACGGCCTCACCGGCTCTGGAGAAAGAACCAGAACCGTCCGCTGACCGAAAACGTCTACTTTTCGGTCCCGCCGTCCCCGGCGGCGACCTCACCCGGAGATCAACTCGGCCGCTCCACCGGCAAGCAACTCGTCGGCAACCGCCAATCCGAGTGACTCGGCCAGCTCAAGGGTCGCTGCCTCCGACTCGGACCGGGCATCGACCCGCCGCGTGCCCTCGGAATCGAGCACAACGCCCTGCAGCCACAGGCGTCCGTCGACCTCGCCGGTGCGAACGCCCACCGGAGCGTGACATCCAGCTCGCAGGCGAGACAGCATGGCACGTTCGGCCGCGGTGGCCCGGTGGGTCGCCGGGTCATCGATCGTCTCGAGTCGCTCGATCGTCTCCGCGTCGTCGCCGCGGCACTCCAGGCCCAGTGCCCCCTGCCCGACGGCGGGAAGCACGACGTCCGGATCCAGCACCACGGTGATCCGCTCGGCCAATTCCAGTCGCTCGAGCCCGGCGACGGCCAGCACCACCGCGTCATATTCGCCCTCGTCCAGCTTCCTCAACCGGGTCTCGACATTGCCTCGGATCCCCCTCACCTCGAGATCAGGGCGACGGTTTCGGATCTGGGCCTGGCGACGCGGACTGCCGGTTCCCACTCCTGCTCCGACCATCAGCACCTCCAGTCCACCGTCAGCATCGGCCGTCCCCGTCCCCGACACCGGCCGACCGACGACCAGCGCATCGCCCGACCTGCCGCGCTCGGGCACCGCCGCCAGCAGCAGTCCATCGACGACCTCGGTCGGCAGGTCCTTGAGACTGTGAACGGCGAGATCGGCACGGCCGTCAAGCACCGCGAGTTGGACTTCGCGGGTGAACACGCCGGTTCCGCCCATCGCGTCCAGCCGCTGGACCCGGTCGCGGTCCCCCTCGGTACTCACCTCGACCAGTACCACCACCAGGCCCGGTTCAGCCGACTCGAGCAGACCGGCGACGTGGTGAGCCTGCCAGAGTGCCAACCGGCTGGCCCGCGTGGCAATCCGGACCACCGCATCGCTCACACCGATTCTCCCGGGACATCCTCGACCACATCCGGATCCTCCGGGGACCGGTCGCCCGGTTCCGAATCGACATCGTGTTCACTCTCGGCCGGCCGCATCACCACCGGCTGGTTGGCTTCGCTCGTCAATCGCTGGGTCAATGCCTGCTGCAGGGATTCGGCAGTCACCTTCTGGTTGTCGGGAACCAGTACACCGCACGAGATGCAGAACTGGAAGGCCTGGTCGATGGTCATGTTCAGATCGATGATCTCGGTCTTGGGCACGTTGATCGTGTATCCGGTCACCGGCATCGGCGAGGTCGGCACCAGGATGCTGACCAGGGGCTCGCCCGCCGCGATGGTCATCTCCAGCAGGCCCTCGCCGGTCACGAATCCCAGCGACCAGATGCCGCGACGTGGATACTCGATCGCCACGATCCGGTTGTATTTGATCGTCCGCTCGGTGAAGAAAAAATCGGTGACCTGCTTGACCGACGAGTAGACGTTGCTGACCAGCGGGACCCGACTGACAAAAGCGGACTCGAACTTCCGCACGGCCCAGCCTCCCACACCCTTGGTGAACAGTGTCCCGAGGAAAAACAGCAGGATGATCACGATCAACGACGCAACGATGCTGAGCGTCACCTGGCCGCGGAAGTACTTTTCGGTGGCGATGAACATGTAGATGCCCTTGCTGCTGCGGGGCATCTCGGCAAGGGAAATGCGGCTGTTGACAAATTGGTAATCGCGAAACGGCACAGCCTCGCCGTTGATCACGACGTATTCCGGTGTCAGGCTCCCCTGGAGCAAGTACAGATCGGGCAGATCCTCCCGCTTGACTCCGGCAAACTGCGCCACCGTCTCGTATCTGTCATCCGCGTTGTGCAGATTGTCGAGCAGGCTGAAGTCCTTGGAGTTGAAATCCTTCGACTTGTCCAGGTTGGTGGCATAGGCCCACTTCACTCCGTAGCTGATCGGACGCACGATGTAGCTGTAGACGCCTTGGCTGAGCCACAGGAGGATGACCACGGTCAGGATCAACGGCAGGCTGATCGAAAGGCCGCCGAGGAAGTTTCGGAAAATAAGTCCCGGGCCAAGCGGTTTCCGCTCCGTGGGGACATCGCCACTGGAGTTCGGTGCCATCGTCAACTCACAAGGAAATGGATCAATCGGCAACCGGTTGGACCGTCGACCGGGTGGGCCGATCAGCGGTCACCGACACGACAGCCAAAACAGCCACGCTGACCTGTTCGGCCCCCCCCTGACTCAGTGCCTTGGCAGCTTGGTGAGCCGTCGTGCCAGTTGTCAGGACATCATCAACCAGCAGCACGTGAGCTCCATCGAGCCTGCGGCATCGCCAAACACGAAACGAATCACCGAGATTGGCTCGGCGTCTGGCAGCCGACAGACTCGACTGGTCAGGAGTCCGACGTGCTTTGCGGAGTATATGCCTGCCCACGGGAACACGCAAGCACCGTCCCAGCACCCCGGCAAGTGTCTCGGCCTGGTTGTGCGCCACGGCAATCCGCTTGGTCCAGTGCTGGGGAACCGGTACAACCAGATCGACCTCCAGTCCGCACAACGCCTCACCCCGACATTCCCAGAACCACTCGGCCAACGCTGCCGCCAGCGGTTCGGCACCATCGGCCTTCCCAGCGATGCACGCCTCGCGCAAGGCCCCCTGGTAGAGTCCCAACCGCTCGACCCTGCTGAACGCCAGCCGGCGACGAGGACAGTGGGAACATCGCAACGCGTCGCCACGGGTGACGTGCTGCCCGGCGGGCTGTCCGCAGCGGCCACACCGGTGGCCCGCCTCATCTCCGATCTCGCCCCGGCAGATCGTGCACAACCCCCGCCCGCCGTCGGAGCCGCACAGCGGGCAGTGACGAGGATAGACCAAGTCCAGCAGCCGCGACACGACCCGGCCACCGCGAGCCACTTCGCGGTGCAGCAATCGGTTCAACCAGCATCTCATCGGGAACCCCAACAGGCCCCGTGCCCCACCGCCCTCCCGGACATTCTAACCACTCGGGACCCTCAGGACACCGGGTCGATCCACCGCCTCTCCTGTCCGGGGATGAATCTCCACCACCCACCTTGCTGCTTGGTGCATTCCCGTCTCAGCCGGTTACAGTGGTCGGAGTGATGTCCACCCCGCTCCCGTCCACTCCTCCCCGTACCGCCGAACCGCCAACGGTCATCGTCGGTGGCGGACTGGCCGGGTTGTCGGCTGCGGTGGGGCTGGCTTCTCAAGGACGTCCCGCTCTGCTGTTTGAATCGCGACCTCGCCTGGGCGGCCGCGCGGGATCGTTTCACGACAGTGCCACCGACGAGTGGATCGACCATTGCCAGCACGTCGGCATGGGCTGTTGCACCAGCCTTCTCTGGCTGATCGAAACCGTGGGACTCGAGGATTGCTTCCGACGAGACAGATCGCTGCACTTCGTCGCTCCCCCCGACCCGACTTCGACCGAACCGCCACCGATTCACCGACTGCAGGCCGCCCGGCTGCCGGCTCCACTGCACCTGCTGCCGGGACTCTCACGACTGAAATACCTCGATGGTCGCCAGCGGCGGGAAATCCGACGCGGAATGCTGGCCCTGGCCCGGTCCTCCGGCCCCGATCTCGACAGGTCATTCGCCGATTGGCTGGCCGAACATGGTCAATCTCCTGGATCGGTCGCGGGTTTCTGGGAGGTGATTCTCGTCAGCGCCCTTTCCGAGTCACTTGACCACATCGCGGTTTCTCACGCCCGCCACGTCTTCGTTGCCGGGTTCCTCGGGCATCGAAGCGGCTGGGAACTGGTTGTCCCTCGCGTGTCGCTCGAGGAGATCTACGGGCAACGGCTCTCGGACTGGTTGGCCGATCACGGAGTCGAGGTCCGCACGGGGACCGGTGTACGGGGAGTCGAGTGGCGGGACGATCGGGTCGTGGGGGTGAGCCTGAGAGACCGAAGCATCGTGGCGGCCGACCGGGTGGTCCTGGCCGTTCCGCATCACCGTCTCGCCGAGTTGCTCCCCGAACCGCTTGACACCCATCCCCGGATCACCGCACTCGAACAACTCGACACCGCCCCGATCGCAGCGGTGCACCTCTGGTTCGATCGACCCGTCACCGACCTGCCGCACGCCGTGCTGGTCGGTCGGCTCGGCCAGTGGATGTTCCGTCGCGAGTCACCCTCGGGAAGCGGCGACTACCTCCAGGTGGTCATCAGCGCCGCCCATCACGTGACCGGGCGGGACCGCGAGCAGGTGATCGCCGAGGTGCTGGGCGAGCTGCGTGCGATCTGGCCCGAGTCGGCCGGAGCCCGGCTTCACCGCAGCCGGCTGGTGATCGAACACCGTGCCGTCGTCTCGCCACGGCCCGGCACCGACTCGCTCCGACCCGAACAACTCTCGCCCTGGACCGGCCTGTTTCTGGCCGGCGACTGGACGCGGACCGGGTGGCCCAGCACGATGGAGGGAGCAGTCCGCAGTGGGCTGCTGGCCGCCGAGGCCGTGCTCGCCGAACTGTCCAGTCCCGTGCGTCTACAACCCCCCGACCTGGCCCCCGGTCGACTGGCTCGGTGGCTGCTGGGAATCGGCCGCGAGACAACCTGAAACATGAAGCACATTCTCTCGATCGTCGGCCTGGTCGCCGTGTTGCTGCTGGTCGGCACGATCGGCTTTCACCTGATCACCGAGCGGAGCTTCCTGGAATGTCTCTACCTGTCGGTGGTCACCCTCACCACGGTGGGGAACCGGGAACCCACCGATCGCTCTGGAGAGCCGATCGCCGACGGTGGCATGATCTTCATGATCGTCTACCTGTTGTGCGGTGCCGGGACCTTCGGGTTCCTGATCGCCGCGATCGGCCGATGGATGATTTCCGAACAAATCCGCAACGCCCTGGAGAAACGACGGATGCAGCAGACCATCGACAAAATGTCTGAACACATGATCGTCTGCGGTTGCGGACAGATGGGCGAGATGATCTGTCGGCATCTGACCGAACAGCGACGGGACTTCATCGTCATCGACAGCGACCTGGAACGGCTCGAGGAGTTGTGCATCCCCGCGGGCTGGGCCTACCTGCACGGTGACGCCACCGACGACGGGATGCTGGAACGAGCCGGTCTCCTACGAGCCTCGGGCCTCGCTGCAGTGCTTTCCACCGACGCCGACAACCTCTACGTCGTCATCTCGGCCAACATGGACAACAAGCCCATGGCCATCGTGGCTCGTGCGGCCGAGGAATCCGCCCACCGCCGGCTCCGGAAAGCCGGGGCCCGGCACGTGATCAATCCGTACCAGGCCGGTGCCGTCCGCATGGCACGGCTGTTGGTCCACCCGGGCATCGAGAGCCTGCTGAAGATCGTCGACGGACATCACGCCGACCTGGAACTGGCCGAGTTTCCCATCCCCGCCGGCGGGCCACTCGAGGGCCAGACGATCAGCGAGAGCTCGCTGCCGGAGCGTGGCCTGACGGTGATCTCCATCCACCGCTCCAATGGCGAAAGGCAGATGCCGGTCGGGGGCGGCGACCAACTGCACGCCGGCGACTCGATCCTGGTCGTCGGCCGACAGGATGCGGTCCAGCAGTTCCTCGCCGCAACGCCCTCCACAGGTGTCTGAGCCGACCGCCTAGGCCGCGTCGCCGGATTGGTGACCCATCGGACCGCTCTCAGCCCAGGGCATCCAGGCAGTCGGGATCGGTGTGATCCAGCGTGGGCAGGTCGCCGGGCGGGTAGAGGTGGTTGTACTTCAGCCCGCTGCCGGTGTTGAACAGCACGATCCGCTCCTCGGCCCCCAGCCACCCGCTTTCCCGTAACTGCTTCGCCGCCGCCCAGACCGCTCCGGCTTCCGGGCACAGGAACATCCCCTGTCCCCCGGCCATCTCGCGGACACCCTCCAGCAACGCCTCGTCGCTGACCGCCAACGCCGTGCCGTTGCTCTCGGACAACGCCCGCAGCATCAGGAAATCACCGATCGCCGCGGGGACACGGAGTCCCGAAGCGACGGTGCGCGCGTTCTCGAACATCTCGGCCGAATCCGCCCCCGCCTCGAAAGCCCGCACCACCGGAGCACAGTGCTCGGCCTGCACGACCACCATCCGGGGCCGCTCGGACCCGATCCACCCCAACCGCTCCATCTCGTCGAACGCCTTCCACATCCCGATCAGCCCGGTGCCGCCCCCGGTCGGGTAGAAGATCACGTCGGGCAACTGCAGGCCGCTCTCGCCGGAGGCATCAGCCATGTCGAACGCCAGTTCGTAGCCCATGGTCTTTTTGCCCTCGATCCGGAAGGGCTCCTTGAGCGTCGAGAGGTCGAACCAGCCGAACCGCTCGCGGCCACTGCCGACCAGCTTGCCGCAGTCTCCGATCAGCCCGTTGACCAGGTGAACGCGGGCTCCCCCGACGACCGACTCGATGATGTTGGCCGGTGGAGTGTCCTCGGGCATGAACAGCACACAGTCCATCCCCGCAGCGGCGGCGTAATAAGTGGCTGCTCCGGCGGCGTTGCCCGCCGAAGGCAACGCCACCGAGGTCGCTCCCAGGGCCTTGGCCCGCGTCACCGCCGCCGACATCCCGCGGGCCTTGAAACTGCCGGTCGGATTGAACGACTCGTCCTTGACCCACAGGTTGCTGAAGCCCGCAAAAGCCCCGTGGGGACGACATTTCAGCAACGGCGTCTGGCCCTCACCCAGTGAGACGATCTCCGACAGGTCCGCCGCCGGCATCACCTCCAGAAATCGCCACATCGAACGGGTCGACCGGCCACGAACCACCTCGGGCGTGAATGCCCCCTTCAGGCTCTCCAGGTCGTAGTGCACCAGCAGCGGTTTTCCGCACGAGTTGCACAGGTTCTGCAGTTGATCAATGTCGTGGTCGCTGCCGCAGGCGGCACAATTCAGGCTCGAATGCACGGTCGGTCTCGGCTCCCTGTCAAATGCGTCTGCCACTGCGGTGCGGCAGGTCGAGTGGATTTCCGATCCGGTCGATCGGGTCTCCAAGACTATCGTCCGCCCGGCCGGGCCGCGACCGAACCATCCAGAGCAGTGAAGTCAGGAATGAGCCGCCTGGACCAGGCTGTCGAGCCATTCCCCGGCCCGATCCAGCACCACCTCCCGGTCCTCGCCATCCACCGCGATCGACTCGAGACGTCGGACCAGCGCCGAGCCGACGATCACTCCGTCAGCGATCCCCTTGAGTGACACCACGTGTTCGGCCTGGCTGATCCCGAAGCCGACGGCCAGTGGCAGATCCGTCCGGGATCGCAGGTCCGCCAGCTGGTCGGCCAGTTCAGTCGGCACCGTCTCGCGGGCACCGGTCGTGCCGGCAACCGAGATGCAATACAGGAACCCGCTGGCGGTGGCCAGGATGCCGTCCAGTCGCGACGCGGGTGTCGTGGGGGCAACCAGTTGGACAAGGTCGAGTCCCCCGCCGGTGACAACCGCCGACAACTCGGCAGCCTCGTCGCCGGGCAGATCCGGAACGATCATCCCGCTGAATCCTGCCGCGGCCGCCCTCGAGACAAACTCGTCCGGCCCCTTCCGGAACACGATCGCGTAGGAGACCATTGCAACCAGCGGTGGAACGGACTCGCGGTCCAATTCACCGAACCGCTCGAAGATCGAATCGACCGTCAGCCCCGACTCGAGCGCTCTCTGGTAGGACGCCTGGATCACCGGGCCGTCGGCAATCGGATCGCTGTAGGGAAATCCCACCTCGACCAGGTCGACGCCGCGTCGACCCAGTTCGCCGATCACCGCCAGGGTCGTTTCGAGATCGGGGTCGCCGGCGGTGACAAACGGCATGAACGCCATCCGTCCCGCCGCGCGGAGCTGGCTGAAGCAGTCAGCGATCGGAGTCGGGCTGTTCATCGGGACGGGGACTCGTCGACCAACCGGGACACCTCGGCCACGTCCTTGTCTCCACGTCCGGACAGGCAGACCACCACCACCTGCTCGGGATCCATCCCGGCCGCCATCGTGCAGGCATAAGCCACCGCGTGGGAACTCTCGACGGCCGGGATGATTCCCTCGGTCCGCACCAGCCGTCCGAAGGCCTCCAGCGCGTCGTCGTCAACAACGCTGGTGTAGTGCACCCGTCCGGTGTCCTTCCAGTAACTGTGTTCGGGTCCGACACCGGGATAGTCGAGACCGGCCGAAACGCTGTGGACATCCTGGGTCTGGCCGTCGTCGTCCTGCAACACGTAGCTGTAACTGCCGTGCAGGATCCCCGGCTGACCGAAGGTCAACGGGCTGGCGTTTTCGCCGACCCCCGCCCCGCGACCCCCGGCCTCCACACCCTCCAATTGGACCCCCTCGTCATCGATGAACGGGTGGAACATCCCCGCGGCGTTCGACCCGCCGCCCACGCAGGCCACCACCACCTCGGGCAATCGCTCGAACGTCTCCAGGCACTGCCGCCGGGTCTCGCGGCCGATCACCGACTGGAAGTCCCGGACGATCATCGGGAACGGGTGCGGCCCCACGACGCTGCCGATGACGTAGTGCGTGGTGTCGACGCTGGCCATCCAGTCTCGCATCGCCTCGTTGATCGCGTCGCGGAGGGTGCAGGATCCACTCGAGACCCCGCGGACCTCCGCGCCCAGCATTTTCATGTTGTGCACGTTGGGCTGCTGACGGCGGATATCCTCGGTGCCCATGTAGACCACGCACTCCAGACCGAAACGGGCACAGGCGGTGGCCGCGGCCACCCCGTGCTGCCCGGCGCCGGTCTCGGCGATGACCCGCGTCTTGCCCATCCGCCGGGTCAGCAACAGTTGGCCGACGGTGTTGTTGATCTTGTGCGCACCGGTGTGGTTGAGGTCCTCCCGCTTCAGGAATATCCGCGCCCCGCCCGCCTCGGCCGTCAGCCGCTCGGCGAAGTACAATGGGCTGGGACGGCCCACGTAACTGCCCAGCAGGTGGTCGAACTCGGCCACAAAAACCGGATCGGCCTTCGCACGCAGGTACTCGTCAGTCAACTCCTCCAGCGCCCTCATCAGGGTCTCGGGCACGAAACGGCGCCCGAACGGGCCGAAGCGACCGAGTTCGTCGGGGACATGGCTGGTGGCGGGGGTCATCCGGGACTCCGAGAAAACCAAACTGCCATTATTCTGGTCATCGCCGAGCCGGTCAACGGCCTTGGCCACCAGAGCGGCACGCTGTTTGACACACCACCACCGCGGTCGCATGATGTCCGCCTGCGATCCCGGCAGCCCGTTTCGCCCGGAGAAGAACATGTTCCAGATGCAAATCCCTGCTGACGAGGCGGCCGTCGCACGTCTCTTCAAACGTGGTGAAGCGGTGATCCCCGGCGGGGTCTGCTCGAGCACCCGACGGAACAAGGCGTGGGACTCACCGGTCTACGTCCAGCGTGCCGCCGGCAGCAGGTTCTGGGACGTCGCCGGCCGTGAGTTTCTGGATTTCTCGATGAGCCACGGAGCCACGCTGCTCGGTCATGCTCCCGAGTGTCTGCGACACGTGTTCGACACCACGTGGGAACACGGCGTGCTGTGCAGCATGGACACCCCCTTCCACGTCGACCTGGCCGAACAGCTCTGCCGGATCATCCCCTGTGCCGAACGGGTCCGCTTCACCAACTCGGGGTCCGAGGCGACCCTGCACGCGTTGCGGCTGTGCCGAGCGGCCAGCGGCCGCGACAAGATCATACGTTTCTTCGGTCACTTTCACGGCTACCACGAGTTCACCTACATCGGTGGCCATCCCCCCGCCGACCAGCTCGATGCCCAGCCTCCCTACCGCGAAAGCGCAGGGATTCCCGAGTCGATGGCCGAGTTGATCATCCCGGTGGAGTACAACAACCTCGAGGCGCTGGAGGCCGTCGTGACCGCCCACGCCAGTGAGGCCGGAACGCTGCTGATCGAACCGGTCGACTACAACTGCGGCTGCATCACTCCCGCTCCGGGGTTTCTCGAAGCGACCCGGGTCCTGGCCGACGAGCACGACCTGGTGCTGTTCTTCGACGAGGTGCAGTCGTTCGCCAAGGCGAGTCCCGGTGGAGCCCAGCAGGACTACGGCGTGACACCGGACATCTGCACGATCGGCAAGTCCCTCGGCGGAGGACTGCCGCTCTCGGCCATCGCCGGCCGGGCCGAGCTGATGGAACTCTACGCCCCCACCGGACCCGTCGCCCACTCGGGCACCTTCAACGCCCCGCTGGCCTCGATCCTCGGAGGCCTCGCCTTCGTCGACCAACTCCAGCAACCCGGTTTCTGGAAGACGATCGGTGGGCTGGGCGAGGTGCTGTTTGCCGGACTCGAGGACATTGCCGGCCGCAGCCGGCTGCCGGTCGTGTTCCAGCACCACGGCAGCCGCTTCGGGATCATCTTCGGCACCCGGGACCCGGTCACCAACTACTCACAGGCCCTGGTCCACGACCCCGAGACAATGCTCGAGTTCTGTCGACAGACGACACGCCGAGGAGTCTATTTCCACGACTATGGCGGGGGGCCCTGCCACCACGGCTACTCGCTGGCCCATTCGCTCGAGGATGTTGACCAGGCCCTCGCGGCCATCGACGATTCGCTGCAGGCAATGGGCTGATCGAGCCGCAGGATCGGGCTTGATTTTGACCTGAACCTGCTACATTGGTCCCATGCCGGTCAAGGTCCGCTGTCGTCAGTGTGAGAAGGTCTTCGCCGCGCCCGACCGGGCACGGGGCAAGGCGATCCGCTGTCCGGAGTGTCGGAAGCCGGTCAAGGTCCCATCGGGGAAGCGGAAGAGACCGGCCGAGGGAGCGGCGTCCGAGACGGAATCGGCCGACGACGAGTCGTTGTTTTCGTCGCTGGACCTGAGCCAGGCCGAAGACACCACGGCACGGCTGTGCCCGAAGTGTGCCGCGGAGGTCAGCACCGAAGACCGCACCTGCCCGAACTGTCACGTCGACTTGCAGACCGGGGCTATCAGTTCCCGAATGCAGAAGCGGCTCAAGCGGAAGGGACCCAACCCGGCCCTGTTCTACAAGTCCGCCTGGGCCGATTCCTGGCGGTTCATGCTCGCCAACCAGCGGCTGGTCTACCAGACGTGGATCGTCAACATCATCGTCGTCACGATGCAGGTGGCCATGGTCTTCGGCGCGTTCTGGATTGTCGTCACCTTCTTGCCCCCCGTCCCGGACGATATTCAGAAGATGGCCATGGGAGAAGCGAGCGAGGAGGAGGAGAAGTTCAAGGTTCCGCTGCTCTCGGAACTTCTGCTCGCGAAGGGATTCAATATCCTGTCGGCGCTGTCGGCGATGGTCTACATGATCATCACCGGCTGGTTCGGGACGATGGCGGTCCAGATCGTGCGGACCACGTTGTCCCGCAAGACCCAAGCCAAACGTCTCTCATTCCAGCTCGTCGATTCGCTGGCCAACGGGTTCAAGATGTACTTTTGGGGTGCCATCTTCCCGCTGCCGGTGCTGGTCGCGGCCGTGCCGGTGATCATCCTGATGGCCGGTGGGTCGACCATCCTCAGCGGCGGTGCCATGCCCGCGCCGACGGCGTTCCAGACGATCCCGATCATGATCATCGGCGGTGCCATCGGACTCGTGATCGTACTCTCGGTCCCCTCGGCCCTGGGCCACATGGGCCAGAAACACACCTACAAGGCCTGGTCGCTCCCCCTGATGGCCACCACCTCCATCCGCAACATCGCCCCCACTCTGTATCTCGGGCTGATCGGCCTGGTGGCGGCTATCGTACCGGTCGCCGTGATTGGCGGCGGAGTCGCCATCAACTTCTACGCCCTCAAGGTGGCCTTCAACACGCCGCATTTCCTGGCGTGGACCCCGTTGAGCACTTTCGAGGGAGTCACCGAGGGGTCCGCCGTCAGCATCGAGTTTCCCTGGAAGGCCATCGCCGGCTACGCCGGCACGGTCGTCGTCGCCTCCCTGGTCGGGTCCTACGCGTTGATCTTTTGGATGCGGGCCGTGGGACTCTACACCTACTACTTCCAACAGAGGCTGGGACTGATCAAGAGCACGCGGCCCGGACAACTTGCCGGATTCTGGGCTCGGTACGTCGCCGTCCTGGTCGACATGCTGATCATCGCCGTGGTGGGTTGTGTCTTCGAGCCGATCGAACTGTGGAAGATGAACGAAAAGGGCAAGCTGGTCTCTGTGCTGTTCGCCGCACTGGCCGTCTCGCTGGTGACCCAGTACGGGTTCAGCCGGGGACTCGGATTGAGCTACCTGGCCCTGCTGCCGATCTGCGGGATCAGCTACTTTGCCAGATCGGAGTGCTCCAAGGAGCAGGCGACGCTTGGCAAGGAAGCGGTGGGCATCATGGTCTCGGGGCTCAACGGCGAGCGTCTGACATTCTCCCAATCGCTCACGCGGGCGTTCCTGAAGATCCTGCTCGGGGTCGCCTCCTTCGTCGCCGGATTCACGCCTCGGAAACAGGCGGTCCACGACATCGCCGCCAAGACGCTGGTCGTCTTCCGAGGCGATCTCGACCGCGAATGACCAACCGGCGCCACCGTTGACACCTCCCCGGGCCGACCTACAATCGAGGGTCGAGCCGCGTCAATTGCCTGACGGATTCCCCGTCGGGTTCCCGACGGGGCCTGCCAGGTGGCCCGGCTGGCCACCGCCTGCCCGTGCCCACCCCTGTCCCGGGCTCCACGGCGTTGATCCCGCTCCGGGGTCTCCCGACTGTTGCGGGAAATCATCCGTCGGCCCGGCCTAACAGAACCCATGTGGTCCAAGGCTTCACCCGGTTCTTTTCTTCACCCCTCTGCCCAGTCGTCTTCCCATGGTCACCAGGAATTCCAAGGACCTCTTCGACGAGAGCACAATGAGCTTCGGGGACCATCTCGAGGTCCTCAGAATTCATCTCTTCAAGGCCCTGATCGGGTTGTTCGTCGGAGTCATACTCACGCTGATCTTCGGCGACCGGCTGGTCGCCGTGATCCGCAGTCCGATCGACGACGCGCTGCGGGCCCAGGGCATCACCAGCCAGGATGACATCACCGGTTTCAACCTCTGGGACCAACTCCGGTCGTGGATGACCGGCGAACCGATCTACGACGGGAAATCGCGGATCACCGGCGAGGGCGTCCAGGCCCTCGCCACGTTCCCCGAGTTGAAACGGGTCGAACTGGCGGGCACCAATGCCGGCACCAAGGACCTGCAGGAACTCATCAATGCCAGGACAGCTGAGGGAAAGCCACCGATCGAAATCCAGGCCAATGCCGTCGCGGTGGCCGGGCTGACCGAGCTGAACCAGTTCGGGATCCGCTGTGAACTCAACGATCAGCACGAGGTCGTTCTGGTCGCACTCTCGGGACCGGAAATCAACGACGAGCACCTCGAACTGCTCGACAGCGGCCGCCTGCCGGTTATCACCACTCTCGATCTCCGGGACGCCAGCATCACCGACGACGGGCTCGAACACGTCATCCAGCTCCATAAACTCCAACGGCTCAACCTCACCGGAACCACCATCACCAACGACGGGCTCGAGACGATCGCCGCCCTGAAGGAACTCAAGACACTGCTGGTATCCAGCCCCGAGGTGACCGACGACGGGCTCCGGACGATCGCCAAGCTGGAACAGCTCGAGGAACTCAATCTCGTCGGCACCTCCATCACCGACGACGGACTCGATCACCTCGTCGGGCTCACATCGCTCAAAGCCCTGGCGATTTCCGGACAAGGCATCACCGACGCGGGCCTGCAGAAGATCGTCGAGGGCCTCGACGGCCTGGTCCGACTCGAGTTGGCCGGAACCCGCATCAGCGACTCGGGACTCGCCTCGCTGAAGAATCTCCCCGCCCTCCAGACACTCAACCTCAACGTCGACGCCAGCAGCGGAAGCCAGACGGGCAGCGAAGCGTTCGTCTCGATCAGCGAACAAGCCAGCCTGCTGGTCCGGGTCCGACCGAGCCAACTGGCCGAGGCGCTGCACCGCGCCGATCCCGAGCGGTACGCCAAGCCGGCACCGGCGCCCGACGAGCGGCCGGTACCGCTGCAGCTGATCGCCGACGAATTCGCCGTCTTCCGCACCACCGCCGATCGCATGAACAAGCCGATCACGCTCAACGTGCAGGAGGCTTTCATGACCTACCTCAAGGTCGCCCTGATCGGTGGAGTCGTGCTGACCAGTCCGTGGATCTTCTACCAGGTCTGGCTGTTCGTCGCCGCCGGCCTCTACCCCCACGAACAACGCTATGTCTACGTCTTCCTGCCCTTCTCGCTGGTTCTCTTCCTCGGCGGGATTCTCTTCTGCTTCTTCATGGTCTTCCCGTTCGTGCTCACCTTCCTGCTGGGCTTCAACGACTGGCTCGGGGTCACACCGCAGATCCGGCTCTCCGAGTGGATCTCCTTTGCCGTGATGCTGCCGCTGCTGTTTGGAGTCAGCTTCCAACTGCCCCTGGTCATGCTCTTCCTGGACCGGCTTTCGCTCTTCAACGCCCAGGTGTACCGCGACAAGCGGCGGGTCGCCATCCTGGTCATCTCGATCGTCTCGATGATGCTCACGCCCGCCGACCCGGCGAGCATGGTGATGATGATGATCCCCCTGTTGCTGCTCTACGAACTGGGTATCTGGCTGTGCCACTACATGGCACACCGCAACCCATTTGAGCCGGCCACCATTTGATCCGTCCACGATCGACACGTGATCGATTCTCTTTTCCTGACTCGAGAGGACAGTTCCGATGACAACCACTCCAGCCCGCGCACGTTCCGCCTCGATCGCCCTGGCCGCACTGCTCGGCCTGGCCGCCGGAGCCGTGCTGTTTGGACGCGGATCCGACGTGGCCGCCGACGAGTCCGACAAGAAACCAGCGAGGGTCTTCGAACTCAGAACCTACACCACAGCCCCCGGCAAGCTCAAAGACCTCCACAAGCGGTTCGCCGACCACACGATGAAGATCTTCTCCCGCCACGGCATGAAGAACATCGTCTACTGGACTCCCGATGACCCCAAGCTCAAGACCAACACCCTGGTTTACGTGCTGGCTCACAACAGCCGTGCGGCAGCGAAGACGAGCTGGACCGCGTTCCGGAACGATCCCGACTGGAAGAAGGCGTTCGCCGAATCGCGGAAGAACGGGCCGATCGTCACCAGGGTCGTCTCGCAGTTCCTCAATCCCACTGGCTACTCACCGACCAAGTAGTCCCCCATGTCCCTTCCGACCCTGGCCTGGACCGGCGACGCGGCAACCGGCCACCTTGTGCTGCTGGACCAGACCCGGCTGCCGCTGGAAGTCCACCACCGCGATTGCCGGCGGCTCGAGGACGTGGTCGAGTCGATCCGGAGCCTGAGGGTTCGAGGCGCCCCGGCGATCGGTGTCACCGCCGCCTACGGCGTGGTCATCGGACTGCAACCGTTCCGCGAGATGCCTCGTGAGGACTTTGACCGGCAGCTGGCCGAGGTGACCGCCACGCTGGCCGACAGCCGTCCCACGGCCGTCAATCTGACCTGGGCCCTGGCGAGGTCGACCCGCTGCGCCGACGACCGAAAGGAACTCGACTCGGCATCGGTGCACGACCGACTGCTCGAGGAAGCTGCAGCGATCCAGGACGAGGATCGGAACACCTGCCAGGCAATCGGTCGTCACGGTGCCGAGCTGATGCCCCGCGGAGCCGGCGTGCTGACTCACTGCAATGCCGGCAGGCTGGCCACCGCCGGCTCGGGCACAGCACTGGCGGTGCTGTTCGCCGCCGCCGATCTCGGGAGGGAGATCGAGGTCTACGTCGACGAGACACGCCCCCTGCTGCAGGGGGCCCGTTTGACCACCTGGGAACTGACCCGCCACGGAATCCCCACCACCCTGATCTGCGACTCGATGGCCGCCTGGGCCATGCAACAGGGCCGCGTGCAGGCGGTGATCACCGGGGCCGACCGGATCGCCGCCAACGGCGATGCGGCCAACAAGATCGGCACCTACGCGCTCGCCGTGCTCGCTCGGCAACACAGCGTCCCCTTCTACATCGCCGCACCACGCAGCACCTTCGACTTCTCGCTGGCCTGCGGCAACGAGATTCCGATCGAAGAGCGCGACGGCGAGGAAATCACTCGGGGGTTTGGACGACAGACCGCTCCCGACGGCGTCGGCACCTGGAACCCCGCCTTCGATGTCACCCCGGCCGAGCTGATCACGGCGCTGGTGACCGAGCGAGGGGTGATCGAACCGGTCTCCGGCCAGCGGATCTCCGAGGTCCTGGGAACCGACGGAGACGGGTGATGTCGGTTCGCAATGTCCTGGTGCTCGGCGATTCGCCCCACGCCGCCGAACTGCTCGAACAACTCGACCGCGACCCCAACAGCCAAAGGCAATCCACCTCTTCCGAGCTGCCCGACCTGGCCATCCTGGCCGGAGCCGAGGAAGCGGACCTGGCGGTGGCGATGTCGCTGCTGGAAAGCGACCGGCCGCTGGTCGTCGTTGCCGGACCTCATCTGGCCGCCGCGGCGGTCCATCGGCTGGCACTCGTGGCCACCGATGCCCGGGCCACGATCCGCTGCTGGCTGCCGGCCATCCGGGAACTGGCCCCGCTCGTCGAGACACCCGGACCGCCCCCCCCGCTGCGGGTCGATCGGGCCGACAATCGCCCGGCCGAAGAACTGCTCTTCGACGATCTCGCTCGACTGGGACGGCTCGCCGGACGATTCGACCAGGTCAACGCCACGCTCGGCCCGTCGGCGACCGTCAGGCTGGAGTCCGACAGGGGACCGGATGCCACGTGGACGCTCCGCCCCACCAGCGGCCCGGCCGAAGTCACCGTGCTGGTCGGCGACACGCCGCTCGAACCGCAACGGTCGGTCAACGACGAGACGGAAACGGGCGAAGAGTGGCTGGAGGTGGCCGATGGGGCAAGTCACCTGGAACTGGAGGAACTGGTCGACGTGGTCGAGACCTTCGCCGCGATCCGCGAATCGGCTCGCCGACGTCGAGCGATCGACCTGCACCACGAGCCGACATCCGAGCGGACCGTCTTCAAGAGCCAGATGGCGGCCGTGGGCTGCCTGCTGCTGCTGCTGACGCTCCTGGGACTCGTCGTGCTGCTGATCCTGGGCGCAGCGCTCGATCCCACCTCCACACGTGCCGGACGGGCCGCTCGTGTCGGGTTCCTGCTCGAAGACGTCGACTTCCACGCCGACGCCGCAACTCTCTCGGCTGCCGGAACCGATCACCTCGAACGGATCGCCGGTCGAATCGAACACGTCCGCGTGCCGATCGTCGTCGCAGCCACTGGCAACCCTGACCTCGACAAAGACCGCCGGACCGTCGTCGAAAACCAGCTCGCTCGCCGAGACGTCCGGGTCCCCCAAGGCCGGATCATCACCGACAAACCGCCCGCCCAATGGGTCCAGACGCTGTTGCAGTTCGCCCGCATCGCCTGGCTCGCTCCGCTGGTCCTGTTCCTGGTGCTGCAGGGACTGATCCTGGCCACGCGAAGAGCCGCCGGCCACAGGGCATCCCAGCCGGGCCAATCCGGCGGCTGAACCGGGTCGGACCCGAATTGGGTCTCGACAGATCTCAGACCGCTGGCCTATAACTCCGCGGTTCGGACCGGCGCGGATCGCGCCGGCTCGGCATCTCGGTCACCGCTTCCATTCAGGACGTGTTCGATGAATCGTGCCACGTGTTGCACCGGCGGACTGTTGGTGTTGCTGGCGTTAACTGGGTGCAGGTCGTCCATCTTCAACCCCGACCTGGGATCCTATTTTCGCCTGCCCGGCTGGCCCCTGGGGAGCCAGGACGTGCCCAAACCCCCGGAAACGCTTGATGGACCCGACACCGGCGTCGCCGCCGTCGGGGGACAGCCATCCGATCGCGAATCCCAACCGAATGCCACCCAGACCAAGCTCATCGCCGGACGGGACGCCTTCCGTTCAGGTCGGCTGACCACCGCCGCCGGACACCTCGAAGCGGTTCTCGCCGTTCAGCCCAATCACGTCGAAGCCCACCACCTGATGGCCCTGATCGCCGATCGTGCCCGCGACTTCACGGCCAGTGATCACCACTTCGAGACCGCCATCGCCGCGGCTCCACAAAACGCCAACCTGCTCAGCGATTACGGTTTCTCGAAGCTGCAGCGCTCCGACCTGAAGTCGGCCGAAGCGCTGCTGACCAGGGCCCTGTCCATCGATCCGTCCAACTCGTTCGCCCTCAACAATCTCGGCACCGTGCAGGCCCGCCAGGGACGCTACGACGCCGCTCTTGCGACACTCAGGAAAGCCGGCCCGAAAGCCGAAGCCAAGCTCGCTCGCCTGTTTCCCGCGGGACGCCCCGCCGCGGACGGCACCACGGCCTCCACCGGCCGCGTCTCCGCCGACTCTCCCAGGCAACTGCCGGACAATGCCGATGACTCGGTAACGGCTCGTTCGCGGTTCTCCGACCCAGCGACGTCCACCCTCGACACCGACGTGCCCCTGGTGCCGTCGGCCACCGGCCGCCAACTCTCCAGCAACTCAACTCCCCCGAAAACACTCACCACCGCCGATCCCGCACACGCGTTGATCCCTGTCCCGCCCGGATCCGCCTCGACACCGACGGCCGACCTCCCGTCACGGCCGATCCCCTGGGCCGGCACCGCCGATTCGCTCCCTGGCGACCCGTCCGGGATCACCCCCGCCGGAGCGATCACCCGTTCCCGCCGGATCAGCCCCGAACTCTCACGCAGCGCCGCCCGACTCGGACTCGCCATCGGGCCTGGCTCGCTGATCCCTCACGACACCCGACACGCCGCGCCCCCCGCCGAGGCAATCCCGGCCCAACCGGCCGCGGCCACGCCTGTCGAGCCGGCACCGGCTCCCGCTGCTTCGGCAGGCCCGATCACCGCTCCGACGGTCGAGGCCAACTCGGACGATCCGCTCTCGATCTTCGAGAAACAGCTCGAAGACAACTCGTCGACCAATCGCAGCACCCCGTGACGGCGGCGGGTCCGGCTCGAGGAGTGCCTCGGCCGAACGGCGGAGACGTCCCGCAGCGATCCGGGTTCGATCAGCCGGCCAGCAACTGCTGCTCGATCGAATCGACGACTTCCTGCACCGACCAGGACTGCGTGCTGACCATCACCGGAGTGTCGGTCGACAGCCAGTCCTGGACCTTCGCCACCGCCGACATCACCGTACTGTGGTTCCGGCCCCCGAAAAACTCACCGATCTCGCTGTAGGCCGCCTGGGTATGCTTTCGGGCCAGGAACATCGCCAGCATCCGCGGCTGCACCAGGCTCCGCGTCCGACGAGACGATTTCAACTCGGCAGCCCCCACCCCGAACAGTGAACAGATCGCACGCTCGACATCCCCCAGCGCGACGATCCGGATACAGTCTCGCTCCAACTCGGCCAGCACCCGGCGTGAGACCGGAGCCGAGATCCGCTGGCGGCCCGAGGCGATCGACCAGTTCTGCAGGCAGTACAGGGCTCCCTTCAACTCGCGGACGCTGTGAGTGAACCGACGTGCGACCACTGCCAGGGCCTCGGGAGTGAACGTCACCGACATCCGCTCGGCCAACCGGCCCACTATCTCACGACGGGTCCCCAACTCGGGGGGCTCGATCCGGCAGACCAGTCCGGCCATCAGCCGCGAACTGAGTTCCTCGCTGAACTTCGCCAACAGCCGCGGATGCTGGTTGGCCGTCAGCACCACATGGCTGCCGTTGGCTTCAAGCTGCTTGAGAGTATGCAGAAATTCCTCCTGGACCCCCTTCTTAGCGTCCAGAAAACCAACGTCGTCGACCAGCAACACGTCGATACTGCGGAATCTCTGGCGGAAGCCAGGCGTCGATCTCTCCCGCAACGCCGCCGTGAAATAATTCGTGAATGTCTCGGCCGTCAGGTAGGTCACCCGCAACGATGGATACAGCCGCCGAATCCGCCGGTAGATGCCCTCCAGGAGATGCGTCTTGCCGACACCCACGTGTCCGTGCAGGTAAAGCGGGCTGAGCCCCTCGGCGGGGGCATCGCAGATCCGCGATGCGGCTGTCCAGGCCAGGCGGTTGCTCTCGCCGACGACGAAGTCGCCGAGATCGGCGAATCGCCGACGGGTCGCGGAACGACGCCCGTCACCACCCGGTTCCCCTTCGCCAGCGGAGCTTGCGGTCCCGGACCCAGCGACCACCGGCGGCCGCTTCGCGGCCGGATCACCACCGCCGACCACTTCGGGCATCACGCTCGGATCCACATCCAGCCGCACACGGGCCGAGGGTCCCAGCACTTCGGTGGCCGTGTCCTGCATCGCCTCACGGAACTGCCGCTGCATCCAGTTGACCACAAACGGACTGCCGACCCCGAATCGAACCTCGTCACCCTCGACGGTGACCGTGCAACGGCCCAGGAACCAGTTCTCGTAGTTCTTCGGCCCCACCCGTTCGGCAAGCCGTCGGAGCATCCTGGCCGACTCGGTCTGTTCGTGTCCGTCGTCGGGCTTCTGGCCCGGCCGATTCGGCTTTGTCGTCGTAGTTGCGGGCTGCATCGTGCACCCCCCCGGGTCGACTGCGCGCAGGTCCCGCTCCTGTCAGCGTCGCACTCCCCGGGCGAGAGTCTCTGGCACTCCGTTGCCTGGGCGCGTGGCGCGGTGGAACTTCCTGTTTGTGCGCGGAATCGTTGGGACGTGGTCAGGAAGAGCCACGGAAGGTCGAAATGGGCAAGAAACGCCCCCCTCCCGCACCGGCTCCGTCATTCACTCAATCAGTCAGTGGCGACGATCCTACCGACGTGGATTCGAGTGTCAAACGTGCCGGGCGACAAATCGAAGACATTGATCCGATTCGTACCTCGCCGTCGAACAGGCGGCCGGAATCCGGCCGATCGGCGAACTCCCACATACCTCCCCGATCGAAGGCCATGTTGACAACCTGTCGACGACTTGACGTTTTCAACACCTCACCGGCCACTCTAGATGCGGCAGCAACTCGGACCACAGGGGCCGGTTTCCGGGGGTGGGCAGTCCGAGGCCAGCGGCAGCGAGTGGCCGGACCGAACCGAAGGGACGCTGAGCAGCTTGTCGAGTTTCTGTGAGTCACAGTCGGGACAAGCCGGCACCGTCGAAGCTCGAACCAGCAACTCGAACTCGACCGCGCACAGGCCGCAACGGTACTCAAAAATCGGCATCGCCACCGGTCCCGGAAATCTCGTGGAACGAGGTCTCGATCGGTCTCCGCCATGGCCGAATTCGGATCGCCGACGGCACCACTTCGGGGAAGCCACTCGGCCGGATCGACCCGTCGACCAGTTGATACGGGGGCTGGGCAATTCGACCCGAGGCCAACGGCCAGCGGAACCTTCGGACCACCGGCATCTCGGCAACCGAACCGTCACGGTCGTTCCGCGGAAAAATCTCGACCAGTTCCAGCTCGATCGGCGCGGCCGTCTGCAGCGGCGGCCACTGCGGCTGGTACGGCATCTCGATCGCCGCAGGCACGCCTCGCACCGGCATCTCGATGACAAGGGTCTCCACGTCCGACGTCGGCCGAATCGAGTCCAGAAAGAACAGGGTGAACAGCACACCGGCGGCCATCCCCAGCAACCAGCTGGGAAACGTCGACCCCTCGGGCCTCAATCCACGGTCCCTGATCGCCACATGGACGTCATCCCACAAACCGGGAGACTCGACGACCGGCGAACCGAGCTTGAGGTGCTGGAGGTGACCGTGCGATTCCTGCAGGGCCAGCCAGGCTCGGCAGCAATCCGGACAATCGACCAGGTGATCCCGCAACTCGGGACCGGGTTCGAGGTCCTGGCCGACTTCCAGCGCCAACTCGTCACGTGCCTGGCCACAGTTGATCATCGTCGGCGGCCCTCCACGTTCACCGTTTCGGACCGTTCGGCAGACCGAAGTGACCGGCTGTCCTGATCGAGCCGCTTCTGCCACAGCGCCTGGAATCGTTGACGGGCCTCGGCCAGCCGCCAGCGGATCGTCGCCTCCTTGCGGTTCAGGATCCCCGCAATCTCGGCGGTCGAAAAGTTCTCGAGATCTCGGAGCACCAGAACCGTCCGGTACTTTTCGGCGACCGACTCGAGCACCTCGCGGACCTCCTGCTTGAGGTCGAGATCCTGGCGTGGGTCCGCGACCGACGGATCAGGGGTCCGCTCCGAGGGACTCTCACTGAACAGGGCCTGCCGGCCCCGCCGCTTGATCTTTCTCAGGTGGTCCAACGTCAGGTTGACTCCGATCCGAAACAGCCACGGCCCGAATCGCCGGGATGTGTCGAACTGTCCCAGCCGGGTGTAGGCCCGCAGGAAGGTCTCCTGGGCCAGGTCCTCGACCTGCCAGGCATCCCGGATGAAACGTCCGATCACCCGAACCAGCCGACGCTCGTACAGACGCACCAATTCCCCGTACGCCGCGGTCGTGCCGCGCCGCGCCTCCTCGACCAGCCGCGACTCCGACAGAACGGATGTTTCGGTGTCGGGCTGGGTGACGGCAGGTGTATGGATCGCCTCGGTCACATCGTGCCTTGATCTGTTCTGGGTTTTCCTACGCGAGCGACGCCGATGCCGTTGGACGATTGTCGAGTTTTCCTCGACGGGAACAGCCCCGGCGGCTCACCCTGATTCTAACCCCCAACGACGACCCGCCGCGACCCCGTCCCGGGCCGCAACAGTCCCTTGCAACCGCACCACCGCTTGAGCAAGATCGGGACTCGGAGACGGGATCCGCTCCCGTTGACCACCGATCCAAAACATGCCTCAACCGGTGACACCCGACCATGACCGCCATCGTTCGCTCGTTGTCCCACCTCCTTCTGCTCCTGAGCCTCGCCCTGGTCGTCGGCGGATGCCAACCCGACTCCGCCGAACCCGACGCCGCCGATTCGGACAAGCAGGCCGACAGTGGACGAAAAGGACGGGGCGGTGGAGGCGGTGCGGATGCCAAGGGTGGCGGGGCCGCGATGCCCGTCGCCGGATCGACCGCCACGCAGAAAGAGGTCGGTACCGATCCCGACGGGAAACCCGTCGTGATGTTTCAACTGACCAACAGCTCCGGCATGCGGGTCGAGGTGACCAACTGGGGCGGCACCGTGCTGGCGGTCAGGGTCCCCGACCAGAACGAGCGATACGAGAACGTGACGCTGGCATTCGAGAAGGTCGAGGACTACTTCGTGCCGGGGCCCTACTTCGGGGCCACCTGTGGACGCTACTCCAACCGCATCGCCGCCGGAGCCTTCTCGATCGGCGACCAGAAATACCAGCTCGCCACCAACAACGATCCCAATCACCTGCACGGCGGTGACCGGGGATTCAACCGTCGTGCCTGGACCGGTAAGACCGTCAAGAAGGACGGAACCGTCGGCGTCGCGCTGCAGTTGGTCAGCCCCGACGGAGAAGAAAACTACCCGGGCACACTGACCGTCGACGTCACCTACTGGCTCACCGAACGCAGTGAACTGAGGATCGAGTACAAGGCGACCACCGACAAGGCAACCGTGCTCAACCTGACCAACCACTGCTACTGGAACCTCGCCGGGGCCGGCAAGGGCACCATCCTCGACCACCATCTCACGCTCGATTGCGACAACTACCTGCCAGTCGACGACACGCTGATCCCCACCGGCAAACAGGCCGCTGTCGCCGAGACACCGATGGACTTTCGCTCTGCCCAACCGATTGGGTCGAGGATCAAGCAGGTCGAGGGCGGTTACGATCACTGCTACGTGATCAACGGAGCCGATGGATCGCTGAAGTCGGTGGCCGAGATCTACCATCCCGGCAGCGGACGAGTGATGGAGATCCTGACCACCGAGCCGGGTATCCAGTTCTACACCGGCAACTTCCTGGACGGAAAACCCGGCAACGGCGGATTTCCGCTCAACGGTGGTTTCTGCCTCGAATGTCAGCACTTCCCCGATTCACCCAACCAGTCGGGCTTCCCCTCCACGCTGCTTGAGCCGGGCAAGACCTACACACAGACCACTGTCCACCGCTTCTCGGTCCGACGTGAAACGCCCTCGGGCGAGAGGGCCGGCGGCAGGAAGAGGGCCGGTGGCAGGAAGAGGGCCGGTGGCAGGAAGAGAGCCGGCGGCAGGAAGAAAGACGCCGGCAAGAAGAAAGACGCCGACAAGAAGAAAGACGCCGGTAAGAAGAAAGACGCCGGCAAGAAGAAAGACGCCGGCAAGAAGAAAGACGCCGGCAAGAAGAAGACCAACTAGCCCCGCTGGGCACTCCTCCGGTCGGTCCGCTCATGGACTCCAACTCCCCACCCCCTCAGGCCGAACCCGCCAACTCGTCCCTCCGCCGCACCTCTCCGGCGATCTGGGCCGGTTTTGGCCTGGCGGCCGCCATCCTGGTCGTGGCTCTCTGGCCGAGGACCGATGACCCACGTTCGACCGACAAGCCCACCCCACCGCCACTGCCGCCGGTCGGCGAGACCCCGTTCCGGAACACCACCGAAAGCGAATGGGTCGGCGTGACGGCGTGTGCCGAGTGCCACTCAGATATCGCCGAACCCTACTCGAAATCGTCGCACGCCAGTGCCCTCGCCAAAGTTTCGCTCGACGCCGAACCGCCGGACGCCGAGTTCGACCATCCGGCCTCGGGACGCCACTACCGCGTCTATCGCAAAGACGGGCGATTGAGGCATCGCGAGACAATTGCTCTCGAGAACGGCCGAGATCTCGTCCTCGCCGACCATCCTGTCTCGATGGTCGTCGGCACGGGCCACCAGGGCCGCACCTACCTCATCGACCTCGACGGATTTCTCATGCAGAGTCCCGTCACCTGGTACGCCACCGGCAAACGATGGCGGCTGGCTCCCGGCTACGACCGCGGAGACCATCTTTCGTTCGAACGCCCCATCCCGGTCGACTGCCTGATCTGTCACGCGGGCCGATCAGAATCCATCGCAGGAGCCTACCACCGGGTGAAAGTGCACGAACGCCAGATCGGCTGCGAACGGTGCCACGGCCCCGGTTCGTTGCATGCCACGACACGACGCAAGCAGGCCGCCACCGGCCACGACTCGATCGTCGAAGCTGACGACAAGACGATCGTCCATCCCGGCCGGCTGTCGCGCGAGCGGCTCGAGTCGGTTTGCGCGCAGTGCCACCTGCAGAACAAGGCCGCTGCCAACCTGAGAAACCGCCGTCTGGTCGACTTCAGGCCGGGTCAGCGACTGGCCGAGTACCGCGCCCACTATGTCCTCGACGCGTCCAGCGGTGGCATGACCGTCGTCGGCCATGTCGAACAACTTCACCAGAGCCGCTGCTACACCCAGACCGAGACATTGACCTGCACGACGTGCCACGACCCGCACCGGCACGTGGCCCAGCCCGAGGCCGCCGCCCTCCACCGGGCCAAGTGTCTCGAATGCCACCAGCCCGACGCCTGCGGGCTGCCCGCCGACGGAATGCGTCGGCGGAAAGTCTCGGATCACTGCGCCGATTGCCACATGCCGCGGACGACCACCGAGATCCCCCACGTCGCCTCGACACATCACCGCATCGGCATTCACGACACCGATCCGAGCAATTCGAACCCCACCCGCCGCCGGCTCTCACCCGGCACCCTCCAACCACTCCACGACCTCTCGCACCTCCCGCCGCTCGACCAGGACCGCTGCCTGGGACTGGCCTACCGGCAACTGGCCAGCAAGCAGGCCGATCCGGAACTGGCGTCGATCTTTCGGCTTCGAGCCCGTCGCATTCTGCACCGGACTTACGACGCGGGACTCGCCGACGCGGAACTGCTGTCTGCCCTGGCCGACCTCGACCAGGCCACCGATCCCGCCGCCGCCGGTCAACTTGCCGCGAGAGCGCTGGAGCGGGATTCGGAGTTGACCGCGCAGGATCGGGTCAACTCCCTGGCCGTCCGGGCCAACTCGCTGATCGTCACCGAGAAATTCGCCGATGCCGTCCCCGTGCTCGAACGGCTCGTCGGCCTCCACCGCAACACCGGAGCCTGGCTGCAGTTGAGCCAGTGCCGGATGTCCACCGGAGACACTCCCGGGGCGATCGCCGCGGCCGAACAGGCCGTTTCCATCGGTCCACAACGTCCCGAAATCCGGACATTTCTGGCGAGGCTTCTCCGCCAGGTCGGCCGCAACGACCAGGCCCAGCGACACCAGCAGGTTGCCGACGCGCTGAATCGCGGTCGACGCGGCAGCCCGGACCGCACCCGCTAGAGCACGCCACCGGCCGCTCGCCGCATCCCCGGCTCACCCCGGGCCGCAGAATCGTATTCCCCTTGCGGTTGGCAACACCGTTGGCCGATACTTCCGTGTCCGCTCCACTCACAACCGGCCACGCCAACGGATGGCAATGCCTCAGTCCGAGACCAGCTACCGGCAGTCACACCAGGGCCGTGGTCTCGACTACCACGACCGCTTCATCCGCAACCCGCGGCGGCGGATGATGTGGCAGATCGAACAGCGGATCCTCGACCGTGTACTCGATCAGATCCACGCCGAGGAGACCGACGAGATCGAATACCTCGATTTCGCCTGCGGCACCGGCCGCGTGCTCGCCTTCGTCTCGGCGCGTACCGACACCGCCACCGGGGTCGACGTTTCCGAGTCGATGCTCGAGGTCGCGGCGACCAGTGCACCGCGGGCCGAGTTGATCTCGGCCGACATCACGCTCGACAACTCGCCGCTGACCGGCCGCACCTTCGACCTGGTCACCGCCTTCCGGTTCTTTCCCAACGCCGAGGAGTCGTTGCGGACCGAGGCCATCGCCGCATTGGCCGCCTGCCTGAAACCGGGGGGACGCCTGGTCCTCAACAACCACCGTTGCCTCTCATCGCTCCGCCAGCGGCTGGTCCGCCTGCTGACGCTCGGACGCAGGGGCCGGTCGGGGATGAGCCACCAGGAGGTGACACGACTGGTCACCGCCGCCGGACTGGAGATCGAGCGGGTCGCACATGCCGGGGTCGTGCCCGAACACGAGTGGGTTCTGCTGCGGCCGCGGTTTGTGGTCGAGTGGTTCGAGCGGCTGGCAACCCGGCTGCCGCTCGCACGGATCGCCGAGAACCTGGTCTACACCTGCCGCCGACCCGGGACAGCAACGCTCAGGCATGCGGCCTGATCCCTAGACCGCATCCAACTCGATCAACAGGGCATCGGGAGCCTGGAACGTCTCGTCGATCTCACTGGTGAGTCCGAAGACGAGGTCCGCTCCCTCACCACCGGCAACGGTGTCGCGTGTGCCACCCTGGCCCTTGACGTAGTCGTCGCCGAGGTTGCCCAGCACGAGATCTGCTCCGGCACCGGCCAGCAACGTGTCGTTTCCGTCACCACCGAACATGGTGTCGTCACCACGGGCTCCGATGAGCGTGTCGTTCCCGTCGCCACCGCCCATCTGGTCGTCGCCGCGTTCGCCATGCATGTGGTCATCGCCGTCACCGCCGACCAGCGTGTCGTCGCCGTTGCCGGCCTTCAGGCGATCGTTGCCGTGGTCACCCAGCAGCCGGTCATTCCCGTTGTTACCGTAAATGCTGTCGTCGTCACGGCCGCCATCGAGGACATCGTCACCGGTGCCGCCATACATCCGGTCGGTGCCGGCACCCCCCATCAGGCTGTCGTCGCCCGACTTGCCGTTGAGCGTGTCACCGCCGCCGCCACCCGTGGCGGTGTCGTCGCCGACTCCGCCCACCAGCAGGTCCCGATCAGCACCGCCGAACAGCACGTCGTCGCCGGAGTTGCCGTCGACGGTGTCGAAACCGTCTTCACCGTGCAACTGATCGTCGCCGGAGTTGCCGTCGACGCTGTCGTCGCCGGCACCGGCGAAGACCGTGTCATTACCGGATCCTGCGTCCACCACGTCGTCGCCATCTCCTCCATTGATGGTGTCGTCGCCGATGCTGCCGGTGATCGTGTCGTTGCCGTCGCCCCCGTCGAAGATCAACCGGACCTCGCCCGGATCGGCTCCGCTGGCATCGAGCACGTCGTTTCCGTTTTCACCGGCGACCCGAACCAGCAGGCTGGGCACACCGAGAAGATCGGGAACGGTGATCGTGTCGTCCCCGTCGCCGGGCTGGAACTCGAGCACCTCCGTTGACCACTCGACGTTGGCCCGGTGTGTGCCATCCGACACCTGCAACCTCGTCTCGGTCTGCAACGTCAGGTCGTTGGCATTGGGGAGCACCGAGAACGCCTGCGCGCCCGAGTCGCCGCGAGCGTGAACCACGTCGTAGCCGTCATCCCCGTGCAGGTCGTCGGATCCACCGCCATGCCACCAGATCAGCACATCGTCGCCGGCCTCGCCGTGAAGCGTGTCGGCACCACCCTGGCCGTCCAGGGTGTCGTCACCGACTCCGCCGGCCAGCGTGTCGGCACCGCCACCGCCGTAGATCGCATCGATTCCACCACCACCTGATGCGCTGTCATTGCCGTTGCCACCACTGATCCGGTCGGCGCCTTCGCCGGCAAGGATCGTGTCATTGCCGTTACGGCCCAGCAGGGTGTCGTCGATCCCCTGGCCGGGAACCGGCGTAGGAGACGGAAGTGTGTCGATCGGAGGAACACTGCCACCCAAAGCGGAAATGTATGCGACTGTGTCATAAATGTTGTCGACCACGTCACCGACGATGAACGTGACCTGGTTGCCGGTGCTGCCAGCTCCGACATTGGTCTTGAACTGCAACACGGCTTCGCCAGTATCCGAAAGCAGCACCCCGTCGAGTTCGGTGCCGGTGACCTGCGCCATCCCGGGATGGTCGATGTTAACCGGCAATCCAACGTCCGGGGGAACCAGGGCGATGTTGACGCCATTGACATAGAGTCCGAAGCCGTCGATGAAGATGGACCCGACAAATTCCGGAAATTCCTCGGAACCGAAGACGACATCGAAGAACAACGTGTCGAAGCCGGGCAACATGTCGAAGAAGACATCGATCTGCGTGACGTCGTTGTGATCAAACATGCCACCGGTGATCGGATCGAGCAGCACCTCCTGCGCGGCGGTCGCAGGGACACCGAAATCGGTCGCATTATCTAAAACGGTATTCGCCCCGTCGCTGTAGTCAGCGACATCACCGTTGCTGATCACTATTCCCGGACGTGTCAGGCCATAGGTCGCTGCCTGTCCGACCGTGTAGGTCCCCGCGGAAATCTCGCCGCTGGTCAGCGTGTGGCCCTGGACATTGACGCCGGTCACCAGCAAACCCGTACCACCGGCACCGGTCAGGGCATTGATCAACTGGACCGAATCAAGAGTCGGTGTGACGACCAGGCCGCCCGGCGGAGGATCGTCGTCGTCGACGATGCGTCCCTCGCCCAACCCGTCGAAGATCGTCGCATTGACCGGATTGAACAGGCTGACAAAAAACGTCTCATGGATCGCCTCGTCGATCGTGTCACCGAACACGTCGATGGCAATGACCTGGGATGTCTGGCCGGGCAGGAATGTCAGCGTGCCGGAGTCGGGGAGGTAGTCGCTGCCCCCGATCGCGGTGCCCCCTTCAGGGGTGCCGTCGGAACTGGTGCCGTAACCGACCGTCACCGTGTTCTCGACAGGCGAGGAAATCGTGACGGTGAAGATCGCCTGGGTGATCCCCGAATCGCCCTCGGGATCGATCAGCTCGTTGTCGATCGAGAGGCTCGAGAGGGTCCGGCTGTCGAGGAAGTCGTTGCCCGAGCCACCGTCGAGCCAGTCACTGCCGATTCCGGCCGTCAACGTATCGTTGCCGTTTTGACCCTGGATCGTATCGTTGCCGAACGAACCATCGAGCTCGTCGTTGCCACTGCCACCGAAGATCCGGTCGTCGCCGTCGGAGGCGATCACGGTGTCCTGGCCGCTGCCACCGTTGAGCACATCGCCCGCATCGGGCGGGGTGACGGTGATCGTGACCGTGGCCGGCTGGCTGAACTGGCCATCATTGTCGGCGATCGTGTAGACGAACAAATCGGTACCGCTGAAACCGACATCGGGGGTGTAGGAAACTCGCCCGTCACCCATGTTCACCGCCGTTCCGTTGGACGGCTGCGAGTTGATCGTAACCGACGCGAAATCGAGCACTCCGTCGGCGTCCGAATCGTTGCTGACCACGTCGATGATCGCCGTGTTGTTGGCGCGGATCACGCCCGTGTCATCATTGGCCACCGGCGGAACACCGGCACCGACCGAGTTGGGTGCTCCGGAACCGAAGATCGTGTGAGTGGTGTAGAGGTCCGACCCACCCGGCGGCAGGCTGAACAGGTTCTGCAGAGCCAGCGTGATGTCGTATTCCTGACCGACGTCGACAAACTGGTCGCCGTCGTTGTCGCCGGAAACCGTGTCGTCCAGGGCAGTGCCTGCTGCGATCTCGGTCCGGAGCCCGGGGTAGGCGTCGAGTTCGAATCGACCCGCGGTCGGAATGGTCCCGTGTTTCCCGGTGATGCCCAGGAAGGTGGTGTCGGTCGACCCGCTGCCTCCACGATCGGTCTCGAACAGCACTTCGTCGTTGACCGCGGTGAAGAACCGGCCACCGCCGTCGATCAGCGTGCCGTCGAAATCCAGGTCGCCGTCGATGTAACGGACAAACTCGAAGTCCAGGTCCGCCGTGCCGGTGTTGGTAAACCGCAGGGTCTGGGTCAGCAGCGAACCGGTCTGGACACCACCGGTGTCGAGCATGGGGGTGACCGTCTGGGTCAGCGCGAAGTTCAACGACCCGATGTCGAACGTGCTGTTCGCCTCGGTCGGCAAACCGCGAATCGTGGTCAGGTTGGTCCCCAGGTTGGTCAACGTGTCCCGCGAACCGGTGGGACTGGCGGTGTTGTCGCGGTAGTAGATGAACGACTCGAAGGTGGTCGTCGCCGGTGCCGGTGCCGGCCCCACAGGATCGTACTCGGCACCGGCATCTCCACCCACTCCCGAGGCCGTCCCGAAGCCGCCACCGGCATCAACAGTGATCAGCAGCGAGGCGTCGCCGGGTCCGTTGGTCATGTCGTGGCTGGTACCGCTGTCGGTGCCGCCGCCGCTGTCGACCGCATCGCCGAATCCGACCGCGGGCGGGGCAACCGGTGGCGGCTGCGGAGCCGGCGGAGTGGCGGCCTCGGGGATCGGGAACGCGCTGCTGATCTGGTCGTTGCCGGACCCGCCGTGCAGGCTGTCGGCACCACCGCCGCCGACGATCGTGTCGTTCTGGCCCTGGCCCTGGACGAAGTCGTTGCCGTCCGAGAACGACAACGGGTCGGAGAGGTCGCCGTAGATCTCGTCGGACTGGTCACCGCCACGGATCGTGTCGTTGCCCAGCCCGCCGATCAGCGTGTCGTTGCCACTCTCTCCGTTCAGCGAATCGTTGCCCTCGGACCCATCGACGCTGTCCGCTCCATCGCCGGAGTTGAGGTCGTCGTTGCCTTCACCGCCGATGATCGTGTCGTCACCGTCGCCGCCGGTGACGACGTCGTCACCTTGTCCGGCGTCGATCGTGTCGTTGCCGTCGCCGCCGGCCAGGGTGTCCCGGCCGACTCCGCCGGTGACCAGGTCGTTGCCGTCACCGGCATCCGCCAGGTTGTCCGAAGCCGTCAGGACAATCGTGTCGTCACCGTCACCGCCCAGCACCGTCACGCCGAGGTCGACCGCACCGGTGATCGCATCGTCCCCGTTCCCTCCGATCACCTCGATGGTGACCGGGTTGCCATCGATGTCGGTGTAGTCGTAATCGGATGCGGCGACACCCGAGAGATCCAGCACGTTGCCGAGGTCGCCACCCACGACCACCATCGACTCGACACTCGACGCAGGGATCGTCCCCGCGTTGGGATCGATCACACCGTCCACGGTGACCTGGACGTTGCCCGAACCGTCGGATCCGATGGCCACCGCTTCTCCCGCGTCGGACACGACGCTGAGCTGGCCGTCGATGAGCAGGGTGGTCACCGACAACAGGGTCCGGTCCTCGAGGTGTTCAACCTGCGAGGGAAGCCGAGGGCCTGTCGGCTGAGAGGACAGAACACGTCGCCGGGCCAGTCGACGGCTACGGCGCAGGGAGGCGAGCCAGGATGTCAAACGCACGGTTGCCGCTCCAAGGGGTCACGCGCCAAACGGACGCGATGGTCTGTGTGGGTTGTCTCATCTGGTGCTCACCTTCCCCCGGACCCCCTCACGAAGTCCCTCGTCTGTCTGTTCGACACCGCAACCAAGGCCGCAACAGCGGCACCCACCCCATTCCGCCCGTCCGCACGCAAGCGGCCCCTCATCACCGGCGCGACATGCTCACCCGACACCGCCACCCCTCGCGACACGACCCGCACGACCCGCACGATCCGGCCCGGACAACGTGCCCACGGGCCTGACTGCCCGTGCCACACGGGGCCGGCTGCTGGTAGCATGGATCGCGAAGGAGGGGGGCCGGCTCAGATGGACGACTCGCGGCAGTTCGTGATCCTCGCGGTGCAACTGCTGGTCCTGGGGACCGTGGTCACCGTGGCCGTCTGGCCGTTGGCCTGCGGCGGCCGACGACGACGACTCGATCTGCTGGTCGCCGTCGTGGGCACCACCCTGCTGATCAGTTGGATGACCTGGGAGCCCACCAGCCGCCCCTCGGTGCTCGAGGCGGCCGAGTTGACCGAGGGCGTGTCCTCGCAACGTCGCAAGGTCTTCAAGGACCACCTGCTGCCTCGACAGGCCACCGGCTCCGAGTACGTCTCGTCACAGACGTGCCGCAGTTGCCACCCCGGGCGGTACTCCACCTGGCACCGCACCTTCCACCGCACCATGACACAGGCGGCCAGCCCCGATTCGGTCATCCCCGCGCACTCGGGACAGTTCGACGGCATGAGGCTCGAATCCCGCGGCCGAAGCTACGAACTCTCTCGGCGAGGTGACGAGTTCTGGGCCAGAATGGTCGATCCCGACTGGGACCGGGACCGACGGGCCCGGGGCATCGCCGATGACTCGGTCACGCCGCCGGTCGTCGACCGACGGATCGTGATGACCACCGGGTCCCACCACCAGCAGACCTACTGGGTCGCCAGCCGCTGGGGTTACGAACTGTTGCAGTTCCCTTGGGAATTCCACATCGCCGAGAAGCTGTGGTTTCCGACCGAGGACGCCGAGTTGCGGGAGGAATCCGACGAGCGCTACTCGGGGCACTGGAACTCCAGTTGCATTCACTGCCATTCGGTGGCCCCCAACCCCGGATTCCTCGAACCGGGAACCACGCGATTCCGCAGCGACACCGCCGATACGGAGTTTGTCATCCCGGGGATGGGCCGGGCAAGCACCGATACGCTCAGGCCCAAGACCGCCGCGCTCTTCAGCGAGGTTGCCGAACTGGGAATCAGTTGCGAGGCCTGCCACGGCCCGGCCGCCGCTCACGTTGCCCGACATCGCAACCCCATCCGCCGACTGATCAGCCGCCTCGACAACTCACCCGACCCGACGATCGTCAACCCCCGCCGACTGGACCATGTGCGGAGTTCCCAGATCTGCGGCCGATGCCACGCACTGAAGATGCCCCACCAGAAGGAGCGGCTGCTCCGCGAACGGGACCCGTTCCGGCCCGGCGAAGACCTGGAGAACCACTACCGGGTGGTCGGCTTCGACGACCCCGTGCACAAGGAAATGAGCCGCCAGGGATCGCACCTCTACTGGAACGACGGCTCGTGCCGCCTGGGCGGTCGCGAGTTCCTCGGCCAGATCGCCTCGAAATGCTACACGCTGGGCAAGATGTCGTGCCTGTCGTGCCATGTGATGCACGACAGTGATCCCGACAGTGACCCCAACGACCAGTTGACTGTCGGGATGCGGGGCAACCGGGCCTGCCTGCAGTGTCACGACGAGTACACCGGCAGCAGGTTGACCGAGCATACCCACCACGGTGAAAAGTCGACCGGCAGCCGTTGCTACAACTGCCACATGCCCCACACCTCCTACGCGCTGTTCACCGCGATCCGGATCCACCGGATCAAGTCGCCCGAGGTGCTGCCGGTCCGGCACGCCGCTCAACCCAACGCCTGCAACCTCTGTCACCTGGACAAGTCGCTGGAGTGGACCAACCGGAGCATGGCACGGTGGTACGGTCGCAAGCCGACCGAGTTGGACGAGGAAGAACGCGAGTTGGCGGCCGGGGTGCTGTGGATGCTCCGGGGTGATGCGGCCCAGCGGGCAATCGCCGCCTGGCACACCGGCTGGGAACCGGCTCGACGGGCGACCCGGAAAAGTGGATCAACGTGGGCGGTGCCGCTGCTGGCCCGCCTGCTGGAGGACACCTACTCGGCCGTCCGGTTCATTGCCTGGCAGAACCTCAAGGCATTGCCCGGCTACGAGGGACTCGAGTACAACTTCGTCGGCCCCAAGCCCCAACGGTCCGCCGCGATGAAGTCGGTGATCGGAGATTGGCGTTCGGGACGGACCGACGTTCCCTCGGCACTGCCGGTGACCGCCGACGGACGGCTCGATTTCGAGCGATTGTCAGACCTGTGGAAGCGACGCGACCAGCGTCCGGTGGAGATTCCCGAATGAGCGACGACGTGGGGACCGGCGACGTGATTGTGCGACGTCACATGGTGATCGGCTGGTGGAGCCTGCTGATCTTCGTGACACTCGGACTCGTGCTCGAATCGCTGCACGGGTTCAAGGTGGCCTGGTACGTCAACTCCGGTCAGCCCGAGACCACTCGGTTGATGCTCAGGCTGGCCCATGCACACGGCACCTTCCTGTCAATTGTGCACCTGGCCTTCGCCTGGAGCGTGTCACAGGCCAGCGGGTTCAGCCCGAAATCGCGGTCCAGGGCCTCGAGAAGCCTGCAGGGAGCCGGAATCCTGATCCCGGCGGGATTTCTGCTGGCCGGAATGCCCGGATTCGTTCGCACCGGCGGGTTGCGATTGGGCGTGCTGGGCGGTGACCCGGGCCTGGGCATCGTGCTGGTGCCCATCGGCGCCCTGCTGCTGCTGCTGGCGGTGTTCCTGACCGCACGTGGCATCACTGCTGCTGCGGACTGACCCCCTCGACCCGCTACTCGGGCACCGTCACGTCACGGTAATCCCGTTCCAGCAGCAGCTTCTCGGTCCGCTTCCGGTCCAGGCCCTCTCCCGGCACCAGCACCGTCCGCCTGGCCAGGTCGGGATCGAGACTCCCCGACCCCGACGCCCACTCGCGCCGCAGTCTCAACCAGACCGCCTCACGCCCCGCTCGCGGTCCCACGAAGTCAAAGTCCAGTTCGCGGCGATCGGGATCGCTCTTCAGAGCCTGCCACGCCAGCCAGCGGTTGACCGAGTAGACATCGTCGAGCTGTTCGGCCAGGTGAGGCTCGAGCCAGTCGGTGCCGGAGGCATCGCGGGCGGGCTGCCAGCCGGCATGCCAGGTCGCCACGGCCCGCTGCACCGGGTCGCCCTGCAGCACCAGCAGCACCCACGACGCCACCGTCTGCTCCGCCTCGACCAGTTCGGCCGGCTCGTGCCCGTACCACTCGGCCATCCGCTCTGACGTCCAGCGAGCCGATCGATCCAGGTGGCACAGGTTGCAGGCGTTGGGACGGCCGCCGCCGCGGATCGACACGACCTTCGGGCTGTCGACCCGGTGACTGCGGATCGCCCCGAGCAGTGCGTAGGACGTGTGGGGCATGTGGCAGTTGTAGCAACGGCTGCCCGAGGAACCGGCGGCGTGGTGTGTGTGCCGGATCAATTTGCTGCCGGTGAACTCGGTGTGGCACTGCACACAGGCCCGGTCGCCCCGCATCCCGGGGGTCAACTGGTCATCGGACGGGGCATCGTGCATCGAGTGACACGACAGGCACGACATCTTGCCCTCGGTGTGGCACTTCGACTCGGCATGACCCAGGTACTCGCGGCCGCCGACCCAGCACGCCCCGTCCATCCAGTAAACCGGCTTGCCGCGCTGCTCCATCTGAGCGTGCAGCGGGCTGTCGGCAAGCACCGTCAGGAAGGCCGTCGACAACTCCTCACCGGGCTGGTAGCGGTAGCCGTTGGCCAGGTAGTCGTCGTGGTCGGGCGAGAGGAATGTGCTGTGACACTGGCCACAGACCCGCGCGGCGGCCCGGTGATCCAGCCTGGCGGGATTCACGATGGTGGGATCGGCAGAACCACCGACCACCTCCGTCACGGCCGAACCGCCCACCCGAGGCGACTCCCGGTGACGCGCCACGTGCTTCCGCCCCGCTCCGTGACACGCCTCGCAACTGATCCCCAGCTCGGCCGCCTCGGTCTTCACCTCCAGGGTCCGCTTGTCCATCCCCGGTCGGCCGCCGGTGCTGTGACACGTCAGGCAGTTGTCGTTCCAGATCATGAAGTGTCGCGGAGATCCGGGCGGTTCGAGAAATGCGTCCTCGCGCGGCATCCACCGCTCCTCGGCAATGTGGTAGTACCACGGAATCTGCCGCAGCAGGTTGCCTCGGACACCGGGAATCCAGTAGCCCTGAACGTGGTGCGACCCGGTGGTCATCACCACCGGACGAGTCACCCGGTGCCGTTCGGATTCCCGGTCGATCACCGATGACCCACGGCCGTCCTCAACCTGCCCCGCTTCCCAGTCGGGGTCGACCAGGTTCACCTCGAAACGATCCCCGGCCCTGGTCAACTCGTACCGACGCCCCCGCGACTTCAGCGTCACCCCGTCAAAGGGGGCCAGCACCGTTCGGGGTGTGGCCTTTTGAGTCATCGTGCGATGGAACGTCGCATGCCAGCTGTCGTGCTGCTGCCGGTGACACTCCCGGCAGGCTGCCGAACCGACAAAACCCGCGCGGGGACCGAGTTTCGGCAGGGGGTCGCCGGCCGGCGGCGGCGCGATCGTCCGCCGCGAGTCCAGGTACCAGCTCCGCCAGACCAGGCCGACCACGACCAGCCCGGCCAGGACCCCGACCGTCCCCAGGAACAACTTGTCTCGACGAGCCACCCGCACCTCTCCTGACCGAATCTCGCGATGAGTCCCTCCTCTGAGTATATCGGCAGGAACGCGGTCGAAATCCGATCCGGGGGCCATCTCGCGGCCACACCGCCCGCCCCGCTCAGCGGACACTCGTTGATGCCCGTTCCCGCCTCCCGATAGAATCGAGTGGTTCTTCCCACCCTCCAGGGCATCCCCCGCGTGACAGGTCCCCGCTCCCTCGCCGTGGTGATCCTCGGCTTCGCAGTGGCCACCGGCCACACGGCCCCGCGGGACCTGCCGCCGGCGGTCAAACGGCGGGTCGACTTTGATCGAGACGTCCGGCCGATCTTCGCGAGACACTGCTTCTCGTGCCACGGTCCCAAGCGGCAGGAAAGCGACTACCGGCTCGACCGGGCCCGCATCGCCGTCTCCGGAGGTGATCTCGGACAGAAACCCATTCGCCCGGGCAACGGAGCTGCCAGCCCCCTACTCCGCTACGTCGCCGGACTCGATCCAGATACCAGGATGCCGCCGAAGGGCCCGCGACTGGACCGGAAACAGGTGGCCGTGCTGCGGGCCTGGATCGACCAGGGAGCCCGGTTTCCACGCTCGGCCGGCGACTCGCTGACAAGCACCTCGCACTGGTCGTTCCAACCGCTGGCTCGGCCGACCCCGCCGAAGATTCGCGGCGGTAGCAACCCGATCGACGCCTTCGTCGGCCGGCGTCTGGCCGAAGCGAAGCTCGATTTCTCGCCGCGTGCCGATCGTCGCACGCTCGCGCGTCGCCTGTACCTGGACATGCTCGGCCTCCCCCCGTCTCCGGAAACCGTCGACGCCTTCATCGCCGACCGTCACCTCGCCGCATGGGAACGCCTGGTTGACGGTGTGCTGGCCCACCCACACTACGGCGAACGCTGGACCCGGCACTGGCTCGACGTCGTCCGCTTCGCCGAATCGCACGGATTCGAAACCAACCGCGAACGGACCAACGCGTGGTACTACCGCGACTGGTGCATCGACGCGCTGAACGCCGACATGCCCTACGACCGGTTTGTCGTCTCCCAGCTGGCCGGCGACGCCATCGGCGAAGAAGCCGGCACCGGTTTCCTGGTCGCCGGACCCTATGACCTGGTCAAGAGTCCCGACGTGTCGCTGACACTGGCACAGCGGCAGGATGAACTGGCCGACATGGTCAACACCACCGGTACCGCCGTGCTCGGACTCACGCTGGGATGTGCACGGTGTCATGACCACAAGTTCGATCCGATCCCCCAAACCGACTACTACGCGCTGACGGCCGTCTTTGCCGGGGTCCGGCACGCCGACCGACCGCTGGACCGCCCGACCCCCCAGTCCCAGCTCGCCGTCCTCCGCAAACAACTCGAAGGTCACCGTCGGCAGCTCGCCGAGCTCGTCACCAAGCTCAGGCTCCCGGTCAACGTGAAGCACAACATCGAACAATTCACCCCGGTCAGGGCCCGCTTCGTCCGCTTCACGATCCGCAACACCAACGGCGGTGAACCGTGCCTGGATGAACTGGAGATCTACACCGCCGCGGGTCCGGGCCGTCCCGCCCGCAACGTGGCGCTGGCCACCAACGGAACCAAGCCCACCTCCTCGGGCAACTTCGGCCCGCACCCGTTCCACAAGCTGACTCACATCAACGACGGAAAGCACGGCAACAGCCACAGCTGGATCTCGAACCAGTCGGGCCGTGGCTGGGTGCAGCTGGAGTTCCCCGAGGTGGTCGTGATCGATCGAATCGAGTGGGGTCGCGACCGGCAGCAGAAGTTCAGCGATCGGCTGCCGACCCGGTACTGGATCGAGGTGGCCGAAACGGAAGGAGAATGGCGTGAGGTGGCCGGGATCGCCGACCGCGCCCCCTTCGGAGCCTCCAACACCACGCCGCCCGACCGGTTGGCTCGCAACGATCTCAGCCGTGAAGCCGCCCTGGCCCGTGCACTGCAGGGACAGATCGGCGGAATCACCGCCCGGCTCGACGGACTCGCCAAGGGACCCACCGCCTACGTCGGCCGGTTCGACACCCCACCGGCCACGCATCGCCTCTACCGCGGAGATCCCCAGGCCCCCCGAGAGGCCATCGCCCCCGGGGGCCTGACCATTCTTGCCCCTCCCCCGATGGCCATGAACGAGCCCGAACAGGCCCGGCGACTGAAACTCGCCCGCTGGCTGGTCCGCCCCGACAACCCGCTCACCCCGCGAGTGATCGTCAATCGGTTGTGGCACTACCACTTCGGGACCGGGCTGGTGGCCACTCCGGGTGACCTCGGGGCCAACGGCAGTCTCCCCTCGCACCCCGAACTGCTCGACTGGATGGCCGGCAGGATGGCCGGAACCGGCTGGTCGCTGAAATCGCTGCACCGGCTGATCCTCACCTCGCGGACCTGGTGCCAGTCGAGCCGTCCTCGTGCCGAAGCGATAGCCCTGGACGCGGGGGCACGGCTGTTGTGGAGATTTCCGCCGAGACGCCTGGCGGCCGAGGCGATCCGCGACAGCATGCTGTCGGCCAGTGGAGCCATCGACCGCCGCATGGGGGGACCGGGGTTCAAGGTCTTCGAAGTCGTGATGGAAAACGTCCGGCACTACTTCCCCAAGAAGACCTACACCGTCAACGAGTGGCGGCGGATGGTCTACATGACCAAGATCCGACAGGAGCAGGACGAGGTGTTCGGAGCGTTCGACTGCCCCGACGGGAACCAGGTGATCGCCCGCCGCAGCCGCTCCACCACGCCGCTGCAGGCCCTGGGACTGCTCAACGGGAACTTCGTCCTGCAACAGGCCCGGATGCTGGCCCGCCGGTGCGAAACCGACACGCCTGGGGGCACCACCGGTGACCGGGTCACCCGGGCCATCCGCCTGGCCTTCGGCCGTCCGCCCACCGCCGTTGAACTCGACGCCGGCTCTCGCCTCGTCGACCGGTACGGCCTGGCCGCCCTGGCCCGTGCCTTGCTCAATTCCAACGAGTTTCTCTGGCTGCCCTAATTTCCACTCGACCCCTGAGACACTCTCGTCCCCATGCCACCACGCACGTCACTTGACCGCCGCCAGTTCCTCGGCGACTCGGCCACCCTGCTCGGGTCCACCGCCCTGGTCACCCTGCTGGGCCAGGACGGAGTGCTGGCCGACGCACCGATCCGACCGGTGATCAACCCCTCCCGGCCCCACGCCTCGCGATCAGCCCACTTTCTGCCACGCGCTCGCCAGGTGCTGATGATCTTCTGCAGCGGCGGCTTCAGCCCACTCGACTCGTTCGACTACAAACCCGAACTGGTCCGCCGCCACGGAGAACCGCTGCCGGGCAAGAAGCTGATCACCTTCCAGGGTGAACAGGGACAGCTGACACGACCGCTGTATCCGTTCCGGCCACGTGGAGAGAGCGGCAAGATGGTCTCGACACTGGTCGACCACCTCGGAGAACTCGCCGACGAGATGTGCTTCGTGCACTCGGTGACCACCAAGACCAACACCCACGGACCCGCCGAAAACGTGATGTCCACCGGCTTCACGCTCGACGGATTCCCCAGCATCGGGGCTTGGGTCAGCTACGCCCTGGGCAGCGAAGCGGCCGACCTGCCCGCCTTCGTGGCCATCCCCGATCCCCGGGGAAAGCCGCAGTCAAGCGTCAACAACTGGGGGCCGGGATTCCTGCCCGCGGCATTCCAGGGCACCGACTTCAATGCCTCGCGGCCCATCCGCAACCTGGCCCGGCCGACTTCGATCACGCCCGCTGCCGATACCGCCACCCGCCGTTTTCTCGATGCACTCAACCGGAAACACCTCGATCGCTTCCCCGGTGACTCGGAACTGGCCGCCCGCATCGCCAGCTACCAACTCGCCGCACGTATGCAGCTCTCGGTCCCCGAGATCACCGACCTCTCGACCGAATCCCGTTCCACGATCCGGCTCTACGGCGCCGACTCGACCAACCCTCTGAAGGCGGGTTTCGCTCGCAACTGCCTGCTGGCACGCAGGCTGGTCGAACGAGGCGTCCGCTTCATCCAACTCTTCAACGGCAGCTACCAGACCGGTGGCGAGGGGACCAGCAACTGGGACGGCCACAAGAAACTCAAGGTGCAGTACGACGTCCACGGCCCGATTCTCGATCAGCCCGCCGCCGGACTGCTGGCCGATCTCAAGCAACGAGGACTGCTCGAAGAGACACTGGTCGTCTTCTGCAGCGAATTCGGCCGCATGCCCACGTTTCAGAAGGGGGCCAGTGGGCGGGACCACAACCCCGACGGGTTCACCGTCTGGATGGCCGGGGCAGGTGTCAAGGCTCCATTTTCGCACGGTGCCACCGACCCGTTCGGACACCGGGCCGTCGAACACCCCGCCAGCGTCCACGATGTGCACGCCACCATCCTGCACCTGGCCGGACTCGAACACCGCCGGCTCAGCATCTACCACAACGGGATCCAGAGACGATTGACCGATGTCCACGGCGAAGTGATCACCGACGTACTCGCCTAACCTGCCGGGACCACCGGAATTGCCGCCAAGCCAGGATCACGGGATTGCGGACAAAATCCACAAATCATCGACACGGTCGTGGCAAAACCAGATCCGTTCGGGATAAGATCCGGTGTTGTGACCAGGGATGGTCATCGGCGACTCCCCTGCGTTTTGTCGAATTTCCTTCCAGCGGACATGATGAGACGATGGGTCGGTACCAGATTCTGGTGCCCGTCCGGCCCGGAGTTTTTCCCTGGTTCTCCGTTTCTTTTTGGTCACCACTAAAGTCGTTTACGGGCACCGAAGGAGTTCTCTGATGGCGCGGGGACAAATCAAGACTCTGACAGATCGTGGTTTCGGGTTCATTTCGAGCGATGGGGCGGATGTGTTTTTCCACATGTCCACGCTGGAAGGCGAAGGTCAGTTCGACATGTTGAGAGAAGGACAGGCGGTCGAATACGAATCCGAACCTGGTGACCGCGGCCCGCGGGCAACGATGGTCCGGATCATCGCGGACGAATAAACACGAGGCCGAAACCCGGGTGACCTGGCGGCCGCCGGAAGTTCGGGCCGACGCGCAGTCCGTCGGATCGGCACGAAACTGCAGGTGTCCTGCCCGGCCACCGTCGCACGTGTCTCGTTGACGTGATGCCGTTCCACACCGAGCGGCTCTCTCACCCGACCGGAAATTCGCCCGGCCCACAGCGGTTCTGCTGGACCCGGTTACGTCAACTCGTGGATCGGCCGTCCACTGCCGACGATGCTCACCGGCCGACCGCTGGCGTCCTCGTTGTGGGTTCCCAGCGAAATGCCCATCGCGTGGTAGATCGTGGCCAGCACATCCAATGGCGTGCTTGGCCGTTCCTGGACACCGCCGCCGTGTCGTTCGCTGGCCCCGACGACTCGACCCCCGACAATCCCGCCGCCGGCCAGCATCACCGTAAAGCAGTTCGACCAGTGGTCACGGCCGGCGTGACCGTTGATCAACGGCGTCCGGCCAAACTCGCCGGCACAGTAGACCAGGGTATTTTCGAGCATCCCCCGCTGGTCGAGATCCTCCAGCAACGTGGCCATGGCGGCATCCAGCGGAGGCAGGTGCTGTTCGAGATTCTGGTGGACGTCGTTGTGATGGTCCCAGTACCCGGTGTTGACCGTCACCACCCGTGCCCCGGCCTCAACCAACCGTCGAGCCAACAACGCACTCTGCCCGTACTGGTGCCGACCGTATCGGTCCCGCAGGGCATCGGGCTCGGTGTCGATTTCAAACGCCTTGCGGACCTCCTCGCCGGTGACCATCTCGAGTGCCTTGGCCTTGAAGGCGTCCAGGCCGTCCATCACGCCGGTGCGGTCGATGTCGCGACGAAGAGAATCGAAGCGGACCAGCAAATCGCGGCGTTTGCGAACGTTGTTCAGGTCCAGCCCACCCGGCAACGCCAGGTTGGGAACCTTGAAGTTCTTGCTGTTCGGATCGGCTCCGACCTCGAACGGATCGTACGACGCGCCCAGGTAGACCGACTTCTGGTACCCGAACGCCTCGGCCTTGGGCACCGCGATGTAGGCGGGCATGTGGGACGAGCGGGAACCGAGGGCCTTGTTGATGACCGAACCGAACGAGGGGTGCTGGGCAGCGATCCGGGCCAGCGTGGGTCCGAAATAACCGGTCTGCATCCAGTGGGCCGACGGAGCGTGAATACCGTTCTCGTGGTACACGCTGCGGACCTGGGCGATCTTGTCCATCACCTTGGCCTGCCTGGCAAATCGCTCGCCGACGATCGTGCCCGGCACGTTGGTCTTGATCGGCCGGTACGGGCCGCGGTATTCGGCCGGAGAATCCGGCTTCATGTCGTAGGTGTCCTGCTGGCTCATGCCGCCATGAGTCCAGAAGACGATCAGCGATCGGCCCTTGTCGCGGGTCGCGTCGGCAGCGGCCGCTTCGCGTTCCATGAGACTCGAAAGCCCCAGCCCCAGCAGCGGGGCCCCGACTTGCAGGAAGTTGCGTCGGGAAATGCCGTCGCAGTTTCGGTAGGTGCGTCCTGACACGGTCAACATCGCATGGCTCCTGACACCCCCGCCCTCGACGACGGGAATCGATGATCTGCTTCTATTCTCAGTGTTCGAAACGAACAGGGCTAGTGGATGAACAAAAACTCGTTGGTCGCCAGCAACGCCCACATCAGCGACTGGTAGGCCGCCTTGCGATCGGACTCGGATTCCAGGTACTCCAACGCCGTGCGGGATTCCTCGGCACGGGGCCGACGCGAAAAGACGCGGACAAACAGTTCCTGCACGTTATCGGAATGAGATTTCTTGTTGGCAGCCAGGCGGGTGACGAAACCACTCTTTTCAGACAACTTCCTCTGGATCTCACTGGAACTGACCAGTTCCAGTGCCTGGGCCAGGGCCGGATCGTCGGTTCGCTCGCACTCGCAGGCACTTCTCCGGTCGGGACGCCCGAACACGTCCAGGAAATGCACCGACACGTTTTCGTCGGGCAACTCGATGGCCCGAGTCCCCGGGGGGAACTTGCCGCCGCGGTCGCCGGGGAAGACGGTCGGCACGTCCAGCACCTGGCTGAAGGCGTCCAGCAACACCTCGGCCTTCAAACGCCTGGGATAGAACCGGGCGTAGGACTGGGTGTCGAGACGGTTCGAGTCGTTGGGTTTGCTGCTGGTCCGATAGGCCCGACTGTCGGCGATGCGACCGACCAGGTGCTTCAGGTCGTAGCCGCTGGCGACGAAGTCGCGGGTCAGCCATTCCAGCAGTTCGGGGTTCGACGGCGGATTGCTGCTCCGCGAGTCGTCGATCGGATGCACCAGGCCCCGACCCAGGAAGTGGCCCCACATGCGGTTGACCATCGTCCTGGAAAAAAACGGGTTGTCGCGACGGGCCAACCAGCGAGCAAACTGCTGGCGGGGGTCGTCGAACGGCGACAGCGACAGGTCGGGACCACCCAGAGGCCTGGGGGGAATCAACCGGCCGGTCCGAGGATGACGCACCTGCCCGGAAGACCGGACGTAGATCCGTTCATTGGTCGGCACCTCCGCGTCGGCAAACCCGCCACGACGCCCCACCCGCGCAAACACCGCCGCCAACCCGTAGTAGTCGGCCTGGCTCCAAGACTCGAACGGGTGATGATGGCACTGGGCACACTGGATCCGCACTCCGAGAAACGCCTGCGCCACGCTTTCGACGTAATCGACCGAGGTCCGCACCTGCCGGTACCAGACCGTCGGCGGATTCTCGCGCTGGCTGCCGGTTGCCGTGAGAATCTCGGCCACGAACTGATCGTAGGGCTTGTTGGTCGCCAGGGAATCACGGATCCATCCGGCAAACAAGGCGGTCCCCGGCCGCTGCTTGCTGGTCGAATACCCCTTGCCGCGGTTCCTGAGAATGTCGGCCCACTTCATCGCGAAGTACGCCGCGTACTCAGGCCGGTCCAACAGCCGGTTGATCAGACGTGTTCGTCGGCCCGGACGACGATCGGCCTCGAAGGCACGCACCTCCTCGACCGTCGGCAATGTCCCGCAGATGTCCAGCGACAGCCGCCGGATCAATGTTGCGTCATCGACCTCCTCGGACGGCCGGATCCCCAGCCGCGCCCAGCCCTCGACCAGGAAACGGTCGACCGGCGAAGCGTCTTTCGGCAAGGCCACCGGCTCGGTCGCCTTGCCGAAGGGCACCGTGCCCTGGAAGACGGCCATCTTCCCACCGTAGCGGGCCAGCACCGCGAACAGCCCGCCACGCTGGCCGGTTGTCACCGAGCCGGACCCGTCGACACCACCGATTCCCGGCTCGTTGGACAGGTACAACGCCTGTTGTGTCACGTCGCGGCGGGTTCCGTTGGAAAACCTCGCCGACAGTTTCAGCTGCTCGGCCGAGTTGACCTGCAACACGCCCCGGGTCGGGGTCATCGTCAGTTCGACCAACACCGGATCGTCGGCCCGTGGCGGAGCGGCTCCCTGGCGGATCCAGTCGGCCAGAACCCGGTAGTCGGAAGAATCGACCCGCAGGCGACGGCCCCCGCCATGAGGCACTCGCCCGGTGGCCTTCTGCAGCAGCAGGCTGCTGTCGGGATCGCCGGCGAAAACGCGGCGACCGCGGGCTTCCTTGACCAGTGACTCGTGATCGAACGCCGGAACGAACCCCAGCAACGACAGCTTGAATCCGTTCTGGCCGGTCGACTTGCCGTGACAACCGCCGCTGTTGCAACCCAGCTTGGTCAAGATCGGCACCACGTCGGCGGCAAACGCGATCCGGCCGCGGGTATCACCGGCACGAACCACCTGTGAACCGAACAACACCACGGCCAACATCGTGGCGACCGTCGTCACCGCAACCACGCGACCGGCGGCCTCGTACGACTCGCGTCGCGACATTGCGGAGCCATGTTGTCTGCGGCAGACGTCCATCCCATCAGCATACGCGAATGGATAAGCCGACCACAGTCCAAAGCTCGGGCCAGGCCTCCCGGCCGATCATCGGCTGCGGGCCAGGATCGCCGTGGCGGTGACGGGCCCCGATTCGGTGGGCGGATGCTTCACCACGATCCGATCCCCGGGTTGCAGATCGGACAGTCGGGCCGGCTGGCGGTTGCGTTCGATCCGCGTCTTGTCGTCGATCCGGATCGGCTGTTTCCCGCCCCCTCTTATCTCGACCGTCAACCGGCCCCGCTTGGCATCGATGCTGGCCACTCGTCCAAAGGCTGCCGCCGCCGGTCCCGGCAGCGACTCGGGCCGACCGCCAAATCCGCCCGGGCGTCTCCTGGAATCACCGGGACGTCCTCCGAACCCGCCGGGACGCCCGCGGAAACCACCGGGACGACCACCGAACCCCCCCGGTCGACCACCGAAACCTCCCGGCCGTCCACCGAAATCGGGACGTCTGCCGAACCCGGGTCGACCGGCCAGATCACCTCGGCCACCCCCCGGACGCTGCCCGCCACGGCGGGACCTGGTTCGCCCACCGTCACGATCACCCTTCAACTGCACCGTGTAGGTCTGGGTCACCGGTCGGCACCAACCCTCCTCGTCGTTGCAGGCGAAGTACTTGACCACCAGTTTCAGCGGCTCACGCGAATCGCCCATGTCGACTGTCGCCAGGAACTCGCGGGGATCGATATCGGCCGGCTCCTTCACCTCCGGACCTGTCCACTCGCCCGGCTTGACCCGCCCGTCGAGACCCGGTTTCTCGCCGGAACTCTCCATAAACCGCACGCGGATCGGTTCGACCAGGTTGTTCCAGTGGACGTGGTACAGCGGATCCAACATGAAGCGAATGTGGAGTTGTCCCTTACCCTCAGAGAGCAGGGCGGAATCGGCCTCGGCACGCAGCTTGGCGTAAAACGGCGTGGCATCCGGACCCTTCTCGATCAACGGCTCGATCACCAGTGGACGCATGTTGCCGGGCAACTCGATCCGCTTGACCACGCCACGAGCCGCCGCCTTCGGCGGGTCCTGCTGCACGAGTTCCAGGTCGGCCGGGTCGGTGGGATTCTCGACCTTGCCGACCAGTTCCTCCAGGTCCGCACGCAACGCCGCCGCATCACTCCAGGCTCGCTTTCTGACCAACCGCCCCTTGCCGTCGACCACGAACTCGCTGTTGGGCGCATTGCCCAGCGCATGCTTGATCGGGTTGTCGATTGCGTCGCAGATCCAGGTGAACCCCGAACCCAGCGTCCTGCGGGCCTCCTTCACGTGAGCCAACCGTTCCTTGAGCGTGTACGGCCGGACGTAGCCGTTTTGCTCCGGATGAGCCAGTGCCTTGTAGACGTAATAGAACCGGACGCCACGGGATTCGTAGTCGACGCGGACGGCCTCCAGACCGGAGACACTTCTCAGGAAAGGCGGTCAGGTCAGGCAGCCGAAGACCAGGACCTTGTAGTCGCCCTTCAGCGCCCTCAGGCTCACCGGCTTCCCGTCGGCCGTAAAACCCGAAGCGTCGGGCAACGGCTCACCGAGCTTGGGCGAAGCGGAATCGAAGCGGCGACTGAGACGGTCCCGTCCCGACTCGCCCCCTTGCCGCGACTCCCCCGGTCGCCGCGCGGGCCTGGCCCGGTCGTCGCGCCGCGAATCCTGCGGCAGGGCACTCGAAGAGCTCAGCAGGCCAGCCAACATGACCGCAAGAAACTGTTTCATTGCCCGGGCTCCCTGGTCTGAAACGCCTTCGCCTGCCCGCATCCTACACCGTCCCGAGATCGACGTCACCGACAACATCCGCCCGTCCCGGATTGCTCGCTTGCGAGTCTCCACCGATTGCTTTCTCTTGGAGATGCTCAGACACGCTCCGACCGCTCACCCCGCCGACCGACAGGCCCCGCCGTGGTCTTCAGTTCACACCTGTTCGTCTTCTACTTCCTGCCGCTGGCGCTGTTGCTCTACTACGCCGCACCGGTCCGGACGCGTCACCTGCTGCTGACGGTCCTCAGCTATCTCTTCTACGGTTGGGCCAACCCGCTGTTCGTCGTGCTGATGGCCTTCTCGACGGCCGTCGACTACGTCTGTGGCCGGGTGATCGCAGCCGAACCGACCGGCAAGGCCGTCGAGGTCGACGAAAAACCGCCCCGCAGCCGCCGGCAGAGGACCGCCCTGATCATCTCGATCGTTTCCAACCTCTCGCTGCTGGGCTTCTTCAAGTACTTCAACTTCGGCGTCGACAGCTTCAACACCCTGGTCACCTCGCTGGGTGCTCCGGGCTGGCAATGGGACACCTTTTTCCGCATCACGCTGCCGCTGGGAATCAGCTTCTACACGTTCCAGTCGATGAGCTACACGATCGACGTCTACCGGGGCCATGCGGCAGCCATCGGCAACCCGGTCGACTTCGCCTGCTACGTCTCGATGTTTCCCCAACTGGTCGCCGGACCGATCATCCGGTTCCACGAGGTGGCCCGGCAACTCGAACAGCGAACCCACACGCTCGAGAAATTCGCTCGCGGAACGGCGCTGTTCAGCCTCGGCCTGGCCAAGAAGGTCCTGCTGGCCAACTCGTGCGGCCTGCTGGCCGACGTGGTCTTTGATGCCGGTGGCCGCGGTTGCCTGGACGCCTGGATCGGCCTGCTGGCTTACTCGTTCCAGATCTACTACGACTTCAGCGGTTACAGTGACATGGCCATCGGCCTGGGCCTGATGCTGGGGTTCACCTTCCCGAAGAACTTCGACTCGCCCTACCGCTCGGCCTCGATCACCGAGTTCTGGCGCCGCTGGCATCTCTCGCTCTCCAACTGGCTCCGCGACTACCTCTACATCCCGCTGGGTGGAAATCGCGTCGGCGCGTCACGGACCTACGTCAACCTGGCCATGGTGATGTTGCTGGGTGGACTCTGGCACGGTGCCGCCTGGACATTCGTCGCCTGGGGCACGTTGCACGGCGGGGCACTGGCCTTCGAACGGGCACTCGGCAAGCAGAGCCTCTACCACCGTTGGCCCCGACCGTTCCGCGTGGCGATCACGTTCGTCGTCGTCGCCATCGGCTGGGTCTTCTTCCGCTCGGCTTCGATCACTGCCGCCGGCAACTTCCTCGCCTCGCTGGTCGGAGCCGCCTCGGCCGGACCCGGCGACCTGCTGCTCCCGGGGATGACCCGCCAGCCGTGGCTGCTGGGCTGGCTGGGCGTCGCCGCAATCGTGACCTGGGCGGCCCCGCAGAGCTGGGACTGGACAAGGCGGATCACCGCACCGCGTGCCGTTGCGGTGCTCGGCCTGTTCTGGGCCTCGCTGTTGCTGTTGACCACCCAGTCCTTCAACCCCTTCATCTACTTCATCTTCTAGATCTTCCCGCGACTCCCGGTCATGACAACCACCCGCGAAGAACAGGCCGCCGTGGAACTCGGCACAACCGACATCACACCGTCGGTCGCCCGAGTGATGGTGGCCTCGTTCGCCATCACCCTGATGGCGGTGCCGGCGGTGCAGTGGGCCGGGGAACTGCAGGCCTATGCCGTCGGCGACCGCAACTCGCCGTGGCCGTCGGCCGCCGAGATCATCACCGCGCCGACGGTCGTCTTCCAGCGGTGGTCACGGGACGATCCGGGTGACGTGGCCGGCAAGACCCTGGCGGCCAACGCCGAACTTCTGGCCGAGATCCAGCGTTACGAGACGTCGCTTGAGGATCGGTCGATCACCACCACCATGCTGCTGGGATCGACCCGCAGACGGCTGGCGGGCTGGTTCGGCTGGGGAACCGAAGACGCCTGGATCGGCCGTGACGGATGGCTGTTCTACCGTCCCGATCTCGACCACAGCACCGGCCCCCCGTTCCTGGCTCCGGATGTCCTCGCCCGTCGCCGCCGCGGTGGACGCGAGTTCTCCGCAAGACGACACCCCGATCCGCGACCCGCCATTCTCGACTTCGCCCGTCAACTGGCCCTCCGCAACATCCGGCTCGTGCTGGTCCCCACACCGACCAAGGCCATGGTGCATCCCGAGCGTTTCGGCGACCACGCCGATGTCGGCCGATCGTCGATGCACAACCGCTCGTACCTCGAACTGGTCCGGACGCTCGGTGACAACGGCGTCACCGTTTTCGACCCCCTGCCGATCCTCCTCCGCCGCCACGGGCAAACCGGCGAAGATCAGTTCCTGTCCACCGACACCCACTGGCGTCCCGAGGCGATGGAAGCGGTGGCCAGGGCCCTCGCCACGGAACTCTCGGGCCGGGGACACGTCGACACCGGCAAGACGATCTCCAGTCGGATCCGCACGACAGTGCGAGTGACCAAACGGGGCGACCTCGAGACGATGATGAGACTGGGACCGGGCCCGGCGGCTTTCGAACGCCAGACGGTCACACTCAACCAGGTTTCCGCAGCCGATCGCCGGAGCCACTGGCAGCCCGACCCGAAAGCCAAGGTGCTTCTCCTGGGCGACAGCTACACCAATATCTACTCTCTCGAGCCGATGGGCTGGGGCCAATCCGCCGGGTTCGCCGAGCAACTCTCCTGGCACCTCGGACAACCCGTCGATCGCATCTCCAGGAATGCCGACGGTGCCCACGCCACGCGAAGACAACTCGCCGCCGACCCGAAACGGCTGGACGGCAAGACCGTGGTCGTGTGGCAATTGGCCGTCCGCGAGTTCAGTTCCGGCGAGTGGCCGCTGATCCGGCTGGGGCGGCCCGCCCGCGACTCCGTTTCATCCCGGCCGAGCGACGCCGTCGACTTCCGCGGCACGGTCCTGGCCACCTCGGGGGTCCCGACTCCCGGCACCGTCCCCTACCGCGATGCAGTCCTCTCGCTCCACGTCACCGACGGTGACGGACGCCAACGGATCGTCTTCTGCATGGGCATGAAGGACAACCGGCTGGTCCCCGCGGCCCGGCTGAGACCCGGAGACCTCTTGACCGCTCGGCTCATCCCGTGGACAACCGTCGAAAAGACGTACGGGCGATTGGCCCGAATCGAACTCGACGACCCCGAATTCCGACTGGTCGACCTGCCGACCTTCTGGGGAGACCTCAAATGACCCGTCCATCCCTGGCGATTGTCCTGGTGATGGTTGCCACCGGCCCGGTGGTCACCCGGGCACATGCCGGCCAGCCCACCGCCCGCGCCGACTCTCAGGTCACCCACTTCCACAACATCGTCCGACTGCTGGCCATCGGCGCCGAGCAGCAGAAACGGACGGTCTTCCAGGGCACCGACGGCTGGATGTTCTTCGTGCCCGAACTCCGCGCATTGACCGTCGGGCCGTTCTGGGGCGACCGGGCCAGTTCGGTCTCGCGGGCCAGCAACAAACGGTATGCCGACCCGCTCGAACCGATCACCGATTTCCATCGCCAGTTGAAGCGGGCAGGAATCCGGTTGCTGGTGGTGCCGGTCCCGGCCAAGGTCGCTGTCTACCCCGAGCGGATCGCCCAGAGCATCTCGTTCGGCCCATCCGACACCTCCAAGAAGAAGTCTCCACCGCGTCTCGATGTCCACCACCAGGCCTTCCACAAGTTGCTGGTCGCTCGCGGTGTCGAGGTGGTCGACCTGCTGCCGGTGTTCCTCGGACAACGTCACGATCGGCGGGGGCCGTTGTACTGCAAGACCGACACACACTGGTCGGGTCGTGGCGTGGCCGTGGCCGCCGCCGCCGTCCTCGATTCGGTCGGAAAACCGAAGTGGCTCCGCGGCCTGCCCCGCCGCGAGTCGGTTTCCAACACACACCCGGTCACCATCACCGGAGACCTCGCCCGCACGCTCGACGCCGACAACCCGGTCCGAGAAACGCTGCCGCTGACTTTTGTCGGCCAGGCGAAAAGAGGTGGTCGCCCCGTCCCCACTCCCGTTTCACGAACCAGCCCGGTGCTGGTGATGGGCGACAGCCACACGCTGGTCTTCCACGACCCGACCCTGCACGCCGCCGGTGCCGGGTTGCCCGATCACATCGCCGCAGGGCTCGGCCTCGCCGTCGACCTGATCGGTGTCCGAGGCTCGGGCGCCACCGCCACCCGCATCTCGCTGCTGCGACGCCGGGACAACCTCAAGGGCAAGAAACTCGTCATCTGGTGCTTCTCGATCCGCGAGTACACCGAGAGCTTCAGCGGCTGGCGGGTGATCCCGGTGATTCGCCGCTAGTCGAACCCGCCGCCGTCTTGACCGGCCCGGTCCGCTTCAGCAGGGCCTGCCGGACGTCCATCACCGCAATCGTCTTCTTGGACACCGGCCGGATCTCGAATCGGTAGATTCCCGCGTGAGGGATCGTCACGTGTCCGATCGAGCGCTGGCGGAACGCCTGGAATCCCCCGGTGTCCTCGACGGTGAACGCCAGTTGCTGCCCGGCCACCCGGACCGCCACCCGGCTGCCGCCGTGACCCTTGCCGCATCCCTGCAGCACCCCCACCTCGTAACGCCCGGGCCGCTCGACGTAGACGCTCCACCAGCAAAAATCCTCGACGCGGGTCCAGTAACCGACCGTGTTCTTGTGCGGCTGGGGCTCGTACCTGAGGTTCTTGCCGACGACGACGGCATCGTGAGAGCCCAGCACGATCGTATCCGAAACGGTCGTCGCGGGAGCCACCACCCTGGGCAACCGCGAACTCCAGGGACGCCCGACCGTCGTGATCCGTATTCTCATATTGGCCGTTTCCCTGTTGGGCACCCCACCCTCCCCCCAGACCAGCTCGGGCAGACGGATTTCCCAGTGAGTCTGCTTGGGCGCGATCTGCAGTTTCCGCCGCTTGCCGGCCGGAGACCTGGGATCGAGGATTTCGACAGACTTGACCGGGTTGTTCAGACGGGGCAACTTCAGCACGCGGTTGGAGACCAAGCCGCCGACGACCAGTTCGACCCGGTCGTCCCCGCGGAACACCTTGACCCCCTTGACCTTCAGCCAGGCTCTGTCCCACGGGATCAACTGGCCGGGAGTCGGGTCGCCGAGACTCTCGGCCAGAAAATCGTCGATCTCGTCGACCATCACATCGAACCACGGGTGCTGGTTCCAGCAACCGTGTCGTCCTCGGTGGTAGACCCGGGCCCGGGTGGTCACCTTGTGACCGGCCAGCCGGGCACGTCCGTCGATGTTGGCCGCCACCGCATCGTACTGGCCCCTGAGGAACAGCATCGGGGGCGTCCTGGGCGAAAAGTGGGTGAACGGAGCTCCCAGCCGGTACAACTCGGGAGCCTGGTCCAGCGTCCTGCCGAACCACTTGTTGGCGTTGGAACTCTCGGGCTGTTCGCGTGATTTCCGGGCGACCGAACCGGTGGTCAACTGCATCGGCCCGGCCAGCACCACCGCCGCCTGCAGCGCACTGGAAACGCCCGCGTGGCCTCCCCGGCCCTGCAGCGACGCCACGTGCGGTGCCGCGGCCATCAGTCCGACCAGGTGTCCGCCGGCCGAACCCCCAACCGCCCCGATCCTCTTCGGATCGACGTGGTACCGCTCGGCCGACGCCCGCAGCCACCTCGTTGCGGCGTTGCAGTCGTGAACCGCCGCCGGAAACTTCGCCTCCCCGCCCAACCGGTAGCCGATCGCCACGGCGACGTAGCCGCGACGGGCCAGCGCGGTGGCCAGGGGATGGAACTTGGCCTTGTCGCCGTTCAGCCATCCGCCACCGTGGACGACAATCACCGCCGCACGCGGCCGCTTCGCCACGGCCCGTGGCACGAACACGTCGGCGGTCATCTTTCGTTCACCGTTGACGGCGTACACGACGTCGCGCTGCACCTCGATCTCCAGGCCCCCGCCGGCCGATTCGGTCGTGACCCGCGAGACGATCAGGCCACGAGCCTTCAGGTCCTTGCGGATGGTCGCCGCAGACGAATCGTTCGCCGTGGCTGCTCGTGGCGGCTCGGCCACAACGGCAGCCGCGTTTCCCAGCAGCAGCAACACGGTTCCCAGGCAACCCGGCACGCGGCAACGCATCATCGTCTCTCCCCCTTGGGTCCGGAACCCGATCCTAGCCGGACCCGCGAACCCTCTGCCAGTCGCCGGCGGGGTTTGGTATCATCCCCCCCGGGACCCGACGACGTTCTCCCACACCCCCGGACGCAACTTGCCATGAGTGACGAAACCACCCGACGTGACTTCCTCCAGGCCGGCGTCGCCGCCGGTGTTGCCCTCGGACTCGCCGAGGAACTCCTCGGAGCCCAGCAGGACAACGGCAAGGGCCTGCCCACCCGACCGCTGGGCAAGACCGGCGAACAGGTCTCGATCCTCTGCCTGGGCGGCTGGCACATCGGCCAGTGCGGCAAGGACGACGGCGAACCCGCGGCGATCAAGATGATGCACGAGGCGATCGACGGGGGCCTGACCTTCTTCGACAACGCCTGGGACTACCACGACGGCTACGCCGAGGAATTGATGGGCAAGGCGATCAGCGACCGTCGCGACAAGGTCTTCCTGATGACCAAGAACTGCGAGCGCGACTACAAGGGCTCGATGTCCAACCTCGACGACAGCCTCAAGCGGCTCAAGACCGATCGCATCGACCTGTGGCAGTTCCACGAGATCAACTACGACAACGATCCCGAATGGGTCTTCGAGAAGGGCGGCCTGAAGGCCGCACTCGAGGCGCAGAAGGCGGGCAAGGTCCGCTTCATCGGCTTCACCGGTCACAAGGATCCCCGTATCCATCTCGAGATGCTCGGCCAACCCTACAAGTGGGCCACCGCCCAGATGCCGATCAACATTTGCGATTACTTCTACCGCAGTTTCCAGAAGAACGTCGTTCCCGCCTGCCTGAAGAACGGCGTGGGCGTGATCGGCATGAAGACGCTGGCCGGCAGTCCCGACGGCAAGGACGGGGCCATCCCGGCTGCGGGCCTGGCCACCGGCGAAGAGTGCATCCACTACTCGCTCTCGCAACCGGTCTCCTCTCAGGTCGTCGGCATCCGCATCCGCCGCGATCTCGAACAGGCGTTGAAGGCCGGTCGCGGCTTCAAGC
>Ga0310120_10000076_pt1 | contig 71178 bp, 61 predicted proteins | sample CB27_AW_983_MG_FD_203506 | JGI IMG/M metagenome (GOLD analysis project Ga0310120, IMG submission 203506) | Marine microbial communities from Western Arctic Ocean, Canada - CB27_AW_983 | ecosystem: Environmental > Aquatic > Marine > Oceanic | place: Canada: Western Arctic Ocean | collected...
GCTGTGGCCAACTGGTGTTTCTCGTGAGGTGAGTCGGTGCTCCCCGACTATTTTTTAGGGATTACCCTTAAACGACACGCGGATTCGTTTTTGCAGACTAGGTTTAGCTGTCGAACGAAATGTTCGGACTAGAGTCATCACCATGCTGCTGCTCAAGACCTTTGAATGAACGTCAACTGGTACCGACTTGCCGACGTTAGACCTTTCCAGTGCTGGACTAAAATCACTTTATTCATTCAAAGGTGCAGTTTCGCATCTTCGACAGAGTGGTGCCGAATTTAGACCAAAGTAGACCGTTGGCTGGAACAAATGTTTTGTCATGAAGAAGAGAACGTCTCTGAATTTGTGGAGATGGAATAATGACTACGGATGTGTGTAAACAGAGCATAATAGAAGGCAGAATGGCAAAAAATGGAGGATTTACGTTAATCGAATTGTTGATTGTGGTCGCGATTGTTGGAATTATTGCTTCTATAGCGACTCCTAATCTGTTACGAGCACGTTGGGCTGGCAATGAAGCGTCTGCAATAGGATCACTTAGGGCTATAAATGCTGCGCAGGCGATTTTTTCCACTAGTTGCAGCAATGGCTCTTATGCGCCGAGTCTGTCGGCTCTCGGGAGAGGCCCTGTTGACGGAAGTGATGGTTTCATTGGCGCAGACTTGAGCGCGGACCCATCTCTTAAAAGTAGCTACACCATCACGTTAACCCCGGGAACTCTGGCCGTCGGTAATCGAGCCACCTGCAATGGTCTTGCACCTGGTGCGACCGCTGCTACCTACTTTGCCAGTGCCGTGCCGACCTCGACCGGTGGACGTTTTTTTGCCACCAATCAGAGTGGCACGATTTATGAGTCAACTTCACTAATTCCGGTTACTCAGCAGGGGACTCCGGTAGATGCTGAACCGATTGGCTGAATCTATGTATGTTGGGATGAAGAAAATCAATTCCGTTGAAGAACGGTTCCTGTAGACCGAGACATGGCGGGGAGGTCATTGTAGATGGCTAGCCGAACTAGAACTTTGATGGTTGTGCTGGCGTTGGGCGGGTTGTTAGCGGCAGGAGTGTCTACCTATGTACATCTGCAGATGCTAACTGATCCTGGGTATCTGAGTTTTTGTGACATCAACGCGAGAATTAGTTGTAGTGACGTTTACCAGAGTCGTTACGGAAGTGTTGCCGGTGTTCCGGTTGCTCTTGGTGGCGTCATCTGGTTTGTCGGCGTGTTGCTTTTAGCTTTTGCGGCTACTTCAGCACCTCAAGAATCCAGAACAAATGTGGGTGGTTATCTGATTGTTTGGTCTACGGTTGGTCTGGCTATCTCGATGTATATGGCATATGCGTCATTCATCGTTCTTCAAACGGTTTGCCTGTTGTGCGTGGCTGTGTATATTGCAGTGATAGGTATCTTCTTATTGGCGGGTTCGGTGCCGGCGACGCCATTGACTAATATACCCTTAGCTGTCATCAGTGACCTTGGACGGCTTCTCCGACGACCTGTCGGGTTAGCAGTTTGTGTCGGATTTATAGTCGGAAGTTTTGGTTCTCTTGTGTGGTTTTCAGGGCAGGAAACAGCATCGAAACGAGAGGCGGTTTTGCAGACCGATGGACGGGATGTGTTAGCCGACGAAACGTTAGCTAGTTCCGATACCGGACAGAGTGAATTTGAGCGGTTTTGGGAATCGCAGTCAAGAATCGAATTTGTGATTCCCGGGTCGAAAACTGAACGAAGAGTCGCTGTGGTCGTAGTTAAATTCAATGACTACCAGTGTCCGGCGTGTGCGAACACAGACCGTTTATACGGTCCGATCTTTGATAAATATGAATCAAGCCATCCAGGAGCTGTAGAACAGGTGACGCTAGACTATCCCCTTGACCCTGAGTGCAACGATGGCTCATCGAATGGACCTCATGACTCTGCGTGTGAAGCCGCTGTTGCAGTTCGCTTGGCTCGAGCAGTAAGTACCGACGCTGAGACACGGATGAAACGTTGGCTTTACAGTAATCAGCAGACGCTTTCTCGGGATGGGATAGTGGAAGCCCTTACCGATATCGCAGGCGTAGACGGCGGCTTTTTTTCAGCGCGCTACGATGTTGAGATCGAAGAAGTTCGGCGTGACATCGCGCTTGGAGAGGAGTTACCCGTGGAAGCGACCCCGACATATGTCATCAACGGGATCGTTTTGAAAGGTGGGTTAGCGCCGCAGTTTTTTGATGCGGCGATTGCTTACGAACTTGGCCGTACGGAGGACCTTCAATAGAGACCGTTCGACGATGAATATTGTTGCCGTGTGTGATGAGCATCTACAGCGGGCACTAATGTGCGGTAGCGGTCTTTGTTCGCTCTAGGCCTTCTCGTTCAGAAGGACGTAGATATTTTTTAATGCTGGTGGTTGGCGGTTAGTTGTCTAAGTATCAATTAAACGCTTAAACTCCGCACTTCTTAGTGAGAACCGAAGGCATCACGGAAAGATGTGACTGTTTTATCACGAGCAGGCTCAACTAATGCGCCTGAACGGGGTCTTGTTTCCCGATGAGCGATCCGTTTTACGTCGTGTTACTCATGTTGTTAGGTCTCGGCGTTGGTAGCTTCCTAAACGTCTGCATTTATCGGTTGCCGCGTGAAGAATCGATCGCATTTCCGTTCTCTCATTGTCCTGATTGTGGACGGTCCCTTAGCTGGTGTGAGACTGTGCCCGTTCTCAGTTTTCTCTGGCTAGGGGGTAGGTGTCGAACTTGCCAGGGGGCAATTCGGTTCTACTATCCGCTCATTGAGTTGTTAACACCGTTGCTCTTCTTGCTCCAGTACGGGCAACAGGGTTGGCAATCACTATTGATAGTTCGCCTAGTGTTTGTGAGCGGAATGCTTGTGCTCTTTATGATTGACCTCAACCACCGTATTCTTCCGAACGTCATTACGATCCCAGGGGTGTGTGTGGGCCTTGTCCTGAGTCATTTTTTTGGAATCGGCTTAAGCAGTGCAGTTCTTGGTGCCGCATTAGGTGCTGGGTTGTCCCTTCTGATTGCTCAGCTTTACTTCTGGATTCGTCGTGAGGATGGTCTCGGTATGGGTGATGTCAAGATGTTGGGAATGATCGGTGCGTTCTTGGGTTGGCAGTCGACGCTATTGACGTTGTTTCTTGCTTCACTCTTCGGCTCGTTAATCGGACTTTTGGTGTTGGCGTTCCGTTATGGGGGCAGGAGGTATCCGTTACCGTTTGGTTCGTTTTTGGCAGTTGCGGCAATTGTGACAACGTTCATCGGAGAACCGCTGATTGTCTGGTACCGTTCATTTCTTTGATCTTTTAGCGCTTTCCCTCACATTGCTTGTTCGTCTGATGGCGTTGTCGTGCAGATAGGACCCAACAGCGTTTCGATGCAAGGGATCAACTAGATAACTCAAGTCGTGAAGCTAGTCTTTAACTGAGCATTCCAATTGACTTAAGCGACCGAATGAACTCCTGTTGAGAGACATCAGTAACCGTCGTCGTTTCTCCGATCCGTGTAGGTAGCACAACATGGAGTTTGCCGTGTAACATTTTCTTGTCTCGACGCATCGCATCGACGACTACTTTTGCAGAAAGGTCTCGCAAGGATGGGAGGGGTCCCAGCTGGCCGATAAGTGCTGCGAGCGATTTTCGTTCCGAAGCGGAGAAAATCCCCCGTCTAACGGCTATGTCAGAAACGGCTAGCATACCGTAGCCAATGGCTTCGCCGTGTCGGAAGCGTCGATATTTGGTGATAGCCTCAATTGCGTGACCAGCGGTGTGACCGAAATTAAGCGTTCGCCGAAGACCTTTTTCTCGCTCATCTTTTGATACGACCTCGGCCTTGATCCGGCACGAAGCAGCAATGATTGGCACAAGCGCTAGCGGTGACCGATCGAAGATATCACTTAGTTCTCGTTCAACTCGGTCGAAAAGGCCCCGATCGGCGATCATGCCGTACTTGATCACTTCATAGAGACCGGCTCTAAATTCTCGGCGGGGAAGTGTTTTCAGTACCAGTGGGTCAGCGACAACAACAATGGGAGAATGAAAGGCGCCAATTAGGTTCTTGCCAAGGGTGTGATTTACACCAACCTTCCCTCCAATGGAACTATCGACTTGCGCCAAGAGTGTTGTGGGCACTTGCACGAGCTGGACGCCTCGAAGGAAAGTCGCGGCGGCAAACCCCACCATGTCGCCGATTACACCCCCGCCGATAGCCACGATAGTGGCCGTACGGTCCGCAGACGCTTGAATGAGAGCTTCGTAGACCTTCCCAACTGTCAGAGTTGTTTTCGAACGCTCGCCATCTGGAATGAGTGTTACTTGGTTACTGGTGATAGTTTTTTCGATGAATTGACCGTGGGACTTCCAGACTGTTGGACTTGAAACCAAGAAGCGATTTTTGCTTGCGCCTGCAGCGTCGAGAAGGACTCCTAGATTGTCCAATAAACCTTCGCCGATGTGGACCTGATAGGCACGTGAATCGCTGCTGACGTCAATCTGAATCGGTTTCATCGTACTTCGCTAGGATAGCAGCATCCTCGTGACGATATAGACTACTGGTGTACATCGTCACAAAAGTTGAAGGTTTTAGGTCAGCAAGTGCGGTCCATTGATTCTTCAGAAAAGGATGGGGATGAAAGGCTGATGCCGGGCAAAAAAGAAGGATACGTAACCGAGATTACACCTCAGTCCGAGGATTTTTCTCGTTGGTACACTGACATAATTCGACGGGCTGAGCTTGCAGACTATTCTCCCGTGAAGGGCAGTATGGTCATTCGGCCATACGGTTATGCGATCTGGGAGTTGATGCAGGCGGAACTCGATCGACAGTTTAAGTTGACTGGCCACGTGAACGCATACTTTCCGATGTTTATTCCTGAAAGTCTCTTGCAGAGAGAAGCGTCACATGTAGAAGGGTTTGCACCTCAGGTTGCGTGGGTAACGCGAGGTGGAGACGAAGAACTTGAAGAGCGCCTCGTCGTTCGTCCAACTTCGGAAGCCATCATTGGCACTATGTACTCGAAATGGATTCATTCATGGCGTGATCTGCCTGTGCTAATCAACCAGTGGGCCAATGTTGTTCGCTGGGAGAAGGTTACGCGACCGTTTTTGCGCACAACAGAGTTTCTTTGGCAGGAAGGACACACAGCGCACGAAACAGAACAGGAAGCGGAGGAAGAGGCTCTTCGCATGCTCGGCGTGTACAAAGACTTTGCGGAACGAGAACTCGCGATGCCGGTTCTCGACGGACGAAAGACGGAAAGTGAGAAATTTGCTGGAGCGGCTCGAACGTATTCGATTGAGGCTTTGATGGGCGATGGGCGTGCACTCCAGGCCGGCACATCGCATCAGCTTGGTCAGAACTTCGCCAAGGTCTTTGATATCAAATTTCAGGCACGCGACAAATCGCTTCAATTTGTTTGGCAGACTTCGTGGGGGATGACGACGCGTTTAATTGGCGCTGTGGTGATGACGCATGGCGATGATAGCGGTCTGATATTACCACCTCGCGTGGCCCCGTATCAGGTCGTTATTGTGCCCATTCTCAAGGGGAATTGGCGCGAAACAGTTTTGCCTCGAGCAAAGGAAATCTCAGCCGCCCTTGTTGCGAACGGCGTGCGTGTGCAGCTCGATGACCGTGAGGAATACACGCCTGGATGGAAGTTTTCTGAGTGGGAACTTCGTGGAGTTCCTCTCAGATTGGAGATTGGTCCTAGAGACATCGAGAATGGTGAGGTGATGTTAGTGCGTCGAGATACTCGCGACAAGCTGACGGTTCCGATAGATGGATTGTCTGACAAAATTCATTCGCTTCTTACTACCATTCAAACAGCGATGCTCGATCGGGCTCTGAAGTTTCGAGATGACCACACCTTGCATGTAAACACTCAAGCGGAATTTCGAGAGGTACTCCAGGGCCGACCAGGATTTGTTGTTGCTCCGTGGTGTGGAAGTACAGAATGCGAAACAAAAATTAAGAGCGAGACTCAAGCGACAATTCGAAACATACCACTAGAGCCGGCGCAAGCCAGCGGGCCGTGTGTTGAGTGCGGTAAGGCTGGTCAGACTGACGTTTTTTTTGCGAAGGCGTACTGATAGCGCGTTGGTGTGGCGATAGAAGACTGCCGTTCTTCGAATGGCCGTCAAAGATTCACAACCAAAGAAAACGTTTGAGTGATGGGTTACTACTTATTGCATTCGAACTACAAGGGCTGCCCGTCGATTTAGCCGTCGAGTTTCTTCCCTGGAATTGTCGTGCGCTGCACGTTCTTCTCCGTAGCTGATGGTTCGAAGTCTGTTGGCCGCGATACCTCTGCTGGTCAAATAATCTTGCACAGCGCTTGAGCGACGTTCGCCTAGTGCCAGGTTGTATTCATTGGTGCCGATGTTGCAAGTATGACCTTCGATCTCGACCTGTAGGTCAGGGTCATCCCCCATAGCCATTACAACCTCATCGAGGACCTGTGCAGCTGCAATTCTCAGGCTGTACCTATCGAAATCGAAATGTACGTCCTCAAATACATACTCGCGCGGTTCAGGCGGTGGCGGTTCACGCGGCGGTGGCGGTGGCGGTGGCGGTGGCGGTGGCGGTGGCGGTGGCGGTTCACGCGGCGGTGGCGGTGGCGGTTCACGCGGCGGTGGCGGTACGTATACTTTTACGCCAGGATGATAGTTTAGGCGGACGAGGAACCCAATTCGATCAGCACTTGAAGCGTTTTGCCCAACAGTGGCACGGTTTTCATGTCTTGCCGCCCAAGTCAGTCCTCCTCCGATCGAGACACCGTTTTCACTTTGCCACTGGGCGCCTATGACGACGTCAAGTTGTTGCCGTCCAAAGGATTGAAGTCCAGAAAGACTGCTGTCGAAGCCAACGATAGGTTCGTCAAGTCTAAGAGTGTTGTTTGTTCGCACATCACCTAGCAGTTCGCCAAAGATTCGGATCGGCCCTCGAAGTGGTGCGCCTACACCGAGACCCCAGCGGACGCTCTGTGGTAGTTCTACGTTGGCGGGATCCCCTCGAAACACGTAATCAAAATGGCCAGAAATTTCCGCGGCGCCGACCGCTTTGCTCGAAATTAATCCAACAGCTATGTCAGGTTTTCCAGTGGTTGTTCCTGCGTCTTGGTTTCCTGTCGGAATTTTTGCCCAAGTTCGAATAGCCAAGGCGAAGGGTGACTGGGTCCGCTCCGAACGAAGGTTGATTTTTGTTCCGATGACCAAGTCTCCGATCGCGTTTCCGCTGAAGGCCTGGTCAACAAAAGGGAAATTAGCGTTTATGCCGCCGATTTGAGGTTGGCCCGGTTGAAAGAGTGGCCGAAGGTCGCGGTCGAGCCGGGTTAGAAATTGAAATGACCCGAAGATTTCTAGACGGTCTTGGACACCAACAGTGAAAGTTCCAGCGGTTGACTGGATGGCGGTAAAACCTTGCTCTCGATTGAAGGTGGTGTGGTGACCACTTGCAGCAAATTGGCCATTACCAATGACTTCGGCCGTTGGGACGAACCATAGACCGGTGTCTCCGAGGAATGTTGTACCCGCCGGCCTGGTCGCGTCAGATTGGGCGTTAAGTGAGTTTGCCGAAAAGCCCAATGAAAGTACGAGGACGAACGAGAAACCGAAGAATCGTCGAAAGGTCATCACAGCCATATCCTTGAGGGAGAGAACATATGACGAAAACACAGGATATGGGGTCGGGCTCGCTATGTCAACTATATCTAGGGGATTCACCGCAAAATCCCCATATTTGTGAATCTAGGCAGGCTAGGTTCCTAGTGGTGCTTCAACTGCTGCCATTGGACCATCAATGGCAGCTAGACGTCTGAGTTTCGCTTGGCAAAGACCCAAGCAATCCCGATACTCAAACAGTAAAGTACAAACATCGGAGCAGCCATCATAGACAGAGTTACAGGGTCGCCAGTTGGTGTTAGGACGGCGGCAAAGATAAAAATGCCAAGAATGGCGTATTTAATGTTTCGGATTAAGAATCCCGGGGTTACGGCCCCAACGCGAGCTAAAAAAAACACTATCGTAGGGAGTTGAAATACGAATCCGCATGCTAGAACTAAACGGACGTATAGCGTAAAAGCCGGCTGTATTCTTGGCATAAACGCTAAAATACCGCTACTGAAACTTGCAAAGAAATTCCAAGCTATCGGAAACAATAGGTAATGAGCAAAGAGCGACCCGCCAATAAAGAACAGACTTGCCAAAAGCACGAACGGAACAGCAAATTTTTTTTCGTGAACATAAAGCCCAGGCGCTACAAAAAGCCACACTTGATAAAGAATCACTGGAATGGCGAGCATTAGTCCGGCCAATGCCGCCATTTTGATATTCAGAAAAAATGCTTCGGCCGGTTCGGTGAAAACCAATGTGCCACCGTCCGGAAGGACGTCGGTTAGTGGCTCCATGATGAACTCGAAAATATAGCCGACGAATCCGAAACAAATCAGGACACCGACAACTAGCGCGACCAGCGCGACCGTGAGACGTTTTCGGAGCTCGTCAAGATGATCCAAGAATGACATCTTTCCACCGGCTTCTGTCTCCTCGGCATCGTCGGATGGGACAAGAGATTCCGTTTTCGGTTCGGTCGAGTCTTCCGTTTTCGGTTCGGTCGAGTCTTCCGTTTTCGGTTCGGTCGAGTCTTCCGTTTTCGGTTCGGTCGAGTCTTCCGTTTTCGGTTCGGTCGAGTCTTCCGTTTTCGGTTCGGTCGAGTCTTCCGTTTTCGGTTCGGTCGAGTCTTCCGCTTTCGGTTCGGTCGAGTCTTCCGGCTGGGATGGATCGAGCGCCATCAGGTTGTCAAATTGCAGTAGCTAGCTTCTAGCGTTTGTTTCTGCCGTGTGGGGTGCGGCTTCTGATGTAGAAGCGGATGGTTGTGTTGTATCCAATTTTGAGCCATCAGGAATTTTTTCACTTGAATCCGTATTTTCTGTGTCTGCGGTCGGTACTGGTTTGTTGCTCAGGTGAGAAGCAGAGTTTGAAGTCATGGGTGAGTCAGAGTCTGACTGTGGATTGCGACCGACACTTGAAGTGTCACGCTTATCTTCGATTCGGATCTCGTCCTCAAGTGTATTTCGAAGGTCATTTGAGGCGCGTTTAAACTCCCCAAGGCTTTTGCCTAGGGATCGGCCGAGTTCAGGTAGTTTCCTCGGGCCAAAGATGATCAGTGCAATTATGAGGATGATGATCATCTCTGGGACGCCGATTGAGCCAAACATGTTATTGCTCCTTCGGAGATTAGCCGATTCAGATCGAACCGTTCAATGCATTATAGAAACCGCCGAGCCAAGGGGTCAAGCAAGGCGGTGACAGAGTGTCACGCGAAATCATTGATGGTCAGTAGCTTATCTGATAGCATCAAATCCATGCGTCGATTTACGTCTCTGACGGTTGTTGTCGCCGCCATTGTCGTTTTGGCAATGGTGGGTGGTTTGTTTGGCGGGAAAGTCTTGGCTCAACAGGAGTTGATGTCTCGGCATTTTGACTCCTTCGCCTCCGCGTTATCAGCGGTCGAAGCTAACTATGTTGATGACGTTGAGACGGACCGGCTTGTCTATAGTGCAATTAGGGGAATGCTCCAAACACTTGATCCCCATTCGAATTTCATGGACCCGCGTTCTTATGCTCAGCTTTTGGAACGTCAGGAGGGACGTTATTACGGTCTCGGAATATCCATCAATGTTATCGACGGTCGTATCACAGTAATGAGTCTCTTTGAGGGTTCACCAGCATACCGAATCGGTATCCGTGGCGGGGATGTGATTGCCCGGATCGAGGGTGAGAACTCGATCGGCATGAGTAGTGAGCAAGCAGTCCGTCGCCTTCGGGGGCCTAGAGGGTCCTCCGTTAATATTTCCATTCTTCGGGCTGGATTCGAGGAATTAATTGACCTTGACGTTGAACGTGATGAGATCACTATTCCGACGGTAAACGTTGCTTTCATGGTCGATGACCAGACGGGGTATGTTCGCCTTAGCGATTTTTCTGAGACTAGCAACGATGAACTGAGTCGAGCTCTGAAGCGCCTGAAGGACGAAGGAATGGGGCAGCTGATGCTTGACTTGCGCAATAACCCTGGTGGACCTCTCGATCAAGCCATAGGTGTGTCGAATCAATTTTTGCCGCGCGACGATATGATTGTTTACACACGCGGGAGAGTTGAAAACTCAGATCAAGATTATCATGCACGTAGCGATAGTGAATTTGATGGAGTGCCGATTATCGTGCTGGTTAATCGGAGTAGTGCTAGTGCAGCTGAGATAGTAGCTGGAGCTCTTCAGGACCATGATCGGGCTCTAATCGTTGGAGAGACGACCTTTGGGAAGGCTTTGGTGCAGTCAGTTTATCGCGTTAGCCATGGTGCTGGACTGGCACTGACTTCAGCACGTTATTACACGCCAAGCGGAAGAATGATCCAGCGTCCCTGGGACGGAACATTTGACGAATACTTAACCTATTCACTTCGGGAACAGAAAACATTAGACCACTCATTGGCTCGCCGGAAGTTTACGGCCGGAGGTCGCGAGGTCTACAGCGGTGGCGGTATTGAGCCGGACTACTTTCTGTCTGGCCCGATTATCGGGTTCGACCCTTCAAGATTAGGACGTCTTCTAACTGCTCGGGGGGAGTTTGCTCGCTTCGCTCGGCGCTTTTCGGCAGAAGGTGACGACCGGATTAGTATTGAGGGGGTTGAACGTAAGGTCGTCAGTCCTGGATTTTCTGTAGACGATGCCATGTTGGCAGAGTTCCGGGGTTACGTCGCGGAACGTCAATTGACGGTTGACGAAGATGATTTCCACTCGGATATGGATTTCATTCGAGCCATGATCCACTATGAGGTTGACTTGGCGTTATTTGGAGAGTCTGCAGCACGTCAGAATCTTTTTTGGCGGGATCCGCAAGTTCAGTTCGCTTTGCCTTTTTTTGATGAGGCAAGACGTCTTCTGGATTTGTCTGGTGAGTCGGTAGTTGTTGCAGCACGCTGACTAAGGCGGAGATTATTCTTGCTGTTTGGTTAGACGCCTTGCTAAACTGCGTTCACAGTGTACCTAATCGCAGTTAAGTCTCGGGGCGGCCTAACTGCGATTGCCTTAGCCGCTGAGGGTTTTTCGACAGCGGTCGTATCGATTTAAATTGATCGAAAGATCTTTCTGCATTCGGTTTCGGGCGTCCCCAGTCGCTCGACAGGTGGTTTGATAGAGAATGATCCTGTCTTGGTGGCTAATTTCCGATAATTTTTTCACCAAACGACAATCGATAGATCTGCCTGTTGTACGTCTTCGCCACGGTCAGAAACTAAACGAACCATCACTTGTTCGCACTAATTTTCAAAATTTTGGTAGCAAACCATGCGGCTGAATCATATCGAAATCGCTGGTTTTAAGAGTTTTCCCGAACGTGCTGAACTTGCATTCGGTGATGGGGTTACAGCTATCGTCGGACCGAATGGTTGCGGAAAAAGTAATGTCATCGACGCGATCACATGGGTTCTCGGCGAGCAGAGTGCGAGGAGTCTGCGCGGAGACCGAATGGAGGACGTGATTTTCAGTGGTAGCGATGCGCGTCGGCCGACAGCTTCGGCGGAAGTGAAATTACATCTCTCGCATGTTACTGCCGTTTTGGAGGCTTTGGCTGGTCGTCGAAACAGCTCGAACATTTCGTTAATCTCGTCTAATGGTGATTCCGCTGTAACCGATGAAATGGCCGGTGTAGGAAGTGAGGAAGAGTCATCAGATACGGGAAAATTTGAACCGTTCGCTGATAGGTCGTCTTCGTTGGATATATTTGAGACCGAAGGCGATCAACTTGACCCGCCTGCCATAACGCGCGAAGTTGAGGTGGGTCGGAGACTTTACCGTTCTGGCGAAAGCGAGTACCTCATTGATGGAAGAGCCTGTCGTCTTAGAGACATCCAGGATCTTTTGATGGACTCCGGTGTTGGGATCAAGGCATACGCCGTGATTGAGCAGGGCCGCATCGGCCAGATTCTTGGTGCACGTCCGGCTGACCGTCGTCAGCTTCTTGAAGAGGCGGCTGGGGTTACGAAGTACAAGGTAAGGCGTCGTACCGCGCAACTCAAGCTCGAAGCTGCTCAACAGAATTTGACTCGCGTAGACGACATTGTGTTCGAAGTGGAAAAACAGCGCGGAGCGGTGAAGCGGCAGGCTGCTAGAGCCCGTCGATATAGCCGTCTTCGAGAGGAATTGCGGCGGTGGGAGAAGGTGCACTTTGCTCGAAAGAGTCGAGACCTCAGGTCTTCTATAGAAGCCGTAAACAAAAGAATTAATGAAGAGCACGAAGCGGAACAAAGAGCGACCAGCAAGCTTACGGGTATGGAGGCAAGCGAGGAACGGATGCGTCTTGAGCTTGTCGAAGCGGATCGAACTGTGGTTGCTGCTCGTGATGAAGCTCACCAACGTGAATTAGAGGTAGATCGGCAACAACAGAGAATCGATTTCGATAGACAAGAACTGTCCGCTCTGAATGACAGAATAAGTGCTGGTCAATTGGAATTAGAGACGTTAGAAGAGCGCCGTGTTCCTATTCAGGACGAACTTGAGAAACAATTGGTTGCCCATTCTCGGTGCAGTTCGGAACGAGATGTGGCTCGACGACAGTTGGAGACTGAGAACCGGAGCTTCGAAAATGCTCAGCGTGCGATAGAAGGCTTGGAAGAAAAAGTTGAAGTAACGCGGAATGAAGTTTATGCGACGCTTACGGAAGTAACTACTCTGCAGCATATCGAAATGAATGCAAGCACTGAAAGTGCTCGTATACAGGAGACGCTTCTTAAACTTGAAGCCGAACATTCAGACGTTGGCAAACAGGTACAACGAGTAAAAGAAGAGTTCTTGGATGTAGATTCATCAATTCTGAGGCTTAAAAAAGGTCTAGAGATGATGGGTGCGGAGAGGCTCGAACGCGAATCAGAGCTCAAGGTGGCTCGGGCAGAGAGCCATCGGTTGATGAGTTCGTCACTTACTAGTGAAAAGAATGTTGCCGCTCTCCGCGCCAGAGTTGAATCGCTAGAGGAATTGGACAAGGGACGAACAACTTATGGCGATGCGGCGCGTATGATTTTGTCCTCAGGAATTGACCATTGTGGCTCTGTTGCTGATCATCTTGAGGTAAATCAGGAAGACGAACGAGTAGTCGAAGCCTGTTTGGAAGATCTTTTGGAACACGTCGTTGTTAGGTCACGTGAAGATGCACTTGAAGGTGTCGCGTTAGTGACGGCAGGAGATGCCGGCAGGTGTGGTTTCGTGATCATCGACGGTTTCCAGTCTCGCCCTAAGGTTGAGCCGCCCCACCCAAACCTACGAGCGATCTCGGACCTTGTAAATGTCAAAGGACCTGGTGAGGGCGCAGTACGAATGCTCATTGAACGACGATGGATTGCACCATCGGTTGTCGAAGCCAGCGCGGCTGCTCGGGCATGCACGGATCCTATTGCAACAGTAGATGGCAATGTGTTTCAAGGCGTTTCTCTCCTGTCAGGTGGGTTGAAGAAGAAAACTCACGGTTTGCTTTCTGTGAAGCGCGAGATACGAGAACTTTATCAACGGATTGCAGAAGGCGAAGAAGAGTTAACTAAAGTTCACGAAGAAAATCTAAAACAAGAGCGTTTGGTTAAAGATACGGAAGTATTCATAGAGACGTTGAATTCAAATGAACATGTTCAGGAGAAGAAACTGGTTGGTCTCCAAATGCAGTTTCAGCAGTTTGAGAATGAACAGATTCATTTGTCTGAAAAACGCACAGTTATCGAGACTGATCTAAAAAAAGCAGCTGAAGAACGGGAAGATCTTACTGCAAAGCAGACGGAGGCGAGGAAGTCGATTACACGTCTAGAAGCAGTGAAAGGTGAAGCGGAGGAGGTTTTCACGGACGCTCAGAATCGATTGCTGGAGGCACGGGAGTTGGTTGATTCTTCGGGGCAAGAATTGACAGAAGTAAAAGCGACTCATGCGGCACTAGAAGAACGTACCGTAGCACTGGAAGCGGATAGTAGTCGTCTTGAGACCCAAGCGAATGACCTTAGAGGGCGTATCGAATCCTGTGAATCTGGAAATCGGGATAATGTCTTGCGGAGACAGGCACTCACGGCTTCGATCGAAGCATCTGTGAAACAGCATGACATTCAGGTTTTAACATTTGGAGAACTCAAGGAGTCGATCTGTTCGGTTGACGAAAAATCTGATGTTCTCCGAGAGGGTATAAGAGTCGAAGAAGGCGAAGTTCGTGTTGCACGTCAGGAATTTGAAAGGATTCGGGCGGACTTGAACGTTCTGGAACTGGAACGCGCAACTTCAGACAGCGCTCTTAAACATGCTGAAGCTTCTTGTGCAGAAGTACTCCAGAGTGATCTGGACAAGGTGGAGGCAGATGTCGAACTTTTGGAGCAAGATGGACCGATTAAGCCAAATCTTGCACTGCTTGATTCTCATTCTCATGAAAGTGACTACGGAGACCGGGAAGAAGGAGAGTCTTTTGGTTCGCTCGCCGAGAAATCTGAAGAATGTGAGGTGTCGGCCCCCAGATCTGTCATAGACGAAGGCAGTGATCGCGAGTATGAAATTGGTGACGTAATCACCCAACTTCGTTCAAAAATTGAGAAACTTGGTGCCGTTAATATGATGGCCATAGATCAATTTGACGAACTTGAAGAACGTCATGATTTTCTTACTACGCAGAGACAGGATTTGCTCGATGCGATTGAAGCAACCGGTGAGGCAATCAAGCGAATCGATGTTACTACGCGCGAACGGTTTCAGGATGCGTTTGCCGCGGTAAATGAACATTTTCAACAAACGTTTGAAACGTTATTTGGAGGCGGCCGAGCTGGTTTGGTCATGCTGGATGAGACTGACGTTCTTGAGAGTGGCATTGACATCATCGCGAAACCACCCGGAAAGCGGCTGCAAAGTATTCAGTTACTTTCCGGAGGAGAAAAGGCACTTACGGCGATGGCGTTAATGTTTGCGATTTTTAAATACAAACCGAGCCCCTTCTGTCTGCTTGATGAAATTGACGCCCCGTTAGATGATGCGAACATCGGTCGATTCGTGGAAATGCTTCGGGGTTTACAGGATAGAACTCAGTTTGTGTTGGTGACACATAATCGTAAAACTATGGAGATAGCGAACCGCCTTTATGGAGTCACAATGGAAGAGCCTGGTGTTTCTAAGCTTATCTCTGTCGAAGTTAACTAAATAAACCCTGAACGAAGACAAAGCGGCCCGTTTCCATCGTCTTAAACGACGCAGCGACACACTTGCCGTTGTAGCTCGCCTTGGTCTGCTTAGTTGGCTGGTCGGGATGGAGATTCTGTCCGTAGTCAGGGCTGCGTTTCTTCAACTGGCAATATTTTTTGAACTCACAAATGTTGTGCAGTCGATTCTTTCCGTAGCAATTTGCGCGACCACCTTGGGAATAGCGGTAGAAGTTGTAGGACTGCCATTCAATTGGTATTCAAGTTTTTTTCTCGAACGCCGGTTTGGGCTGTCGAAAATTCGTCTCTCGAAATGGTTCTTTAGCTATGCCCAAGAGGTAACGATTATTCAAATGTCGTGGTCAGTATGCGTCACTCTTGCGTATCTAGTAATTGAAATCTGCGGCACTTATTGGTGGCTTTTCGTGGGGGCGGCATTTTCAATAATAACTATTGTTTTGACGAAACTTTGGCCTTTACTCGTATTGCCACGAATGCCGCCCGTTCGACCGTTGCGCAGAGAGGGGCTCGCTCTAAAGCTTCAAGTGCTTGCTCGTAAAGCTGGGGTGTCGGTAATCGGCGTTAATGAATGGCCTGTCGGAGAGGACACCTCGAGGGTAAATGCGGCTCTTGTCGGAATTGGGTCGACACGTCGAATCTTGATTTCAGGCACATTGCTTGAGGACTATAGTGACGACGAGATAGAGGGGATACTGGCCCATGAACTGGCTCACCATGTACATTACGACATCTGGAAGACGATCGTTCGTAGAGGAGCTGTCGTACTATTAGGTTGTTGGATTGCCCAGCAGGCACTGTCTGCATCGCTTCCACTCCTTCACCTCGACGGATTGAGTGATGTAGCTGGTCTGCCGATTCTAGTGATCTGTGTGGGCTGTACCTTGCTGCTAGCGTCACCAGTTACTAATGTACTGTCACGTCTCTCAGAATACAGAGCCGATCGATTTGCGATCGACTTGACCGGTAATCGAGATGCCTTCATGTCAGGTCTTCGACGATTCGCCGCTCAGAATTTAGCTGAAGAGCGTCCAAAGGCGCTGGTCAAATGGTTCTTTTTTTCACACCCTCCTGTGACAGAACGTTTGGCCGCCGTGAGCCGCTACCGGTTTTGACTCGACGACTAGCATTCGTCGAAAAGTAATAGCTGGAATGAGAGCTGCCCAACCTTGGAGTTCTCTTAGTTTCTTCGGGGACGGTTGGAGGCAGAGTGTTAATCGTGGCTTCGACGCTTTCCTCAAGATTTGTCGGAATCAGCAGAAGTTTTTGGTGACTCGTCAGTACTTGGGAGAATCGCTTTACGACTTAGTCTCACTTTTCCAGAAGGGTCAACATTAATGACTTTAACCCTTACTTGGTCGCCTTCGTTAAGTTCATCCCTTACTTCTTTGACACGGTAAGGGGCAATTTCAGAAACATGTAATAATCCGTCAATACCTGGCAAAATCTCCACGAAGGCTCCAAAGTCAACGATTCTCTGGACTTTTCCTAGATAGGTCTTGTTAAGTTCTGGGCTGGCAGTTAACTCTTCGATGATTGTAATTGCTTTCTTAGACGAATCCTCATCGGAAGATGAAATATTGACGTGTCCATTGTCCTCGACATTAATCTTTACACCGGTCCGTTCGATAATACTTCTGATAGTTTTTCCTCCGGGACCGATTACGTCTCGAATCTTGTCGACGGGAATCTGGATAGTCCTTATTCTAGGCGCATGATTTGAAATTGACTCGCGCGGTTCGGCGATTGTGCTATTCATCGCCCTCAGAATGTGCAGACGTCCTTCGCGGGCTTGTGTTAGAGCTTCGCGCATAATTTCTGTCGTTATCCCAGAAACCTTTATGTCCATTTGAAGAGCGGTAATGCCCTCGGTTGTACCTGATACTTTGAAATCCATATCTCCGTAATGATCTTCTGCGCCGGCAATGTCCGAAAGAATGGCGTGCCGAGCAGTATCGTTACCGTTTGTTGTTGTTTCCATCACCAGCCCCATCGCTATGCCGGCGACTGGCCGTTTCAAAGGAACACCGGCATCCATCAGTGCAAGTGTTCCGCCACAGACCGTCGCCATCGACGAAGAACCGTTCGATTCGAGAATATCCGACACGACTCGGACTGTGTATGGAAACGTATTTTCATCGGGCATCATTGGAAGCAGACTTCGTTCAGCGAGGTTTCCATGTCCAATTTCTCGACGGCCGGGGCCACGCATGAATTTGACTTCTCCGACAGAGAAAGGAGGAAAGTTGTAGTGCAACATGAATCTCTTGTAGGTTTCGCCGTCTACTAATTCAATCTTTTGTTGGTCATCGGCCGTCCCAAGTGTTGCCGTGACCAGAGCTTGGGTTTCGCCACGGGTAAATACGGCGGATCCATGTGTGCGCGGGAGAACACTGATTTCTGACCAGATAGAACGAACCTCATTAAACTTACGTCCATCTAGCCTATGACCTTCTTCGAGCACCTCGTTACGCAAAACCTGTTCTTTGAGTTCGGCGAAGACCTGAGCAGCGTCAATTCGTTCCGTGCCTTCTTCTGGAAGCGACTGGATGAGATCGTCGAGAACACCTTCGACTTTGGCGTAGTTCTCAAGTTTGTCAGGAACTCTCATCGCATCTCGTAATGATTCAATGATCTTCTTTTCTATGTCTTCCCTGAAACTCGAATCAATTTCTTTCTTTTCAACTGCCAGCTTTGGTCGTCCTACTGCCGTCGTCATTTCCTCGATGGTGGCAATAATCTTTCGAATTGACTCGTGACCTTTCTCCAAGGCCAGAAGCACCAGATCTTCATTGATCTCTTGCGCGCCGGACTCAACCATGACAATTGCATCCTGGCTTCCTGCGACAACCAAATCAAGTTTGCTGCGTTTTCGTTCAGGATAGGTCGGATTGATCAAAATTTCGTCGTCAACTATGCCAACACGTACGGCAGCGATTGGTCTCTCGAATGGGATTTGGGAAATAGACAGCGCTGCAGAGGCTCCGGTAAGAGCCAGCACATCAGAGTCATTGTCTTCGTCTGCAGATAGTAGCAGTGCGATTACTTGGGTCTCGCGAGACCATCCCGACGGGAAAAGCGGTCGAATAGGTCTGTCGATTAGACGGCTTGTAAGAACTTCTTTTTCGGTGGGTTTGCCTTCTCGTTTGAAAAATCCACCAGGAATTCGACCGGATGCTGATGCGTACTCACGATAGTCAACGGTAAGAGGCAGGAAATCGATACCCTCTCTTGCAGAGGAAGCAGCACAAGCCGTGACGATGACCACTGTGTCGCCATAACGGACGGTTACTGCTCCATCAGCTTGCTTGGCTAACTTGCCTGTTTCAATGGTGAGGGTTTGACGGCCGATGTCTACTTGGCCTTTTTGCATATGTAAGCTCCCGTTTGGGTTGGTCTGTTGATAGTAGCAAGAGGTTGGTGAGATAGAGAAGGGTAGGGAACAAGCCAGAAAGGCAGGCCGCTACTCTTCGACCTATTTACGGATACCCAGTCGTCCAATTAGGTCCGTATATCGTTCGGCGTCTTTGCTCTTGAGATAGTCGAGGAGTCTACGCCGCTGACCGACAAGCTTTAATAAGCCTCGACGAGAATGATGATCCTTGGCATGAACCTTGAAATGCTCAGTTAGATAGGTGATTCGCGCGCTGAGAATTGCGACCTGAACTTCTGGAGAACCTGTGTCACTCTCGTGCTTGCGGTACGAACCGATTATCTGAGTCTTTCGCTCCTTAACCAACACCACGCGTTAACGCCTCTTTCTCTTTTGTTTACCTATATTTATTAGTTCTTTAATCCTACACTAGAACAATCTCCGGATGCAAAATGCTGTCAGATTCCACAGCTGCAATTGCGACGAATGTTCCTTCACTATCGAAGAGTTTGATTTGAGTCGAAAGTTCATCGGCGTTGAACGCTTGCCAACTTCCTTCTTTGATTAAGACGTCACCTAGAGTCACATTGTTCCCGTGCGTTGCTTTTTTTAGCCCTTGGGCGTTCAGGATTGCTTTAGGCATGTCCGGAAGAAGACAGGCAAGTGGAATAGTCTTTCGTGTTGATTGGCAAGACATTTCTTCTAGTGCATCAACTGTGAGAGCGTCCATTAAGGTGAAAGCTCCGCTTTGCTCACGTCGTAGTTCTTTTAGATGGCCACCGCAATTAAGAGCTTGACCAAGATCGTGGGCGAGTGACCGCATATAGAACCCTGGTTCGCAATTCACTCGACATCGCAAGCAATTGTCGGTGATGGAGATGATGTCGATGCTATGTACGGTAACTGTAACTGCTTTGGGTGTAACGGGTTTGTTTTGACGTGCGAGTCGGTAAGCACGGACGCCGTTGATTTTCTTTGCGGAAAATGGGGGTGGGTGTTGAACAAAGGTGCCAACAAACAACTGAAGTTTTTGACTAATCTCTAAAGCATCAGGACTCGGAACGTGTTGGTTATCAGCGCTTTGCGAAGTGTTTTGCACCTCTCCCGTGGCATCATACGTATCGGTGGCCATCCCTAAGTGGATAGTTCCGGTATAGATTTTTGGTCCGACTGACAAGAGCGATGCGAGACGTGTTGCGTGTCCGATAACTAAGGGCAGTACTCCTGTGGCCATGGGGTCTAGCGTGCCGACATAACCAATTCGTCTGGTGCCTAAAACTCGGCGTGCACGCGAAACCACGTCATGTGAGGTTACCCCTGCTGGTTTGTCGATTACTAACACGCCATCCATGCAATGGTCCTCAGTAAAATCAGGTGGAGTTCGGGTGATTTGTGGTGGTGTCCTTTATGGCTTTTGTGACGGCCTCAAGGATACCAGGAGCAATGACTTTATACGGTTCTGAGAACGCGAAACCAGATGCATTTGGGTGGCCTCCGCCGCCGAACATGGCCGCCACGGTTTGCACATTGACAGTCCCTTTGGAACGTAAGCTCACTCGTGTAGAACCGTTCCCAATTTTGAATAGGATCACGGCAACTATAGTGTGCGCAGACAATGGGATATTGATGATGCCTTCCATGTCGTCCGCCGGACAACCAGTCGTTGTGAGTATGTGTTCGTCGAGATGAAGGAGTGCGATTTGACCACCAGCCTCGAGTCTCATATTCTCGAGTAGAGTCCCTATTAATTTTATTTTTCCGACGCTGCTACGCTGAAAAATATCTGAGGCTATGTTGGCTACGTTAACGCCCGTCGAAGCTATATCGCGGCAGATATTGAATGTTCGATTCGTGATGTTTGCGTGCCTAAATGATCCGGTGTCTGTCAAGATTCCTGCATAGAGTGGAATTCCTATGGCCGGAGTCATATTCATTCCAAGTTCAACGACGACATCGTAAATCATTTCTGCACACGCTGCCGCTGATGGGTCAAACCAATTAAGTGAGCCGTACATATTGTTTCCGGTGTGATGGTCAATGTTTATGACGCGGTAGTTTTCTAGACCGAACACTTCGGTTCGATCCAGCGATCCACATTCGAGCACGATGGCCGCATCATAGGCACCCATTACGGCCGGTAAAACCTCTATGTTTGAAACGCCTGGAAGAGTATCTAAGTACGTTGGTGGCGGGTCGTGGTTAATAATCCGAACAATTTTGCCAAGGCGGGATAGTGAATGTGCTAACGCGAGTTGTGAGCCGATCGAGTCCCCGTCCGGGCGTGCATGCGACGATAAGACAAAACGTTCGCCATTCCTCAGGGTTTCTACTATCTCTAAAAATTGGGAACTAGAGTTCGTGGTCATGATTTTTTGTGTTGGGCGTTAAGTATTGTTTTCGTCAGTAGCAGCAACGGCCGTCCTTTCGTTGGCAATGTCACTAAGTAATCTGGCGATGCGTTCCTGTCGTTCCCCCGTCTCGTCATAAACGAATCTCAGTTCAGGGATATGTCGCAACTGAAGGCGTTGAGCAAGTGCTCGCCGTAGGAACAATTTGGCTCGCCGCAAGGCACGACCAGCGTCTCGGCGCGCGTTTTGGTCATCAGATAAAATCTTATAACTCACACGCGCAAGGTGAAGGTCACGAGTTACTTCGACATGCGTAATAGTTACTCCAGTGGCTCCAGGGTCTCGAACCGTCCTAGCTAGGAGCGTACTAAGCTCGCCCCGTATTTGTTCGCCTATGCGGTCTGATCGATTACCGTTTGTCATTGGTGCCGACTACATTAGCCAATCGATTGCCATTGAAAGAATTACATGGTCGGCACGTTTGCCGATTTCATCATTTGCTGTGGAAAGTGAACGATCGACAACGCTTCGAGTAGAGCCGATAGCAACGACCCCCAGCGCGGAACGTTGATGCAATTCGTGGTAATCCAGTTCTGTAACGGATACATTCAGTTTGCGCAGACGGTCCTTGATACTACGGAGTACGCCCCGCTTATCCTTTAGCGAACGAGAGCCTGGTATATGCAGTTCAACAGACAACAACCCGATAGCGGGCATAGATTTAAGTAAGCACTGGTTAACAAGCGGACTACACGGTTGCCGCGATCTTCTCTATGGTGAAGATTTCGATTATGTCTCCGACTTTCAGGTCCGCGAAACGTTCAAAGGCGACGCCGCATTCAAACCCGGATTTGACCTCGGTGGCGTCTTCCTTGAATCGACGCAGGGAACCGATCTTCCCTTCGTGAACGACGACCCCGTCACGCACGATGCGAGCTTGTGCATCTCCGGAACGTGTCAGGATTCCGTCTGTAACCATGCAGCCGGCTGCTGTGCCAAATTTGGGGACCTTAAAAGTATCTCGAATGGAAGCGCGACCCAATTGGTTTTCTTTTACGGTGGGTTCCAGAAGACCGGTCATCGCCATCTTGATTTCGTCACTTACATTGTAGATAACCGAGTGTTGACGAATATCGATTCCTTCTCGTTCAGCGACCGAAACTGCGTTTCGGTCAGGCCGGACGTTGAAAGCGATAATGATGGCGTTGGATGTAGAAGCGAGCAATACATCCGATTCGTTAACTGCGCCGACCGCTGCGTGAATCACAAGGATTTTGACGCGCTCGTCGCCAAGTTTTGAGAGAGAGTCGGCTAGCACTTCTGCAGACCCTTGGACATCCGCTTTGATGATGATGGGTAATTCTTTGGATTCTCCTTCCGAGAGTTGTGCTTGGAGTGCCTCCAGTGTCAGGCGTTGTCCTCGTCCGCCTAACGCTTTTTCTTTGGCGTCATGTTTTCTAATTTCTGAAACCTGTCGTGCTTTGGCAGCGTCGTCGACTGCTTGAAAGGAATCTCCGGGTTGCGGTACGCCTGTTAAACCGTCCACCTCTACCGGGTTTGACGGGCCAATAGTCTTGATTTTTTCGAGCTTATCGTTGACCAAAGTCCTTACGCGACCGACCTGGACGCCAGCGATGAAGTTGTCACCAACGCTTAGAGTTCCATCCTGCACAAGGATAGTTGCTACTGGACCACGACCTCGAACAACTTTGGCTTCAAGCACCGTGCCTGTTGCACTTTTTTCTGGGTTAGCTTTATGCTCACCCATTTCGGTCACAAGAAGAATCATTTCAAGCAAGCCGTCAAGGTTGTCACGGTTTTTAGCTGAGACAGGAACGGTAACGGTGGAGCCACCCCAATCCTCAGGAGTTAGGTCTCGTTCGGCCAGTTCTTTTTTGACTCGATCTTGATTGGCATCGCCCTTATCAATTTTGTTGATGGCCACGATGATGGGGACGCCTGCCGCACGAGCGTGGTCGATAGCTTCTTGCGTTTGCGGCATCACACCGTCGTCGGCCGCTACAACTAGTACGACCACGTCAGTTACTTTTGCGCCTCGAGCTCGCATTAGAGTGAAAGCTGCGTGCCCCGGCGTATCTAGAAAGACTATTCTTCGATCATTGAGTGAAACGGAGTATGCACCAATGTGCTGCGTGATACCGCCGGCTTCACCTTCAGCGACTTTGGCCTCACGAATTGCATCGAGTAATGTCGTCTTGCCGTGGTCAACGTGTCCCATGACAGTGACGACTGGGGCACGGGTTACAAGATCTTCGGGCTTGCTGATCGCAGATTCGACGACGACGATCTCTTCTTCGAAGGACCGCATCTTCACGTCGGCTCCGAACTCCCGGGCGATCATTGTGGCGGTTTCGGCATTCAGAGTCGTGTTGATGGTCATCATCAACCGCCTCTCGATTAATTTCTTTAGTACGTCCTTACCACGAACCTCCAGTTTCTCAGCTAAGTCCTTTACTGTCATGCCTTCAGCCAACGTGACAGTACGAGTGACAGGCGGCGGCGGCGGCGGCGCTACTGGAGTGCGTGCACGCCGATATGCTGCTCGTCGACCACCAGGCCGATGGTATGGTCGAGGCGGCGGTCTATAGCCAACTGCAGGTCTTGGCGGGAGCGGCCGAGCGGAGGCAGGAGTAGCTACACGTGATGGTTGCGATGGTAAAGGTCGTGGACTACCAAGTGGTGTTCCGGTGGCGGTCGTTCCGGCCGGTCTTGGCCGTTTCACGGCTATCGGGGATTCCGAAACACGCTTTGGCTCTTCAACTCGGAGACGTAATGTCGGTGGAACGACGCGACCGGTTGGGCGAGGAGTCATCGTTCCCGCTGGAGGTGATGTCGAAGCTGGACTTGTTTGTTTAGCAGAGGTCGTGATGGTCGGCTTGGAAGATGCTGGTGGTGTAGAGACCTTCGGTGCCAGTGGTGAAGGTGGTGCGAAAACTTTTGGTCCGGCAACTGTGGGCTGAGGTGGTTCCGCGACTTTTGGTGCGGCCACCTTCGGTGCCAGTGGTGAAGGTGGTGTGAAAACTTTTGGTCCGGCAACTGTGGGCTGAGGTGGTTCCGAGATTTTTGGTGTGGCGACCTTCGATACCGATGGTGAAGGTGGCGTGGAAACGTCGGGTGCGGCAACTGTGGGGCTAGCTGTTTTAACCGGTTCAGAAACCTTCAGGGATGGGGATGCAGGTGGTGATATTCCTGCTGCGATTGTTTTGTCTTTAACTGGTTCCATTGTCAAAGACCGAGACTTCAATTCTTTTGGAGAATACGCTGGTTTTTGCGCTGGCGACGTGGTCGGAGATTGAATCGCCGATGCCTTTGCCGCAAGTGAAACATCTGGTGTTGGAGTCTCAACGGTTTCAGCGGGCTCTTTATCCGTTGATTTGTCAATCTCTTCAGTGGCTGTGACCTGGGCTGTCTTTGCTGCTTTTACGAGACGCGGGGGGCCGAGTTTCGGTTTCGCTGGTTCTGCGGGCTCAGATTTTTTGGACGTTCGCTTGCCGCCGCGTCGTGGTACAGGTCTTTGTGTAAATAATTCCCCTTCAGGAAGCTCAAGGTTTCGTTCTTTGGCGAGACGTTTAGCGAATTGTCTTGCCACAATTTCTTCGATCGTGCTTGAGGCACTTCTTGCCTCAATGCCATGCTCTGAACTGAGCAACTTGATGACATCTTGGCTTGGGATGCCAAGTACTTCAGCGACTTTATAGATACGTATAGTGGTCACGCGTGTTCTCAGTGCCCGGTCTTGGGCTCATCCGTGCTATTAAGTTCCGTCTCGTCCGATACGTTCTCTGCAAGTGTCGGCTTCGGAGACGTCTCATCCGTTTCCGGCGTGCCAGAGTCGTAAGAATTTGATTCTGCCGCTGCAGTCGCTGCGGCAGTCACTTGTGCGAGTTGTTCACGAACTGATTCCTGTAGCATCTCCGCCGTGGCTTCATCAACTTCCGCTACCTCGGCGAGGCGAATAGCTGACGTTTCCAGCAGGCTATCGGCTGTGTCTAGTCCCGCTGCGCTTAGTTTTCTGAGCTGTTCCTGGTCTAACCCTGGCAAGGTTAAGGCTACACTGTCTTCGTCTTCCATGTCCCCAAGCTCGTCAAATTGGGCTTCAACCTCACGACGTTTTTCTTCATCGCTCTTTATGTCGATTCCCCAGCCTGTCAACTTGGCTGCAAGACGTACGTTCTGTCCTTTTTTGCCAATTGCGAGCGACAACTGTCTGTCTTCGATTATCACTTCGAGTATTTTGTCTTCATCGCTGACAACAGAAACACGTTGCACGGGCGCAGGGCTTATGGCATTAGTTACAAAAACCACAGGATCGTCCGACCACTCGACAATGTCGATCTTTTCCCCGCGGAGCTCTCGAATGATTGCCTGAACCCTTGTACCCTTCATCCCTACGCAGGCTCCAACGGGATCAATGTCTCGGTCACGCGAATGTACCGCCACCTTTGCCCTATCTCCGGCTTCACGTACTGCCCCACGGACCACTACTGTTCCCTCATAAATTTCGGGAACTTCTTGTTCGAATAATTTGATCAGCAGCACTGGGTCGGTGCGAGACAAGATAAGTTGCTGGCCCTTCGTATTCTCGTTAACCTCGCGAATAACTGCCCGGATCCGATCCCCGTTCGTGTAGTTTTCCGCTCGTGACTGTTCTCGTCTTGGCAGTAAAGCTTCGATACGGCCGCCTTCAATTTCTACGATGATGTCGCCGTTCTCAAATCGTTTGACGATGCCACTAATTACTTCTCCTGTTCGATTATGAAATTCTTCATAGACGTTTTTTCGTTCAGCTTCTCGAACTTTTTGAAAGATGACTTGTTTGGCAGTTTGCGCTGCAATGCGACCCAACATTTCTGTAGATTCTGGAAACTCTACTTCCATGTCAATTTCAGCTTCGTCACCGTAAAGATCTTGAGCCTCTTTTAATGAGAGTTCTGTCCCTGAATCGATTACTTGCTCAACGATTCGTCGAACCTTGAAGAGTTCAACTGCTCCGGTCTCGACGTTAAACTTAGTTCGAAGATTTTCAGTCGCTGGATAGTACCTCCGTGATGCCGTTAATACCGCGTCTTCGATCGCGGTAATTATTAGATCAGGTTCTATGCCTTTTTCTTTGGCTAATGCCTCGATCGTCTGCTGTATCGAATTGCTCATGACGTTTAATGGTAAGCCTGAGACGTCCCTCCGGATGCAGTACTAGAATTCAACTTCGAGTTGTGCGCTGTTAACGAGAGACCAAGGGATCCGGTGAATCCCTGTACTTGTCTTAAGCAAAATTTCCGGACCCGTCGATCCGAATGACTTCGTTGCTCCCTTAGTTTCCACGTCCTCAATTCGCCCAGTGAGATGTCGATGCCCATTGATTGATTCTGAAGTTACAAACTTTGCAAGTCGACCGAGAAATCTCCGACAATCGTCAGGATTGCGTAATGGTCGATCGAGTCCTGGAGACGACACTTCTAATGTGTATGGGTGTTCAAAATTAATCTCCGCATCAAGAATTACACTGACATCTTTGCTCATACGTTGGCAATCTGCGACACTCACCGTTTCCTGGTCCTCTCCGTCTGTCACTGTGGAGCCCGATGGAGACCGATCAATAATGATACGAAGCACCCAGCCGATTGCTTCTCGGCGTAGCTGCACGTCGAAAACCTCAAGTTCGAAGTCGTGCGCAACGCGATCAGCTATTGACCGGAGTCGTCGATCCAGCCTGTGTTCCACTGTTGACCACGAACAAAATTATGCCAAAAAAAACAAAAAGCGGGAAAAAGGCCCACTTTTGCAGGACTTGGTTTCACCTTACGGCTATTAGTATATAACGATGAAAATGGCGCTGGCAACGCGGCTTACATGGTTGGTTTCAGGAGTTTCCTAGGGAGTCAGACGATAAAGCATGCGGGGATAAGGAATCGTTTCGCGTACATGCTCGAGACCGCAAAGCCAGGCAACGACACGTTCGATGCCCATCCCGAATCCCGCATGGGGAACCGATCCATAACGTCTTAGGTCTAAGTACCAGTCGAAAGCTTCTTGAGGTAGGCCATGTTCCTTAATTCGTTCGAGAAGTAGGTCATAGTCATCTAGACGTTGCCCACCGCCGATTATTTCGCCATATCCCTCTGGTGCAAGTAAGTCGAACGATAGGGACAATTCGGGACGATCAGGGTCTGGTTTCATGTAAAAAGCTTTTGTAACACTCGGAAAACGGTGAACAGCGACGGGACGATCGAAGTGTTCGGCTAAGACGGTTTCGTCATTGCCTCCGAAATCTCCGCCTGGTTCGAACGGAAGTCCACGTTCGTGAAGGATTTGCACGGCGTCTTCATAGCTTAGCCGCGGAAATGGCGCCTTTATTTTTCGAAGTGGATCTAGATCTCGTTGAAGCACGTGGAGTTCTTGTTGGCGATTCTTGAGGATTCGTTCTACGACATTGACGACCATGGCTTCGGCCAGGTCGGTAGCATCGTCGAGAGTTGCATAAGCCATTTCTGGCTCGACCATCCAGAATTCTGTTAAATGGCGTCGAGTTTTCGATTTTTCGGCACGGAATGTGGGGCCAAAGCAATAAACTCTGCCAAGCGCCATAGCATTTGCTTCGTTGTATAGCTGTCCGCTTTGCGTAAGAAATGCTGTTCGATCGTCGAAATAATTCACCGGGAAGAGTGAGGTCGTTCCTTCGCACGCGGACGGTGTGAAGATGGGCGCGTCTGCAAGAATGAAACCCCGACTGTTGAGGAACCCACGGACTGCGTCAATCACTTCATGACGGATTCGAAGGATAGCTTGTTGACGCTGGCTTCGGATCCAGAGATGGCGGCGATCGAGAAGGTAGTCGACGCCGTGTTCCTTTGGTGTGATTGGATAATTGTGCGACTCTCCGATAAGGTCAAGCCTCGAGACGTCGAGCTCGAAGCCATTTGGTGCCCGCTCATCGGCACGAATCAAGCCAGTTACTGCAAGAGCTGTTTCCTGTCCGAGGTGGTTGGCTTTGGCAAATGTGCCTTCATCGACTGCCCCTCGCGAGAGCACTGCTTGTATGAAACCTGTGCCGTCACGGACGGTAAGAAAGTGAATTTTTCCGCTTGACCTACGTCGATGCAGCCAACCTCTGAGCATTACTTCTCGACCGAGGTGTCGTTCTATTTCATCGATGTAGATAGACGGAGTAGACATAGCTAGAATCAGCGTACTACGATCGAAGCTCGCCGAGATACGGGATCAATAAGTTTTTAAGTCTGTACAGCTGTGAATTCTGAGCTAAAGCGTCTTGAAGATAAAAGAGAGTGCGTGGGACTGCTTCAAGGTAACGCGAATTTTTGTGTTCGCAGTATTGATAACCAAACGTGCCTAGTGCCTTCAGATTTCGCTGAACCGTCATACGGTCAAATCTGTCTCGAAAGAACTGGCTTATCTCTATCCCAGAGAGAGTTGAGTAATACATTATTAATTGCTCGACTAAATCTGGATTAAGTTCGACATAGGAGTCGCGAAGCAAAGAGACTAAGTCGTAGGTAGATGGGCCCATTCTAGCGTCTTGAAAATCGATAACATAAAGCTGTTGATTGCAAACCATCAAGTTCCGAGAGTGGTAGTCACGGTGACAGAGCACCTGCGGTTCGCTAGCTAGTTCTCGAGCTAAATCTCTGAACGCGACCATTAGAGATGCTCGCCCAGCTTTCGTCAATAAACATTTCCTATAGCCGACAAGAAAATGGTCAACAAAAAACTCTAATTCCCTAAAAAATGTTTCAGTGTCGAAAGCTGGGCCGAATGGCGATTCGATCGATGAAGACCAGCGGGTTCCTTTTCGCTGCATGGTCGCGATGAGTCCAATCGCTTCCTGATATGAGGACAAACATTCTGTTTCTGAGGCTCGTTTCAGATAGTCGAAAAGGGTGCTGTCTCCAAGGTCCGTCATCACAACGATCCCGAGTTTTCCAACGACGTCGAGAACGGAGGGTACTGGAAGTTGCATTGAGCGGAATTGGTGGGAAAGTCTTACAAGCGGCAAGGTTTCAGGATCGATTTGCTTGGGATGAATGACCAGAATTCGAGAGGGTGCGTTCGACGGTTGCATGCGAACGAAGGTGCGAGGAGATGCGTCACCAGCTAATTTGTGGAGTAGAGTCCGTTCTGTCGAGAAGCCGGCGTAATTTACATAGTGTTGTGCCCGGGTCAGGACATCTGTGTTAATTGTCATCCGTTTTCGCAGAGGAATTGCTTTCTTGCCCGCGTTAAGTTGTTCCTTGTGGTTCAGTTTTTGATGGAACTTGTAATATCGGCGTGACTACGAGTGAAGTGCGGTTCTGGTCATCTACGTCAGAGCCTTTTTCTTGACTGACTGAAATAATTTGTCCGTCTAGTTGAGTGCCAGGTTCTATTTTGACTCCGTCTCCGATGATACAGTCTCGTAGTTGGCATTGCTCGCCGACGGTTACGCGATCCCAGACCGCCGTCCGTGTCAGAGACGCCGTCGCATGGACAATTGAACTTTCACCGATTGGAAGTTCAACGTGTCCTTCTTCGGCAGCGAGTTTGAGCGATGTTTTGAGATAAATGTCTGGTGTGCCGACGTCGTAGAACGGTGTAGTAACTTGATGTGCCTGGATGGCGTCTGATTGCTGGGCAGCAAGTTTGTCATAAAAACCTCCAATGGTTGCCGCGTAATGGCCTATTCGCAGATGTCTGAAGGCTGAGGATTCGGCTATTTGAACACCGACAAAATGCTGAGCTGTTGGATGACCGGCTCGCGCGAATCCGCTGATCCGTCCTAAGCGGTCTACGATTGCGCCACCATACCGAGCTGGTGAAGGGTTTGGTTGTACTGCCAATGTAACTAGAGCACCATTGCGTTCATGGGCAGTATGAAGATCTTCCAGAGGGAAATCGACTAGCGTGTCACCGTTCACAATGAAGAAGCGAGAGCCGAGTAGTGGAAGTGCTTGACGAGGTCCGCCAGCGGATCCGAGAAGAGTCGGCTCCCATGAATAACGGACAATTAGGCCCATTCGGTCGCCATGTCCCACCAGGCGCGTAATTGTCTCAGGTCGGTGGTGTAGATTGATAACGATGGAGCGTATGCCTTCGCGTTTTAACCATGTCAACAATCGCAAAATAAGAGCTGTTCCAGCTACTGGAACAGCCGGTTTTGCGCGTTGCGAAGTTAACGGTGCCAATCTTCGTCCGAATCCAGCAGCGAGAATAATGGCAGCAGGAAGTGGCTTACTCACCGTGTTCGAGATTGAATCCTGTCGATGGTCCGGAAAAGATTATGTCGCCGATTGGAAGCCCGTGGGTTTCACGGTGCTTTTGGAGAAGCTGAGGATAAGAAGCGATGATGTAGTCCTTTCTCGTACGGCCGAGAGCGGCAGAAACTTGCCGGATGATTCCGGCGGCTCCTTCTAGTTCGAGAAATGTGCCGACCGGAGTCTCGTCTATGGAAATTACAATGCCGTCCCGTGCGTATTCTTCACGATATTTTTGGTAACGGAAGCGGACGATGAATCCAAGGCGCTCCAAGATCCCGAGAAGGATACGACCGTCTTTCACAGCCGTTTCCACTTCTTCACGGGCCTTTAGGACTTCGCCTAGCGGCGGTCCTTTGAACGTGATGATTGCGTCTTCGCAATCGCCTTCGATACGGACACGTAGAGTTTGTTGTTGGCTTTGGAGAACACCGTTTGGCATATCGAGCAAACGGTCATCCTGGAGCCGGCGCGGTTGCGTTTGACTAATGCCGAGTGATTCGACGGCGCCGCGCGCAGCTTGAACAGATTCGTACTCTAATTTGATCTCACGTTCGACCTTTACGGTCATAGGATTTCTTTCATCATAGATCACAAAGCGGTTTCAAGTTGTCCGTATGTTGTAACTACAGCCGGCCAGCCTCACGGGCTTTATACCTGCACTGAAAATAAGTACTTTGTGTGTACTCCCGATGCCTCCAGGGATTAGGAGTGATTTAAGTGCCAAGCGTCGTTTAAGCTGAGAAATGTGATCTCCGGATGAGACATAGTCTAAGGCTCCGAGACCAAGCAGAAAATAGGTTTGGTCGAGCACTCCGAGCGTTAAGAGCCCTTCACTTTCAGCTGCCTGCCTAACAGCAGTGAGGTCAACATGCGCAGTAATATCTCGGCTGCCAGGCTCAACCAGCCAGGCTGGTGTGTTGTCTAATGTTTCGTTAAAAACCCTTTGTCGGTAATAGGTCGTCAATGTTCCTGATGAGTGTGCCGCTGAATAGAGTTCTCCGGCTTCGTGGCCGTAATCTATAAGGAAGAGAAACCCATTCGTTAGCTTTCGTGCTGTGGACTTAATCCATTGAACCATTTCCGGGTTGATTTCCGCTCTCCAGCCAGGCTCGAGTTTGATTTTCTGTTTATTGATGTGTTCTAAGACTGCTGCACTCGACAACGGCCCGACTCGTTCCACTAAGTGGTTACGCTTCTTATCGAAATCAACGTATATCTCCCTCAGTCCTTGGTTTGTCATGAAAATGATGTGAGGTGGAAAAGCATCGAGAAGTTCGTTAGCAAAGATGACTCCGCTTACGTTCTCACTTAATGCTTCACTTGTCGCAACGATTTTGCTTCCATGCGAGCTAAGCATTTTCGATTGCTCAGCACGTGCAACCGGACTACGTTCGATTAGCGTGGCTCGAACGACTTTATAGAACTCCGGGTGTTTGGTCGCTAATGCGTTCAGAATATCTCTCGTCAGCCTTCCGTTTCCTGCGCCGACTTCAACTAGATCAAATGGAGAAAAAGATTCGACATCAGTTTTAAGGAACTCCCACATTTCAGCGAATTGGGAAGCAAGTAATTCACCGAAAAGAGTTCCCAAGTCGATACTTGTGAAGAAATCCCCTGCACGGCCCGAGCGTTGGTTTTGGCTGGCGTAATAACCGAGTTTTGGATGGTAGAGGGCAATCTCGGCATACGATGCGAAAGGCAACGGACCCTCTGCTCGGATCCGCTGCACGATCACGTCGTAAACGGTCAAGTTTATTCCTTTGGTACTTGGAGAAAGATCCTTGTTTCGGCTCTTTGCACTAGTAGAAACGCGGTTCGACCTGATTCTACGGCGTTTAGCTGCGCAGTTGCTTCTGCCACCGACGTCACTGGTGTGCGATTGATCGTTATGACTACGTCGCCGGGCTGGAGGCCGCGAGATTCGCTTGTGCTTCCCCGAGCTACGTCTACTACGACTACTCCGACCGTGTCCTGCGGAACTCGGAGTCGCCGTGCAGTTTGCTCTGTCAAATCTTGAAGAGTGATTCCAAATCCTTCGCTAATCTCTTCGGCAGAGCCTCTTTCAGTGCGTCCTTCAGTTTCTAGGTTGAGTTCGCCGATGGTAACACTTAGGGTAAGTGGTTCGCCGTTTCGAATGACATCGACCGGAAGGGTCGTGCCTGGTCGGGTTCCAGTCACGCGACCTTGAAGGTCTTCGGTGCCGTCAACAGGGTTCCCGTTAAAACCAACGATGACATCGCCAGGTTGGATGTCAGCTTGGTCTGCCGGTCCATCTTCGTTGACTCGTGACACGACAGCCCCACGTGGTGTGTCAAGCCCAAGATCTTCAAAGCCTTCGCGAGGTACGTTAAAGATCTCAACGCCGATAACTCCGCGAGTCACTTTTCCGGTTCGTAATTGATCGAGCAATTCTCGGACTGTATTAATAGGGACAGCGAACCCGACGCCGACGTTGGCATTACGGTTGCTCACTATCGCCGTATTCATTCCGACCACTTCGCCTCGAATATTCAATAGAGGTCCACCAGAATTCCCAGGATTTATCGCTGCATCCGTTTGTAACATGCTAGTGTCTCGGCCTCGCGCTGCACGGAACGGTCGACCAATTGCCGAAATGACGCCCACGGTAACTGTGTGCCCGAGGCTAAAAGGGTTCCCTATCGCCATCACCCAATCTCCGGGTGCCATTTCATTTGAATCGCCAAATTGAGCGACGGGTAACTCCCACTCTGGATGATCGATCAATTCGAGCAAGGCAGTATCGGTCAATGCGTCTCTGCCAAGGACGCGTGCCTCGTAGAAGCCGTCACGGTCATCATCGCCGAAGAAGTCGATCTCAATTTTCGTTGCTTCGGCAACCACGTGATTATTGGTGACAATGAGACCTGATGCGTCGATGACAAATCCGGTCCCAGCGGCTTGGACGGTTTCTTCTCGGGGGCGCTGTCTCGGTGCTTGCCGCGGTTCAAAGAAGCGGCGAAAAGAATCGTCCCCGCCAAAAAAATCGTTCAAGTTGTTACTTGGTCGTTGTGAGAGTGTACGAATATTGACGACCATGGCTGTTTGATCTCGAGCAATGTCTCGGAAAGTAGTTGCTCCAATGTCGCCAGAGATTGGAGCGCTGTTCAGTGCCGGAAGTTGACCGGTTAGCGCCGCCGAAGTCTGAGGAAAATTGAAACGAGATGCAAGCACCATTCCAATTACGATCGATACCACAGCAATCGACATTCCCGAAAATAGGGTTGTCCTACGAGTCGACATCATCTCCCTCCACCTTGGCATGACGTGAATTGCCACAACGTTACCGCAAGCTTTGTTATATCGCTAGTATTTCGTCGCAGTTGGCTTTTTAACATAGTGCAATGATTTCCTGCTGTTGTGGGCCGGTGACATTGGATTCACCTTGGCCTATGTACATATTGATTTCGGTTCGGATGCCGAACCGTTCGAGATAAATACCGGGTTCGATCGTAAAACCAGTTCCTGTCACTAATCTACGTTCGTCGTGTGTCTCATAATCGTCCATGTGGACCCCATTCCCATGAACCATTTCGCCTAGGCTATGACCGGTTCTATGGATAAAATAGTCTGCGTAACCGGCCGCATCAATGACGGACCGTGCCGCACGATCGACTTCCCAACCCGAGAGTGGCTGCCCGGCGTCTGTTTTCGCTGAGATTAGTGCTATGGCCGCGTCTCTTGCGTCTCGCGCGATTGAAAACACCGAGGTGTATTCGACTGGAACGACTTTCCCGGTGTAGCCAACCCAAGTAATGTCAGCAAATACAGCGCCTGGTTTCTCCAGTTTTCCCCAGAGATCGAGGAGAACGAGTTCGTTCATTCCGATGCGACGGTGGTCAGTTGCCGTGGGGAGATAGTGAGGATCTGCGCTGCTATTTGCAGCCGCGACAACAGGTGGGGAATCGCTGACGAGTTCTGATTCTGTGAACCAGTTAACCATTCGCTCTTGAACAGAGTACTCAGTCAGGTTTCCACCGGAGACATTTTCTTGGATCAGAGAAAATGCGCGATCTTTAATTCTGTATAGGCGAGCTGCTGCTTCGTAGTGGCTTTCGAGTGCAGAGAGGTCCCATGTTGCCTCGAATTCTTGAACTAGATCGCCTGAGGAAACAACCTCAATGTTGAGGGCTCTGAGACTGTCAACAGTGCCGGCATCTACTCGAGACAGATAGGGTATAGCACAATGGGGCGAGTATTCCATCGCAACGTGTTTCAATCCTGAAACTAGCTCGGTAAGCTCGATTGAAAGCTGGTTTCGGTCGGCGTAAAGCCGACGTTTACCTGGGAGATGTTCGAGAGTTCCTTTTTCAATGTGATGGACGAGCGAGCACGGAATTCCTTTGGCCGGAATAAGATAGTACCAGCGTCGCGTCGTTAGTTTTGGATAATTGTTCAGTCCGACAATGCGCCGAGCGATCGGATTCGAGCCGTGGAAGTCGTAAAGTAACCAAGCATCTAGGCCACATGCTTTAAGGGTGGCTTGGATATTGACGATATCGATTGTTGTTCCCATGATGAGGTTCTGCTTTACCTATTTTGACGACGCAGAGACCTTGAAAGTTTTGACGTCGAGCAAATTAGACGGATTACGGATCAAATCCGTTTCGAACGAATTTCAAACAACGGGCTTCTCTTTGTCCAGTATTTCAAAGCTCGTACACAGACAGTTGCTTGCCTTTAGAGACAACCATGGATACTCGCGTAGCCTCCAATGGTTAGTCCGTAAAGAAATTTTGGTCGAAAATTAGTTGGCGCCGTCGGCTTCTTCGGCTTCCGATTCTTCCCCTTCAGGTTCTGGTGGATCTTCGATTTCGTCAAAGAGCGTCGCCAGGACGTCGCCATTCTGATGCGTAAACTCATAGTTGCTGCGGTCCATTGTCGAAACGCGTGGCACCCGTAGCTCGATGTCTCTGATTTCACCCGTCATTATTGGTGCTGCGATTCTGACCCGGTCTCCCGTCACAGTGTTTCCGTCTTGGTCAAACCAGAATTCGTCAACTTGAAACCCGGCAATTGCATTTTCTGCAAGGTTCTTGATGCGAATTGTAGTCACGATATAGCGCGTGCCATCTATCCGCTCCCGTGAGGCCACTGGTTGTGTGTATCCGATCTCAGCGGTTCCCCGTTGGGTTCTGACTAGGTCAAGGCCATCACCGAGACGGGCTGCAAGCCGTCGCGCGGCAGCTTGGGCTTGGGGATCGATTTCTGGGGCAGCGACCGTCTCGGCCACGATTTCTTCTTCGGCTGGTTCAGCGCCGCCACAGGCTGCGGCTGTGACTATGAATCCGAATATCACCATACGGCTTAGGTATTTCATCACGTAATCCTCCAACTTCTCTGGTACAGTCGTCGACGCGGAATTATAGGTCCGTGTCGCTAAAACCTCAAATTAATTAGTCCGTCTAATAAAAACCAGCGATTTTTCTGTGAGCTCATAAATTAGCGGTTGTCCATTCGTCGGCTTCAGTGTGTTCTGGAACGGGAGGCCACCACATAATGCGTGTTTCTTCGGGCCCTTCGGCATTGTCGGCCAAAAACATAGCTATTTTTCCAGCCGAGTATATTCTTATTTTTGGCGTGCGTGACCGCGCTCCATTTGAATACGTCAGATTTCGCCATTCCAATCCTCGGATTCAGTACTCGCGGAACGGAAAATTTCCAGATGCCATTTTCCGCCGCCCCACGGTTCAATGACCTCAGCAGCAATCACGTCGACAAGCAGCTCAGCAAAGGAGCGTCCTTCGGGGTCACCTTCTAGGTGATACGCTGATTCGTCCCATCCAAAAAGTGGATACAGGATAAGACTGAGAAATAAATCATAACCATCATCGACAACGATGAGTTGTCCGCAAGGACGCTTCTGGGTGGAGTGGTAAATAAGGTATTTCTCGGCGCTGTGAGCTCGAATGTACCGTTTGAGCGCAAATTCTCGGGCAACGATATCCTCAATTGCAATTTTCTTGTTCCAACAGTCACGGCAGTATTTTTCCTCACCGCGAGGCTCACTCACTTCTTTCGCGCTGCACAAGGCGCAACGAGCTTGAACGGCAGAGCGGGGACACATATGTGAATTCTAGTCCGTTGGTGTTTGATTCAAAAGTCTAAATTTCTCGAAATCAACGGATGTCTGTGAGAAGTAATGAGAAAGTAAGCCTATATGGGTAAAGAGCTAACATCCGAGAAAGTTTTTCACTAGCTGACATAGTCTCGGTTCGTTCGGTTCTTGTTTTTTTGCGAATGGCTCGCTAGGTCGTTACGATGTCAGTATGGGTGAACGACCAACACACATCGGGATTCGCCATGTAGCGTTCCGTGTAGAAGCCTACGAAAAAATGAAGCATTTCTATGTTGAACTGCTTGGTTTCCGGATTGAGTGGGAACCGGATTCTGACAACGTGTATCTCACTTCTGGGACAGACAACTTGGCGTTGCATCGAGCGGCAAGCGCTCTTTCGCGCGAGGAAGGCCCACTTGACCACATCGGAATAATCGTCTCTACCGCGGAAGACGTTGATTTTTGGGCTAATTTCTTGGAAACGAGAGGTGTGCCGCTAGTGCGTCGACCACGGACACATCGAGACGGTGCACGGTCATGTTATGTCAAGGACCCAGACGGAAATCAGATACAGATCATTCACCACCCTCCTATCTGTAGCCTGTGAGTATGGCAACGAAACGTTTTTTTTAACGTTCACCCCACTTCAGTTTTTCGCGGAGAACGGAAAAGTAATCACGCGATTCTGCACGTACTACGCGTAGTGGTCGAGGAGCGCGCTCAACTTCGACGAAATCCCCATTCGTTAGTTCAAAGTTGAATTGACCGTCGAAACTGGCGTGGGCTTCAAGAAAGGGCCCAGTCAAAGTGGCTTCAACCCTGACGGGGGCTGTGTTCGGGATTACGATTGGTCGGTTGGTGAGGGTATGGGGGGCGATTGGGGTGAGGACGATTGCATCGACAGTAGGGTGAACGATTGGTCCTCCGGCGGCGAGATTATAGGCAGTTGAGCCGGTTGGCGTAGAGATAATTAGTCCGTCGGCGCGGCATCGGGTGATGAATTGGTCCCCAACAGAAATAGTTAGAGAAATGATGCTCGAATTGGCGGACCGTCCAATTACGACGTCGTTAAGTACGAAACGATCAGTTTTGATGACTGAGTTGCGGACGACCTTTGAGCGTAGCATTTGACGTTCGTCGATCCGTGCCTGGCCGTTGAACGTGCCGTAAAGAGCTGAATTGAGTTCTGCTAGCGTGATCTCTGTTAGGAACCCGAGTTTTCCGCAGTTGACGGCAAGGATCGGCAGTGAGGGTTTATGACGTGCGACACTATGTGCAAGACCGAGAAGTGTGCCATCGCCTCCAATCACCAGAGCAAGGTCTACCCGCTGTGGTAATTCATCTTTAGAACACGTTTGGCAGCCTTCAGTTTTTGCTCGAGAGGCTGTCTCGATTTCGAGAACTATCTCGACTCCCTGTTGCCTCAGCCAGGGCACGGTTCTTTGGACTACTTCGGTTGCTTTGTCTGAGTGAGGTTTTGCCACGATGCCAATCGTCTTAATTTTTCCGATTCGGTGAAATGTCGGATTTTGTGCCTTCATCTTTTGTCTTTACGAGGTTGTTGAACTGTGACGCAAGTGGAGAAAAAATTCTTTGTTACCTTCGGCGCCCAAGATCGGTGACGAAACGGACGCAATTCTCGCCAGCCCAAGTTGACTAGCTATTCTTGCAACGTGATCTACAACACGACGGTGAACCATGGGATCAGTGATTACGCCATGTTTTCCGACTTCCGGTCGGCCCGCTTCGAATTGGGGCTTGACCAGCACGATTATGTCACCATCCGGCGCAAGTATTGTTTGCACAGAAGGCAGGATAAGCGTGGCGGATATGAAGGAGACATCAATCGTAATAACGTCAATTGATTGGAATTCCTTTGGAAGTAGGTCGGGCGTCAAGTATCTGGCGTTGACGCCGTCGATCACAGTGACGCGAGTGTCTTGGCGCAGCTTCCACGCGAGTTGACCGCGACCAACGTCTAAAGCAAAAACTCGGAAGGCGCCACCTTGGAGAGCTACGTCGGTAAAACCTCCAGTTGAGGCTCCGACATCAAGTACAGTTCGCTTCCGAACGGTTACATGAAACTTGGTCAGTGCGTGTGCAAGTTTGATTCCGCCGCGCCCGACGTATGCATGGTCAGGTTTGTCAAGAGTGACATTTGAATCCATCGAAACCGCTGTTCCAGCCTTCGACGTTACCACATCGTTGACACGTACATGTCCAGCGAGAATCAGAGCTTGTGCTCGGGTTCGTGTTTCGGCGAGACCTTTTTCAACGACTACAGCATCGAGCCGTCTCCTGGATATTTTCGCCGCAGGTTTCATTTTGAAGTTTTGCCTGTATCCTAGTTTTTTCCCTAGAGAGCGCGTCGCACGTTAGTTCGTTCTTAAGAATACCCAGTCAGCTATAGAATTGAGGTGTCCATCAAGATTGGCACTAGCCAGGCTATGCTTGGCTCGATCGATGGAAAGTTCAGCTAATTGGCGGGATTTCGTTATCCCGAAGAACGCTGGGTAGGTCGGCTTTCCGGAAGCAACGTCTTTGCCTGACGTTTTCCCGATTTTCCCACTTGCTCCTTCGACGTCAAGAATGTCATCCACAATCTGAAACGCGAGGCCAAGATGCATTGCATAAGTATCGACTGCTGCGATCACAGAATTTCGTGCACCGACCATTACTGCCCCAGAAACGGCAGCGGCGCGAATTAGGGCTCCAGTCTTCTTGGCATACATCTCCTCGATGCTTGAGCTGTCTATCATTACGTCACGGGTGCTTGGCGGATGACTATCAGAAAGTTGGCCTGTTGCCTCTAGGTCGATTAGCTGACCGCCGACCATTCCAGCACTTCCGGCAGCCCGTGCGATCAAGTCCATTGTGCGCAGTTTTCGAGCCATAAGTTCTGGTTGATCTGTCTCGGGATATTTAGTGAGAATTCCGAAGGCGTCCGTCAAAAGGGCATCGCCTGAAAGAATCGCGATTCCCTCGCCGTAAACTATATGCGCAGTCGGGCGGCCGCGGCGCAGGCAGTCGTCATCCATCGAAGGCAGATCGTCATGAATTAATGAGTAGGTATGGACCATCTCAATTGCGCAAGCGGCTGGAATTGCAAGGTTCCGCTTGTAATTATCTTCTTCGCCGAGAACCGCATCGGCGGCAGCAAGTGTGAGCGTGGGGCGGAGCCGTTTTCCTCCAGCCAAAAGACTGTAGGTCATCACCTCAGCCATTCGCGGGGCACAAGACGGCGACGTCTGAAGAAACTGTTTGAGGGCACTGTCAACGATTTTTCGCTGGTGACACAAGTACGTATCAAGAGAGGATCGAGGAGTTTGACTTGTCACTTTTCCTCGCCATCGTCTAGTGACGATGGGGCTGCAGTCCTATCTCCACTTTCTGTAAGCACTTCGATGCGGCGTTCAGCATTATCTAGGCTTGAATGACAAAAACGCGACAGTTCGATCCCGCGTTCAAAAAGCTGGAGCGACTGTTCCAGCGTGAGTTGTCCATCCTCGAGTTTCTTTACGAGTAATTCGAGTTCAGTGAGTGCAGATTCGAAGTCCTTGATCGTCAACTCTGTCAATTGGATTCCTCTACTTTGCAACGAAGTTCGCCTTGATGTAGCTTGACACGCACTGATTCACCGATTGCGATACGGTTTGCGTGGCGAAGAATTATGGAGCGGTCATCGTTCCAGCAGATCGAATAACCGCGAGCGAGCACGTTAAGAGGACTAAGCGAATCCAGCTGACTAATAACTGTCGTGAGTCGTCCGCGGTAGGATTTAAGCGCATCTCTAATCGCTCGGCCTAGGAAGGTTTGAGCGGTCAAGAAACGAGCCTGAAACTCGTCTAGCTGTCGCCTTAAGTTCAAGGTCTCTAGCCGGAGGTGCAAAGCTGTCAGTTGACGGTCGCGTTTGCCGTGGAAGTCTCGAACCGAGTTTGTAATACGGTAGTGAAGTTCATCAATTTCACGGCTTCGAAGTAGAAGACGCGATGGCCATGATGAAAAACCTGGACGATGTTCTGTGGTGTAGACGAAAGCTCGCGCTTTTTCAATTCGACCTTGGGTAGCTGTCGAGAGTCTAGATACTGAAAGGTTGATTCGGTCGACGAGTTCGTCTTTTCTGGAAAGTACTAATTCAGCAGCGGCCGATGGAGTGGGAGCTCGTAGGTCGGAAGCGTAATCGCTGAGCGTGTAGTCAGTTTCATGACCAACTGCTGATACTACGGGGATGGACGATGCGGCGATAGCGCGCACTACTCGTTCATCGTTGAACGACCAGAGATCTTCTGACGATCCACCGCCTCGACCGAGAATCACAACGTCAAGAGATTCTATTGACTGGAGTTGTTTCAGGCCTCTGACGATTTCGAGTTCGGAGCCTTCTCCCTGCACTTTTGCTGGAGCTATGATTAGGTAGGAATTGGGATGGCGTCTACGGAGAACCGTGACGATGTCCTGTATGGCTGCGCCATCGAGAGAAGTGACAATTCCGATTATTCGTGGCAAGAGAGGTAATGATCGTTTGCGCTCTAGGTCAAATAAGCCTTCTTTTTCGAGTTTTGATCGCAATTGATCAAATTCCAGTTGTCTGGCTCCAAGCCCTTGTGGTTCAAAGTTGTCCGCGATGAGTTGATATTCTCCTTTGGGCGCGTAGACGCTAATACGGCCCCTCACAAGGACCTGAAGCCCATCTTCGATTTCAAAACGCAGTCGTTTTACGGAGGACCGGAACATTACGCCGCGGACTTGTGCGTCTGAATCCTTCAAAGTGAAGTAGAGGTGTCCTGTCTTCCAGACACGGCAATTGGAAATTTCACCTTCGACCCATATCGCGGTGAATCTGGATTCGAGTTCGATGCGGATTGCCGAAGTTAGCTCGCTGACGCGGAACACCCGAGTCCGATGTTTGTTCGGATTTGTTACGGGAAGACTTGCCGGCTCTGAACGTTCTAGGGGTAGACCTTTGGTCACTGAATCGATTCCGACCTTTGGCTGAATTTCTCGACGTTTTCAGACGAAAGATTCAAAGATTCGATGGATTGTGCTCGGCCGGTTTCGGCATCAGCCGTCACAATAACAGCGTTAATGCGTGAGTTCTTTTTGGCGGTTTCAAACCGAACGGGCATTCCATCAATAAACCGCTTCAAAATAGGCTGAATTGCTACGCCGATAATCGAATCGTGAGGGCCGGTCATGCCGACATCAGTGATGTACGCGGTGCCTTCATGTAGAATTCTTGCGTCCGCAGTCTGGACGTGTGTGTGCGTGCCGACTACAGCTGTTACTTTGCCGTCAAGATGCCAGCCCATGGCAATTTTCTCTGATGTGGCTTCGGCGTGGAAGTCGACGAAAACTAGTCGGGCTCCCTCGTTTCGAACGGCAGAGATTTCTCTTTGAACAACGTGGAAAGGATTATCGAGAGGGTTCATAAACACTCTACCCATAACATTTACGATGCCGACAAGAGTGCCGTTAGTTGTTTGAGTGACGTAGCTCCCGCGCCCGGGAACTCCGCCTGGGAAATTGGCAGGACGTATCAATCGGGGTTCAAATTTAATGTATTCAAGCGCTTCTCTCTTGTCCCAAACGTGGTTTCCTGTAGTCATGACGTTGATATCGGCATCTAGTAATTCCTCGGCGGTTTCACGCGTGATGCCGTTGCCACCAGCCGCGTTTTCAACGTTAGCGATGACTAGATCAATTTTGTGGTGCTCAATTAGTCGAGGAACAGCCTGCTGAGTGATTTTTCGTCCAGGCTTTCCTACGATGTCGCCAATAAATAGGATTTTGATCACGGCGCTAGCTTTTCATGATCGCACAGTTGCCGTCACGGGTCATGTTTTCCTTAGTGGGAAAAGTCAAAGCGAATCGTTTGAGGTGACTTAAGAGCCTGGAACGCCTTTGATAATCCTCTGCTGTTTTTACGGTAGCAACGGGGAAGAGGCGACAAGACTGAGCATTTTGTCATATGCTTACTAGCTGTGACTGAAGCGAATAACAATAAAGAATCTGTCTCAACTGGTAGTCAAGTCTTATTGGATACTAAACGTGAGCGACAGCCACCAATAGACAGCCGATTCCTCTATATTCGGGTAGCCTCAAAAAGAGTTCAGCAACTTCGCCGTGGGGCGCTTCCGCGCTTACCGGAACTTATGCCAAATCCAGAAACTGGTATTCGGCCAGAGCTAAACACCAAACTCGAACGGGTGGCTATGCGCGAAGTTGATGATGGCTTGGTCGTTTATGAGTTGCCCGACCCGAACACGGCTGGGGAAAAAAAAGCATGATTGTGGCGGTACTCCAAACCACTCCGGCGCCTGCTAGTCCCATAGAGGTCGTTATCGGAGCTTTGCTGGGCTTGGCAGTATCTACTGGGTTTCTTTTGGCTTTGTTTGTCGGATTTTTGGTTGTCGTGGGGTTCACTAAGTTCCGTCGAAAGCATAACTCATTGGTTGTGCGTGATCTTTCCGATCGAATCGACGGAGAGTTTAATTTCCTTCCACCTGATGCGCCACGCGGCCCCGCTGATCAGCTTCAGACGCCAGAGCTCTTGGAGCAAGTCAAGGATTAGTCGATCAAATCGACTAGCAATAGTGCTTAATAGTGCTTAGGTGAGTGAATTTTCAGCGGATAAATGTTCAGACTTAGAACTCTAATCTTGCTTCTGTAAGCGTCGACTGGTTCCTCGTATAGTTCAGCGTGTTCGCGTTACTTGAGGTGCAGCGAAGGCTTAGGAAACGTCGGTGCTGATTGTTCAAGTGCGTCTCCGAGTCTCAGTAGCGTTGTCTCATCGAACGGTCGTCCAGTCAACTGAAACCCAATCGGAAGTCCCGTTGAAGTAAAACCGGACGGGACGCTGATCGCCGGTAGGCCGGTTAGATTCGCGCTCACCGTAAAAACGTCTCCAAGGTACATTTTAAGCGGTTCGTTTGTGTGCTCGCCTAGTTTGAAGGCGGGAGACGGTGTGGTTGGCATTGCGATGACATCAACGCGATGTTTGGTGAACGCAAGGTCGTAGTCGTTTCGAATCAAGGTTCGTATCCGCTGCGCTTGCAAATAATAAGCGTCGTAGTAGCCTGCACTTAAGGCGTAAGTGCCAAGCATGATACGTCGCTTGGCTTCCGCGCCAAAACCTGTATTTCGGGTCTGCTTGTACATATTGGTGACTCTTTCGGCGCCGTCATTGATCGGCTCTGAAAAGTCCGAACGAAAGCCAAACCGAACACCATCGTATCTTGCAAGGTTTGAGCTTGCTTCAGCGGGGGCAACGAGATAATAGCTTGGAACGGCATAATCCGCATGTGGAAGATCGACATCGATGATTTTTGAGCCGAGGTCGTTGAGTTTTTTTAGTGCGAGTTCAAATGAATCCCTAATGTCGCCGTTGAGGCTTTCTTCATCCGAATCAAGTAAACGTCTCGGCACGCCAACTCGTGTTCCTTTTGCATGACCCCGTTGGTTTTCGGCTAAGGGGATTATAGGTTTGTCGATGGATGTGGCATCCTTTGGATCAGAACCGGCAATAACAGAAAGTACGGTTTCTGCATCAGCTACGGTGAGGGCAAGGGGGCCAATCTGATCAAGTGATGAACCAAAGGCTAGCAATCCATAACGGGAAACACGGCCATACGTAGGCTTCAGGCCGACGACACCGCAGAATGCAGCTGGTTGACGGATCGATCCACCGGTGTCTGAAGCGATCGATATGGGAGCGAAACGTGCAGCCACTGCGGCTGCAGCACCACCACTTGAGCCGCCAGGAGTTCGCTCTATAGCCCAGGGGTTACGACTCGGGCCATAAATCGAATGTTCAGTGGAAGAACCCATCGCAAATTCGTCGCAATTGGTCTTACCAATTAGGATTGCACCGGCTTCCTGCAAACGTGTCACCACTGTGGCGTCATACGGCGGTCGAAATCCCTCAAGAATCTTCGATGCCGCGGTTGTGAGATGACCACGTGTACATATGACATCTTTGACCGTGATAGGAACCCCAAGTAGCGGTAAATCGTTCCACTCGTTCCGATGTGCGTCTATTGTTTCTGCTCTCGAAAGCGCTTCATCTGGCAAAACTGTCGTCATCGCGTTCAGTTGACTATTGCCAGCTGCGATTCGATTGAGGAAGGTCTGACAGATTTCTACTGCAGATTTTTCGCCACTGGTGACTAGGGTTCGAATGCGAGAGACGGTTAAATCGTCAGACGCTGAAGTCGAGTGCATTAACCAATTACCTTCGGTACTCGAAAGAAACGGGAGCCAGCATGAGCCCCAGATGCATCAGGAGCATTTGCTAGTGCTTCTTCAGTCGGCAGCGAAGGCAGCAAATTGTCCTCTCGCAAGCTGTTAACGGATTCGCTCGATTGCCAGCTAGATTTCGTTGAAGTTGTGTCTACATCCTGCAGCCGGTTGGCGAAGTCAAGAATATCACCTAACTGCCGTGTGAAAAGTTCGGCCTCTTCGTCAGTCAGTTCAAGGTGCGCCAGTGCCGCAATTCGGTCGACTTCCGGTCGAGTCAGGCGTTTTGGCATGGCCGGATGTTAGCAGTACCGGCAATCATGAGATCATGTCGTGAGTGACTAATTCTCTTTTTGGTAAATCGCGCGCTGTTGTCGAGGCCGCTATGCCGGCACGTGAGTTCGTTGAATGTCCGTTGTGCAGAGAAACTCCAAAACCTTTCGCGGTTGATTTTCAAGGCCTTCAACTTTCCCGATGTGAAAAATGTAACCTCGAATTTCAGCACCCGCGTCCGGTTTTTGAGCAGCTGACGTCATTCGTTTATGGAACCTCTTATCATCCGCTTTCGCATAAATCCGTGAATCGTTTTCGAGGTGCGCACTACAAACGACAGCTAGATCGTCTAACCGAGCATCTCCCTCGAAATAACCGCGTCCTTCTTGATGTCGGATGTGGTGCGGGAGCCTTCATCAGATTTGCTACTGCCCGCGGTTGGCGTGTCGAAGGCACCGACATCCGACTTTCGGAAACGGCGAGTCAAACTGGCGTCAGACTCTGGGAGGGCCAGTTGCCTGCTATTCCCTTCGGGAGTGTTTCCTTTGATGCAATACGTTTCAATCACGTACTTGAGCATACGCAGAACCCTTTCACGGAACTTCAGCGGGCGAGACAATTGATTGCGGTGGATGGGGTACTTCTTGTTGGAGTTCCTAATATTTCTGGACTGAGTATGCAACTAAAGACTTTCCAAAGTCGGCTGCACCTGAAGGCAAAGCGCTGGAAACATTACGGCGCGTTACATCACCTATGGTTTTTTACGCCGAGGACGCTCGCCAAGATAGTGACGGCGGCGGGGTTTGAGGTGATTCATTGTGAGACGCCCGTTCTTCAACGCGCTGAAAGACCATGGTGGATGACGAGCATGATTAGAACACCTTTGGAACTGCTCAAATTAGGAGGCGTTATCGATCTTTACGCTCGTGCGCGATAAGACCTACTTCTGTGAAGAGTGATAGTCCATCTCTCCCGCTTCGATTCTGACCGGAAGCCTGTTTTCAAGAGGCGGGAGCGGGCAAGTTGTGTAAGGGTTGAATGCACAAGGAGGATTGTATGCCCGGTTGAAGTCAACGAACGTTATTCCGTCTTCTGGCGAATCTGCGTAAAGAAAACGAGCCGCGGAGTATGTTTCTTTGCCGCTTGTCATGTCCCTAAATATGAACCAGAGCTTGTCGCCGGCATCAATCACTGACATTCGAAGCTCGTTTTCGTCAATCGTTAACTCGACCATTCCACTGCTCTGGAATAACTCGACGTCGCCAAGAATGTTTGGAAGCTTGAGCTCTACAGGTGTTTCTCGCTGTATGTAACGGCCTTTCACTCGGTAGCTCGGGTCAACTGGAAACCATCGAAGCCCCTGAAAATTTGTCCTAGTCGAACTTGCTTGATCTCGTAGTCGGATGGCTAAACGGTTACCGCTGTAGTGCGCGAAAAGACTCAGAGGGCCAATATTGATGGTAGGAGCGTTGTTGGCGGAATAAGGCCAGAGTTTTGCAGTCTCGACTTTCTGGCCATTGACTGAAAGTCTTTCGCCGTTAGGTGCGTGCACCGTAATTTCATTGTTCTTCAATGTGAATGTGCCAGCATGTTCGGGTCCATAGCGGAGCACGATATCGTTCGCTGGGGAAGACCCGAAGTGATTCGTTCCCTCAGTCAGGAAAAACAGACCGGCTACGGTCAACCAGCCGTTGTCTGCTAAGAGATTGTTTTCTCGTGCGATGCGCCAAGATTCTGTCTCAGCCTGTGAATCTTGAGCTGACAGACTACCCGACAAGAATGCCGCGATGACCAGAATCCGGCTAATTTGTAATATGTACATCGCTATTTTTTCATGAGCCTTTATGCAGAATAGTAGACCGATCGAAGTCGGTCAATGTTGCTGATCGTTATGGAGCACGATTTTGTCGCCGGTGCGGAAATACGTCTCTAGCGAAGAAGTAGAGTCGGTCTCTGTGTTAATCACGTGTCACGGAGCTCTCTGAGTAACGCGAGATTCTTCAGGTCCTGCGGATCTGCGTTTGTGCTTCGCGACTTTCCAGGACCTGATTTTGGCGTCTCTAGCACCATCGGAAGGTGCCCGAACCGTGGATCTCTGAGAATTCTTCTGAATGGAGCTGTTCCTAAGAAGCCTGAGCCGATATTGTCGTGACGATCGATCCGGCTACCGAGCGGTTTCTTTGAATCGTTCAGATGGAATAGCGATAGACGTTTGAATCCAAGTATCTCGTCGAATTCCTTAAAGACTTTTTCATATCCGGATTCGGAAATAATGTCGTACCCGGCCGCGACTAGGTGACACGTGTCGAGGCATATTGCCACATTTGAATGATTGTCTATTTGTTCAATCAGCGTCTGCAAATGTTCAAAACGGTGACCAAGCATCGTGCCTTGTCCGGCGGTATGTTCGAGCAACAATTTCGATTTGCCTTCCTGTCGTGCCTGCACATAAGCCACGCCTTCAGCGATCCGGTTGAGTCCGTCTGCCTCTGTGCTTGTCGTGTACGCCCCAGGATGGAGAACCACGCCCTCAAGAGTAAGTTGGTCGGCGCGGAATAGTTCGTCCTGTAGCGCCGACACTGATCGTCGGCGAAGGTCTCGGTCTGGTGACGCTAAGTTGATCAAGTAACTTGCATGCGACACGATAGCTCCGATACCGGTTGATCGTCTTCGAAATTCACGGATGTTCTGGTTGGAAAGGGAAGGGCTTTCCCATTGGTTTGAGTTCTTCGTAAAAATCTGTAACGCTTCGCAACCGGACGCCTCGGCGCGTTCAATTGCCTTCGGCACGCCGCCGGCGGTTGACATGTGAGCGCCAAGCTGTGGTCGATTCATCAGTATGCCCCCAGGGAATGTCGGCCTTGCTCTGAAAGACGATCATGGACGATCATTAATGACCACCTAAATACTCTTAGGACATTCTAGTAACAGGAACACATGAATAATAATTCTTTTGGCACACGTCAAACTCTCGGCATCGCCGGTGAATCCGAGATCGAGTTCTATAGTCTTCGTTCTCTCCAGACTTCCGGTTATCCCGGTGTTGGGCGGCTACCATACTCGCTCAAGGTTCTTCTGGAGAACATGCTCCGCCGAGAGGACGGCTCTACTGTTACTGCTGATGACATTGAATCTTTAGCTAGCTGGACACCAGGGACTACCAAGGAAATCGCCTTTATGCCCGCGCGTGTACTCCTTCAGGACTTCACTGGGGTACCTGTGGTCGTCGATTTGGCCGCTATGCGGGATGGGGTGGTGCGCCTTGGTGGTGATCCTGCCTGTATTAATCCATTACAACCCGCTGAACTGGTCATTGACCACTCTGTTCAAGTCGATCATTTCGGGACGGAGAATGCCTTCGATCTAAATGCCCAACTTGAGTTTGTAAGGAATCGCGAACGGTATGCATTTCTCAAATGGGGACAGGAAGCGTTCAAGAATTTCAAGGTGGTACCACCGGGTACCGGCATTGTCCATCAGGTCAACATCGAGTATCTCGCGAGGGTTGTTTGCCGAGATAGATCAGATGGCGTTTGTCTGGTGTATCCAGACACACTCGTTGGAACTGATTCACACACGACTATGGTGAATGGTCTTGGTGTGGTCGGTTGGGGGGTTGGCGGAATTGAGGCTGAAGCAGCAATGCTTGGTCAGCCTATATCGATGCTTGTTCCGGATGTCATTGGTTTTCGGCTGGTTGGTTCTTTGGCTGAGGGCACGACCGCGACGGATCTCGTGCTGACTATTACTCAATGTCTCCGTGAATACGGCGTGGTTGGAAAATTTGTCGAGTTTTTTGGTCCTGGACTTGGAGAGCTCACTGTTGCCGATCGTTCGACGCTTGGCAATATGTCCCCAGAATACGGCTCAACAGTTGCGATTTGTCCGATTGATCAGATGACATTGGATTATTTGACGTTGACGGGTCGCGACCCAGATCAAGTGAAACTCGTAGAAGCCTATGCGAAGGCGCAAGGATTTTTTGCGTCGGAAGGAGAAAGTTCTGTTTACAGCGACATCTTCGAACTTGACCTGTCGACGGTTGAACCGAGTATTGCTGGACCAAAACGACCGCAGGATCGTGTTGCTCTTGGTGATGCGAAAACGGCGTTTTCGTCGGTGCTTGAGGAGATGACAAAAAATCGGTCTGCTCCTGAGCGCGGCAGCTTGGCCTCAAAAGTCTCCGAGGTTGATGACGGCTCCGTCGTCATTGCTGCAATTACGAGTTGTACGAATACTTCGAATCCAAGCGTAATGATAGCCGCTGGACTACTTGCCCAGAAGGCTCTTCAGCATGGACTTCGTCCTAAGCCATGGGTGAAAACTAGTCTGGCGCCGGGTTCGTTGGTTGTCACCGAGTACTTGAAAGCGGCAGGCTTATTAAGCCCTCTTGCGGAACTCGGATTCGGGCTCGTCGGATACGGATGTACCACGTGTATTGGTAACAGTGGCCCGTTGCCTGACGATGTCGAGGCGGTCGTAAAGGAACAGGATTTGGTTGTGGCCGCAGTGTTGAGTGGAAACCGTAACTTTGAAGGACGCGTCCAGCCACTGGTGCGTGCGAATTACCTTGCCTCGCCGCCGCTTGTCGTCGCATATGCATTGGCTGGTCGAATGACAATCGATCTCACTAGCGAGCCGATCGGCCATGATGAAAATGGCAGCGCGATTTATCTTTCGGATCTGTGGCCCTCTGCAGCTGACGTTCAACGGGCGGTAGGGGTGGCGGTTCGAACGGAACAATTTACTGAAAAGTACTCCTCTGTTTTTGATGGCGATGTCCGATGGCGTGGACTGTCTGCACCGACTGGTGAACAGTTTCAATGGACTGACGATTCGTTGTACGTTCGACATCCTCCGTTCTTTAAGGACTTACCGTCGGTTCCGTCACCTGTAATCGATGTCGTCGGAGCACGTGCGCTCGCTATACTTGGTGACAGTGTTACGACTGATCATATTTCTCCGGCCGGTTCAATTCCTGAGGATGGTCCGGCCGGAAAATATTTGATTGAGCACGGAGTTGCGCCGAAGGACTTCAATTCGTTCGGCAGTCGGCGTGGGAATCATGAGGTGATGATGCGCGGAACCTTCGCCAACATCAGACTGAGAAACCGACTCGTGCCTGGAACCGAAGGAGGATGGACTCGTCATCAGCCAGATGGCGAGGAGATGACAATTTTCGATTCGGCGGTTCGCTACAGACGCGAGCAGACGCCGCTCATAGTGTTAGCTGGTAGAGAGTACGGTTCAGGATCGTCCCGAGATTGGGCAGCCAAAGGAACGATGCTTCTGGGGGTTAAAGCTGTAATCGCAAGTAGCTTCGAGAGAATTCATCGAAGTAATTTGGTGTTCATGGGAGTGTTGCCGCTTGTGTTCAAAGAGGACGAAGACGTGGATACCCTTCAACTTTCTGGGCGGGAATCCTTTGATTTGACAGGGATTGCAGCGGGTTTGTCGCCGCGATGTGATCTTCATGTGTTGGCGACGCGCGACGATGGAACTACGGTTGAGTTTGATGTCATTGTTCGTATCGATACACCCGAAGAATTAGAGTATTACCACCACGGTGGAATCCTACCTTACGTGTTGCGGCAACTGGTCGCGGCATAGATAACGATTCACGGTTTTTGGGGGAGGTGGTCGATGGGTTGTGTTACCACCAGATGTTTTCGGGTAAAAAATATTGGATTTGGTGTTCTGATGAGTATGCTGATGTCGACTTCTCCGATGAATGCTCAGCGTGTAGAGGATCCAGTAAACCAAATTAGATGGAATTTGCGGGAACTCTATAACGACGTTGATGCGTGGCTAGCGGCAAAAATATTATTAGAGAGACGGGTCGATGCATTGGTACGTTTCAAGGGAAGACTCGGTGAGAGTGCAGATTCTTTGGCTGATGCGTTTGACACGATCAGTGAGACGGAGAAGGAACTTGTCCGTCTCTATGTTTTTGCGTTCCTCCACGCAGACGAGAATCGAAGGGTTGCAGAGACGCAGGAGCGGCGTGGTGAGGCTTCACTGTTGATGGCTAGGTTTTCGGAGGCGACAAGCTTTGTGGCTCCAGAATTATTGTCTGTCGGCAAGGAAACGGTGGAGCGTTATCTTTCTACTGAATCGAAGTTGGCGAAGCACAGCTTCAACATCCGCAACATACTCCGCCGGGAACCTCACACGCTGTCAGACGAGGCCGAAGCGGTAATTGCAGGTACAACTGCACTTCGCGAAGGACCTGAGCGGATCTTCGCGATGTTGTCGAGTTCAGACATGTCGTTTCCGTCAATCCAACTGTCGACCGGTGAAGACATTCGACTCGATCAGGCTGCGTATAGCCGGTATCGGGCGTCTGGGAATCGGGCTGATCGGAAGCTTGTGTTCGATGCTTTCTGGACAACATGGAAGGAGTATGAAGCAACACTGGGGCAAACTCTTGATACTCATATCAAGTCTCACGTGTTTGAAGCCAAAGCTCGCCAATACGACAGTGCTCTTGCTTCTGCCTTATTCGGACCGAATATCCCTGTTCCCGTCTATCAAAAACTAATTGAGGCGGCGCGCCGACACTTGCCTTCTCTCCATCGGTACTTTGGTATACGGCAGAGGATGCTACGGCTTGATGATCTTCACTACTACGATATTTATCCACCGTTGGTTTCATCTGAGCGTTCATATGACCTTGAAGAGGCGAAAACCTTGACCTACAATGCGGCCGAACCGCTAGGGGAAGGCTACATGCGGTTACTGCAGGAAGGATTTCAAGGCGATTGGATGCATGTTTATCCGCGAGAAGGGAAGGCGCCAGGCGCTTACATGTATGGGTCTGTCTATGATGTACATCCCTACCTTCTTCTCAATTTTAATGGCAAATTCGAGGATGTATCGACGTTTGCGCACGAATGGGGTCATGCGATTCACACAATGCTGGCGAATCAGAAGAACCCTTATGAAACAGCGGGTTACGCCACGTTTACCGCCGAGATAGCATCGACAACAAATGAAGTACTGCTACAGGAATACATGCTTGCCCAGGATATTTCGGATGAGGAACGCCTGTTCTACCTTGGAACAGCGCTCGAGGCGGTTCGGGGAACTTTTTTTCGACAAGTGATGTTCGCGGAATTCGAACTCAAAATTCATGAGTTGGTAGAACAAGATGAGGCTCTGTCTGGTGAAAAGATTAGTGAACTCTATGCGCGACTGGTACGGGACTACCATGGTGCTGATGATGGGGTATTAGTTTACGACCCGACGTATAGTGTCGAGTGGGCATTTGTTCCACATTTCTATCGGAATTTTTACGTCTTCCAGTACGCCACGTCCATCGCTGGAGGCACGATGTTTGCTGATCGACTGCTGGCTGGGGACAAAGAGGCTCAGGAGAACTATCTTGCCGTGCTTTCGGCTGGAGGTTCCCGTCACGCTTACGATTTGTTGCGAGACTTCGGTATAGACCTAGCTACAGACATTCCCTACGATGCTCTAATTGCACGTATGGACCGTGTCATGGATGACATTGAAGCCATACTGGATCGACAGACTCAGCAACGTTAACGGTGTCAATGTTGAATCGATAAGTACGTCCCTGATGCAGGTAGCGTTATAGGTTGGCGGGGATCATTAGCATTGCAACAACACTGACTAGTAGGCACACGATTGCTACGATACCTGTGTAACCTAGCACATCACCAAATTTTAACCTCGTCACAGTGAGGATCGGGATTGCCCAGAACGGTTGTATGAGATTAGTTGTCGAGTCACCGTATGCGTATGCAAGTACCGTGGTGGTTGCCGAGACACCGAGTTCCTTGGCTGCCGGCAATAGATAGGGGGCTTCGATCAGCCATTTGGATCCCGCTGATGGAACAAAGATGTTCATAAACCCTGAATAGAAGTAGACAATAAGTGGAAATGTTTCGGTCGTGGCGAACGTGACAAATAATTCGCCGAGCCAAGCACCAAGTCCAGTATTGTTGATCACGCCAAAAATACCGGCGTAGAAAGGAAACTGCAAGATTACACCTGAGGCGGCTCTGGAACCATTCGCAAATGCTCGTACTAAGTTCGAAGGTCGGCCTTGAAGAAGCAACGCCGATACCAGGAAGACTGCGTTATAAGCGTTGATTGTCCATGTAGCCCCAAAACCTCTTGTAACTATTGAGTAACCTAGTGGATAACCAATCAAGATCGCGGCCAGGAAAATCCAGCCGCGGAATGATTCCATTTGCCCAGCTGGTGTTCCCACGGCATCGGTTTCAGCTAGAGAGGGCATCATTTGGCGAACTTGGTCTTCGGAGAGGGTTTTCCGATTGGAGCGCGGGTGAAGAGCGACTACAGTGGCAAGTGCAACGGCGCCAATAACGACCAAGTAAATCAGATTGAATGGGACAAAGAGACTTTCTGTCACGGGAATCAAACGGTCGATAATTGGTTCACCGGTTGCGGGTGCTATAAGTGGGTTGCCTGGCGTGGCAAGAATTAGGGGTGCCGAACCGGATAGACCTCCGTGCCAGACAGTTCCGAGGCCAAGATAGGCAGCGGCGATGAGCACGCGAATATCGACTTTTGGATTTCTGCGGACCACGAATGGTACAAAGAGTGCCGATGCGACCACGCTGAGAGCCCAGTTGAAGTAGGCAATGATCATTGAGTAGAGAGCAGTTAGGACGATTGCCTGAACCGGGCGGTTTTTATCTGGCAACGTTGCTAGTCGATCAAGAAGCGTAAAGACTGGCTTTGAAGACACGCACGCGTGAGCGGCAATCATGGCAATCGAGAACTGCATTGCTAGCTCAAGCAATGCCCACATTCCGTCACCCCAGGCAAGAACAGATTCGTTAAGGCTCGCTCCTGCCCCCACCATAGCTAGTAAGATCGCGAGAACAGTCAGGATCATGCAGACGACCCATGAGTCGGGGACCCAGCGCTGTGTGAAGTGACACAACTTACTTCCGGCATTTCCGACGAGTGTGATGGCCGCGGAGAACATCTTGTAGTTACAAATCCTAGGAAGTGGGCACCGAGAGCCTCTGGTTGCTATGAAGCCTGCTTCTGTGACGGGTTTTTTGTAGCCATCAGCGCGAGCAGGGAAATAACGGAAAGTGTCGCGGCGCCAAAGAATGCCAATCGGTAATTCCCGAATGTATCGAACATGAGTCCAGCAAGAGGAGCGGAAACCAGCGCGGAGATACCCCAGGCGAGGAATAGCAGCCCGTAGTTAACGCCGAGGTGTTTCGTGCCATAGAAATCAGCCGAGGCAGCTGCGAACACTGCAAGTAAAGTGCCGTAGCAGTAGTAGACGACAAATACGCCGGCGCTGAACGCCAGTAAATTTGAACCGAGTAGATAGAGTAGCGGCATAGCTACAGCCGAAACGATGACCATCAGTCGAAGTACGTTCAGACGACCAATCCGATCGGAAAGCATGCCGGACACGATACGACCGGTGGTGTTGCCAATCGCTCCGATAACAAGTCCGATGAGTGCGACGCTACCGATTCCGACCTGCGTCCCAAAGGGTACAAGCTGACTGATGAGTCCTAGTCCTGCCATGGATCCAAAGAAATAGGCTATAAAGAGGAGATAGAAGGATCGGTCTTGAAGCATTTCGGCAGGTGTGACGTCTCGCGTGACGCGAGCAACGGCTGCATTCAGCTGGCTGGGGTCCCAACCAGACGGAACGTAGTCTTCCGGCGGCGGCTTAAGCAGCCATGCAGCTATCATAGCGACCACAAAGAAGATTACGCCGTAAAGTCGGAACGTAAATTCCCAGCCGGCCGATGGAATGAGCAAGTCGGAGGCTATAGGTCCTAAAATTCCAGACCCGGCTGCGTAACCGCCGACGCCGATGCCGATGGCTAATCCTCGCTTATCTGGAAACCATTTTGAAATGACGGGGATGGTGACAGAGTAACCAATCCCATTTCCAGCACCAGCGATTGCACCGTAAGTGATGTATAACCACGGAAGGGACGTCGTGAAACTAGCGAGAAAGAATCCAAGGCTAAAAAGGGCCCCGCCAATGGCTGCAATCGTGCGAAAACCGAGAGTCGCGTGAAGTCGTCCCGCTACGACAAACATTACGGCCATCGTGAACAGGCCGATGCTGAATGTCCATGAAGTTTGTTGGCGAATCCATCCAAATTCGTCTTCCAGCGGCAAGACGAACACGCTCCAAGAGTAGAAGACGCCGAGCACCACATTGAGCAGAGTTCCACCGGTCAAGGGGAGCCAGCGGTTTCTAGTCTGTAAATCGGGCATCAGATTTCCTCGTCGCTATGTCCCAACAGGGACGGGCTGTAATGTTCTTGTCGGAGCCGGATAGCCAGTTGCTTTTTTGTGTTGGAGCCAGCGCCATTTTTCCTTTGCTGTGCGTAGAACTTAACACTGCCACCATTGTCACATGAAGGACACTAAAAAATTCTTAGCGCCTCCGTTTGAAAATGTCTCGTTCATGAATGTATAAGCGAGCCTTTCAATCCCATCCGTGACGACCTCCGTCCAGATTACTTGGCAGAATTTCCTTTCGCACTAAAAGTTGTCTGTTCGTCAAGGAGTTTTATTCGCAACTTGATGACAGCTGCTGCAGCGAAGTGACGTTCAGTCGCCACTCGTCATCGAATCGTAATTTTAGGCCTTTGATTTGCAATTTGTGTCCAATGTGTAACTCAACACCGAATTCACCGACACCAAGTAGCCGGTATTGGAGCGCTCCAAGTTCTTCTCTGCTGGACCGGTCGAGTTCTTCTCTGTTGGTGAATGCTGTTTCGGTTTCAGTGCCTGCAGTTGCGCGTTCAAGAACCCAAGGCAGTTGGCTGTCCTCCTGTTTGAGACAGCCGACGACAGTCGTGAGTTCAATTTCGTCTTGTGCAGTGACTGTTGCGCAGAACACAACAAAAACGATTCCGACAGCAGAAACTAACGCATGAAGCGACATGTTGAAGTGATTTCTCCGATCGGTTCAGCCGCCTGGCATGTTCCAAGCAATAGATGAAGGGTGTATAGCTTCGTCCTCAATTATCACGCGTGTGCTCAAGCGATCAATGGTATTCGACGCTGTCCTGCCACACGGTGAACTTTATACTGTTCGTCATTTCTGACAAACTTCGCTAAGAAAAGAAATTCGTCAAGACCAAGGGCCTTGACGTAGTCTGAGTGCACTCATAACATACCGTCAAGGACGCCAAAATACTTGGAGAATCAGGTTGAAACTGACCGCAACAAACTATTAGGGCACTCAATGCGAAGTCGATTTCTATGCGGCCTAGTTACCGTGCTGCTGTTTAGCGCATGTTCGGCTAGCTTCGCGAATGCCGAATTGGTTGAGACCCAACGTGGACCAACGAGTGGTGATGAAATGATGCCACCGTTCGACCCGCGTTACTTTCTCGGTGTTTGGGAAATCGAGTGGAATCCTCCGGAAACTGGTCTATTTCCGCCAGGGAAATGGACTGGAACGGAGACTATTTCGCATATCAATAATCGTTATCTCAAAATCATGGTGTCTATGGAGAACGAGGATGGGATGACCATTACGGGCGACGGCATAATGCTCTACGAGTTTGGGCTAACGGGGCAGAGTATCACCCGCTTCGTTTATTATGATTCGGGTTTCTCGATTTTTCAGTACGGACCTCTCGGTGGAGACCTTGGTGGTTACTACAGCACTTTTTGGGAAACTCCAACGATTGATTTCGGTGGACAGCGATTTCTTCTCAAGGGGCGGAGCTACTACGTCTCTCCTGCGGCCTACCGAATCAACCAACAAGTGTCGATAAATGGAGATGACTTCTTTAATTTTGGGATTATGTGGCTAACGAAGACTTCTGAGGTTCCGACCAATCAGCCCTGATTGTTATCTGGTCAGCGAATTTTTCCCAAGATTTGAGGATGAGAGTAACTCGAAGTCAATTCACTTAATGAAAAATCTATTGTTCGGCTCTTCGTTAATAGTTCGAATGTTTGTGTTGCTTTTGTTTGTCGATGGCGCAATTTCTGCGCAATCTGCAGATGTGACCGGTGTTTGGGAAATTAAGTTGGATACTCAAACGGGAGAGACCGTGTGGACCGCCACGTTTGAGCAGGACGCCAAAACCCTGTCGGGAGAGGTTGATACCGGTGACAGTGGGATCCTGCCGCTTACCGGCACGGTAGATGGCGCGACGATTAAATTTGACTTTGTGGTTCCGGACTTGGATGGCGATATGCCGATCTATTTGGCTGGTGAAATTGACGGCTCGGCAATAGCCGGAGACGAAGGAAGCTTTGTCTGGTACGGGTCCGGTCGGTGGACCGGAACAAGAAAAGATTAACGCTGGTGACAGACGTCTTGCGAATAGTTGCCTCGACAGGTTGATATTCTCGAATGGTAAGTGTGCTCATCCTTTGATTTTTTGGAGTGATCGTGACGAAAGAATTAATACTTTTTAAGCTACGTCGGCGTTCGAGTCTGGTGTTTTTGACAGCGACGCTGTTTTGTCTATACGGAAATTTAGCCGGTGCGGCAGAGCAGGGAGACGACGGGGCGCTTACTGGTGTTATCGCAGATGAAAGCGGTGGCGTGTTACCAGGCGCAACAGTGACTGCTCGTGAACGAACCAGCCGATTGTCGCGCAGTGGTGTCAGCGATGCCGCCGGCCAATATGAACTCGCAAGGCTCCCTGCCGGTGATTATGATGTTGAGGTTCTGCTTCCGGGTTTTAGTGGACAGGCTTTACCCGTGACAGTTGAAGTCTCACCCGTGACTCAAGACTTTACGTTGTCCATTGCTCCACTGGCCGAGACGGTTAATGTCACACGTTCTGACCAGACGCTCGCAACGGTTCCTAATGCTGTTGCTTTAGTTCAACAAGAGGACATCGATTTTGCGCAACGTAAGGCTTCAATGGACGAAGCACTCAGAGGAATTCCTGGGTTGATGGTCCAAAATCGTCGTAACTACGGTCTCTCAGGTGGGATTGGGCTAAGCATTCGGGCTCCACAGCCGAGGTTTGGGCTGCGCGGTATAGCTATGGTGCAGGACGGTATTCCGATCACTACAGCTGATGGAACCACTGAACCGGGAAACGTTGACCTTGGTTCGATTAGGCGTGTGGAAGTCATTCGTGGACCGAGTTCCGTGCTTTATGGGAATTCCGCGGGTGGCGTTATTAGTCTGTTTACCGAGATTGATCCCTCGCGTCGGCTCACAATTCGGCCAGACATTCAATTTGGCAGTTTTGGTTACCAACGACAACAGCTTCGTGTTGATGGTCATAACAACAGTGGTACGGAATTTATGGGAAGTTTTAGTCGCTTTGAGACTGACGGTTGGCGCGAGCACAGCGCGGCTGAGATTCGTCAGACTAACGTCGTGGTGCGGCAGGATGTGGGCGGAAGCGGCCGTCTTTCTGGAATCTTTAACCACTATGATGCGCCGTTTGCCGAAAATCCCAGCATGATGAACGCTTCCAATGCACGGAGTGACCCACGCGGGACTCGATGGATTGCTGTCAACCAACATTGGGGAGAAGCGACACAGCAGGGCCAGTATGGGGCTACGTATGAACGTAACTTCGGCGCTCAAATGTTTCGTGCCACCGGTTGGGGAGTGTCTCGAAATTTGTTTGCGTCGAATCCCGGAAGAATTATTGACTTGAGCCGGAAGGGTGGTGGTTTGCGGTCTGAGTATTTGGGAAGTAGTGGAGTGGTGCAGTGGAGTGTCGGTTTCGATGTGTCGTCACAAAATGACACTAGAATGGAATCTGCAAATAAAACTACCCCGGATGTTGGACATTTACGAGGCGGACTATTGGTTCAACAACTGGAGGACGTACTGTCGGCTGGCCCGTTTGCCCAGGTGAGCATTGCACCGCACAGTCGTTTAACAGTCACCGCTGGTGTTCGTTACGACTACTACAATTTTGCAGCGACTGACCAGAAACTTGATGACGGTGACCAGTCGGGTGAACGTACCATGAACGCCGCGAGTCCTTCGATCGGATTAACGTTTGCGGCAACTTCTGACATTAACCTCTATACGAATTTTTCAACTGCTTACGAAACTCCAACAACGGTCGAGCTCTCGAATCGTCCTGAAGGTGAGGGTGGTTTCAACCAGCTGCTTGAGCCAGAACGCCTTCGTAGTTTTGAAGTTGGGATTCGCGGGCTCGTCGAGCCAGCCCGCCTGCAGTATGAACTTGCGGTATATCGAGCTCGTTTACTAGACACGTTTGTGCCATTTCAGGGGGCGGATGAACAAACGTTCTTTTCCAATGCAGGAGAGTCTTCGCGAAATGGTGTTGAGTTGTCGATAAATTGGCAGCCAGTAACTCGAGTCAGTGCTCGGCTGGCCTACACCTATCAGGATTTTTTGTTCCAACGATTTGTCGACCGCTTTAATCGGAATTATGGTGGAAATATGGAACCCGGTGCACCGCCGAACCGTTTGTTTGCAGGGTTTAATTACGTAGCACCGTTCGGACTCCGTTCGAGTGTAGATGTTCGATGGGTTGACAATTTTTACGTGAACAATGCCAATACAGCAGAAAACTGGGCCTACACAGTTGTTGACCTTCGTTTTGGCTGGGAGCGGGAATGGGGAAGCACGGACGTAAGACCATTCATTGGCATCGACAATCTATTCAACGAACGCTACAATTCGTCGGCTATTTCGAATGCTTGGGGAGGTCGATATTTTGAACCGTCTCCAGGGACAGAGGTCTATGCTGGACTTACATTTGGGTTCGGCGTTCGTTAGAGATTGGGTCTGTCTTGATAGAACAGAGATTTCTTCGAAATATATAGACTGCTGACTCGATGTTACCTTCATATTCCAGCGAGTCTTTTTGCGTACTCCATGCTGGGTTTAACGTCGTGATTTCTCCAGATCGTCATCTTTTCGGCCTCGATACTACCTTCCGCGTGTACCGCCAGTACGGCTTGATATCCTGCGAAGTCGTTAGTGGTGATTTCCGCGATGAGGTTCATAAGCCTCAGTCGGTCTGTCGCTGACGCTTCATTTGTACTAAAGTACGCGTCCACCAATTTTTTAAGCTTCGGTTCTTGGAGGTCTTCGTTACTCGGTCCGGTAACGAGTAAACCACCAGCAATATCTTGCACCCACGCCAGCGCTTGATGGTAATTCGTCGCGAAATGAAGTTTCGCGATGTTGATCAACTCTGCATTTGGAACTGCTATCTCGTCTATAACTTTGGCTTCTCGGGCTGCTTCACGTGTCATTCCTCGGCAAATTTGAGCATAACTAATCAGTTTGGCAAGTTTGTCCCGAACATGCCCGGCACGAAGGATTCCGTTGTATTCGGCCATAAGGTGCGAAGCCCCGACGAATAGGTCAACTAACGGCAACTTGTAACTTACCGCGGTGAAGCGATGAAATTCGACAAATGTCTTAGCAAGTGGTCCCGCCATATCGACTTCGCCGTTGAGAAAGACTCTGTCCCAGGGAACTTTGACATCTTCGAAGACTGTCAGGGTTTCCATCATCTTATGTTGGGTGCTAATTGGATTTTCGAACGCGTTACCTTTTCTTCCACCGTATCCGCTGGCAAGCATCGTCAGCCCAGGGGCGTTCGCGGGAACGGCGCACGCTACTGCATAAGCTTCTTCCCCAGTTTTTAGATTTCGGGTTGGCAAGACAATGATTTCGTGAGTATTGGTTGAGACGGAGGTGTGCACTTTTGCTCCTCGCAGTGTGATTCCGTCGTCGTCTTCTGCGACTACGTGGACGTAGTAGTCAGGGTGGATTTGGTCTGTTGGACCTTTGCTTCGGTCTCCTTTAGCGTCAGTCTGCGCAACTGCAACAGCAAGGTCGTTATCACGGCAGTAAGCATGAAACTTTTCCACTCTCGGTAGATACTGGGTAGCATGCGTCTTGTCTGTATGGGCTGCGACAAGACGCAATGAGAATAATGCGTCGGTTCCGATCTCCTTCACGAGTGTGACAAGAGTGCCGCCGAGTGTAGTGGCCCGCTCGATGAGTGAACTTCGCCGCAGTAAGTCGTCAGGCGTCCGTGGAATTTCATAGTAACGTGAGTAGGGCCCGTTCAGGCTGTCTATGACGGCGAGTTTTCGATCGGCGGCATCGTGAGCCATCCGGTAGTCTATGGCTGCATGTTCGACTGCTACGCCGATGACTGGATGTTTCGTGACGTCGTCAACTTTTTCGCCTCGGTAATATACGGTTCTCCCGTCACGTAGACTGTCCTTGTACTGCTCTGGCGTCATCAAACCCATCAACTACTCCTATTCCACAAATTTCGTAAGTGCTCCGATTAACACGTGACATGTTCGCACCTCTTGAGGTTAAGATCCACAGACGTTGAATTGGCTTGCCGTGTCTCGACACTGATATGCTTGCCATTCATTCGCGGGTGATTTTCCTGAACAAGTGGGTTGACGGAGTCGGAATAGCCAATGACTGTAGAAGCAAAAATAACGAAGAAAACCGCAAAAAAAACGGCCGCTAGAAAAACGGCTGCAAAGAAAGCCGTCTCCAGGAAAAGCGCCGTCAAAAAGGTAAAGCGAAAGATTGATCGCGATCACGCGAACGAAGTTGTTCAACGTTTCCAGAAGGAGTCAACGAAGTGGCTCTATGGGCTAGATAATGAGGCGCGCATTCTGTCGTGGGCGTTTTTTACTTTATTGCCCTACACCGACAAGCTCAGCCAAGGCAAACTGTTACGCCAACCCCACGTCATGTTTCGAGGTCCGACTGGCACAGGTAAAACGGACCTTGTTAGCGCCTGCGCTATGGCCATTGACGCAAAATTTGAACGAATTCAAGGGATGCCGACCTACATGCCTGAGGATATTCTCGGGTACGAAACGATAATTGAGGAGGTCGACGGCACGCGAAGCATTCACTTTAAGCCTGGCAAGTTGATGGCTCATATTGTGCTCATCGACGAGGACAATCGGTTATCAGGAAAAACGAAGGCCGCGGTACTTGAGGGAATGGAGGAGAGTTCGGCTACTCTTAGTTCCGACTATGGCAATTTAGCTGAAGGAAAAATGTTGCCGCTTTTTCCCCTCTCGGGAGACTTCAACGACATCCATGGTCCAAGGTTCTTTATGGTGATTTGTACAGAGAACATCTTTGGAGAAGAGGAAGGGACCTTCGCCAACCCTGTGGCACAACTCGACAGAACGACGCTGTCTATCAATATGCTGGATCCTGAGAGTGAGGAAGACGAACTGAAGATCAGCGCTCGAAATGTTGTTGGCAAGAAGGTCGAGAAATTAACCAATCTCCACGAAGTGCTCGACATCGCTCAGCACATCTTCGATAACGTTACGATGTCTGACTACGCATCGCAGTACAAAACTCGACTGATTCGAAATACGCGTCCCCACCGGGTACAGGGTCGCGCTGCACGGACGGTGAAGGAGTACATCAAAGTAGGCATTTCGCCGCGGGTTCATTTTCATATAGAGGCAGTCGCTCGGACGTTCGCCTTTTTTAACGGCGATATGACGATCACTCCCGACCACATCAAGGCTGTCGCTGAACCGGTTCTTGCGCACCGGTTGGTGCTTCGCGAGGGCATGGAATTCTCAGTTAATAAAGAGGACCTCCTCAAAAAAATTATTCAGGACATGGAGGTTCCTCCGTGGAAGTAGAGGAGCTTTTCACACGATTTCGGGACATAAAGCACGGAATTAAGACGAGAAAGAAATCGAACAGCATCCACTACGGCGATCACAAGAGTGGCTTTAAGGGGGCTGGTTATGACATTGTCGGGGTGGACCAATGGCGACCCGGCCAGCCGCTAAAGGACATCGCATGGACACTTAGTCTCCGGACGTATCCGAAAAAGTTATTCAGGATCGAACGAATGGAGCCAAAGGAACTGCGGACGCTTATCGTCGCTGATTTATCGTCGTCGACCCTTTTTCAGATTTCACAGAAATCTAACAAAGCGCTACTGATGCTTGATCTCATCGGAAACATTGGGTTGACACGAGTCAATGTGAGAGATCCGGTTGGCCTTTTAGGTTTTTCTGACCAGATTGAGTTATTTGTGAAGCCGAAACTGGGAACGGCACAGGTTTTTTATATAGCCAAGCAGATTTTCGAGAAATTAGAGTTTGATCGAGAGTTTCCGTCAAAACGCTCGGCAGATTTTTCTGTGGCCTTTCGGTTCATGGCTGCAAGATTGAAGACGAGACACTCCGTCATACTTATTTCTGATGTTGTTGATCTTGTGAATGACCAAGCGGCAATTGACTTTAAGTTGCTCCGCATGCTCGGCGCGAAGCACGATATGATGGTGTTCATTTTGGACGATCCCGACGAATTTCGGTTTAGGAGCAGATTGGGGTATGTTCGAATTTCGGATATGGAGACTGGTAAGCAAACCGTGATTTCTGCCCGTAAAGCGGGTGCGATTAGACGTGACATAGAAAATCGTCTTTCCGAACTTCAATATCGATTAAAAAATAAGAGCGGTGTCGACTCGGTTGTTCTTACGCCTGAGAATCATACCGAGGTATTGCCGAAGTTCCTTATCGGACGGACGGCTCACTGAGGCGGAATGATTATGAAAAAGATGTTTTCTTCGTTGCGGGTTGTTGGTCTTTTATTGTGTCTGTTCTGTTCGCAAGTATTGGTTCTTGACGCGGGATTGCAGGATGTCGAGACTCAGCCAATTATGGTGGAAACACTAGAGATTGAGCCTACGGTCGTCAAGACGGGTGATTTGATTAAGCAGACGTATAGGCTGCGCTTTCCAGATTTGATAAATGCGGGTCGTGAAATCATCATTCTCGAAGACCGAATGGTTCCAGAGAACTTGCCGATCCATCCATTTGAAGCTGTGTCGCTTGAGATTCGCAAGAGCCAGATTGACTCGGAATACATTTGGGATTTCGTCTACGACATGCGTCTGGTTGCGCCGGAGAAAGCGGTTTATGTGGTACCGGCATTTAGTTTTTATTACCTCGTGCGCGATCTCGGAGAGGATATCGAAGACGCAGAAATTCAGCAGGTTGATGGTGGTCAAAGTTTAGTTCGTTATGTAACCACGATGAACGATGTGCCGATGTTGAATATTCGCGACACTATCGAACTGGGCGAGTTCTCAGGACGCGCAGCTCTTTTTCGGACAATTGCATGGACCATTGCCCCGCTCCCACTGCTCGTATGGGTGGTGCTGCTCGTTCGGCTCGCCCGGAGGCCGAAGATTATTTCCTTAGAAGCAGCAAAGGAAGCTGAGGAGCTTGAGAAGATAGAAGCGCAAATTCCGGTGCCTCCGTCAATTTGGGAAGCGAGACGGAACTTTCGCGGTCAATTGACATTTCTTAGAGCTAGTCAGGAGAGTGGGCCCGGGGATGTGACAAGCGACATGGAGCGGGGGTTGGTTCTCGCCTCGAGGGATTATTTAAGGGCTGAGTTGCCTGACCTTAATTCTGGCGATACGGCCAAAGACGTTTTGGCGCATATTGATGGTTTAGGTGACGGCGCTCGGAAAGATGCGCTTGCAACTTTGGCTGAGCGACTAGTTTCGTATCAATATGCTTTGGAGCACGGTGATGCTGTTCTCGCGAACCTAGCGGAAGAGGTTGCTGTTCTTGAGGAGTCACTCACGGCACTTCGGCCTCATATTATGTTGTGGCGTCGAATCCTTGAGTTCGTTGAACGAGTCAAATCCTTCGGACAAGAGTTCGTCGAACGAGTCAAATCCTTCGGATTCGTTGAACGAGTCAAATCCTTCGGACAAGAGTTCGTCGAACGGGTCAAGTCTTTCGGACAATAGAGAGTTGCTATGTTCTTACCTTGGAACGAATTTCTCGTTTTCCTAACGAACAGTATCGACGAGCTAGCGGCTACGGAAATTGGCCAGGTACGGTACGGTGACGTTGGACTTGCGTTTTGGTTGACGGTTGTAGTCGCCGTTGCGGCTGTGGTGTCGTTTGTTCGTCTTGTTTCGCGTCGCCAGAAGTTTAGTCGCCAGCACTCCGGACACGTTATTGACCCTAAGTACCGGAAACGACTTTGGGTGCGCACTGTACATACCGCCCCGAAGATGTTGGTTGCGGGTGCATTGGCCCTCGTAATTTTTGCTGCGGCGGATCCTTTCTTGACAGCAACCGAGGAAGTGAGTGGTTTTGTTGAATCACGAGTTCGAGTGGACTTGGTTGATACGTCAGGATCAATGGCGTGGGAGTTTCCGGACACGGGCAAGTCGAAGGCTGAAATTGCACGTGACGCCCACCTTCGTTTTCTGGAAATGCGGGAAGGTAAAAACGACCGTGTTTCTTTGTGGTTATTTTCGACCTATCCATATATGGTCGATGATTTCGTAATGGATGATGAGTTGTACTTCTTTCAGGTCTGGGATGCTCCTTATGTGATGACTCAGCGCCTTGACAAGGCGATGGTTGTGCCGCCAGACAAAGTGCGAATTGTCCCGGCGGAAGGAGATACGAACATCATTCGACCGTTGCAGTCCATTACGAAACAGTTTGACAAGGACGAGGCGGCAGTCGGTGGAGGCACGAACCAGAACCGGGCGGTATTGATCGTTACCGATGCGGCCGTTGACGAATTTCCTGACGCTGAGTTTGCTGCTCTAAATCAGCGAAATATTGTTCCTTACATTATTTACATCAACACCAGCGATGCGCGAACAGCGATGATCGGACATCCAAGTACGCCCCGTTTGATTGAAATGATTCGGGAATACGGTGGGGACTATTTCGATGTCACTGATGAGGATAGCCTGGCCGAGGCTTATACCGCTATCGATGAACGTGAGGCCGTTCGGATGGAACTTCGACATCGTGCGCTCAAAGTGCCAATCTATTCCCGTTTTTTGCTGATTGCGATGGGATTACTGGCGGTTGGAATTCCAGTCGGGTTTGTCGCTGAAGTTGTCTGGGGGACAGGTCCTTAACGGGATCACACGTTTCTAGCTTTTGTGAAAAATTTTCGGTTTGAATGGTTGTTGCAGTAGCAGCGAGTTTGCAACGTAGCTTTGGATGTTTATTGATGATACGCAATCGAGTTGTCAGACTTGTTCTGATGGAAAATATGGAAATACTTAGTCAGGAAAGAGTAACGTTCAATTTTAACTCGGTTCTTTGAACATAGGACACTAATTTCATATGCGATTTACGGACCTTCTCGATAAAGAGCACTCCTTTAGGTTTCTTCTCGGCTTTGTCTTGGCCGTCTTATTTATGGCCCTCGTCTCAGTGCCAGCGCGGTCACTGTCCGGTTTTTATGGGCATCTGGACGGGCTTAGTGAAAGCGTAGCCCGTGGGGATTTTGATCAAGCGGAATCTGAACTGAGTGACGTGACCGGATTTTATGAGAGGAGTCGCAACTGGGGCATGCAGTGGTTCGCCGATGCCTATTTGTTTAACGACGCGTTTCTTCAGACAGCGTCTTATAGCTACCTGACAGGTGATTATGCCACTGTGGTTCGAGATCTTGCGAATGAAATCGATGATCCCCGAGCGTCACATCTTCTTGGTAGTGCCAAGTTTCAGCTTGCTCGTCAGAGGTATCGTGCCATTCCTGACGACAGTGAAACCGGGGAAGCGCAGAAACTGGCCATCATTCAAGAAGTGCTTGAGAATATCAATGCCGATTATGAGCGAGCGCTTCGAAGTGATGTCACAGGTCGTTTTGATTACAAGTGGAACTACGATTTGACGAGCGATCCTGAGGCCGTGCGCAGGGCGCTAGAACCACTTCGAGAGGTTGAACCTCCGCAACTAGAACAGATGCGTGGCGAAGGAACGCCCGTTCGCCGCCGCCGGGGATAGCCTAGTCCGAGCGGGATTTCTCGTGTCTTTTGACAAGAGACTATGGAGCTTCTTCAGTCTTGGTTACGTGACAGTATCGAATTCCAGAATCCAGAATACTTGGCGGTGATACCGGTTGCCGCATTATTGCTGGTACTTGGGGTCGTGGTCTTCTTGATTCGTTGGCGTCAGAGGCCATTAAAAACCCAAGGGTCGTCCTATCCGTTCTTGGGGCACATCAAATTCTGGTTTTTGTCCATCATGGCAATGGCGGTGCTCGCCATCGCGGCGGCACGGCCGTTTTTGGTGTACGGCGGCTCAAGCTTTAAGCGCGGTGATGTTGATGTGGCAGTGGCCATCGACGCTTCGGCTTCGATGTGGGTAAAGGACCTAGGTCCTTCTCGATTAGAACTTGTGGTGCGAGAGGTTCTCAACCTCTATACACAAGATATCTTGACACCCGGTGACAGAGTTGCCCTGTTTGTGTTTGGTACGACAGCACTCCGGCAAGTCCATATGTCGGCAAATGCAGAACGATTTATCGAGCAAGTGGGTCAACTGGCGCCTCCTGTATCGTTATCCGGTGACGCGTTTCCGTGGGATAGTGACGTGGCGGCCGCTTTCGAGCATATTTATCAGTCGCTGGATAACCAGGATCGCTTCGAAAGTGGTGATGAGGAATGGCAACCGGAAGAGCGTTCAGACCGTTTGGTCTTGCTCCTCACAGATGGAGATTTTGCTTCTGACAATGAACAATTGACACGTCTGGACCAGGCGCTTACCGAGTTTCGGCGCAGAGGACTTGTAGTTTATCCAATTGGTGTCGGATCACGAACGGGTGTGAATCTCGATATCGTGCTCCAAGACTACGTGCGTGGAATCGACTTTGATGCGTCGTTGGAAAGTGATCTTGAGGGTTTGCGGACTAGACTTAACACCGAGGGGCTCAGCATGTTTGAGCAACGTCTAGGTGGACGGTCGTTCGTTCTTGACAGTTCTGGTCTTTCATCGTCCACTTTCCTTCAGAGTGTCGTTGATTCCCATCGAAGTATATCTTTTCAACTGATCCCTTCCGAGGATACACAAGAGATCTGGCAATGGATAGTCATGGCGGCCGTAATGTTATTCGTTGTTGCGATACTTTTTTATTAGGTCGCGATTGCTTTCTCGCCAATGGTTTGTAGTGGACCCTTGCGATTTATGTTACGAGCGTGTTGTTTGTAACGGTCGCTTAATGGATGAGAGAATTTGTCTCGCTGAGAGCAATTGTCGTGCGCGGTGGTCTGTCGGAAAAGAGGTCTTGATATGGTTTCGAAATCTTTACTGAGCGTGATCGTAATATTTCGGCTTGTCTTGGTTTCGGCATCATTTGACACATCCGAAGGCGCGCCTCAGGTTCAGCGTTCGGGCCAGGTTGACGGAGAACGTATCTCGAATGCATCTGATGAACCTGGAAATTGGCTGTCGTATGGCCGAGCGTATGACGAGCAGCGGTTTTCACCGTTGGATCAAATCAACGATGCAAATGTGGACCGGATTGGGTTGGCGTGGAGCTTTGACACAGGACAAAGGTGAGGTCATGAAGCGACGCCAATAGTGGTCGACGGGCGAATCTATTTAACGGCTTCTTGGAGTGTAGTTCATGCGCTCGACGCAGCGACGGGTGAAGAGCTCTGGACGTTTGACCCTGAGGTGCCACGCGAAGTGGGGAGATGGGCCTGTTGTGATGTCGTCAATCGAGGGGTGGCTGTTTGGAAGGGTCGAGTCTATGTATAGGGGCCCTTGACGGCCGTTTGATTGCCGTTGACGCGGAGACGGGTGAAGCGGTCTGGGAGGTACAAACGACCGATCCAGAAAAACCTTACACCATTACGGGTGCCCCTCGGGTAGTTGAAGGAAAGGTCATCATCGGGAACGGTGGAGCCGAGTACGGGGTTCGTGGATACGTAAGCGCTTACGATGCTGAGATCGGTGAGGAAGTATGGCGATTCTTCACGGTTCCTGGTGACCCTAGTCTGCCTTTTGAGCATCCTGAAATGGCGACGGCGGCGGAGACCTGGACCGGTGAATGGTGGGAAGTGGGTAGCGGAGGAACAGTCTGGGATTCGATGGCCTATGACCCTGACCTTAAGTTGCTTTACGTTGGTGTTGGTAACGGTGCACCTTGGACACGCATACACAGAAGCCTAGGCGGCGGGGACAATCTCTACCTTTCATCAATCATAGCGTTGCGTCCGGAAACCGGAGAACTTGTTTGGCATTATCAAACAACGCCTGGTGATAACTGGGATTACACGGCGGTTCAGCACATCATGCTTGCCGACCTTGAGATTGAAGGCGTCACGCGTCAGGTACTTATGCAGGCGCCGAAAAATGGATTCTTTTACGTGCTTGATCGAGCTTCAGGTGAGTTGATTTCTGCAGAAAAGTACATTGTTGCTAACTGGGCTAGTCATGTCGATATGACTACAGGTCGACCGGTTGAAACGTCGGATTCAATGTTTGATGACCAGCCGAAAGTAATACTTCCCTCTCCGGCCGGTGGTCACAACTGGCATCCGATGGCTTTTAACATTGACACTGGCTTAGTGTATATCCCGACCCTCGACGTTCCGTTTCATTATTCGCTTGACGAGAACTTTCAATATGACACGCGAACCTGGAATCTCGGTATTAGTACGTCGGCCCTTCCAGATTTACTCGTTGAGATGCCGGCTCCACCGTCTAGGGGGTTTTTGAAGGCGTGGGATCCGGTGGCACAGCGGGAGGTCTGGAGCGTAGAACATCCGGGCGCGTTCAATGGCGGCGTGTTGGCCACGGAGGCAACCTTGTGTTTCAAGGCACATCTGATGGGCGTTTTGCGGCTTATGCGGCGGACTCAGAGGACACGTTGTGGGAACTCCCAATCAATATTGGAATCGTTGCGCCACCGGTGACCTACAGTGTTGGGGGAGAGCAATATCTTGCGGTGCTCGCAGGCTGGGGCGGTGGAGCAATCATTGGCTTCGATGCTGGAGTCACTGCGGCCAGCCATTACGAGAATTTCGGCCGTTTATTCGTATTTCGCTTGGGTGCTACCGCACCGCTGCCGCCGGTACCGCGTAAGGCGCAGGAATTTTTACCTCCGTCCTTTGGGGCTGATTTGACAGAAACGCAACGTCGCGGACAGGACTTATTTCATAACGTATGTGCTGTGTGTCACGGTTTGCTCGCAGTTAGCAGTGGAACTATCCAAGATTTGAGACACCTTGATGAAACTGGGCATCGGCGTTTTGATGCAGTTGTTCGTGGCGGGATTCTTCGTAATCAGGGGATGCCAAGTTTTTCAGACCTACTGTCTGAAGGAGACGTAGCATCGATTCAGGAATATCTTCTTCGACGGGCTGAGGACGATGCGGCTGCCGCTTCTCAGCGATAGACGAGTAGCGGATGATCAAGGTTCTCATAATTCTTAGTACCGTTTGAAGATTGAACGAACGAAATGTCGTTCGGCTTTGAAGGGTTTAGTACATGCTCGATCGCGTCGGCATGAACCCATTAGCACACTGATTCGCCTTCGTTTTCTAGTCCGTCAATGTGTAGCGATGAATTATGGCCGCTCGCCATCCTGCTAATGCGCGGTATCTTTTCGTTCTGTGGCGAATAAGAATCCACCCGTCGAATCAGAAACTATTTCCTCGATCGATGAGCCAAATGCGGTGCCGAGTTTCAGCGAAAGTTCAAAGCACGTAACGGGACACTACGACTACGTAGATTGCGTAATTTAAAAACGTGGTGCTCCATTCAGCTTTGCCAATACGCTGACAATCAATGTTCAGTTGTTCTTTCAGGCAGCGCAAAGACGTATATCGCATTGGACCGATTGCCGCCGACGGGGGCCGCAATGTACTGGCGGCCATTGACGGCATAGGAAATAGGAAATCCTTGCACGGATGCGGGCAATCGTGTCTGAAACAAGATCTCCCCGTCGGTGGCGTCGTAGACGTAGAGATTCCGGTCGGTGTCGGCCCCGACCACCAGGCCCCCGGCGGTGGTCAGCGCGGCAGACCTTGGACGCGTCGGCATGCCATGTCGCCACAGGATGTCGCCAGTGGCGATATCCATCGCGATCATGTACCCGCGGTTGTCCCCGGTCCCCGGATGCGGGTTGCTCTCGCGCTGGAGGTAACCCCAGTCTCTGTAATAGTTATTGCCTTCGATTTGTTCTAACTCCGTGAACATGCCGGTGACACACGTGGGGTGAATCGGAATATACAGCGCGCCGGTGTCCGGGTGATAGGCACTGGCCCGCCAGTTGCGGACGCCTTGGAGATCCGGACAAAACTCTAGCGGGACATCGGCCACCGGAATCATGTCCTGGCGATAGGTGACGCGGCCCGATTGCGGGTCGACGTCGAGGACGTTCTGGTAGCCGAGGTCATGGGCGGCTACAAAGTCGCCGGTTGTGCGGTCGAGTTCCCAGAGAATGCCCAGCTTGCCCATCTTGAAGAGCGACCGGCGGCCATCGCGGTCGATCAGCACGCTTTCAAAGACATCGTCGAGGTCATGGGTTTCACCTGGGGTGAATTGGTAATACCACGCGAGTTCCCCGGTGCTCGCATCGAGTGCGAGCACACTGTTGGTGTATAACGCATC
>Ga0310120_10000077_pt1 | contig 70891 bp, 59 predicted proteins | sample CB27_AW_983_MG_FD_203506 | JGI IMG/M metagenome (GOLD analysis project Ga0310120, IMG submission 203506) | Marine microbial communities from Western Arctic Ocean, Canada - CB27_AW_983 | ecosystem: Environmental > Aquatic > Marine > Oceanic | place: Canada: Western Arctic Ocean | collected...
GCACAGCTTTCGTAAAGCTGAGGTCATGGGTTCGACTCCCGTCGCCAGCTCCAATGAAACGCAAGACCTCGTGGACCAGCGGGTCCACGAGGTCCTTTTTTTTTCATCCCTCTACTCGTCATTCTCCTGACTTCCCTGCGATTCTGCTCCGGTGATTTGAAATCGCTCCTCGATCCGACCTTTTCTTGACAATACAATGGCTAGGCCCGTCCATTGAACATCGTGGTCAAAGATGACCCCGAAAGGGAACCCATGACACTTTTCAAGCAGCGGATCCCCGTGATCCTCTCCCTTCTTGCTGCATCCATGATGATGCTCTTCTCCACATCTCTCGACGCCCAGTGTGATCCGGGCGGAGGCCTCGGTGGCACCGGAGCGGACGTGATCGTCGGAGAATTGACAGGGACCCAGAACTACGGTTCAGCGGGCGGCTACTACGCCTTTTCGGTCGGCACGACTTCCTGCAACATCGGCACTGCAGAACTGGACTGGATCGCCAGCACCAACCAGCACCCGGTGATCGGCCAGAACATGTTTCGGCTCAGAGGTGACACCTTTGAACAGATCGGCATGAGTTGGCTCAAGCACGGCTTCACCGCCCTGCAGGGAAACACCTGTGGCTGCGGCTGCACATCTTCTGGAACCGGTTCGCGTCTGGGCGTCGGATGCTCCGATCCCTACGGCGCCAGTCTCAACGGTTCTCAGGGCAGCCTGGGAGCCCGCTCGGAGGTGATCGATCCGGCGCACGGTGGCTTCATCTACCCCCAGATCCTCGATCCGGGTAACAGTGATCTGACCTGGCGACGCTTGCGGGTCCATGGCGACGACCTGAATCCTTCACTCAATAGCGGTGCGCTCTACTTCGTCGAAGGCCATTACATCACTCCCGATGATGCGGCAGCCGGCAATCACCACAACAACACCAGTTACCGCCAGGTTTCGGTGTCTGCGAGCACCTCGAATCACGCCATCAACTTCCTCGGGTCGACCCAGCGCCAGCAACCTGGAATTCAGGCGTGGCAGGATAATGATCCAACCGTGACGCTGGTCGATATTCCCGACGGCGACGATGGCCTGCTGATCCTCGGCTACAAGGTGACGCAGCAGAGCGCCAACCTATGGCAGTACGAGTACGCACTGTACAACATGGACTCGACACGCTCGGTGCGGAGTTTTTCACTGCCGTTACTCGGAGTCGTCGCCAGCAGCATCGGGTTTCATGATGTCGAGTACCACAGTACCGAGGTCTACGATGGTACAGACTGGACCGTCTCGACTGCAGGCGGAGCCATCAGCTGGGAAACACAGACCCTGTCCCAGAATCCGGATGCGAACGCTTTGCACTGGGGAACGATGTACAACTTCCGCTTCGTCACCACATCGCCACCTGTCGCTGCCAACGCGACGCTTGGCCTCTTCCAGCCGGGAAATGGTGACACCTTGCTGGCGCCAACACTGGCACCGATGGTCGGCAATCTGGACTGCAACAACAACGGCATTCCCGATGCCGATGAGATCGCCAACGGCGCTTCAGATTGCGATGGCAACGGGCTGCTCGATGAGTGCCAGGAGGACTGCAACGGAGATGGAATCGCCGACGCCTGTGATTTGATCAATGGCGCCCTGGACTGTGACGGGAACCTGGTTCCTGACACCTGCCAGATCGCTTCTGGAGCTGCGGACTGCGATTTCGATGGGGTGCTCGACAGTTGCCAGATCGACCTGGGAACAGCACCTGACTGTGATTTCAACGGCGTCCTCGACAGTTGCCAGATCGATGCCAATCCCGATCTCGATTGCGATGCCAACGGCGTGCTCGATCTCTGTGAAGCAGCGGGAATCTTCACCTACGAGGACATCGTCAACCCGCCCGCTCCCATCGCCGACAACCTTCCTCCCGTGGTGAGGATCATCGCTGTCGATCAGTTCGGTGCCGTGGACGATGTCGATGTCCTCTTGAACCTGACGCACACCTTCATCGGTGATCTCACCATCTCTCTGAGCAATCCCCTGGCGACCAATGTGGTTCTTCACGCCCAGGGAGGCAGTAGTTCCGATGACATCAACACCGTCTACGATGACGATGGTGGCGCCGGCACAACCGCACCTTCCTCACCCCTCTCCTCCTTCGACAATCAAAATGCGATCGGCGACTGGACCTTGACCATCGTCGACAATCTAGGTGGCGACTCGGGATCGCTGTTGAACTGGGGAATGGATGTTTCCATCAGCGGCGCTGGTATGCCCGATTGCAACGGCAACGGAATCCATGATGACTGTGAGCTCATCAGTGCGGGAGATTGCAACGGAAACGGCGTCCTCGACGAGTGCGACATCTCATCCGGCACCAGTACCGACAACGATGGCGATGGAGTCCCGGATGAATGCACTGGCGGCGGACCCACCACCTATGTGCGCGGAGACACCAACAGCGACGGCAGCCACGACATCAGCGATGCGGTGAGCTCACTGGGATATCTGTTCGGAGGATCCAGCATCAATTGCCTCGCAGCGCTCGACAACAACGGCGATCTTCAGGTCGACATCTCCGATGTGGTGTACCTGCTCGGGTATCTGTTCGCTTCCGGTCCCGATCCGGCGGCGCCTTTCCCTGGCTGTGGACCCGATGTACCCGGCGGACTCGGTTGTGTCTCCTTCACCAGTTGCCCCTGATGCGAGAATGGCGACGGCCCCCCTTCCCGATTCCTGGAAGGGGGGCCGCTGTCATGATTAATATGGGCTCGACCGAGATGCCCTCTAGCCGCTGGAGGTTTCATGAAATCGCTGAAACATCGCATCCACACTCTCATCTGCTCCCGGGCGAAGAATCCTCTTCTGCTGGTCGCTCTGCCGCTGTTGTTTGTACTCGGTAACCACACACTGCCGCAGGCTGATCCCGACACCAAGCCGGTGCCTGCTCAGACCAAGATCGAAGACTTCGCCTGGCTCGCCGGTCAGTGGCGAGGTGAGGGCTTCGGTGGCACCTGCGAGGAGATCTGGAGTCATCCACTGGCAGGCACGATGGTGGGCACTTTCAGGCTGGTTCAAGGCGATGAAGTGGTCTTCTATGAGATCATGGTGATCGGTCCTGATGACGATGGCTTTTCGCTCAAGGTGAAACACTTCTCCAAGGAGTTCGTGTCCTGGGAGGAGAAGGAGGGCGCAGTGCGCTTCCCGTTCGAGTCGATGAGCAAGGATGGCGCCCGCTTCAGGGGTTTGACATTCACTCGCGATGACGACGACCTTGAAATCAAGGTACGGATGGGTTCGCAAGATGGATCCACGCGCTGGGAACCGATACAACTGAAACGATTCCCTCAGCCAAAAACCAAGAAATAGGCAAAATTACCCTTCTCGGTCTCTCAGCAGCCTGACTCGACCCTTGTTTCTCAAGCGTTGACCGGGAAAATAGTCGATGGCTCTGATCTTCGATCCTTTCATGTCAGATCACCGAGGAGGTGTTGTGTCCCGTCATCTGTATCTGCTTCCGACGCTGTTGCTGTTGCTCTGGACCACTCCTCTACAGGCTCAGGATCCAGCCATCTTGACCAGCATCTCCAGCCCCCTGGACGATCACCACTACCTGCTACTCGAGGCGAGTGACTGGACCACCGCCGAGGACCTCGCCAGCGGTTGGGGCGGAAACCTCGTCGCAGTGGGCGATCAGCTGGAGATGGATTTCATCCACGAGAACTTCAGTGTGTTTGCTGGCACCGGTCGTCGCCTGTGGCTGGGTCTCAATGACATCGCAGTGGAAGGTGTGTTCGAGTGGACCAACGGCGAACCTGTCGTGTTCACCGACTGGAACGCTGGTGAACCCAATAACTCCAACAATGAGGACATGGCCCACACCCTGGAGGCAGATCCGTTCCTGTGGAACGACATCAACGAAGGCACGAATAATGTCAGCACCTTCGGCGTTGTCGAACTGGAACCGTGCGGGATCACTGTTCCCGACTCTGTGGTCGCCACATCAGTGGGAGCAGATATCACACTGGAGTTCACCAGCAATGGCCCCTACACCGATACATTTCAAATCTGGCGAGATGGCGCTTTCTACCAGGATGTTCCTGACCCTGCAGCGACTAGCTGGACCGACGCCGATATCTGCCAGGGACTCTACAGTTACATGATCGTGGTCTCCGACGGAGCTTGTTTTGATTTTTCTGACACACAAGAAGTCTCGCACGGGTTTGACATCTACAGCAGTACAGACACCCCGCTGCCGATTCCCAACAGCGCTCCGCTCGGCGTGACCTCGGTCATCAACGTCACCGACAACTACCTGATCCAGGATGTCGATATCGAGGTGCATATCACTCACACATGGACACGTGAAGTCGGGATCGACCTCATGCACCCGTCCGCCACCATGGTGACCCTGAAGCAGTACATCGCCGGATCTCCCAGTGATGTGAATCACATACACACCGTCTTCGATGATCAGGGAATCCCCTTCGACGAGGACCAGATCCCACTCTACATCCACATGCAACCTCAGGGTCCAGGCGTGCTCGCAGACCTTGCGGGATTTCCGATGGATGGTGACTGGCGTCTGACCGTGTCCGACTACGCGGGTGCAGAGTTTGGTGATCTCGAAGGGTGGTCCATCCACCACAGAACCGGCCCACCCTGTCAACTGACCCCGCCACTGAATTTCGCTACCGCGACCAACGGCAACGAGGTCACCCTCAGCTGGGATCTCAACGGAAACCTCTACACCAGTATCGACGTGTATCGCGATGGCTCGCTCGCCGCGACCTTACCTGGAGGAGACCAGCAGTGGACCGATGTGCTGCCGGGTGGTCCCGCATCCTATCAGTACAACTTGAGATGCTGGGATGATGCCGTCACACCTTGCTGCGTCATCGACAGCGACAGCATCTGGGCACTGGTCAACGCCATCGATGTGGTCTGGGCAGCGGAAGGAAGCGGTGGACAGATCGATTCGGTGTTCGCCATCGCCGAGGCGCTGGTGCTCAACGGTCTCGCCCCGGCTGTGATGCCGGATATCCTCAGTTGCGACTGCCTGCTCAATACACCTTCACTCGAACGAGTCTGGGTCGCCACCGGCACCTACCCCGATTATCACTGCCTGAGCGCGGCAGAGGGGCAGTTACTGGCTGACCTGATCGCCAATGGCATCGATGTCTACATCGAAGGTGGCGATGTGTGGGGATTCTGTGGCCAGACCGCACTCGCAGATTTTGACGGCATCGCCAGTCCCATCGTGGACGGCGATGACTCCTTTCAGGAGATGATCGGCGGTTCCTACTCCGTGCTCGATCTGACCGGCATGGACGCTGTCTACAATCAGGACCAGGTCGGACTCGACTGGACCGACCAGTTGATCTCTGCAGATCCCCTGACACCCGATGCTGCGGGAATCTCGAGCGGATCGATCTGGCTTCAGTCTGGCATCGGATACAGCACCGGAAACTACTACGAGACCGACGATCCATTTGGCGAGGTGATCGCCCAATCGTGGGAGTTCGGCGGCTACGGCGGTGATCAGGAGACACTGATGGGACTCTACCTGCTGGCACTGGGAGCCAGCAGCGGACCGCCACCGGAGGTGTTCCGTCGTGGCGATGCCAACGGCGATGGCGGAGTCAACATCGCCGATGCCATCCGCCTGCTCAATGCCTTGTTCGTACCCGGTTCACCACAGCCGGATTGCTTCGACGGTTCGGATGTCAACGACGACGGCAGCAACAATGTTGCCGATGCGGTGTTTCTACTCAATGCGCTCTTTGTGCCGGGATCGGCGAACCCGCCGCCTCCCGGTGCGATCGATTGCGGCGTGGATCCGACCGATGACGCATTCGACTGCGCCCTGTATCCGGCCTGTCCCTGATGAGAAGAGGATGGATGGACCATTACCAGCAACCAATGGCTGTCACTGTCAAAATTCTTGCGTCACTGTTGCTGCTCTGCTGCAGCGTGACGTCCTCGGCTCAGGTGATCCTGCACAGCGATGAGATGGCATCGTCGGGATCGAATACCTCTCACAACATGGTTCGTGATGGCGATGGCGTGCTTCACTGTGTCTCGCTGGAACGAAATGCCGCCGACGAGATGACGCTGATTGTCCAGAGTTCCTCGGATGGAGGCGCCACCTGGTCGACCCAGCCGCCCAATCTCAACGACGACGACAGTGGCCTGTTCGATCCGGATCCCGCCAGCCAGTGCTCGGTGGCCATCGACGACCAGGGGATCCTGCACGTACTCTGGGGTCGGTACACCTACCCGTCGTACTTTCGGCAGTTTTACCGCCGCTTCGATCCCGCCACCGGCGACCGTTCCGACATCATCGAGATCAGCACCATCACCGGTGCCCCACTCAATGCCCGCACCTCGGCGATGGACATCGTCATCGATGGCAACAACACGGTTTGGATCTCGGGCCACCACCCGTCCAGCTGGGTCGAGCACCTGCTGCGCAGTGATCAGCCCTACGCTGCCGATGATTCCTTCACCGACCTCGGAGCTTTCAGTCCCTCGGCAAGTGCCCAGAACACGCGTCTGGCAGTCGATGGCAGCGGCCGGATCCATTGTAGTTTCTACCGCAACATCCCACCGGGACTGTACGAGCACCGCATCTATGATCCGGCCAGCGGCTGGCAGCTGGACACCTTCGTGCTCGGCGATACCACCGGCAGCAATGACTACTTCGGGTGGCTCTCGAGCGATGCGCTCGGAAGCGTGCACTGTGCCTATGTCGTCGACTCCGCCTCCGGCTCGCCGCTGTGGAGTTTCCGCTACCGCAAGTGGGACGAGATCAATGGCTGGAGTGACGAGACATCTCTGTTCGATGCCACCAGCGACCAGTTCACCGGAATCGCCAGCTACAAGATCTTCAACATCGGCTGTGATGAGACCTCGGGCACGGTCCATGCCGTGTACCGGGACCTCGCCAACGAAGGCTCTCTGGTGCTGGCACGAAAACTCGCCACATCTCCCGAGTTCGAGTTCGTCGAGCAGTTACAACCGACCACACTCGGCCAGCACGCCTACATCTATCCGACCATCCGGGGCACGCTGTATCCCGCCTTCAACAACACATCCTTCGGCCTCGATATCACTTACCAGCATCGCGAGAATCCGGGGGTCCCCCCCTATTCCCTGATCTATCACGACGCTTCCGCTGGATCCGTGATTCGATTCGTCCGCGGCGATGGCAACGAGGACGGCAGTTTCAATGTTGCGGACATCGTGTTCGGGCTCAATGCGCTGTTCGTGCCGGGAGGGGTGACTCCCGATTGCATCGAGAGTTGCGATATCAACGACGATGCTAGTTTCAACATCGCAGACATGGTTTACGGATTGAATGCGCTGTTTGTGCCCGGTTCTAGCCCTCCGGATGCTCCCTACCCGACCTGCGGAGTCGACCCGCTCGGCAACACTCTCGACTGCCCGACCACCAGCGCTGCCTGCCCCTAGCGGGTGCCATCGGTATCAGTTGGCATGGTCGTAAAGCGCCTTCTTGAGCGCAGGGATGTCCTTGTAGTGGTCCCAGAATCGATAGAGCACCTGGTCGCGGGCATCGATGATGAGCAGATCTCCGGGCCAGTTGGCTCCGTACTTCTTGACGATATCCAGCTGAGCTCGACCATCGATCTTGACCCGGATGAAATCGTTGAGCAGGCCTGAGATCTCTTCATCTTGTGTCAGCAAGCGCTCGACCAGTGCCGACTGATCACATTTATTTGCCTCGACGAAGATCAGTCGAGTCTCCGAGGTCCACTGCGATTCCTCGACTCCCTCGTCAAAATCGAGCCAGCGGATGGGAATCGGTGGCGGTTCGACTCCTGCCTGACGCAACAGACCGTCGAGCCAGGGGCGCTGATAGTCATTCGACTCGGAGGCACGGGGCAGGATCCCCTGCCAGATCACCTTGCCTGTGGTATCGAGGAAGAAGGCCGCTGGAAAACCCTTCACTCCGTGACGCTCGATGTTGCTGGCCTGCTCCGACAGGATGGGGAAGGTCACCTGGTTCTTGTCGATGAATTTCTGGACCAACTCTGGCTGCTTGGACGAGTAACTGAAAACAGTCATCATCGATAAGAACTCGGGTCCCACTTCTTGCTGCCACCTGACCAGGCTGGGCAATGCCGGAGCACAACTTTCTCAGCCAGGGATCGTATAGGCGACCAGCAGCGGCTTGCCGCGCCCCACTACAGTGAGAGGTGATGCAGCGACAGAGAGGCCCTTGGTGGCGTGGAACCAGCGATCGCCCTCCTCGAGTTTCAACTCCGGCAGTGGCTTTCCCATCAACGAGAAGCGGAACGGCTTCACAGCGGCTTCCTGAGCGGCTTCCTGGGCGACCAGAAGTGTCGAGGAGAGGGACAGGGCGATCAGCAACATCCTGCATAGGTTCATCCGAGGTCTCCTCCCCCAGCGGACGCTGTCAGGGCACGTGCCGTTCCCATCAATGCCACAGATCCCGAAAAAAACGGCCCCGAGGAAACCCCGGGGCCGTCACTCTCACTCGTTCCCGGATCCAGTTCAGTGACTGCTCTGCATCTGGTTCGACTCGCTATCGGTGGTTTCCTGGTTGCCGCCGACCGAGGCGGCCGCGACATGACCATACTTCTTGTTGAGATTGAAGAAGACCAACGCCAGCGGAATTGCCAGAGCGGCAACCCAGCGGAACGCCATCTTGCCAGCGTAAGCGGTCGCCGCATCGGCCGCCGCTGCCGGATTTGCGGCAGCAAAGGTGTTGATGTAGTACTCCTGGATCGCCCCGATGGCAGGTGCCGCCACATAACCGACGATCAGCATGCCGGCTCCACCCATCAGGCACAGTCCCATGGCACCACTTTTGGGCATTTGCTCCGATACAAAACCGAGCATCGTGGGCCAGAAGAAGCAGACACCAGCGTAGAAGACGGTTGCGGTCAGGAAGATGGAACCGAAGTTCTCGGCGTAAGTCATGGCAAACAGCCCGACTCCACCCAGAACGGCGGAGCCAAATAGCAACCCCGTCGGCGAGAAACGATGGACAAACCCGCCAGCAAAGTAACGCAGCACCGCCATCAAACCACTTCCGTAAACCAGCACCAGGATCCCTGCACCTGTAGTCGTGGCTCCTTCCCCCATCGCACTCTGGAAGGTCGGCTCCATGATCGCACCCATCCAGCGGCCGGGGCCCAGTTCCAGGGTGGCCGTCAGACCCATGCAGCAAAGCATCAGGATGAACAGCGGCGAAGTGACGGAAGCCGTCACCTCTTCATCCGAAACATTGGACTGGACTCTCTCCGTTTGCGGGATTTCCTGTCCCAGGAACATGAATCCGTAGATCAATGTCGGAATCAGCACGAGACCCAGCTTGGCCTGCATCACGGAGAGACCAAAGAGGCTCCACTCGGCGCCGGTTGCTGCAACGCCCGCAGCGGCGTTGCTGATCCAGAAGCCAAACAGAGCGCCGATGATGATTCCCACAGGCCAGAAAACATGGAACTGATTCAACTTGGTCGTTTTGTTATCGGAGTAGATGGTCGCCACCAGTGGATTGCAGCCCGCCTCGACGCAACCGTTGCCCAGCGCGATGATGGAAGCCCCCGCCATCAACCCGGTAAAACCATCGGCGTACATCATCAAGATGATTCCCAAAATGTGGCAAACGAACGCCATCTTGAGCGAGACCGCGATACCGATCTTCTCGATAAACGGTCCCATCATGATGATGGCGACGGCGAACCCGCCAAGAGACGCGCCGCCGACCCAGCCAGCGTCTGTCGGGGAGAGATTGAATATCGTCAGGAAATCTCCCATCGACGATGTGATCACCCCGAAGGCGACCGAGGTTGCAATCAGCGCCATGCAACTGGCCCAGAAGAGCCGTGCCTTGCCCGCTTCATCGAGTACGTGAGACATTTATGTCACCCCTTTTCCAAATGCTGTGGTCAGCAGGGAGCCTTTCCTGCCATGGCCCTAGTGGGACAAAGGTTCACCAAGGTGTCAATCAGGGATCTCAAAACGGAGTCGGTTCGATTCTGGAAGAAGGAGTTTGTAAACAACTTTGTAAACACTACAATCCAGGGCAGGTCGGGAATTATTGCGTACTATTCGCGACGCTTTCCCCACCTACGCTTTGAATCTCTATCTTCCTGCGCACGGCCGTACCCGGCCGTGCGCGCTTTATTTCAGCCAAGAAGTGCCAGCAAACGCTTCCAACACGCTGTTTCTACCGATCGGAGATGTCCACGACTCAATTGGATAGAACACTCCGTCAGGCGCTTTCGATATTGCGGATCCTCGTTGTATTTCAGTACCAACTTCGCCAGTTCCGTCGCATCCTTGCGCGGAAAGATACCCGGATGACGATCTCCCAGCAGACCCAAATTTCCTGGCGCATCGCTGGCCAGGATCGGAATCCCCGCCACCAGAGCTTCCGAGATGATGTTCGCGCCGCCCTCATCTAGGGATGGATGCACCAGCAGGTGAGAGGTCGCCAGGTATCCGCGCACCCGGGCTGCGGAGACGGGGCCGAGCCATCTCCACCTCGGTTGATCCCGCGTGGCACAAATCGCCCGCTCCTGACACGATCGTTCGTGGATGCCCCCGAGGTGCACCACCTCGGCTCGAGTTCCGTCGGGGAGCGGATCCGGTAACAGTTCCAGCGCCTCGAGTGGCAAGAATGGATCCTTCACCCGCCGCAAGAATCCGACCACGAGCAGACGCAATCTGGCTTCGACGGGTCTCCGGTCCCTGGATAGCGGTCTTGCAGACTGAGGAATGTAATGCACCCGACCCTTCAACCGCCTACGAATTTCTGCTGGCAATTGATCCTCGACTCCTCCATGCAAGGCGACCAGATGGTCTGCAACATTGAAACTCTCGATCACACGCCTGGCTGCTGCCTTTGCCGCAGGTAAGTCGATGTAGAGATCGGTTCCACTCACTGCGACCACGATCGGTAGTTTCGGATCTCGCTTCTTCCAGCGCAGGATGGCCCGATGAGAGTGCCCGGCGTGGAGAGCGAGGAGCAGGTCGCCGCACGGAAGTGGGCCCCTCTCGGGGTCACGGATCCGGTGGATGACCACCTCGCAGCCCAGTTCACGAAGAATGGACCTCCAGCGCCGCACGGTGCTGTGATTTCCTGCGAGAAAACCAGGCAAACTGGGGTCGGTCAGGACGATGCGCACCTAGACGCTGGCCGGGCGATTCTCGACTGCAGATCCAGATCCCGATGCGATGCCGCGGGCAGACTCCTCGATGAATCGAGCGATCTCCCGTACTTCATCGATCTGGCTCTGTTGAAGCAGTTCCTTCGCCTCGGGAATCGTCCGACCACTCCGGTAGAGCACCCTGTGGGCATCCTGAATGCCCCGCCTGAGGTCTGAATCCACTCCTGCTCGACGCAACCCGACCACATTGACGCCGCGTATCGTCGCGCGATCCCCGGTCGAGAGCATGAAGGGAGGGATGTCCTGGACTGCTACTGCAGCCCCTCCCAGCATCACCAGTCTGCCGACGCGACAGAACTGGTGCACCAGCGCGTTGGCCGACAGGAACGCCCCCGCTCCCACGTGTGCATGACCCGCCAGCGAACAATGATTGGCCATGACCACGCCATCCTCGACACAGCAGTCATGGGCCACATGCGCACCGACCATCAGCAGGCAATCGTCACCGACACGGGTCACACTGCCAGGGCGAGAGGCTCGGTGTACCGAGACATATTCTCGCAGGATGGTGCGCTCACCGATCACCACCTTGCTCGGCTCTCCAGCCCAGGCGAGGTCCTGGGGATCGTGGCCCACCACCGCATGCATGTGAACCTCTGAACCCGGCCCCAGTTCAGTTCCAGGACCGACATAAGCATGGCCCAGGATCTTGCAGCCTTCCGAGATGACCGCAGCGGCCTCGATGATGGCATACGGCCCCACGACCACATCCGCTGCCAACTGGGCATCTCGATGGATGACGGCGGTCTGGTGAATTGGCATCGGACCTCCTGCAACTGGCCTCTGCAACCTTGCACGGCCAACTCACACGATGACATCGATGCAGCCCCGGTGGAAGCAGGGACCCGCTGCAGACGCTCAGGGTTTCGACTCGGAGGAGGCCTTCGGTTGTCTCTCACGCTTGTGAATTCGAAGAGATTCGGGAACCTCCTGCAGATCCTCCCACATCCACTGCCAGCCGGTTCTGACCCGCTGGATGTAGTCATCGCTCGAGAGCGGGTCGAGTCCGCTGTCACGATCGAGGATCTCTCTGAGCGCGAGGTCCGCTATGTGGTACACCTTCAGTTCGTCTGGCTCCAGATCTGGAAAGCCGGGGTAGTCCCCTTCCAGTCGCACGGGGCGGTCATCCCGTAGCGTCTCGATCAGGTACGGAACCGCCCGCTCCCGATGTGCGGTGATCTCTTCCATCACCTGATTGTGGAAGCGGCCATCGAGGGAATCGGTGAGCGCATCGATCAAGCCGCGGATTTCTGGCTCGCCAAGGATGGGCCCGCGCAGCATCGTTTCCGAGATGATGGTGGCAGACCGTCTGCGAATATCTCGACGGGCCATCTCCAGCACGGTTCTTCCATTCATCAGTGGCTCTGGAAATGAGAGGTCCTGAACCCGGTCATCGTCGCGACGGATCAATCGCCCCTCGAACTTGCCGTGGTACTGGTGCTCGAGATGCTGGGATGCACCCTGGAAATCGAAGGTGAGATCCTGAAAGTAATCACAGGTCAGCGTGCCCTCGACCAGATACTGCGCCTCATCTCGCCCGACCAGCTGAAAGCCATGCAGGCTGAAACCCCGCTCGAGGATCAATCGGCAGATGTTGATGTCAGTGGAATCTCCGTCGAGGGTCTCCGTGACATCGACATGAGCAGTACCGCGCTGAAGTGGCTCCAGAGCAGCCGCAGGCTTCGCCGGCATTCGGGGTCGAGACCTAGGAGCATCGCAGGAGCAGAGCCAGAGCAGGGAGGGGAGCAGCAACACCAACAACAGGGAGGAGATCGGTTGCCAGCATGAAAGTCGACACCATCCTGGACCGCGAGAAACTTCACGGATGCACCGAGGTCGCGATCTGGATCTCTTCATCGAAGATCTATCCTCTCCTCTGGAATCTCAGCGAGATGGACCCCAGACTGAGCCCACCGTATCCAGCATGACGCCGGGGTGCGTGACAATCCCTCGCCCTCCGGTGAGCAAGATACACGGTCAGGAGCCCGATGACTCGCGGAACCCTCGCCTTCATCAAGGCACATGGTGCCGGAAACGACTTTCTGGTCCTCGATGAGGCGGACCGTGCCATCGGCCCCGATCTTTCCCTGCTAGCCCCGGCACTCTGTTGCCGCCGCACCGGCGTGGGTGCAGATGGAATTCTGGTGATCCGTCGTGGATCCATCCCTCACATGGAATGCTGGAATGCAGACGGGTCTCGGGCCGAATCGTGCGGCAACGGACTGCGTATCGTGGCCATGGTTCTGCGTCAGAAGGGGTACAGCGAAGAGACGATCAGCACCGATTCGGGGCTGGTCGAGATCCACTTCGAGGAGAGTGAACCCGATGATGCGTTTTCCGTCGAGGTTTCCCTGGGCATCGCACAGGTCGATCTGCCGCGATCCATCTCGGTCGGTGCCTCGGATGTTCTCGTGACCCCGGTCTGCATCGGCAATCCTCATCTGGTGGTCTGCGTCGATCTCGATTCGGCCCCGGAATCGGTATCCCACCTCGGCCCGAGTCTCGAAAACTCGGTCCCAGGTCGCACCAATGTCGGCTTCGTCACTGTCGAATCCAGAGTTCTCATCACCTTGCGAGTCTGGGAGCGTGGCTGCGGGGAAACGCGAGCGTGTGGCACGGGAGCGGCAGCGGCATTTGCTGCCCTGCATCGATCCGATCGGGTCGACGATGCCATCGATGTCCAGATGCCGGGTGGGACCTTGCAGGTTCGTATCGACGACCTCGGAGGAGTCCATCTCCGGGGACCGGTTCAGATCTGCTATCGCGGCGAGATCAACCTGGAAAACCTTCAGCATTCCACCGATACCTCGATGGTCTAGCGTCGGGCGGTTACGGCCGGGGCGCGCTAATAGATCTCGACTCCCTCACCCGGGACGATTTCTCCGATGACAGTTGCCTGCTCGCCGGAGCCAACGAGTCGATCGAGAGCCTCGGAGACATCCTCGGCGCCAGTGACGACCACCATTCCGATCCCCTGGTTGAAGACACGGTCCATCTCCTGCTGGGCAACTGCTCCTCGCTGCTCGATCAGCGAAAAGATGGCGGGTCGGCTCCAGGACGATCGATCGAGTCTGCACCCGACCCCTTCCGGAAGCATCCTCGGGATGTTTTCCACCAGTCCACCGCCTGTGATGTGGGCGATGGCATGGACACCCCTTCCCACCCTGTCGATCATCTCGAGCAGCGGACGGACATAGATCCTGGTCGGCTCAAGCAGGGCCTCTGCCAGCGTGCACCCGAGGCCCGATGGATCTTCATCGAGCTGGAGTCTGCTACTGCCTTCGAGCAGCGCCTTCCTGACCAGAGAAAAACCGTTTGAATGGATGCCACTCGATGCGATTCCAATGACCCCATCGCCGACCTCCACCGAGGAACCATCGATGATGGAATCTCGCTCCACCACTCCGACCGAGAATCCAGCCAGATCCAGCTCGTCATCGGCATAGAAGCCAGGCATCTCTGCGGTCTCACCACCGAGCAGCGCGCAACCTGAACGGCGACAACCCTCGGCAATGCCTTCTACCACCGTGGCGATCGCATCGGGTGAGATCTTTCCTGTCGCGACATAGTCGAGAAAGAAGAGTGGGCGAGCACCGCCGACCACCAGATCATTGACGCACATCGCGACAAGATCGATGCCAACGCTATCGAGAACCCCGCACTCGAAAGCAACCTTCAACTTGGTCCCCACGCCATCCGTGGCACCGACCAGAATCGGGTCGCGAAGTTTGTTTCCAAACAGCGATCCATCTGCATCGAGAAGTCGGAAATAGCCACCAAATGCTCCGTGGGATCCTTTCAGAACGCGGTCGTCCTGGGTCGAAACCACTGCATCGCGGATCCGCTCCACCACCTCGTTGCCCGCATCGATATCGACGCCGGCATCGCGGTATGTCATGCCTCGAGATACAGGCTCAACCGGCGTTTCATCCGCCATGGACCGCCTCCTCACGCTGCAACTCCCAGAGCCATTTCTCGTCCAGATCGTATCGTCGCAATCGACGCCGACTTCGTCGTGCTCGCGCAGATTCTCCCAGTTGTCTGGCCACCTGCCAGTCCAGGAACAGCAGGTCAATATCACGATCGTCCTGGGCGAGACCACTGTCGAGTGCAAGCTGCGCTCGATTCATGCGACCCCGAAGAAAACAACGCTGCGCATCGTCGAGTGCTCTCTCGACGCGCTTTCGAATCTCGCGACGCCGATCGAGTGAAGTGAGCCTTTCGGTCCAGCGGAAACTGATGATGGTCAAGATGGCTCCCACCGCAGCACCGCCCCACTGAGCCTGCCACCGGTCAGGACCTGCCCAAACGGTGGAAGCGGCACCACAGAGCGCCCAGCCGGCACCACCGATCAGCAGCAGTAACAGGCCACGATAGACGCGCCCCAGCAGGATCGGACCGAGCCCGGGTATCAGCGAGGAGATCATCAGAATGGTTCTCACGAGGCCCGCCTCTCTTCCGGTTCCCCTGCAGTGTATCTCCCCGAGCGGCATGGGGGGAGCAGATGGGATCCCTTGTCTGGAAGTGGTGAAGAGACGATGCTGTGGCCATGACCTCCGACCCACACACACCGCCAGACGCCGGCCAGTTTCGCATCCTCGATGCGGCGTTCAACCGCCTGCTGGAGGCGCTTCGGGTGATCGAGGATCAGTTGCGATTTGGCCACTGTCGCCAGCAGATCGCCGCATGCTGGCAGCAGCTGCGCCGTGACGCAGGAGCCCTACGCAGTCTGCTGGAGGCGGATGCAGGCGAATTTTCAAGGTACAGGGATGTCGAAGGAGACCCGCTGCGAGGGCTTCCGGGTAGTGGCCCCCACCGCGGCTCCGGCCAGCTGCTGTCGGCCAACATCGGCCGCGCCAGAGAAGCTTCCCGATCGGTGGAGGAGTCGATTCGCAGCACCTTTCCCTCCTCGACCAGCGAGGCAGAGTCGATTCGCTACAGGATCTACCAGCTTGAATCGATCACCATCGGAACTCTTCAGAGATCACCAGCACTTGAGGATCGTCTGCTCTACCTGCTGGTCACCGAGGAACTGTGTCATGGCAACATTCTCGAGACCACCGCCGCCGCCATCGATGGTGGGGCGTCGATCGTCCAGTTGCGAGAAAAGACGATGGAGGACGAGAAACTGCTGGCAATGGCGAGGCAACTGCGGCAAATCACTGCCGAGCGCAACGCACTGCTGATCATCAATGACCGCGTCGATATCGCTTGCCTGTGCCAGGCAGATGGAGTCCACCTCGGCCAGCAAGATCTCGCACCCCACGAGGCGCGCAGGATTCTCGGACCCGATGCCATCATCGGGCTCTCGACACATGACTCCGAGCAAGCTCGTAATGCAGAGATGTCTGGTGCCGATTACATCGGAGTGGGTCCCATCTTCTTGACCGATACCAAGCGACATCGCGAAGCGGTGGGCACCGAGTACATCCAGCAATCCAGGGAAGCGTGTGGCTTGCCGGGATTTGCCATCGGTCATGTCGATGACGAGACCATCGATGAGGTCATCGAAGCCGGTGCGACCAGGATCGCAGTCTGCACGGGAATCATCGCCCGCCCAGATCCTCAACTGGCAGCACGCCAACTGCACGACAAATTGCTTCGCTGTCGCATTCGAGAGGTCGCCGATGAAACCAGTGGATGAATCAGAAGCTGAGAATGGCGCAACCGTAGACAGCCAGCGATCGGTTCTGAGACGCCTTTATCATGCGGTGCTGGCAGAAGCGGAAACGACCCGAGGACCGGCGGTGCTGGCGGCGGTCGCGTTCACAGAATCCAGTTTCTTCCCGATCCCACCCGATCCGCTGCTGATCGCACTTGGCATCGGCTCCCCTCGACGAGCGATTCCGCTGGCGATCCTGACGACCGTGATGTCGGTGCTCGGAGGAATTCTTGGCTACATCATCGGAGCCTGGATGATGGATTCCATCGGCCAGGGGATCATCTCCTTCTTCGGCATCGAGGATTCATTTGCCGACTACCAGCAGGCCTTCGTCGAGATCGGATTCTTGGCGGTCGTGACCGCAGCAGTGACTCCGATACCGTACAAGGTCTTCACCATCGCCGCCGGAGCAGCGGGACTGCCCCTGGCCATCTTCATTCCGGCCAGCATCATCGGTCGCGGAGCACGATTCATGGCCGAAGGAGTGCTGGTGCGCTGGTTCGGAGATCCGATCCGGGACTTCATCGATCGATGGTTCGGGATTCTCACCGTCGCGGCAGTGATACTCGGCATTCTCGGATTCGTCGTGCTGCGCCAACTGGGTCAGTGACTGTCGATCAGAGTCCGAGCGCGCCGCGAATCCGCTGGTTCAGGGTGGTGTCTGCAGCCTCAGCGGTGACCACCTCGATGATGAGCGGAGCCCCGACCGAGGCTCGCGCCACCGATTCACGCTGCCACGCTTCTTCATGCTGTGCTGCGACCAGCACCCGCACGCCCGGGCCCGGGTGCTTCTGACCTGGCTGCGGCGGATCGGGCAGGCCCTCCATCCCGAACCAGCCGGGTGCCTCAGAGATGTGTGCGACCGTACGCGGCCAGTCGGGATCTCCAATCGCGACCGATGCGATCAGATCCGCGGCTTCGCCGCGTCCCGCCAGCACGACACGATCGGCCCGTAGCCAGCGCTGCTCGAGCAGTTGTTCGCGCAATCGCTGGAGGCCAAAGCCGACCGTGGCCACATCTTCATCTCGATGATCTTCATCGATCCAGCCCGGACCGGAACCACCGGAGTAGATCGGTTCCACCACCACGATGCAGGGTTCAGGACCGAGTTCCTCTCGCCATGCAGTGAGAACTTCTGCCGCATCGGTTTCGACAGCTGCTAGCCAGATCAACAGGGGAGCGCTGCCGGAACTACGAGCAGGAGCGTCGATGCGATAGCGAAGCGGACGCGGCATGAACACGGCCAGTCCACCGGCATGGAGACCCCGTGCCAGCGGTCGGGTCGCCACGATCCAATCGCCCCTTCGATCTCCCTTCTCGACATCGAATCGGTCAAGATCCAGTGACGGAATGATATGTACGGTATCCGCCTCGACACCGCTGCGGCGCAACCTCACCTGGTGAGCCACGCCGTCTCCTTCGAGAGTATGAAAGCCACCATTGATGTGGACGACCAGCGCCTCGGGATACTCATCGAGGGCCCGGACCACCGATTCAGCCATCGTGTTGTCCCACAGGCTTTGAACCTTTTCGAGGCGATCCTCGGGGGACTGACCCGCTGGGGCGTGGCCATGGCCCCGGACCGTTCGATCATATCGCTGCCAGTAGCGATCGCTGTTGGGAAGCAACTGCTCGGCGATGGTGGCTCGGGATTCTTCATCGAGTGCCTCGAGGCCTCCACCGAAGGCGACCTTTCTCCATACAGGTCTCGGAACATTGGCCGCGATCACTGGAACCCCGGCATTCCGCGCCCATTCGATGATCGGTCGATACCCGGTTTCGTAATTGTTCCACGGATCCGACCCCGCCAGAAACTCATCCTCGCTGATGGCGCCTGCGAGGTAGTCATCGAGGATCCCCTGGCGATCTCGACCGAACATCTCGAGCGTGACCACGACAGACCTCCCCGATCGGTGCAGCCCCTTGAGCAGGGCCAGTTCGACCCTGTGAGTCACTTCATCGATGTGCGTTTCGCCAACGAAGACGACCTGATTGTCGCGCAACCTGGCGATCATCTCATCGAAGCCGCTTTCGCGCCCATCCGAGGATCGATGGATGCGCACCAGTTGATCGAGGGGATGAACTGAACCGGAACTGGAAGTGACCGGGGTGCCGTGACAACCGATGGCCAGCAATGGCAGCAAGATCCAGCGAAGTATAGATCCACTCACTTCAGTCCCCCATGATTCATGATCCAGTCACAAGCCTCACGAAGGTCCGCGACCTCTGCCGCCGCCTCCAGTCCCGCAGCCAGCGGCACCAGACCTCGACCCGTGGCCACCCGTATGGCGATCATGCCGAGGCCGTTTGCCGCCTCGATGTCACAGGGAGAATCCCCGATCATCACCGATCGGCCAAGATCGATGTCGTGCGCCAGTGCAGCCCGCTCGAACATCTCTGGCCCCGGCTTCCGGCAGCGGCAACCTGCATCGGGCAGATGAGGACAGTACTCCACGGAAGCGATGGGAGCCCCCCAGGAGAGTGCATCCTGGCACAACTGCTGATGGATCTGCTCGACCTGTGCCTGTTGCGTCCAGCCTCTACCGATGGCGGACTGATTGGTCACGACCACCATCGGCCAGCCCAGTTGTCCCAGAGCCTTCATCGCCTCGGCTGTGAACGGGTAGTAACTGAACTGATCGAGCGAGCGAACAGAATCGACCAGGTAGTGATTGATGACCCCGTCCCGGTCGAGGAAGAGTCCTGGCTGGCCACTCAAGACTCCGATGTTCCCGTCGTCCGCTCGGCAAGAAAACTACGGATCGCGACCCTGAATCCATGAATGATCATATGGGCCATCACCATGTGGGTATCCTGCGCTGATTGCATCTCCTGGACATCCACATGCATCGGATGGTCGACCAGCCCTTTCAGTCTGCCTCCATCGAAGGCCGTCATCGCAGCGGTCTCGCAGCCCAGTGCGCCTGCACGTTCGATGGCCGAGATCAGGTTGGAGGAATTGCCAGAGCCACTCATCGTCAACACCAGGTCACCCGGCCGCGCCCACTGCTGAACCTGCTCGGAAAAGATGGAGTCAAAATCGAGATCGTTTCCGAGCGCCGTGATGGTCGCAGCACTGTCGTTGAGGCACAGTACTCGCAACCGTTTTGCCTCGGAAAAAGGAATCGCATAGGTGGCGAGATCTTCCGCCAGGTGGGTTGCTGTCGCCGCACTTCCTCCGTTGCCAAAGAGCAGCATCTGGCGATCCTGGTGCCAGGCATCCACGACACTGGCAGTGAAGCGGGCGACCACCTCGGTATCGATCTGTTGTATCGCCCTCTGACTCCTACCGAGGTATCCGAGCAGTTCCTGCTGGATCGCCTGCGGATCGGGTCGAGTTCTCGAGTCATCGTTGGGTGCCAAGGGACTTCTCCTTCAGTAGCCCTGAAGGATACATCCTCAGGCGCTCCTTCGCCTCTGGACAACTTGACGCTAGGATCCACATTCCGGTGCGACCGGCTCGAAGGGAGCCCAGATGCTGAGCCTCTCGACCTCGCTGCTGCGGAATCCTCCGCAGTCCTTCTCCGACCAGGTGCGATCGATTCTCGATGCGGGCATCCCTGGAGTGGTCGTGGGAGCGGAGATCGTCACCGATCAGATCCCTGCGCTGGTGCGAGAAGCGAAAGGCGCTGGATATGCGATGACTGCGCTGGAGGCCCCTCGGCCGGTCGATTCAGCCGCGGCGAAGAGCCAGCATCCTCGTCTTCACTGCCCATCGCTGGCATCCGGCGAAGAGACGCAGCGGCAGCTGGCCGAGCAGTCGACCCTCGGCGCGATCTCGCTGGCAGATCGTCATGACATCAAAGTTGTGATCGTGGCCATCGGAGCGGTACAGCCGGCCGATCTGACCCATCGCTGCGAACAGGTGATCGCCGATACCGACGCCAAACTCGATCAACTGGAAGCCGTCGCGACTCGCGATCCACGGCAGAAGTTGCTCGCAACACGATGGACCGAGCAGCAGCAGCGTCGATTGAGAGATCTGGCCCGTCCCGACGAAGCGATGAGGCAGCGCCGCCAGGTAGCGCTCGATGCACTGTTGAGAAGCCTCGATCCGCTGCTGGAACAGGCTTCCCGCCACGGCACTCGATTGGCACTTCGAGAAACCTGCCACATCGGCGGCCTCATCGACCGCCGCGGCTTCCTCGAGGTGTATCAGGTTTTCCGTGGCGCTCCTCTGCGGCTGGTGGCCGATCCAGCAGCAGCAGAGGCCCTCGCCATTCTTCAGGGGCACGATCAGGTCCCGGCTCTTCCGGCGGATCAGGATCTCATCGAAGGATGCTACCTGCGCGACCTATCCGGGACCCGACCTGGAGCACTGCTTGGCGACGGAGATCTTGATCTCAATGTCAGTTACGACGGTTATTCCGACGAATCGACGCGAATCCTCGAAGCGCCGATGGGAACGGCTGCCGATCGGATTGCGATGGTGGCAAGAACCTGCCGCGAACTCGGCATCGATGGCGCGCCACCCCCGGTGCCGGGAGATCCCATCCCCATCATCGGCGGAAAATAATTCCGTTCACTCCGAGGTGCGAAACGAACCCAGAATCTGGTGTGCGTACCAGAAACACCAGAGACCCGTTATTGCAGGGGGAAAAAAAGAGACCCAACCCAGAAGGGGGAAATTAGGGGAATGTTCCGGGCCGGGTCTTCAGGAACTTGTCAGGACCCGGAGACGAACAGATCTCCACTCCGGAGCGGGCCACGCCGTGCGCGTAACTTCCAGAGCAGCGGGAATTCAACAAGACCCTGTCGATTGAAGGACCTGGAATCCCCTGCATTCCGTCTCACGAGGTTCGGTGTGGATTGTCCACAAACTTCCAACACCCGTCCAGAAAAAAGCCGCCCCCGGCACAGAGTTTTTTTCCCCTGTTGCCGCAGGTGCTCCGGGCCACTATGCTCAATGAAAGTTACACAAAGCCTTGCCAGGAACCATCTTGGACCACTCTGGATTGCAGGAATCGGCGTCCGATCGAGTCTGGCTTCGGGCACCACCGTGAGAGGATCTTTTTTTGCCCATTTCCAAGGGAGTTCTCCTTTCTCTCACAAAATCATCCTGGATCCGCAAGATGTTCGAGGAGGGCAATCGTCTCAAGAGCATCCACGGCGAGGACGGCGTCTTCGATTTCACCCTCGGCAATCCGCATCTGCCTCCACCTCCCGAGTTTGTCGATCGACTTCGAGAACTTGTTAACGGACCGCAGGAGGGAATACACCGCTACATGCCAAACTCTGGCTGGCCACAGGTCAGGGACAAGATCGCAGTGGACCTGGTGAAGCGAACAGAACTGCCATGGACCGGTTCCCACATCGTGATGACTGTCGGTGCGGGGGGGGCACTCAACATCATCCTCAAGACCCTGCTCAATCCCGGCGACGAGGTACTTGTCCTCAGCCCATACTTTGTCGAGTACCTGTTCTACATCCAGAACCACGGCGGGGTTCCTGTCGACTGCCCGACAACAGAAGATTTCTGCCCTGATCCTGAGGAACTGCTGTCGAAGGTCACCAGTAGAACCAAGGCTGTCATCATCAACAGCCCGAACAATCCGACAGGCCGTGTCTACAGTCAGTCCGAGTTGAAGCAATTTTGCGATGCACTGAGGATCGCATCGGAGCGCATCGGCCACCCCATCTACCTGATCAGCGATGAACCCTACCGAAAGATCACCTACGACGGTTTGAAATGCCCCGAGGTCGCCCACTGCTATGACGACTCGATCATCATCACTTCCCACTCCAAGGACCTGGGCCTGGCGGGTGATCGAATCGGCTACCTCGCCGTGCATCCCGCTGCCACCAACCTCGCTGATCTGGTCTCAGGATGCACCTTCTGTAATCGCACGCTTGGGTTCGTCAACGCTCCCAGCCTGTTTCAACTGGCCATCGCCGATTGCCAGCATGTCACCGTCGATCTCAGCGAATACGAACAGAACCGGGCGACCCTCACCAAGCACCTCGCTCAACTGGGTTTCCGCTTCGTCCAGCCTGGAGGCGCCTTCTTCCTCTTCCCCCACAGCCCCGAAGAGGATGATGTCCAGTTCGTCGAGCAGGCGATGGAAGAACGGATCCTGGTCGTGCCTGGCACCGGATTTGGCAGGGCGGGCCACTTCAGGCTCTCCTTCGCGGTCCCCAATGAGATGGTCGAGAGGTCGCTTTCCGCCTGGGAAACACTCGCGTCAAAATGTCCTGCGCTCGGGCGAGATCAGGAACGGACTCTCGATTGAGCATCCTGTGGACACCCGTGACCGGATACGACCCTGCCCCCTCCTTGCAGTCCCTTCAAAAGATCCTGAGAGACCCTCCAGGATTTGTCCGAGCCCTGGATGATGATCATCTGTTGTCGAGGACTGAAGTTGTCGCCACCACTGTACCCGCCGAGGACTCGGTTTTATTGCTGGGAATCGGCGGCTCAGTGCTGGGAACTCGTGCCCTCGTGGATGCCCTGGTCCCCTCTGCTGGTCGGCTCACCGTACTCGATAACATCGATCCTGATGGCGTCGATCGAATCGTATCAAAACTTGATATGAAACGCACGACGGTGCTGGTCATCTCGAAGTCAGGCTCTACGGCGGAAACATCGGCGCAGTTGCTGAGAGTATTTGAGGAGTTGAAGAATGCCGGTGTGGATCCGGATGAAAAGATCATCGCCATCACCGATCCACAGCGCGGACCCCTGCGAGCGATGGTGAACTCTCGCGGGTGGAGGTCATTAGATGTCCCTCCAGATGTGGGCGGCCGCTACTCTGTGATGACCGCAGTCGGCTGGCTCCCCGCGACCCTGTGCGGAATCGACATTCACGCGATTCGAGATGGAGCCCGCGCGGCCCTTGCAGACCTCAGGGCTGCCAACGAGAGCCACTCGCTGGTGCGCTGGATCAGTGGGTGGACCCAGCACCACGCCCATCGCAAGACGGTGGTGATGTTCCCCTACAGAGATCGGCTTCGTACCTTCGGGGATTGGTTCGCCCAGTTGTGGGCGGAAAGCCTGGGCAAACGCCACGACCTGCACGGCGCCGAGGTGTGGGCGGGGTCCACCCCGATGATCGCCAGAGGCGTGACCGATCAACACTCACTCGTACAACTGTTTGCCGAGGGGCCCGACGACAAGCAGTACGTGTTTCTCGATGCGCAGATCGAGACCGCCGATCCGCCGATAAACCCCGAGACGGCGACTCTCCACGATGATCTGGCATACCTCGGCAGCAAGAGTCTGGGGCAATTGCACGCTGCTGAGCTGTCAGGAACGATGGCTGCGTTGTCGGCCTCTGGACGACCCGTCTCGAAGATGACACTTGAAAACCTCGATGCCCAGCACCTCGGAGCGCTGATGCTGACCTGGGAGATGGCTACATTGATGGCTGCAGCGGCTCTGCAGGTGGACCCGTTCGATCAACCGGGAGTCGAGGCGGGGAAAGCGGTCGCATTTGCCAAGATGGGTCGCGAGGGGTGGGACCAACAGGCGCAATCGATCCTTGCGGGAGCACAGGTGGTCGCTCCAGCACCACCGATCCCGGTGCACTAGAAGCGACTCGGCTCATCGATTCGAGGTTGCTTTCCTGTTCGAGACGAGTCGCACCCGAGCATTCCACTCATCCGCGCTGATCACTCCCTTCTGGATCAGCAGTTCGATGAGGGACTGCTGCAGAACAGACGCATCCAGAGGAAGTTGCGCGGGGGTACTACTGGCCACTCTTGTGCGCTGGTGACCAGCAGCAGTGGACTTCTTGCCCTGGGTCTTATTTCCCCGGGTTTTTTTCGCTGCGGGCTGCCCGACCCTGGATCTCCCGGACGCACGTTTTTTTGCAGGAACTGCAGTGTGGTTGTCGATGGCAGACACCTCTGCCTCGAAGAACTCGATCGGAAGCGAGAAGCGCTCTGCAAGTCGACGGACCAGTGCTCGACTGGGAAAGGACTGCCCATCGAGGACATCCTGGATGGTATTGGGGAGCACACCAATTCCCTTGGCCAGGCCTGGAACGGTCTCGTGATGGGCATCGATCAGGAAGCGGATCTTGCGAATCACGACCTCAGGAACGAGGGCTCGTTCTTCACCTTGGCGATCTCGCACTTTGTTTCTGTTCTTGTCTCGCTGGGGCATTCGTCCTCCGGAGTGTGGTTGGCCAGACGGTTCTCATCTGTCCTATCGGCACCCGCTGCGACAATCTGAAGCCCTTTCTCATCATTCCGTCGCCAACAGCAGTAATCCGTTGAGAAACAGGTCCGCGGTGCCTCTCCAGAAGGACCGAAACAGCGGATCCCCGGCAAATAGCACCACCCTGCCCCGGCCGACCCTCTGCTCGACGAGCCAAACACCTCCAGCGAGTGCTTGCTGGTTACGCTCGGAGATGAAGCCACTCACCACGGGATTGTTCCCGGCAAGCACTCCCACATCCGAGGCTCCACCTGACAGTTCAAATATGCGGGAACTGCCGATGAATCCGTGGATATTGACCGGCTGCCCGAAGGAGAGTGGGTGGTCCGGATCGAGTTCAATCAAGACTATGTTGCCGGGCACCTGTTGTTGCCGTCGTTCCTCCTTCAGATCTGCGCTGGTTTTCCTCTTCGTCTCCGTCTCCTCAGGGTCAGGAACATCCCGCACCTTCTGCGAGACGAGTCCCACCCCCGACTCCCCCATCTGATAGCCACTGCTGCCGAGCGCCAGCACGACACCCCCAGAGCGAACCCAGGCTTTCAGAGATTCCTTGCCCCTCTCCCCCAACACCGAACTTCTGATACCCGATGGAATCACCAGCACATCGAAGTCGTCGAGGGAGCGTGACAGATCTCCCGACGAGATGCTGGTGAAGGGAATCCCCATCTCCTGCTCCAGAAAACTCCACACCGCCCCGAATGACAGGCTCGAAACGGAGCCAGGACCCAGCACCGCAATACGAGCCCGTGCCAGTTCAGGAAAGGAACCCGATCCGAGGTCGGGTCCGACATCGGTCCAACCACTGGCGGTGCCTGTGAAAAGTGTGCCGGTTTGCTTCGCCACCCGGGCCACCACTTCGTGGGTCTGCTGCGACGAGACTCTCACGATCAGCGTTCCCGGTGGATAGTCCTGGCCATCGATCTGGATCCTTTCAGTGACCAGGTCGACTCGCTCTCCGGCAGCCTGGATCGCCCGAAGCGCCCTCGCCGAGGGCACTCCCTGCCACTGATGCAGATAGGCAACTCCTGCGGCCTTCTCGACACGCCCGACCGGGTCCGCCAGCGATCCCACCGGCGTCAGGATTCCATCGATCGGTGTCCGGGCGATGTAGGTCTCGACCCCAAATGCCATCGGCAGACTCCATGCGGCGACATCGTAAAAGTACGCATCCCCCACCTTCGCCTGCGGCTCGAGGAGAGTCCTCGCGAGTCGTCCCTGCGGTTGGTCGAGTGGCACGACGACCGTCCCCGCCGGCAATTCCAGCGACTCCTGTTCTGTCCCATCGTGATGCACCAGGCCCTGCACTGTCCGGGCATCGATCGTCTCGACCATCTCGATTCCCTGTGCCTGTAACAGCCGCAACAATGAGAGGCGGCGGTCCCCCGAACCCGGCGGCAAGATGAATTGCGAGATGTCGGAATCACGTCCAGCCTGAATCGCCCCTTGCCGGAATTGATGGAAGTCCTGCTGGAGACGCACTCGGTTCCTGGCAGCACAGTCAGCGGTAGCCATCCCAGCGACGTGGTGGTGATGGAGCCGATCGTTGAGGGTCAACAGGGTTCCGTTGCGACGGCGATAGACCAGTCCCGCCCCCCCTCCTCCCGCTTGCTCGTAGGTCATACCGATGGCCCCATTGAGGCTCGGCCACGAGTCACCGTATCCCGGGTAAAAGAGATCGAACTGCTCCGCGGTGTAGTATCTCCAGGTGAATCGATCAAATGCCTGGGCATTGGCGAGGCCAAAGACACGGCTCCACTCGACTCGCTCCGCTGGAATATTGGAATTGATCGGTTTCTCGGGTGGGAAGAAGAAGTAGGTCGATTCTGCAGACATCTCGTGAAAGTCGACATGGACCAGTGGTTGCCAGCGGAGGTAGTGGAGGATACGCGCTCGCGTTTCTGGCTGGCTTTGCCAGGCCCAGTCTCTGTTGAGATCAAACAGAAAATGATTGCTGCGCCCGGAGGGAGAGGATGGGGAGTGTTCCGCAGCAGCGGGATCCGGATTGGGCGGTTTTGCACCCACCTGTTGATACCAGTGAAGGTACCGCTCCCTGCCATCGGGATTCAGCAGTGGATCGATGATCACCAGGCAATTCTCTCGAATACGACGAATCGCCTCATCGGATCCATCTGCGAGCTGGTGAATCGTCGCCAGCGCTGCCTCCGTGCCCGAGGACTCGTCGCCATGAACATTGTAGGAGAGCCAGACCACCGCAGGCAGATCCCCGAGCAACGCTGCCAGCGACAGTTCTTCGCGCTCGGCCAGTTTCCTGGGGTCAGCGAGGAGTTCCTGGGCTGCCTGGATCTGATCGAGCCTGGCGATGTTCGACTGCTCCGAGATCATCACCAGAACCAGTTCACGACCCTCCACAGAGTGCCCATATCGTTGAATCGATACCCGAGGTGATACTCGTGCCACTTCGCGACAGTAGGCCATGACATCGTGGTGAGGTGTGAATCGATCTCCGAGAGCGATCCCGAAAAACTGATCTGGAGTCGGCACCTTTCCCTCGAAGGTGTCTTGACCAGTGTAGGGAAATCTCGTTTCCTGATCGGAAGCGGCAGTGGCCGGGGCCAGCCCCGCGAAGGCAAGCAGACACGAGAGAGTGATCGATAATTTCAGCATTGATCCTCCTGGATCCGGGGGTAGAGATGCTCCAGGGAAAACCCTGACCGAGGCATTCTGTCCCCTCCGAGTCCGTGTGGCTAGGTGGACCATCTTCGCCAGTTCGCCGTGAATGGAAACCGACCTTGTCCATCTCTCGAACATTGTCCATCTCTCGATCAGAAATCTCTCCGCTGATCCGGCTGGCGGCCCCCATCGTCTTCACCCAGGTCTCGATGATGACGATGGGAATGGTCGACATCTGGATGGTGAGCAGGTTGGGCACCACCTCTCTCGCCGCTGTCGCGCTGGGCGATTCCTGGGTCTTCGGCACCGTCGTGATCGCCCAGGGATTGATCCAGGGCCTCGACCCACTCGTCACCCAGGCACATGGGGCCCGAGATCCGGTCGCACTGGGCAGATCACTGCAACGGGGAATCCTGCTCGCCCTCTTTCTGCTCCCGATCGTGACCCTGTCATGGCAATTCGCCCAGGACGCTCTGATGGCACTGGGGCAAGCGGAGAATCTCGTCACCATCGCTGATCAGTACGTCAATGCTCAGATCTTCAGCCTGCCGGCGTTTCTCGGCTTCTTCGTACTCAAGCAGTACCTGCAAGGGCGAGGTCGCCTCGCACCTCTGGTGGCCACCGTGATCGTCGCCAACCTGTTCAATGTCGTCTTCAACGAACTGTTCATCTTCGGCGGGCTCGGCATTCCCGCTCTCGGAGTCGAGGGTGCCGCCTACGCAACCGGGGCGAGCCGATGGTTGATGTTGTTGGGCATGATTTTCCTGACCGTACGAGGCCGATACCTCCAGGGGGGGTGGGTTCCCTGGAGTCGAAGAAGTTTCTCGCCGCGGGCGATGAAGGTACTGCTCCTGCTTGGATTGCCGATTTCGGTTCATTTCGGTGTCGAGGTATGGACCTTCAATGCCACCACCTTGATGGCGGGCCAACTGGGAGAAACTCAGATCGCCGCCCATATCGTGGTACTGAAGATCATCTCCTTCACCTTCATGTTTCCCTGGGGGATCAGCGGCGCCGCCACGACCCGAGTCGGGAATCTGCTGGGAGCCGCAGATCCAGTGCGGGCGCGCCAGGCAGGCATCATGTCATTGTTGATGGCGGCACTGGTGATGACGGTCCTCGCTGCTGCGATCCTGCTGCTCAATGATCGATTGCTGGGCTTCTTCTCCGATGATCCCCTGGTGCTGACGAGCGCTCTGGCGCTGCTTCCCATCGCAGCTGGATTCCAGATCTTCGATGGAGTGCAGGCTGTTGGAGCGGGCGTCCTTCGTGGTGCGGGCCAGACCATTCCTGCTGCGGCCATCGGTGTCATCGGTTTCCCCTGCCTCACCTTACCGCTGGCCTATCACCTCGCATTCCGGATCGAGATGGGGCTGGCGGGTATCTGGTGGGCTTTCTTCAGCGGGTTGGTGGTGGTGGCCATCTTGCTGGTGAGCTGGTTCCTGGTCGTCTCTCGACACTGGAAGCCTCTGATGCGAAGAATCGGGTAGGCGCAGCACACCGAGAAGTAGCGATGGTTACGAGGTGGCCTCGAGCAGGAATCGATAACTGCCGCCGGAAGTGGTGACCTTCAGTACCATACCCGAAGGCTCCGACTCGATGGTGACCTGGAGTCCCGGGCGACCTGCGCCAACTGGCCCCGCCGGAGTCAATAACCTGACTCCTTCGCCGCGGTCCAGGTGGTTCAGTTTCTGATCGAGAGCGACTCGCTGCTGAAGAGCTCGATCCAGCCGACGCTGGAGTTCTTCCCGTTCACCCGGTTCCTGCTCGGCACCCCCATCGATGCGTCTCATCCGTTTCTGAGAGCGTTGTATCGACCTCGTCAACTCTGCCTTCGCTGCTGCAGTCCTCTCGCGAGATGGATCCTCAAGACGAAGCACGGGCGGATTCCCCGACCCGGTCACAAGCACCGCTCGAACCACCGGTGTATCCCCTTCGAGATCCTCGATGGTGCCGAGCACGCAATGCCCCGGCAACGAGGTCAGCGACGGGAACTTGTATGTCTGTAGCTTCCAGTGATCGAGTTCCTGCACCACAGCAGTGGCCGGTTCGCCGCGACAGGACAGATCGAGGATTCCCCATTGCAGCCGCAGGAATAGCCGCGGCAGTTCGGTACCCTCCACCACTGCCAGGGTGGCCACCATCGCCTCCTCAGGTCGATCGAGGATCCCTCGCACCACTGGCATACGCAGTTCGGGTCCGCCACCGAGTGATCGCACCAGAAATCGAACCTCGCTGTTGGCGCCGATATCGAGGGACAACTGGTGCTTGCCAGGCGGTAGCAGCATTCCGGACCAGAGAGTCGGCAACGGAGAGTTGAGGATACATCCCCCCGGAATCTCCACGATACCGATCCGTGTCAGATCTGGAAGCGCCGGCACCACCGCAGGAGGATCGGGTAGTTGAACCGAGAACTCGATCGCACCGATGCGAGCCTTGGAGATTCGTGCCGATGGTATCTCCTGAGCTTCTGAGCTCGCCATCGGCATCAGTATCACGGCTGCCAGCAGCAGCATCTTCGAGGTCAAACTCTGGAGCGTCGGGAAATGGCGCCAGACGCACGAGGGGGAATTGACGAGGACCCGGAGCCCGTTCTCCCGAAGCGAGAGAGCGCGCCGGATCCCCGGTTCGGCCTGGCGACCGTATCTAGAAACTGAAGTCGATCCCGACGAATCCATTGAGTCCGCCGTAATCCACATCTCCCGCCGAATCTCCATCGCCATTGATGTCGATCCTCACCTCACTGCTGGCAATGTCGTACTGAGCCTCCGCCAGCAAGGTGAGGGCTCCATCTGCGAATGCCCACCGCATCGATGCGGATGGGCGCAGCAGGAACATGAATTGATTTGAAACCGCGACCGCTGGAACATTTCCGACATTGTCCGCTGCGATCGCTGCGAGGTACTCGGCACTGGTGGTGGAATTCGCCATCAAACCGCCGATACCCACTCCATAGCGAAGGAAGGGTAAGTTGCCGTCCTTCGAGAGTGGAACATCCCAGTCCAGATTCACGAGAAATGCTCTCCGGTCGATTTTACCGATGGCCCTCTCGCCCACCGACCGAATCCCAACTTCATTATTTATGTTAAAATAATTGGCACCTGTTTCTTCGCCGGTTCTCACGTACGTGGCGCCTTCGACATCATCGATGGTGTCAAATTCGAATCCGAAATGCATTCCGTATTCATATTCGTAATTGACGCGAACGCCAAATCCAGAACCCCCTGTGAAGTGGGAACTGTTGGGACTGAAACCGCCCGCCTTGAACTCGGTGTGTATCTTATCCTCGAACAGCATCGCATCGCGCTCACTGTAGCCAGGGACCGCGCAACCGCTGGTGACCACGAGAGTCAAGATTACGACAGCCATCGATAGATAGACCGGGTGAACTAGTCGCCGTCTCTGCATGCTTCATCTCCTTCTTTCGCTGCCGGGTCGTTCCTCGATGATCGTGGCCGGTAGAAATCTTATCCAGCACGACACTCCGGGGCCCGGAACACTCCTCTTTCCCCGCTGGATCCCCACGGGCTCTTGTGGAAGATCACCTCGACCGATGAATCGAGCGACACAGATACAACCGTGCCGCCTGACCAGCCCCGAGGAAAACGGAAGGTACCCGCTCTTCCAGCCCCGATGCAAGGTGCCGTCGCACTTCATCTGAGCCGATTCGGTGGAGAACTGGCGGTGGGCGGACCTATTCTGGCGGGCAGGTCATTGCTTCGAGGTACCGGGAGATCTCCTGCTGCTGCGACGCCGCCGCCTTGGACGCTTGCGCTGACTCTCTGCTGCTGCATCGGGGGCCGCAGATTCGGCCGGTCCTGGACCCCGCTGGCCCTCTCCCCTGGCTGGCCTTCGGCGTCTGCCACGGGGCGGGGAGACCGCCACTTCGGGGAAACTCTCGGCCTCCTCGAGCAGTTCGGATCGCCCCTCTGCTGGTCCCAGCAGGATATTGAGGATCTCGATCGAATCTCTCGCCCCGGCACTCCCCACCAGTTCGCGGGACCACTTCCCCTGCTCGATGCAGTTCTGCACCGCAGAGAGGCCGCGAAGGCCGTCCCAGAGGCGGTCACTATCGCGACGATATACCTTCAGCTGTCGCAGTACCCCCGTGACGCCATCTCGGATCTTTTTTGGAAGATGGCCGGATCGTCGCTCTGGCCCCTGCAGCAGTGGTTCCAGTCTGGCGAGCAATTCCGGTGCGATCAGGGCAGCGATCCCGAGCGCCTGGTGAACGCGTTTTCCCTCTCCGACGCGCTGATCGAGTCGACCGAGCGCTTCGGACCACTGGTCACGGACTCCGTGATCCTCGATCTGTTCGGCGATGACAGGCATCAGCAGTTCGAGGAATCCGAGCCGATGCAGCGTGAGAAAGTAGTCCCTGGCGTGTCCAGAACCGAGATCCTTGTAGAACTCCTCGAGAAGCCGCGCTGGATTCGCCTTCAGGATCTGATCTCGGCATCTCTCCATCGCCTCACTGGTTTCAGTCGCAAGCTGGAATCCGGTGCGACCTGCGTGTCGGATGGCCCGTAGCATCCTCACCGGATCCTCATGAAAGGAACGGTCCGGATCTCCGACCATCCGGACCACCGACGCGCGCAGGTCAGCGACGCCTCCGACGAAATCGATCACGGTGAATTTATTGACGTCGTAAAACAGTGCGTTGATGGTCAGATCCCTGCGATAGGCGTCCTCGGCCGGAGTGCCGTAGACATTATCCCTGCGGATCATCTCGCCTTCTCGGACCACCTCATCGGCCTCGCCTGATGAACGAAATGTAGCGACTTCCAGGATCTTGCCGCCCTTGTAGTGCAGGTGCGCCAGCTTGAATCTACGACCGATGATGCGACAGTTCCGGAAGATACGCTTCACCTTGCGTGGCGTCGCATCGGTCGCAAGATCGAAGTCCTTGGGTGCCTTGCCGATCATCAGATCCCTGACCGCTCCGCCGACGATGTACGCGGTGTGCCCCTGCTCGATCAGTCGGTACAGTGCGTTGAGAGCGTCCCGGTCGATATTCTTGCGGGAGATGCCATGGTCCTCCCTCGGCACAACCACCGGTTCGAGCGCTGCCCAGTCGATCGATGGCTCCTGATCGAACTCGACTCGCTGCGATCGGGACAGCGACTGCTCGGCTTCCAGCTCGCCTTCCAGCTCGCCTTCCAACTCGCCTTCATCTGCAGCGGTTCCGTTCGGCTCCCGTGAGGAATCGTTCGAGGGGGTCAATCCCGCCAGAAAGTCATCTTCCCCGACAGCATCTGATTCGGAGTCATTTTCCGACGGGTGCGAGTTCTGCAACTGGGATCCATTCCATTTCCATGGCTGAGACCGCACGTTTCAACTCCATGGAGGAGGTGATCTGGTACCGTTCGATCGGGCCTGCGGCGCCAGGAATCAGGTGATCCAGGCCCGTGGGCGGGAGAACTCAGGATACCGCAACAGCGGCGGAGGGTCATCCGAACCCGAGTGAGAGGGGGTCCCAGCCCGGATCAACAGAAGGCCACAGGTGCCAGCGTTCAGCGAGCAGAACTGCCGCCGGGAGGGACACGGAGAGACGATTCAGAGCGGTTTTCTCGCCACTCTATCGCCACTCTATCGCCACGCTGCGGCCACGATCAGTCGGGCCAGCGGGGATACCTTCGCACCACCCCCACGACGACTCCCCGGATCTCCACCTGATCGACGATGATCGGTTCCAGTGCTGGATTGGCGGGTTGCAGACGAACACGATCGTGGCCATCGACCTTCTCACGGAAATACTTCTTGAGGGTCGCCCCCTCGATACCCTGGTCCTCGAGCACCGCAACCACCAGTTCTCCATTCTCGGCCACCTTGCGCCGCTCGACGAGCACCATGTCTCCATCATGGATGCCCTCATCGATCATGGATGTGCCCCGCACCCGCAACGCGTAGTGCTCTCGCCCCATCGGCAGCAAGTCGGCCAGGTCCATCCGTTCAGGCACCTCGACCGCCTCGATCGGTTCTCCAGCAGCAATCCGACCGAGCACCTCGAGCGACCATCGCTCGCCAACCGCGGTCTGGGCTTCGATCGATTGTCTCGTTTCCTGATACTGGGGATCGAGGATCTCGATCGATCGAGCCTTGTAGGGCACGCTCTGGATGGCACCCTTCTTGGCCAGTTCCTTGACATGCTCATGAATCGTGACGCGGGAAACACCAAAATTTTCTGCCATCTCATCGAGAGTCGGAGAGAGTTGCCTGTGGCTCCTGAACTTTTGCAGGAACTCCATGATCTCCAGTTGCTTGTTGGTGTAGTACATCGCGGTCCCACTTTCTGTCGATCAAAGGACGCTGAAAAGCAGCAGCAGCCCGACCGGAATGCCCATCGTCGCCAGCACCTTTTCCAGCAGGCACATCCGATCCGGATCCTGCCCGTCAACGCGCTGTAACCCGGCCCCGACGCTGCTCGCTTCGACCCCATGTGAGGCCGGTGAGGTCGAGGTCGAGGTCGAGGTCGAGGTCGAGGTCGAGGTCACTGGCAGGGAATCCTGCAGGGAATCCTGCAGCGAATCCTGCAGCGAATCCTGCAGTGAATCTTGCAGCGGCATGACGGTGGCCGTTCCCTGCTCGAGGACCGTCGCCACTCCCCGATGACGGGCGCGCTTGCGGGCCACTGCTGACCACGCCTCGCGCGCCACACTCCAGTAACAATGCAACGACGGCTGTCGCTGCTGCGTCTGGAAGCGGCTCAGCCAACTACGGTGGCTGGAAGGACAGGTACAGTGGCTGGAAGGACAGGTACAGTGGCTGGAAGCACAGGTACAGTGGCTGGAAGCACAGGTACAGTGGCGGGAAGCACAGGTACAGTGGCTGGAAGGACAGGTACTGTGGCGGGAAGGACAGGTACTGTGGCGGGAAGGATCCGGACGCCGGGGGTCTCCCGCAGGCCGCGCCGGGTTGGTGCCCGGGTGGAGAGGGAAAATCTCCAGCTGGCGGCGCGAGCGGGACACCCCACGGCGCGACCCGGACATCAGGGATTCGGCATCTGGGGCGGAAGCTGCATCTGGGACGGAAGTTGCATCTGGGACGGAAGTTGCATCTGGGACGGAAGTTGCATCTGGGACGGAAGTTGCATCTGGGACGCTGTGCTGGGGGTTAGAAGCGTGTGTATTTCTCATCGACTGTTCCTCTGTTCTGGAAGCCTGCTGGCTGAAAGATCACGGGTGAGCGGTTCGCCACTTCTTCGCTGGCACCCTCGCAGGAACGGCGTATCATGCTCCTCGCCGGTCCGAATCTGGGTTCGTATCCTTGGGTCGAATCCAGAGTTCGATTCGGTGAGGACTGGCGCGCGTCCTGGCCGACCACTCATGATCTTCTCGCTCGAATCCAGCCTCCTCAGTGCTGCTCCCGCGGCGTTCGGGAAGCGGGCGGTGTTAGGGGGATCTTCGCCGAACAAAACCCTAACATCAAGGGCAAATGGCGGTCGGTTGAAATCGTCACAAGATTGGTAATAAAAAGGGTTTATACGATGAAACTGAAGCGAAACTCGAGAATTCGCCCGAAAATGTTCGCAGTTCTGGCGATCTCCGCCTGGCTGGCGGCAGGCGCTTGGATCGAGGCTGCACGGGCAGGGGAACCTGTCGAGGACTTCCTGATCTTTCGCCGCACCGGTAGCGCCAGCGCTCAGTTGGAGACCTCGGTGACGCGCTTCAGACACCCCGAGAGCCAGCAACTGGTGAGCCTGGTCGCCGCGGTCCACATCGGAGAGGTGGGCTATTTCCAGCGGATTCAGGAGCAACTCGACCGCCACGATCTGGTTCTCTACGAGATGGTCGGGGGACCCGCGCCCGGTTCCCCGGATGCTCCGGTCGAGGCGCATGACGAAGTCGATGAGATCAACCGACTGGAATTCATCTCCACCTTGCAACGGGGGATGCAGGAGATGCTGCAAGTCGAACACCAGATGCAGCAGATCGATTACACCCGTGGCAATCTGCGCCACGCCGATCTCACATCCCGCGCCTTCAGGCTCGCGCTACAGGTCCATGGACTCTTCGATATCGACCCGAATGCGCTGCTGAAGGGGTTTGCCCCCGCCATGCTCGATGGGTACCGGTTGCAGGCGGCACTCTCGACCGACGATGACCAGACCGTCAATCGAGTGCGGTGGACGATGGCGCAAATGCTCGCCAGATCAGCGAACCAGATGGCAATTCTGGGGATCAAAGATATCGAAAAACCAGAAGATCTGATCCTCGGCATCCGCAATGATCATCTGTGGAAGGTCTTCCAGCGGTCGGTTCCCGAACGCTGGCGAAGAATCGCCATCTATTACGGAGCCGCACACTTGCCAGACATACGCAGGAGATTGCTGGAAAAGGGCTGGGTCCAGGTCGAGGCGATCTGGATCCCCGCCTGGAAGATACCGGCTGGAGATCCGCTGCCCTTCATCGACACCGAACGACGAGCACGACTCTGACAGGAGGCCACTTGAAACCAACTCGCAGGGTCACCATCGCAGGGGGGTCGATCACCCCCTTCATCGGCAAGTTCCACCCCGATTTCATCTGGAAAAAGCACCCCGATTTCGGTCAGCGTGAAAATCCAACGCTGGAGCAGTTGCTTCACCGTGTCGCTCTCGGTGCCTGTTCCGATGTCGATATCGACCCGGCCATCATCGACCGGGGATATGTGACCAACTTCGTCGGCGAGTTGTTTTCCAATCAGGGGCACCTGGGTGCCATGACCGCAGCCGCACACGAGGGCTTCCTCCACACTCCCTTCACCCGGATCGAGGGAGCCTGTGCCTCCGGGGGGCTCGGGATCGCCGCAGCGATCGATGCGATCCAGGCAGGTGCCGATCTGGTGCTGGTGGTCGGAGCAGAAGTTCAGACGACCCGGAACGCCAAGGTCGGAGCAGACTACCTCGCCCGCGCCGCTCATTACGCCAAGGAGCGAAGCATCGACGAGTTCACATTCCCGGCGATGTTTGCGCGAAGAACTCGCGCCTACTGCGAAAAGCACGATGTCACTCCCGCACAACTGGCACCGATTGTCGTCAAGGCCTATGCGAATGCCAATCGGAACCCGAATGCCCACATGCACGCGGTCACGATGAGCCAGGAGCAGGCGGCCAATGCTTCCGATACCAACCCCTGCTTCCTCACCAACGAGGAACTGAACCCGTGGTTGCGGATCAGTGATTGCTCACAGGTTTCAGATGGGGCCTGTGGCGTGATCCTCGCTTCCGACGAGGGCCTGGATAAACTCGGCAGCGGTGCGAATCGAGCGGTCCAGTTGACCAGTTGCTCGGTCGCCTGTGGACCTCTGGGCGCGGTTCCCGACTACACTCGCATGGATGTGACCTCGGCCGCGGCGAGCCGCTGCTACGGAGAGTCTGGCTGGGACGCTACTGATATTCAGATTGCAGAGGTCCACGACTGTTTCAGCATCACCGAGGCCTTGATCTGCGAAGCACTGGGATTCTGTGAAGAGGGAGAAGGGATGCAGATCGCCGCCGATGGAGTGACAGCCCTCGAGGGATCACTTCCCGTCAACAGCGGTGGCGGTTTGATGGCGTTTGGACACCCGGTGGGCGCGACAGGTGTCAAACAGGTGTTTGAGATATTTCGCCAGATGAACCGATTGTGCGGGGACTATCAGGTCGCAAACTCACCGACACGCGGCCTCTGTGCCAACATGGGTGGAGATGATCGCACCAGTGTCGTGACCTTGATGGAGAAGAGTTAGAGGAGGATTGGTGTCAGACTCTGATCGGAATCCGGACCTCGATGTCGCCGCTTCCATCGAGGCGAGACGCTCGACCAAGGATTTCCTGCCAGATCCCATCGATTCGAGTTGCCTCGATCAGATCCTCCACCTGACCACCGAGGCGCCTTCATCCTGGAATCTACAGCCGTGGCGCATCATCGTGGTCGATGATCCGGACTCACGTGCAAGACTACATGAGGCCTGCTTCCGACAACGGCAGGTGCTGGAGGCACCGGTGACGATCGTCTTCGCGGTCGACATCGATGCCTGGCAGCGCGACATGGAGTCGATCATCGAGCAGGCACAGAAAACTGGAGCCTGGCCTGACGATTACTGCGACATCGCTCGAAAGGCCATCCCAGGGGGTCAGACTGCTCTGGAAAGCAGCGGCCGATTGCGCGAATACGCCATGAAAGATGCGATGATCGCTGCCACCCACTGTGTGCTGGCAGCCACCTCTTTCGGGCTGAATACGACCTTCATGAACGGGTGGCGCGAACAGGCGGTCAAGCAGGTGATCGGTGCCAGCGACAGGGATGAAATCGCCATCGCGGTGCTGGTCGTGTTGGGGCACGCTGATCGGACACTTCCCCATCCGGGCAGATTACCGACAAGTCAGACCGTTTTCCGCCAGCGGCTGGGCGATGGCTAGGCGCTCGATGCCTCTTCTGATCCCGGTGTGGGTTCTCCCGGATCGTCCGAGAAACAGACATCCGTCGTCTTGATCCTGGAACTGAACACCAGCGAAGCGATGCGATCTCGATCGATGCCGCTGAGCCCGACAAAACGCACCCCTACACCACCTTCCGGATCTTCCCCTTGCGGATCTTCCACGGCTGCCACCACTCGGGCTGTGATGTCGTGGCTTTCCAGCGTCGGGATGCCACGGATCACCAGCAGGTCGCCTCGCTGAAGGGGAGCTTCAGTAGCGAGGGCAAGGCCCCCTGTACCGATGTCAATCAGGTTCGCCTCCTGAAGAAGTTGCCGGTCAGGATCATCCTGAGTGCGGCTTCCCATCGGCAGATGCAGGAAGCGGATCGGGGTCTCGTTGGGGATTCTGGCGAAGCGACGACGTTGCTGGACTCGGATCCTGTCAGGTGTCTCGAGAAACAGGAACCACTCGCCCAGTTCGCGCTTCTCCTGCAATCGAGTCTCGAAATGGAGTCCGCCAAGATCCTCACGGAAGAAGGCGACCTGGAGATCATCTCCAACTCGCCAGTGAAGGTCGGTCTGGGCCCGATTGGCCTGTTCCACGACACGAACTGCAATGCTATGAGAATCTCTATGAATGGCGACGCTTCGAACATGGACACCGTCCGGCCCCTGGATCAACAGTTCCTCATCTTCGAAGGGTAGAGAGACGCCCTGGGTGTTCACTCCTTGCACCTCCCAGCCCCGCCGGATCCGGATGCGATCGAGGGCACGACGCATCTCCAGATCTCCCATCAGGTCTGGCTCCATCTCGAGGGCGCATCGCAATGCGTGCTCGAATCCCAACCTGGAGTTGAGCAATCGAGCCGGCTCCTGCTGCTCGGTCAATTGCAGAATCTGCTGCAGAAGTTGAGCTTCGGCGCCTTCGATGCCTCGGGCGAGCAGGTCATCGAGGCACCAGTTTTGTCCGGCGGGCTCGGGTGAATTTATTTGCGAGGGGGTCTCTCGCCCGCGCAGCCAGAGCAACGTGAGCAGCAGCACCCCTGCCACCAGCCAGACCATCACAGTTACAACTGTCATCGAGAATCCTCATCGTTACTTCTACCCGGAACACTCCCATTCCCCCCATCGGCTGATGGACCACGAATCTTGAGGGAATTCGGCAATAGACCCGGCTTGCTAACGACCTGCGACGATGTAACTGCCTCGGTTCTGGTCGGCGAGTTGCTCCATGAAGGTCGAGGAAAATCCAACCGAGATGGTATGGATCGTCACCTGGCTCTCCTGATTGAGGCGCAGGATCTCCTCGAGGATTCGCTCGGGATCGACGAACGTGCCCATGCTCGGGGCACCATCGGAGAGGAAGAAAATGGTATCGACTTCACCCGCCTTGAGTACCTCGGCCAGCGAATCGTAGATATTGGTGCCGCCACCCGGCTGCAGACCCAGCACGAACTGCTTGGCATTCTTGACTGATTTCGGAGAAAGCCTGACCGGCTTCGGGTTCAGATTGACAGGCTTGTTATCGAAACGAATCAGGTTGAAGAAAGTACCGGGGCGCAGTTTGATCAGGGCGGTGAGCAATTCACTCTTCGCCAGGGCAATCCGAGTCATCGATTCGGATCCACCCCCTTCCTTCGGGACCGTCACCTGCTGGCTCATGCTTCCCGAACAATCGATGACGAAGGCAATCCGTCGGCTGATGATCTCGACGCCAAAATACGACGGAGTGCGAGCCGCATCCGGATCGGCCTTGCGAACGAAGGTCTTTCCGCCCTTTTGATCCGCTTCCTTCCTGGCGACCTCGACCGGATCGTAGCGATCCCTTTCACGCTGCCAGTACTTGCGCCAGTTCTCCACATCCGGACCCAGGTCTGCGCCGGTCACCGTGATGAGGCACGCCACGACCTGTGGCAGCAACGCTCCCTGTTCTCGTTCCATCGCATCGAGCAACGCATCGACGAGGCGCACATCATGAACTCCCTCGAGCGACCTCAAAGCCGCTGAGCGAACCTGCCAGGCGGGATCGGTGAGCGCTTCAATTCGCCGAACCAGACTCGCCTCATTCGAGATTTTCCCCAGCGCAGTCACGACCAGCGTGCGAAGTGCCACATCCCGGTGGTTACCCAGTGCCAGCAACATCTCGAGAGCTTCTGTCGGATCGAGCCGGATCAATGCCCTCACCGCTTCTCGCTGGAACTCGGTGTCTCGCTTCATCTTTCTCGAAGCGCGCGTGATGTCCTCCACTGCAGAAGCTGAACCGAGCAGTGCCAGGGCTTGAACCGCGGCCTTGCGAAGTGGTGCCGATGGGTGCATCAGTAACCCTGACAGGGTCTCTGCTGCACGCTTGAATCCAGCTCGACCCAGTGCGTCCGCCACTGCGATCCTGGCCAGTAACCGTGCTCTGTCCTGATCGAGTACCTTGTCGTGCAACCACCCGAGCGCCTTGGCATCGCGAATCGATCTCAAGGAGCGGACAATCAGATCAAATTTCTTGCGGTGCGCCGCAGGGATCTGATCGACCGAATCCCCTGCGGGAATCATCTCGACGAGCAGACGGGCCGCTTCACGGGTTCCGATCCTGCCCAGCAGATCGAGGGCTGCATCGGCCACCAGTTGATTGGCCCCGGTCGCCCAGCGTTCGATGGGATCCAGATTCACCTTCTCCAGGTGCCGCGGTCGCATCGCTTCGAGTACTGCTCGACGACCAACATTGTTCAGGGAGGGAAGCCTCGACAGGATCAGTTTTGCCGCCTCATCCCCTCCCACGGAAAGGAGTGGAACCGCTGCGATCGCCTGGATCTGCTTGTCCGGTTTTTCCAGCAGACTGCGAAGGAAGAACTCCGACTCGCGGCATCGACAATCTCCCACCTCATCGAGAATTTCCTCGAGACCCTTGATCCCCTTGGCCCGCTCTGAATACGGCAGTGCCATCCAGCGGGAGTGCTCCTGCTCCCACTGCCTCGCCAGATCGATCATGCGCTGGCGGGGTGGTCTCAATGTAGTGAGGAGATTCCTCGCCTTTCGAGCCGCACCCTTTGCGGAATGCTGTGAAATCAGCCGATTCCAGGTCGACCTGGCCCTGGAGAATTCCCCCTGCTCCCTCAGGCAATAGCCCGCATCGAAGAGGCACTCCGGGACCAGGGCATGTTCGGGAAAGCGCCTCGGCACCTGATCGAAACGCTTCTGGGCTTGCTCCCACTCGAGGTTTTCCTGCAGGCAGTGGCCGAGTCCGTGCAGTGCCATCGCAACGGTGTCATCGCCGGGATCGAGGGATAGAAATTCGAGATAGCCCTCACGAGCGGGGCGAGTTCGCCCGAGCAGTCGCTGGCATTCCGATCGATAAGCCAGTGCCTGGTGGGCGCTGACGGTCTGTGGCCAGTTGTCCCTGACCTGTTCGAACTGGTCCTCCAGTTCGAGCAGGCGCTGGTTGCGCGCTTTCTTCGCTCTCGGCAGATTACCGAGACTCTTGACCGCTCTCTCCAGAGCGATCTTCTCGGGGCCGTCGACCTCCTCCGAGGTCGGCTCATCTTCGGTGGATGGTTCCGGTTCTGTCACCTGCGCAGTGCCGGCTGCTCCACCAGTCAACAGCCATATCATCAGCAACAGTTGCAGGCCAACGCGAGGCGAGATCGATCGCTTGGAGTGCATGAGGCGGCTTTCTATCCCTCAAAAATGGACACCCGCATCTTACTATGCGGAGGGCATTTCGGCGAGATACCGGGAGATGGCGATGACGGCGATCACCAGCACAATTCCCAGTGACAGCCACTTCGAGGCGGACTGGCGGATCTTCACCATCAACCCGGATCGGCCGACCATCGCCCCTGCGATCATGAGGGCCGCAATGGCGAGCATCATCTTGATTCCGGCTAACATGTGATAGGCAGGTCCGCTCTCCTCCAGCGTCTTCTGGAATTCGACCTTGGGCATCCCCACTGCCATGAGTTGGTAGAAGCCGGTGACGATCAGGATCGTGGCTCCGATATGCACCATCGGCGCCCAGCGACTGCGGATTTGCTTCCTGATCTGATCGTCCTCGTCAGAAGAACTGAGCACGGGGTGGACCGCACGCCACTGAAACAGCAGTGTGCCGGCGATAAAAAAGGCGACGATGACATGGATCAGGGTACTGATTTCGGGTCCTGACACGGGCGGCTCCCATCCTTGGTTCGGTTGAACTGAACACCTTCGCCCCGCATCATGCCCTCCCCGTGGCAGATTGCCACCTGAGATCGAGGAGGACACTTGGCCACCCGGCGCATGAAACCAGATCAGTTTCTCGGATTGCTCGGTGAGACGCGGGCGAGCGCCATCTTGAGAACTCCTCACGGAGATCTCGCAGCAGAGGCGATGCGCAGCGCCATCCGCGGTGGATTTCGCATCTGCGAGTTCACGCTGACGATTCCAGGCGCGCTGGATCACATCCGGAGCATCTCGGAGGAATTTCCTGATGTCGTGGTGGGTGCGGGCACGGTACTGGCTGCAGAAGACGCTCACGCTGCCGTCGAGGCAGGGGCCCACTTTCTCGTTTCCCCCGTGGTCAACACCGATGTCATAGAGACCGCCACGGCACTGGGGGTCGCCAGCATCCCTGGCTGCTCCAGTCCCACGGAGATGCTCACCGCGCACGAGGCTGGAGCGCCTCTGGTGAAGTTGTTCCCGGCGCCTGCCGCAGGAGCCGCATGGCTGAAAGCTGTTCTCGGGCCACTCCCGTTCCTGAAAATCATTCCCACCAGCGGTGTCGACCTTCACAATGCCGCTGATTTTCTGGCGGCGGGAGCCTACGCCATCGGCTTCGTCGCTCCACTCTTCTCTCCCGAGGATGTGGAAGCGGAGCGCTGGGATGTGATCGAGGAGAGAGCTCGCCAGATGCTAGCAGAGTGCAAACCTCGATCGGTGTCGAATGGCTGATGCCTGTTCAATGAGAAGGAGAATCAAGTGACCTATCTCGGCAAGGAAACCACAATCCGTTGGCTCGGCCATGCAACATTTCTGATCGGCACTCCTTCAGGGCGTTCGGTTCTGATCGACCCATGGTTCGAGAATCCTAGTTTTCCTGAACCAGACGGTGAGCCGGAGCAGGTCGACCTGATCCTCCTCACGCATGGTCACTGGGATCACTTCAACAGCGTCATCCCCCAGGCCAAGAAACATGGTTGCCGCGTCGTGTGCAGCGTCGAGATGGCCCACTGGTTGAAAAAACTGGGCGTGGACGAAGACAAGGTGATCGAGATGAACAAGGGTGGAACGGTGGAAGCCTGTGGCCTTCAGATCACGATGACCGATGCTCGCCACTCCGCCGGTGTCATCGTCGATGATGAGTACCGTTATGCCGGGGAGGCCTGTGGCTTCGTCGTCGAAACCGAAAATGAGTTCCGCTTCTACTATGCAGGAGATACCTGTGTTTTCGGCGACATGGCACTCATCGGAGAACTCTATTCACCGACACTGGCGATCCTGCCGATTGGTGACGTCTACACCATGGGCCCGCGAGAAGCGGCCAAGGCGGCCCTTCTGCTCGGTGTACAGATGGTCATCCCGATGCATTACGGCACCTTCGAGGCACTGCACGGCACCCCGGCACAGTTGCGAGAGGCGATCGGCAACCTGCCGATCCAGGTCATCGACATCGAACCCGGGCAAACCGTGGAGTGACCTTGGATTCAACGACCAGCAGGCCCCTGAACTCCCTTCTGGTGTTGACGAACCCAGGATCCAGACGAGCGCACGAGGTCCGGGCTGAACTTGAACAGTCCCTCGCCGAACTCGACCCTGCTCCAGGTGTGACCTGGATCGATGTCATCTCGGACCAGCCGGAATCCGGTTCCTTCGATCGCGTAGCCATCGTGGGCGGTGACGGCAGCGTGAACCTGGCATTGCGCTGGCTCGATCGCGCAGACGTCAGTGCGCCGGTCGCCATCATTCCCGCAGGGACCGGCAACAATCTCGCTCGAGGCCTGAAAATCCCCATCGCCACCGCCGACTCCATCGCCCTGGCCCTCCACTCATCGCACTCCCGTCGCATCGATGCTGTTCGCTATCTACTCGATGGAGAAGTTTCTGGAATCATGTTGCAGGTCGCTGCCCTGGGGATGCCTGCGCGCGTCGCGATGCAGTTTGACCGGTTGCGCCACAAACCCCTGCTGCGCCATCCGATCCGCTGGCTCGGTGACTCCTTCTATCGGTTACTGGCGCTGGTCGCCGTGGCGAGAGGAAAGAATGAGCAGCAGCAGTGGCAAATCAGCATCGATGGAACCGATCAAGATGGCTGCGGCTCGGCTCTGTTTCTCGGAAACGAGGGTACCATCGGCGGAGGATTCCATCCCTGCCCTCGCGCCAGCCTCGATGACGGGCTGCTCGACCTGTGCCTGATACCACCACTGACCACAGTGGAAGCGATTCGCCTCTTCTCAAAGATCTCCAGAGGAAAACACCTCGAAGCGAGGTCCGACATCTTCTACATTCAGTGCCGGAAGGTCCGCATCGAACAGAGTGCAGCACCTTTCCTGGTCGATGGAGACATCGTTGGTGCTCCGCGAGTGGTCGAACTGGAGGTGATCCCGGGTCATCTCGATGTGATTCTTCCCGAGCCCTGGATCGAATAAATACCTCGTGCAGAGAGCAGTTCAATGGGGCCCTCGACGCAGATTCCGAACCGATTCAAGCTGCTCTGTGTGCTGGTGCTACTGATCTGTGGCTGCACTGCCTCGCGAGATGTTCCGATTCGTAACGCCATATGGATCACTCGCTGGGACTACCTGAGCGAGGTCGATGTCGTGAAGTGCATCGAAAATGTCGCGGATGCGGGCTTCGATACCGTGTTGTTTCAGGTGCGTGGCAACGGCACCGTCTTCTACCGCTCCGAGATCGAACCGTGGGCAGAGGAGTTTCAACACGCCGATCCGGGCTTCGATCCGCTCGAGGTAGCGTGTCGAGAAGCGACCAGCAGGGGCATTGCACTGCATGCATGGATCAACGCGGTGCCAGGCTGGCGAGGCGACACCGCTCCGCCCGATACCGTTCCTCCTCAGCACTGGAACGCTCGCCCCGGCTGGTTCCTCCACGATGCACAGATGAAGAGGCAGCCGCTTCAGCCGAATTATTATGTCGCATTGAATCCCTGCTTGCCGCAGGTCCGAAAGCACATCGCTGCGATCTGTTCCGAGATTGTCGAGAAATATCCTGTTGCTGGAATTCATCTCGATTACATCCGATTTCTCGAATCGGGAATCGAGACGGATTACCCCAGAGATCCTGAAAGCCTGAAACTATTCAGCGAGCAAACCCACCAATCCGATCCGGACGCAGCCCCTGAAACCTGGGAACGCTGGCGACGCGATCAGATCACGGCACTGGTTCGAGAGATTCGTCAGGCGGTGCGACGGTCCGACAGGGATGCGCTCCTCACTGCAGCCGTATACCGCACACCACTCATCGCTCACGACCGGGTCCTGCAAGATTGGCCGCGGTGGCTGCGCCTGGGTCTGATCGATGCGGTGTTTCCGATGCAGTACGACCGAGAGATCCCTCGCTTCGAAAAACGGGTCCGAGAATGCCTGCGTGAAGCTCGTGGCTATCCGGTGCTGATGGGGATCGGCACCTACCTGCACGACGATCCCTCAGTGACCCTCAAGCAGCGGCAGATGGCATTACGCCTCGGCTGTCAGGGGGTCAGTCATTTCGCCTACTCGTCCTTCTGGCAGGCGGGGCAGGCTGGAGCATCCGAGGAAGACCTCAGGCTGCTCCGCAGGCAGCAAATTCTGCCCGTGAATCGACCTCACCGCTGAGGCGTAAGACGCTTTAGATACCTATGTTAGAAGATTGTCAGAAAAAATCCAGAATTCCTCCTGCAGATGGGAACTGTTGTGCGGAACTTCTCGTCTCGAGGGAGTACAATCTACCGCTAGTCCCTCATCGTCCTGCTCAGGTTGGTTTCACCTGTGAGGATCGCAGGAGGGAGCCGTCACTCGTGGTCACTCTGAAAGGACCTCAACATGCGTAAGTTCGCCCTCGTCTTAGTCGTATTCGGAAGCCTGGCTCTCGCCGGCTGTAGTAACTTTGCTCCCCTCAAATCCAATGACACCGCAGCCTGCAGTGCTGCCACCACCTGCAGTGCTGCTGCTGCCGAATGTGGAGGCTGCCCAATTGCGGCCGCCGCTGCCAAGAAAGCCTGTGGAGACGACTGCTCCAAGCCGTGCTGCGCCGACAAGTAGTCGCTGCACTGCTCTGATCGACATTTTCAAACTGGGTGTCGGGTCCTCGACCCGACACCCAGTTTTTTTCATCGTAGAGCACCTTCAAGAGTGATCCGTGGAACACTGCCCGCGGCCTACTTCACTCGCTCTGGAATCCTCTCGTCCTTCCTGGGCGATGGCTGCGTCGGCTGTTCGAGCGGCTTCTCTCGCAATGCTTTGGCCAGCACGGAAGCACTCCAGGCGGTGCCATAGATGCGGTGATAGGAGAAGAAAGAGTAATCCCACATCGATCCATCGGACTCCTGGGTCTCGAGGATCTTCTCTATCAGTTGCGGCCACCACTTCAAACGCAGTTCGTGCGGTAATAGCGCGATCAGGTCTGCAGCGTAGTAATGACCGTAGAAGAAGAAGTAGCCGCTGTTGGCATAGAAAGTTTCATGTGGATGGGGCCGACCACGAGCCAGCGAAATGAATTTGTGGTGGCGCATCAGTTGATCGAGCCCGGTCACGATCTGCTGATCGCTGACCTCGCCTTCGTCGCCACAAACCCTCAACCCCAGGTTGCCGACCTGGATGCGGCACAGCGATCCCTTGATCTGATTGATTCCGGTGAGCCGACCCGAACTGGGAATCACCGAGACATTGTAATCGAAGGCACCGTTGGGAAGTCGGCACCGGCGCAACGCGCGCAGACCTCGCTGCTGCATCTTGTCGGGCACCTCCATACCGACCGCCTCGCACTGTTCGAAGATCAGCAGCAAGGATGCGGTGACGAAGGAGGTCCCCCACGTCGGGCGACGGGTGTAGGGAGGATCATCGTAGTATGCCCAGCCTCCATCGGGACTCTGATACAGTTCCAGCGTCACGATCAGATCCTCGCCCAGTCTCCGGAGACGCTCCCTGCGTTGTGTTCCGATCTTCTCGGGATCCTCCGCGAGCGCCCGGGCAGCCGCCTCGAGTGCGTAAACATACGCCCAGACATTGTCGGTGTCCCAGTTCGCGATGCGTTTGCGGCGGCCATTCTCGCAGACATGATCGAGTCCGCGCAGCATCGCCTCCTGTGCGCGCTCCGGTGCCTGATCTCCCAGGTCCATCAGGGTCACGCAGGTGATGGCGGTGGTCGCGACTTGCCAGGCATAGTGCTGCCCCGGGATCGGCCAGCCCCAGTCATCGGATCCGATCGGGCCTCGCCAGTGGCCGAAAGCACCGTCAGGCTCCTGATGCTCGAGCAGGTAATTGACGGCCCTCTGCATCCCCTCGGTCGCTCGCTGACGCCACTCCAGTTCCCCGGGCACACCGGCAGCCAGTCCCGAATCTGGAAAACCGGCCAGTACAGACCAACCCAGAATCGTCGCCATGACGATCGTGCGCATCAGAACAATCTCCAGACGAGGGACCTGGGTTCGACGACTTCTCCCGTCATGTCTCGAAGGTCGTGGCGAGCTTCCTCCAGTTTCTCTCGTAGTTTATCCAGTTCACGGTGCTGCTGCTGCGACCCCAGTTCATGTTCCATCTCTGCGATCTGTCGCTCGATATCGCCTCGTTCCATCGCACGCTCGGCATCGGAGACGGCTCGCTCAAGAGATTCCCGTTGCTCGGGGATCTCGATGGAAAGACTGACATGATGATCGCGACGCGCCTGCTCGAGTGATTTCCTGGCCTGGTCGAGCTGGCGCTCTCCCCGTGAGAGGATCAGTTCTGCAGTCCCATCCTCCAGTTCGGAGCCCTCGTAGAGGGTCGAGAGCTGCTCCAGCTCCGCCTCTGCATCTTGCAGCCTGTTTTCTGCATAGGCGAGCGACTGATGGGCACCGTGCGTTTTCTTGGCCTCGCCAAACTCGTCGAACAGGTGCAGATCCCTGTTCGCTTCCTCCAGCGCTCGATGTTCCGATTCCCGCTGGTGCTCGGCCTCATCTTCGGCGAGATGCCACTGGAACTCGGAGATCTCCATCTTGACCTCGGCTTCGTGGAGTTGCCGCTCTAGTTGCTCCACCTCGTCGCGCTGGGCAGCGATCTCGTCATGGTCGTCATCGTCGTCATCATCACCATCATCGTCGTCATCGTTGTCGTCATCGTCATCGTCATCGTCGTCATCGTCTTCTTCGTGAAGTTCTTCCTCGAACTCATCGGCTGCTTCATCCGCAGCGGGTACGGCTGCCCAGCTGAGCCGTATCGCTCCAGTTTCGGGGTCGACCCTGGCAGCGTCGGATTGCACGACGATGCACCCTGAAAGAAAAAAGAAAATTACAGGAACCAGAAAAAACAGACGCATCGGACCCCCCTTGCCCATCGACGATTTGCTGGGGTCAGTTTCCAGCATCCTGGGAGGGAGGCAAGAAGGGATGAGAAAAGACGCCCTTCTCCATCCAGATCAGGCAGGCTCGTCGAGATGGGGCAACGCCACTTCTACCCGATCGTTGACGATCCGGACCCGGTGACAGACCAGATCCTCGGTAGTCGGCCCATCGAGAACTGTACCGCTACTGGCATCGAAGCAAGCACCGTGGAGTGGGCATTCAACCTGGCCAGCCTCGACCGTCGCCCCCACCATCGAAGATCCAAGATGCGGGCACCTGTCATCGAAGACTGCGATGCGCGCACCCTGACGCACCACCATCACATCTCTGCCAGCGGCTGAGCCGAAATAAGGCTCCTCATCATCAGCATCCTGAACTGCACAGACCGATTGCCACTGGTACCCAGCAGGTGTGTCGTCATCGAGGGGAAGATCCCCGGTGATTTCACTCATAAAAGGGATTTTCTCCTGCGGCATGATCGGTGGAGTCGTGGATGTTTCTGACCCGAGGGACCTTTTCACGGATCATCGTCTCTACTCCCTGTCGCAGCGTCATCGCTGCCATGCCACATCCCTGGCACCCCCCGCCCATGTGAACAAAGATGTCGGTCTCCTTCACATCGATCACCTCGATGTAACCACCGTGAGCAGCGACCATCGGATTCATCTCATCATTCAGCAGGTTCTGAATCTCGACGAAGAGCGCCTTCTCTTCATCATTCATCTCGCGAGTACGATTCTTTTGGATCTTGTCGAGATCTTCGAAGTGTTCCCGAATCACGACACTCGCCTGCTCAGCGATCGGATCCCACGCTGGCCCAGGGACCGGCTTCAGCAGCGTGACAATTCGATCCTGTAGCAAGACCGCCTCGAGTCCCCCGATCTGGATCAACTTCTTGCCCAGAGGATGAGACGAGGCCTCTTCCACCGTCGAGAAATACTCCGGCGTCTTCGCCACCTCACGGTTGGTGCGAATCACACATGTATCAGAATCGGTCTCGAACGGTTCAACCTGAATCTCGAGTTGCTGGTTCATCGGATCACCTCTCGCCTGAATGATGACTGGAGAGTGGCATCAGATCCAGCACTCATGAGCAATGTCTCGCTCACCCGCTCAGCGGCTGAAACGAGTCGTGGTCCCCTCATCGCAGACTCCCAGGGTCATGGCACGCTGATGCAGCCAGTCCCAGAACGCCGATCTGAGTGCCAGCGCCTTTCGCATCCCCTTGAGTAGATCGATCCGGCCCGCCTCAGTGGCGGCGTAATGTCTGGAGATGTCGAGGAGTGTCGCCTGGTGGTGGTCATCGACTGCAGCATGCAAAGGGAAGAAAACCGTGTCTGACGGTGCCACTTCGAGAACTTCCAGCGCCGGCAAGAAGTGCTGGTACATGGTACTGACCACATTTTCAGTTCCGAGTCCGAGTGCCCCGATCGCCTCCGCAGGAGAGCCTCCGGAGAGCACCGATAGAAACATCTCGCGCCAGCAGATCACCTCTATCGAATCAAATTCGGGTCCGACATCGTCGACTCCAGCTGCTTCACAAAAGCGACGAAAAAGCAGCGGATGCGGAATGCCGTCGACCCACTGCCTGTCGACGCCGATCTCGGCCAGTTCAGCGAGTTCTTCCTGCCCATAGATTCCCGCCTCCTCGGTGAGATTTTCCATCAAGGCTGTGCGATGTTCGGGTAGTTCGAGCCGGCCGATCACGGTCGTCAGGTAGCGAGGAAAGTGAGCGGAATAACCGTAATACTGCCTGGCAAAATCGGCCAGGGCCCACTTCATGTCCGGGAATGTCCTGTCGCGGAGCGCCAGTAGATAAGGGTGATGAACTGCGCGATGCGAGGTCCCCTCTTCGGTCACCCTGGATAGAAACTCCTCGAGCCCCTGATCGACCGTGGAATCGAGGTGAGCCACGCGCCGTTGTTCCACCGCCTGGACGAACTCCAGCAGAAGTTCCGGATCCCGACCCAGTTCTCGCAGCAGATCTTCTCGCTCGACTCGACGCAGCACGGAGGATGTCACGGTACGAACCGTTGCGCTTCGCGGCCGTCGATCTATGAACGCCATCTCGCCGACCACATCGCCTGCCTCGATGGTGCCCACACGCACCTGCCCCCTTTCCACTTCGACCTGGCCACTCTCGATCAGGAAGATGCTCTCATCGAAGTCACCCTCATGAATGAACTCCTCTCCCGCATCGAGTTCGATCCTTTCGGCAATCTTGACGAGTCGATCCATCGCTTTGGATGGCAGCAATGACTCGTCGGCTCTTTTTTCCAATTTCATTCTCCGATCAGAAAACTTCAATCCTGGCCGACAATCGCCTGCTCTCCCCCGTTGACCAGCTGGAGTTGAAATACGGGCTGATCACATTTCGACAGTTTTTCGCAATCCCTCTCGACCGGCAATCAGTTGTTACTCTTTTGTTTCTTCGGTCGGTACGGGTGAACCCAGCTCGCAAAGGCATGGGGACAGCGTGATTGCACCCACACCTTTCCTCGACCGGAGAAGCGCAGCAAGATCTGATCGCCGAACAGGAAGGAACGGATCCGCCTCGCCTTGGTCAGACGATATTCGAGGCTCGGCTCCCAGGCGACGGCATAGCCGTTGTCGACCAGGTATTCCCCGTCCACCTCGACCTCCTGGATATCACCATAGGCATTGAAGAAGAGAGTACCGGTACCTGAGCAACGCAGCACGAACAGACCTTCATTGAAGAACCCTCGCAACCCATCGAACTTTGAATTGATGTCGATGTCGCCGATCGATGCCAGATAGGCACCTTTCTGGAGGAATAATTCCTCTCCCTGCATCTCTCTTGCAGTGATGGCTCCGGCAGGCCCAGGGGCCAGGCTGAGTCGAGCACCGGATGTCTTTGTGGTGTATGTATTCTGGAAGAATGACTCTCCCGAGAGCAGTGCTCTCTTCAATCCTTTGAATACTCCACCTCTGGTCGATGTCTCCATCTCGATTTCAGGATCCATCCAGGCCATCGCCCCCGCCTCGCTGGAGATGGAGTCGGTGGTGTCCAATTCCACTTCCAGGTATGAATAGCCCGGGTGGCAATCGATCTTGTATTTCATCTATTACCCCCTCGCCGGCAGCATGGGACCGAGCCGTCTGCCGAATCCACTCGCGTCGTGGGTCTGAACGATGACTCGACCACGGCCGCTGAACTTCATCACAAAGCCTTCACCTGCAAGAAATGATTGCATCCAGGACCCCCCTGCCTTGGAAATCGAGTAGTCGAGGGTCGACTCGTAGGCGACCAGGTGGCCCGTGTCTATCGTCAACTCTCCTTCGACTTCCAGTTCCCGGAGTGCTCCGAAGGCTCCGACCAGCAACGATCCAGAACCGGTCGCCTTGAGAAAGAACAGGCTCTCGCCGCCAAGGAATCCACCGAGACCCTGAAACTCAGTATCCAGGTCGACATCTCCTCCCGCGGCGAGAAAGGAGCCACCGCTGGTCTTCCACTGCGTCGCGCCATCCACTTCGAGAACCATCACCTCTCCCGGCAGGATCGGCGCGATGCCCACCTCGCCCGGAGCCCCATCCGTGGTGGTGTAGGTGGAGAGGAAGAAGGAATCGCCACCGAGCATCCGCTTCACTCCGGAGAGCATACCGCCGCCCTTCTTGGCCCGGGTCGTGACATCGATATCCACATTGCCGGAAGCGCGGACCATCGCCCCCGATTCGCTGACCACGCGCTCGCCCGCCTCGAAGTGAACCAGCGCCGACTGGAAGGCTCCTTGCTCGAGAATTTCAAACTCCATCGCCTTACCCTCTCAGGAACGGGGTGATCCACCCCGCCGTTCCGCCCAGATGACGCGTCTGCAACCAGATCCTGCCGCGCCCTGAGAAACGCATCACCAACCCCTCGCCGGAGAAGAGAGTGGTCTTGAGTCCTCCGGCAGTCCCCAGTTTCCAGTCGAGAGTGTGCTCCCACGCCACGACGTGGCCGTTGTCGACGACGAGGTCTCCATCGAGTTCCTTCTCGACCAGCGCACCGTAGGCACCGAACAGCACTTCACCTTCGCCTGCTGCTTCGATGAAGAACGCCCCCTTGCCACTGAAGAACGCCTTGAAACCACCGAATCGAGTCTTGAGACGAACCCCTCGAGTGCAGGCGGTGAACGCCCCCCCCGCGATCAGCAGCCCTTCACTGGTCACAGGAGTGCGAACCAGTGTTCCCGCCATCGCATGGCTGAGTGCCAGCCGACTGTCCCCGTCTGCACTGAATTCCGTGATGAAGAGAGAAGTGCCGCCGAGTACCTTACGAGCGAGGGAAGTTCCCAACCCTCCGAGCAGCCTCGCCTTGAGGCTGACCGGTCCCTGCATCCAGTTCATCGCGCCGGAAGCGGCACGAATGCCATCTCCCGATTCCAGTTGCACGCGCGCCTCGCCGAAATCTGGATTCCCTTCCAGTTCGATCTGCATCGATGTCCTTTCGGGCCTACGACGGCCATGGTGAACCGAGATCGTGCCCTCAGATGGAGCAGGTCGCAATCCCCGATCGAAAACGATAATCTAGCGCCCAGGAGGGTGTGCGGTGACCTTACTGGACTGCATCGAAACCGAGCGGCTGCTGCTGAGGAACTGGCGTGGCGCTGATCGCGATCCGCTGGCTGAAATGCTCGCCGATCCTCTCTACAACCGATTCATGCCGGGTCCGAACCCGCGTTCCGCAGCAGACGCCCTGTTCGGGCGTATCCAGCAACAGATCGAAGTCGCCGGATTCGGGCCATGGGTCCTGGAACTGCCAGATGAAGCCGAGTTCATCGGATTCCTCGGCCTGGGAATCCCTCGCCACACCCTCCCTGCTAACCCCTGCGTTGAGATCGGCTGGCATCTCCTGCCTTCCTTCTGGGGCCAGGGGTATGCCACCGAGGGAGCCACAGCGGCGCTCCAGTTTGGATTCAAGCATCTCGGGCTCGATGAGATCGTCTCCTTCACGGTGCCAGAGAATGCCGCCTCGATTCGCGTCATGGAAAAGATCGGTATGACCCGTGATGTGGATGGCGATTTCGATCACCCGGCGCTGGAAGAGGGGCATCCGCTTCGCCCCCACATACTCTACCGGATCCAGCACAGCTGAGCTCGAACAGGCGTGAACTCGATCAGGCCTGAACCGGCGACAGCGCCTCGGCGATGGCTTTCACGATCTGCTGGTTCTGCTGCGGCGACTTGACCGCAGTCCTCAGCGCATGGGTTCCCAGTGCACTTCCCATGTTGCAGGCATCCCTCAGATGAACTCCCGATCGGCGACAACGTTCGATGACCTGTGCCGCGGTAGGCCCATCGGAGGGAAGAAAAGTCAGCAAGAAGTTGGCCACCGATGGAATCACCTCGAGCCCCAGTTCTTGCAGGTCTCGGGCCATCGACTCGCGTGCCATCTCGGTGGCATGATATTGCCTCTGGTAATACTCTGGATCCTCGAGTGCCTTCACCGCTGCCACTTGCCCGGGCAAACTGACCGCCCACGGCGGAGTCAATGCTCGTAGCGGTTCGAGGAGCTCCGGAGAAGCACAGAGATATGCCGATCGCACCCCCGACAGTGCGTACCCCTTCGACATCGACTTGCAAACCACCACGTTTTTTCGCTGGCAGCCAAACCGTTCCAGCGAATGCGCACTGCCGACGTACTCGATGTAGGTTTCATCGATCCAGAAGCGAGTCGTCTGGGCTGTAGCCTCGATGATCGACTGCAGATCTCCCATCGGAAGATGACGACCGGTGGGACTGTTGGGATTGACCACCACCACCAGGTCGTAGTCGCCATCTGCAAGTTGCTCTTTCAACCGTTCGCCATCGACCTCGAACCCATCTTCTCGCCGCAGCGGGAAGCGATCCACCTGACATCGCAGTACCTGTTCACAGACATGGACGTACTCGCCATAGGTCGGATCGAGCAACAACACACGGCTTGCAGTCGAGAGCCACCGGTTGAAGGCGAGAAAGATCAGATCGGATGACCCGGCCCCCGGCAAGATACATGACTCTGGCACACCCCTCGCCGCAGCGATCGCCGTGACCAGTCCCTGGCAACCGGTCGGAGGCGATGTTCGCACCAGCCAGTCGAGATGCTCGGAAAGAGTGGAAATCACTCCGGGAGCGGCGGGGAACCACGCATCCAGGACATCGGCATTGATGATCTCCTGCCGTCGCGAGAGGGTCTGGAAGCCATCCCCCACATCATCGAAGAATCCTCCGCCATGAAAGCAAGCCGCAGGTTTTCTCAGTGGAAATGACAGTTGCCAGTCGACCGCCTGTTCGATCCGCGACACCAGTTTAGATCGCTTCTGGACCTGCTCTCGAATCTGATCGACGCTGGCGCTCATCAATCGAAAGGTCACGGCTCCCTTGACCAGTTCGATTCCATGATCTTGATATCCGCTGCTGCGATAGATGGAGGCCACCTCTGTGCGACCGATGACGACCAACCGTGTTCCTCCGCTCGCTTCCACTGCCCGGAACGAGGCATACATCAACGCTGTCGCCAGCAGCGAACCTCGCCGTCTTGAGTTCACCGTCAACAGCCGGACTTCGAACAATCGATCCCGATCCTCAAAGGGCCACTGTTTCCGATCCAGGTATTCATCGAGGGAGTACTCGCCCCCCTCCGGTGGAGTGACGCTGATGAAGCCTGCCATCTGGCCATCGATGAGCGCCACGAAGTAGCGATTGAACTCATCCAGATGATTCTTCAGCAATCCATCCGGGTTCTGAGGGTGCTGACCCAGTTCGACGGCATACACATCATGGCGTGAGCGGTAAATCTGTTCGCGATCTTCTTCGGTGGCTTCCCGGAGGACGATTCTGGATGTCCTGGATGATTCTGTATCGGGGACCGGCTTTGCGGCTACATCGATTTCAGACATCTGTCGGCCCTTCTGAAGCTGGCATCCATGAGCCAGTGATCGTTGATAATCATTTGCACTGCGTCAGTTGTGAGATGGTAAGGGTGCTTCAGGGTCGCCACACCTCATTCCGATGGATCTCGCACTCTCATCACTGTTGAAGTTCCCTTGTCAGCAGTCGAATATGGTCCGGTGTCGTGCCGCAGCAGCCACCGATGATATTCGCTCCCGCTTCGACCCAGCAGCGAGCATGGGTGAGGTAATCTCCAGGACAGACGGCGTCTGTGGAGAGCCAGTTCCCCTGCGGATCGGCGTGCCCGATGTTGCCATAGGCGAGCAGTGGCGTGCTCGGCAGCAGATCCCGCAACCATCGAACCTGACTCTGCATCGCTCCGGCGGCCACACAGTTCACGCCGACCGCACTGGCTTCGGAGAGTGGCTCCTCCAGCGACGTGAGACTGTCGCCGCTGAGCAGCACTCCGGGGTGATCCTCAACGAGACAGAAACTGATCAGCCACCTCCCGGGAGCGATCTGCTGTGCTGCCTGCATCGCCGCACGCGCCTCGCCAAGATGATTCATCGTCTCGATGAGGATCAGGTCGGCACCGGCATTCATGAGATTCTCGATCAGTTCAGCATGCTCGCGACGACAGATGTCAGAATCTGGCACCAGGTCGGGGCGATAACAATCCTCCAGCGGAGCCACCGAACCGAGCACCAGCGCATCGGGACAAACCTCGTCGCGTGCATCGCGGGCGATCTGCAGCGCCAGCCTCGTCAACTCCTCTGTACGCTCCCCCATCCCCACCTTCTCCAGAGATCTGCGATGGGTTCGAAAGGTAGCCGCAGTGATGGCCTGGGAGCCTGCGGCGAGATAATCGCGATGCACATCAGCAAGAATCTCGGGGGCATCGATCAGAGCTCGCGTCGACCAGAGCGGAAGCGAAAGGTCGACCCCTCGCCGTTCCAGTTCGGAACCGGTCGCCCCATCGATGAACTGGATCTCTGAAATCTTCATCGGATGCCTCTATGTGGTCTGCCGTGCGACCAGCCCCGCAAAAGTTCCTCCGGCAGCGACCAGCTCCTTGTAGTTCCCCTGCTCGACGACCCTGCCACGATCGAGAACATAGATGCAATCGGCAGCACGAATCGAACTGAGACGGTGTGCGATCACGATGCGGGTGACACGCCTTTTATTGAGACTGTCGTTGACGATCTGCTGGGCACGGTTATCGAGAGCACTGGTCGCTTCATCGAGGAACAATATCTTGGGTCTTCGAATCAAGGCTCGGCTGATGAGGAGTCTCTGTCTTTGCCCACCGGACAGGTTACTGCCCCCTTCACTGACGACAGTGTGCATCTCCATCGGCATCGCCCGGATATCGTCTGCGATCCCCGCCTCCTGCGCAGCTTCCCACGCTTCTTCCAGGGTATGAACAGATCCGATGGTGATGTTCTCGAAGATGGAACCGGCACCCAGATGACCCGATTGCAGGACCACTCCCAGTTGACGCCGAACCGCGGTCGCATCGATCGAATCGATCTCTTGCCCGTCGAAGCGAACTTCACCGCTCTCAGGTGTCTCGAATCCAAGCATCAATCTCAACAAGGTCGATTTTCCGCAACCAGATGTGCCCGTCAGTGCGATGAGTTCGCCAGGTTTTGCATGAATCGAAACATCCTCGAGGACTTTCGGGCCATCGGGCGAGTAGCGGAAATGAATTCTCGAGAGTTCGATCTCTCCCTTCAGTTTTCCGGGATCTACGCTGGCGGAAACCGTTTCCATTTCGGCTTCCATCAGAGGCTGCATTCGACCTGCCAGAACAGTCGTATCCAGGAAACCGACGATGGTCGAACTCAATGTCAGCGCTCCCCCGAGAAAGATGCCAAGAGCCGTATTGAAGGCCAGGAAGATACCGATCGAGAGGGCCGACCCGGCCGGGCCCTGATCCGTGACGAGCGGGATCGCGAGCATGAAGAGAATCAACGTGCTCAGCATTGGAATGGCCTGATTGAAGAGGGTCATCCCATCGACAACTCTTTGCACCTTGTTGGACAGGTCCAACTGACGGGCTACTCGCTCCATCCAGAGTGCAAATGCTCTTCTTTCCGCACCGGAAACGCGCAACTTACTGACCGCACTGATCAGTTGCACCTCGAAACCGAACAGTTCGCCCTCCTGTTCCATCAATTTCTTGGCGTACCTTCGGATCAGTGTACCTCCAACCATCGTGACGATGGCAACGAGGATAGCGATGACGATCGCCACAAGAGCCAGTTTTGAACTGTAGTAAAACAGCAACACAACATTCAGCAGTGCCATGAATGATGTCATCAAGGTCAGCAGCGTCGAACCACTGAACTCCTGGCTGATGGAGTGTGCCGCGGAAACTCGCTGCAACAGGTCTCCCGTGGAGTACTGAGAGAAGAAGGAAACCTTCAGCCGCAGCAGGCGATCCCAGATCGCCGATTGCGCATCGAAATCCGTGCTCACCGAGAGCCGGATGCTGACAAAAGCCTGAAATACCCTCAGCATCGTCATTCCCAGCGAAACAGCGACCAGCGCTCCACCCAGTTCTATCAGCAGTCTTGGGTTGGAATTGGGGATCGCATTGTCGAGCACGATCGCCATCGCCTGCGGGATGAGCATGCCCAGGACAGTGAGGAACATCGCTGCCAGGAAGAAGGTGGCCATGTCTGGAAACTTGTTCTTCAGGCAAAACGCAATCAGGCCGAAGGGACTCTTCTCATCCTCTTCAAGAGATCGGATCAGGACGATGGCATCCTGATGCAACAGCGAAGCGGTCTCCTCACTCACTGGTGTGGAAGAGTCATCTCTGGGGTCACAGATCATGTAGCGACCCCTGGCGTCCTGCAGGATCGCCACGGGTCTGCCGTCCTCGGTGAGGTAGCCGACCAGCGGGCCGACATCGCTCTTCCACCATTTCCCCCTGAACATGACCCTGCGGTACTGGATTCGAGAAGCGCGGGTGATCGCCTCTGCGGGGTCGCTCAGCGTCTCGATGTCCGTCGAGTCTGCCACCGGCAAGATCTCGATCCCTTTCACCGACCCCACCAACTTCATCACCGAGTAGAGATCTTCTCCATGGATCGCGGGGGTCGATTGCGGATTCAACACCGATGCCAGCTGAGCCAGGGCACGTTCAGATTTTTTCTCCTCGATGGAAGTCCGTTGCCGCACCCTTTCCAGGTTCATCTCCCCCTCACGCGACCGGGCTTCCGATCTCTTGCGCTGGATGATTTCATGGAGTCGATGCAGAGCATTCCAGGCGGCATCCTCGGAGACCAGGGATGGGTCCATCACCTCGAACTTCATCTCATCCGTGGCCTCGATCCAGCTTCCTGCGGGAGAGAGCACCAGGTCATCCTCGAAGGACACGCGATGGCTGCCGACAAAGTTGCCTTCACCCTGTCCGATTCGAATCCATGCTTCCTGATCCGGTGCCGGAGCGATCCTGTGGCCAGGAGAGAGCACCTGGCTGTCTCCAGGGATGACCCGCTCACAGGAAGCGGGAGAAGATCCAGAATCCAGCAGCGGGAAGATCCGGGTCGCCCAGTTCCCGATCGCCTCGATCGCAGTGCGTCCCATCGAGGAGGCGGCAAATTCGAGCTGGTCCCTCGGCAATTCAATGACCCGCAGGGACTCCTGGGAAATCAGCATCGCAGCGTGTGTTTCGGTGGCGTGTTCCGCCGGCAGTGAAAACAGAACATCGCCCGCACTCGTATTACAGATGAATCGGCGACGACCCGTGGCGAGAGAATCCTTCACATCGGTGGATACGACCTCACCCTGGCCGTCGATGACCACCCAGATCAACTCCGGATCGTTCAACAGCAGCGCAAGATGGCCTGAAACCACCCTGATCGTGCCGCTCTCCTCCAGTAGTTGTGATTCTGGATTCATCACGCACTCTCCTCCTTGAACTCGTCATCCAGTTTGAGAAGTTCTGCGTATGCACCGCCCGAGTTCCACAGTTCATCATGCGTGCCCCGCTCAACAACCTTGCCCTGCTCCAGTACGATGATTTCTGTGCAGTCCCGGATGGTGCTCAATCGGTGCGAGACGAAGATGGATGAGCAACCTCTCATCCTCATCCGATCCAGCACCACTCGCTCTGTTTCCGTATCGAGTGCACTGGTCGCCTCATCGAGGATCAGTATCGTCGGATTTGTCACGAGGGTTCTTGCGATCTCGATTCGCTGTTTCTGTCCTCCGCTGAGGTTGTCTCCACCCTCGATCAGATCCGCATCGAATCCGCCAGGTAATGCAGTGATGGTATCGAGGATCGCAGCATCTTCGCAGGCTTGCTGCAGGTCCTGCTCCGGAACCGTCGAATCCCACAGGGTCAGATTGTCCCGAACACTGCCACTGAAGAGCAGGATCTCCTGGCTGATGAAGGAAAATGAGTTCACGAACAGATTCCTGGGCAGTTCTTTGCTGGATATTCCATCGAAATAGATCTCGCCGCTCCAGGGAACAAGTTCTCCAGAGATCAATTTCGCCAGTGTCGATTTGCCCGAGCCACTTCCTCCGACGAGAGCAACTCGATCTCCCGGTTTGATGTGAAGACTCAGATCCTCCAGCAGTGGCGGCTCAAGCGGGTTGTAGCCGAATGAGATGTTCTCGACGCGAATCTCTCCAGAGAGGAAGGTCTTTTCATCATCTCCAGCATCCTGAGTATCCTGTGCCTGTCGTTCGAAGGGGTACTTCAGCACATCATCGATCCGGTCGAGATCGCCTCGCATCTCCTGGGTCATCGAGCCGAGATCGAGCAGATTCTCGACCGGCCCCAGAAACGAACTCATCAGCGATTGAAACGCGACGAGCATTCCGATCGTCATGACCCCGTCTATGACCCGGAAGCCACCCACGATGATGACGAGTATCGTCGCCAGAGCGCTGAGCATCGCCGGGAAGGTACTCAGCAGCACATTGGATACCTGCAGGTTTTGCTGTGCATTGATCGCCTTCGAGTAGTAACCCGACCACTTCTCATAGAATCCGGCTTCCAGACCACTGGCCTTGATCGTCTCCATCCCCTTGAGACCTGCCATCGCTGTGCCTTCAGCTTTTCCGAACTCCTGCAGCACTCGCATCGAAGCCTCGATGCGGCTTGCGGAGATCCACTTCAAGATGAAAAAGTTGAGCAACGCGATGCAGATGCCGATGAAGGTCAGCATGACATCGTAGTAGAGCATCACCGTCAGATAGAGTGCCGCCATCGCAACATCGATGACGGTCTGAGCAAGGCGTCCCGAGAGATCGGATGCCAGGTCTTGATTCAACTGGCTCCTGTTGGCGACCTCTCCTGCAAATCGCTGGACATAGAACTCATTGGGCAACTGCAGTAGATGCCACATGAACTGACTCGATAGTTTTATCGTCAGATTCAAGCGAAGTCTTCGCAGAGAATTCAATTGCAGGTACTTGAGACCAAGCCCCATCAGGATGGCGAAAAACATCGCCATCATGATGGTCGGTGCCCAGTCCGTTCTTCCTTCCAGGATGATCTCGTCGAGAAAAACCTGCAACAGCACGGGGAAGAGGATCCCCGGAATCACCATCAGGAAGCCGATGAAGATGCAGAAGGCGATGGGCAGTGCAGAGCCCGCCAATCGTTCCCCCACGGCCCGCACCAGGCTGGGTTTCTTTCCTCCTCGGGTGAACTCCTCGCCGGGACTCATCGCCAGCGCAACACCTGTGAAACTGCGCTCGAAATCTGCAATGGGGATGATGCGATGCCCCATCGCAGGATCATTGATGTAGGCCCTGTCATCCTTGAAGCCCTCGAGTACGACGAAGTGGTTGAACTCCCAGAAGAGGATACAGGGCATCCTCTGGGCGCGCAGAGCATCGACGCTGGCCTTGATCCCATTGGCCTCGAGACCGTAGCGACGGGCAGCGCGAAGTACATTGGCAGCCTTGCTGCCATCGCGTGAGACACCGCAATTCTGACGCAACTTCGCGAGAGGTTCTATTCTGCCGTGATAGCCGAGGATCATCGCAAGCGATGCAGCACCACACTCCACCGCCTCCAGCTGGAGTACAGTTGGGGTCCTGACGCGTTTGTTGATCGCTCTTGCCATGTTGACTAGTTACCACCGAGGTCACGGAGGAACGGAAGCAGAAACGTGATCGGTTTTCGGTACTCGATGGTGGCATCGACGGTGACCGTCATCCCTGAAGTGATCGAGATGTCCGGACCCTTGCCCGATGACCATCGATAGCCACTGGGATTCTCGTCAGCCGCTTGCAGGCTACTGCGAACCTCGATCATCGATCCCCCGGTTCCAAAGCTCATCGCCAGTTCTCGATTTCCGACGATGGCTGCGATGGAATCGGTCGAGCGTGGTACCGACGAAACGGTGGTAATATCGCCGACGATGCTGCCATATCTTTCACGCTTGATGGTTGTCGGAGTGATGCGAGTCTTCATTCCTGACTGGATCTTCTTGCCGTCCTTGACGGGAAAATACGCCACTGCAACGAGCCCGTCAGGGCTGCCGGTGCTCTCGATCAGCCCGATCTGCTGCCCCTGTGTGAGCACCTGCCCCGGTGAAACGGTCAGTTCGAGCACCTTTCCCGAGTGGGGAGAGACGATGGTCGATTGATGAGAGTGACTCCGTGTCAGTCTCTGAAGGCGCCCCTGCGCCTCGGCCAGTTCGAGGCGAGTCCTGGTTGCAGCGGTCAACTCTGCCTGATCCAGTCTCGCGTTCTGGACCTCAAGTTCTTCAAGATTTCTTTTCAGTTCCTCGACGCCATCGAGGCGAACCTGATGCTCAGCGAGGAATTTGAGGCGCTGGAACTCGATCTCCTGCTGCTTCAACTTCAACTCGGACAGGGCAACCTTGTTGTTGAGCAGTTCCTGGCGCGTATCGGTGAGCTCTTGATCGTATTCGGCAAAAATCTTCTGCTCGGTCAAAGCCTCGAAGTCAGAGAGCTTCTTCGCCAGGAAGCCCCCCAGTACCTCGAGATCGGATTGATGTTCGAGCATCTGACTCGATTGGCGAGACAGGTACCGGTCACTTTCTGCATGACGGGCAGTGGCCAGCTCGGTGTTGATCTCGATTCGCTTCTGATACCAGTTCCGCTTGGCTTCGATGAAATTCTTTTCCGTTTCAAGCGTGAATTTTCGCAGCGGTTCATTGGTGGAAATCTTGGTTCTGAGTTCCTCGAGCAGTTCCTTCTCCACCGCTTCCTGCTCCGAGAGTTCCGGCTGGTAGACTTCCCCGAGTACCTGTCCCCTGGAAACCTCGTCACCGACCTTGACATTGAGCACCAGCAGTTGCCCCTGCGAGTGGCTCTGCAGCGGCACGATGCGTCCCGGATAGACCATGATGCCGCTGGCCTGCACATTGACGGGGATCTGGCCAAAGACACACCAGATACCGAAACCGAGACAGCCGAGTCCGACCACCAGCAACGGAATCCAGTTCCGTCTGGGAAGCACCTGCAACATCGTATCCAGTTGTTCGGGTGTCGAGATGTGTTCGAGAGCCTTCTGGCGAAACAGAGTGGGCTTTTCGGTGGACAAGGGATCCTCCTCGACGGATGGAACTGAGAAACCAATCAGTGCTTGCTGGCCCTTTCGAGCAGGTATTCGAAGCGACGGCTAGCCAGCGACATCGCCTCCAGCACATCCGGATCGACGATCGAACTGTCGTCGTCCCCCCCGGCGTCTGAATCTACCTTGCCCAGGGTGCTGACCGTCAGCGTCGTGTGGGTCAGGTGAATCAGCCGTTGAGCCAGACAGACTCCGAGCGCTCGATAGAATCGACTGGCAAATCCGGTGTCATTGTGGAGTTTCGTCTTGAGTTCGGTACGAGAGATTTGCAATACCGTGGTTCGCTCCGCGGCCATCAACGTGACCGCAGGCGGCCTCGAGTCGAGGAACGAAACCTCGCCAACGATCTCGCCAGGATAGATCGTCGCCAGTTTCTTTGTCGTATCGGTGATGGTGGTGACCGTCAGAGCCCCCTCGAGAACGAACCAGAGCGACTCGATATGGACACCCTCTTCGATGAGGATGTCGGCTTCCTGAAGCACGGTGGTCTGCCCGACGCGCACGAACCATTCGATATCTTGATCCTCGAGAACTCCCAGGATGATGAGAGAATTTCGCAACTGCCCACCTCTACAGTCTTGAACTGATCCGCATCCAGGCTCCGGATGTGGATCCACCAACGATCAAGAAAAAAGAACCGACCGCCTTTCCGCCACATCGGCGGAGGCGACCGGTTCTCGAAACGGACGGCACCCACACGACAAGGCCGTGGCAGGTGCCTCCATCTTCAGCCTAGAATTACTTTTTGTAAGGAGGTCTCTTCTCCTCTTTGCCACCGCCGGGGAATCCTGTGTCGGCCCCGTCGCTCTCCTTCTTCTTCATCATCTTCTTCTTGTCTTCGTCGGAGAGGCCCTTGCCTGCTCCACCGGCGATGTCTTCCATATCTGCGTCGGATACTTCTTCTGGTTCCCAGTTGCTCATCTTGACTACTCTCCTGGAAATCTGGTCAGAAAAAACCAGGACCGCTCCGTGGGTCCTGCGGTCTCGAGGAGCGAGAGATTTCCGACGGCTCACCCCCGAGTTGTCAACTGCGTTGAAAACGATCCCTTCAGTTTCCCGAAATGATTGGCGGGCATTTCGTCAAACTCACTGGACCCTGCCGACCAGTACCAGCATCGGTCAGATCATCGATCAAACCCGTCGACTTCTAGAGTCTAGATGACGGTTCCAGCGCTTGCTACTGCCCACATCTCAATCGGCATGGCCTTCCATAAACTCTTTATTATCAGGGTGTTAGATACAATAGATTGGCACTCATGGTGTCGTCACCATCCGATATTGCGACAGGTCGAGAGGCATCGATCTGCACCCTGTGAGGCGATCGGATGATCGCCACTGCATCGCTGGCCGACGGTGAGAGATCGCCATCTCCTCAGGATCACGTGATCGCCGGGGACACGCCCGCGACCGATGATCCAAGGCCGGGGTCATCCCTTCAGGTCGCGTCGATTTGCAGATCCCTTCCAAAGCATCTTCCGTTGCCTCTCCCCATCGGCTTCTCCGCACAGCGGCTCGCGGCGTGGGTGAGAGAGTTTCCACCTCCTAGGGTCTCACTGCCAACGAGGATGCACCGTGTTACGATCTGCCCATGAAGCAGCAGTCGACCAGGAATCGCCGCCTCCCCCCCTTCCGGGGCTTGTGGGTGGCGATGTTGACGCTGCTGTTGCTGTCGACCGGATTCCTGGCTCCACCGCCCCCTGACGAGATCGATTACGATCGTTCCATCCGCCCCATCCTTGCCGATCGGTGCTATCGCTGTCACGGTCCCGACGCGGCGGCCAGGAAGGCAAAACTTCGTCTCGATCGCCGCGAGGACGCGCTGGCACCGAGAACCGATGGAGCGGCCATCGTGCCTGGAGATCCGGCTGCCAGCCTGATGATCGAACGGTTACACCTCGACGACCCCGAGGACCGGATGCCCCCCCCCGAATCGAAGCTGGAAGTCTCCGCAGCCGAGATCGAACTGCTGGAGCGATGGATCGCCCAGGGAGCAGACTTCGATCGTCACTGGTCCTTCGTCTCGCCGGAGCCGGTGGAACTGCCGGAAGTGACCGATGCAGCGTGGGGAGCGCAGGCGATCGACCGATTCGTGCTGGCGAGGCTAGAGGCGCAGGGGCTGGGTCCCGCCGAAGCGGCAGATCGAGCGACGCTGGCACGACGCGCTTCCTTCATCCTGACCGGCCTCGCCCCCGAACTGGAAGTTCTGGATTCACTGCTTGCCGACGATTCCGAGGCGGCATGGCCCCACTGGATCGACTCGCTGCTGGCATCGCCCACCTTCGGTGAACAGATGGCGACCCACTGGCTCGATATCGCTCGCTATGCCGACAGTTACGGCTACCAGTCCGATGTACACCGACAGATGTGGCAGTGGCGCGACTGGGTCATCGATTCGTTCAACAGCAATCTTCCTCATGACCAGTTCATCCGCTGGCAGGTCGCCGGAGATCTGATCGAGGATGCCAGCACCGAGCAGAAACTCGCCACTGCATTCCAGCGGCTTCACCGGCAGACCAATGAAGGCGGCAGCGTCGAGGAGGAGTACCGCATCGAGTATGTTGCGGATCGTACCCAGACCTTCTCCACCGCGTTTCTCGGTCTCACCTTCGAGTGTGCCCGCTGTCACGACCACAAGTTCGATCCGCTGAAGCAACGCGAGTTCTATGCCCTCTCTGCGTTCTTCTCCAACATCGATGAGAGTGGACTCTACTCTCACTTCACCTCTGCAGTGCCGACACCGGCGCTGGCACTGGTCGATGCTGGAGCACTTTCGAAGATCGAAGCACTGACCGAAGATGTCGAGAGTGCAGACAGCCACTTGCAATCCCTCGTACCGACGCGACGAGCAGCGTTCGCGCAGTGGCGAGAAGAGCGCAAGGAATCCACTCCCGCTCCCTTCATCACCGATGTGGTCGCCGGGTACTCCTTCGACGAGATCGTCGATGGCCAGTGCGAAAACAGCATCAACCCCGAACATCCTGCCAAGGCACCGGCAGCCTTGACCCTGACGGACGGGGTTCAGGGCAAGGCAATTCGACTCACCGGAGATGACGCACTGAGATTCGATGGGATCGGCGCCTACAGCCGTAACGATCCCTTCAGCATCTCGCTGTGGATTCGTACCGAAGGGCAGATGGAGCGTGCGGTGATCCTGCATCGCTCGCGCGCCTGGACCGATGCCGCCAGCCAGGGATACCAGTTGTTGATCGAGGAGGGGCGACTGTCTGCGGCGCTGATTCACTTCTGGCCCGGAGATGCGATCGCTGTCTCCAGCGTCGATCGTATCGAGCCAGGCCGCTGGACCCATGTCGTCTTTTCCTACGACGGATCGAGTCGTGCCAGTGGAATCGATCTCTACATCGATGGAGAGCCGTCCACAGTGGAGGTCGTGCGCGATCACCTCAGATCCCCCATCACCGGCGGAGGTCCGTACTTCGCCATCGGAGAACGCTTTCGAGATCGTGGCTTCAAGGGTGGCGAGATCGACGAGTTGCAACTGTTGGGGCGCTCCATCTCCGCTGTCGAGGTGCGCAAACTGTACCTCGCAGGAATAGATCCGGATGCAACTCTGACCGTCGGCGAGGAAGAGTTGTATCGGTGGTGGATACTGGCGGTCGACGAACCATCGCGAACTGCCCGGACAGCGTTGACGGTGGCGCGCAAGGCTCTCAATGGCTTCAGGGATAAGAAACCGAAGATCATGGTGATGCAGGAGATGTCGCCAAGACGGCCAACGCACCTGTTGCTGAGAGGTCTCTACGATGCCCCGGCAGAGGAGGTGCAGCCGGATGTGCCGGCCATCCTGCCACCGTTGCCCGAGGGCGCACCGCGTGATCGATTGACACTCGCTGACTGGCTCGTCTCGAGACAGAACCCGCTGACAGCAAGGGTCGCAGTGAACCGCCTGTGGCAGATCGCCTTTGGCCATGGAATTGTCGCCACCTCCGAGAATCTGGGCACCCAGGGGATGCGACCATCCCACCCCGATCTGCTCGACTTCCTGGCGCTCGATTTCATCGACAGCGGCTGGGATGTGAAACGGATGCTGAAGCAGATGCTCAGCTCCCGAAGCTGGATGCAATCATCCAGGAGCACGCCTCAACTGTACGAGAGCGATCCCGACAATCAGATGCTCGCACGAGGACCGTCGGTTCGGATGTCCGCAGAGATGGTCCGCGATCATGCGCTTCAGACCAGCGGATTGCTGGTCACCAAGATCGGGGGCCCGAGTGTCATGCCGTATCAACCGCCAGGGCTGTGGCAGGAAAAGAGCGGCCACACCTACACCGCATCGAAGGGTGAGGGGCTCTACCGCAGAAGTCTCTATACCTTCTGGAAGCGTACCTCTCCTCCGCCCACGATGATGATCTTCGATGCCTCGAAGCGAGATGTGTGCGTCACACGCAGACATCGCACCAGTACTCCGATGCAGTCACTGGTCCTGATGAACGATCCTCAATTCGTCGAAGCGGCACGAATGCTCGCTCGCAGGGTGCTTCACGAATTGCCGGACAATCCCGATGCGTCGATCGCTCTGGCACTCCGTTTACTGACCGGCAGATCCACCACAAGTGAGGAACTGACGACCTTGCTTTCGCTGCGCGAAGACCTGTTGCAGCAGTTTCGTGCAGATCCCGACTCTGCAAGTCGCTGGCTCCAGGTCGGAGAGAGTGGCAACGATGAGACGCTCGATCCCATCGAGTGGGCGACGATGACAGCGGTCTGCTCGACCCTCTTTGGTCTCGATGAAACAACCCGGCTGAGGTGACAGCATGAATCAAGAACTCCAACCCGCCGCTGGACCTAACCGAAGGCAGTTCCTCGCCACCGCCGCCAGTGTCGCCGCTGGCGGTGCAATGTGGGGTTGGTTGCCCACTCCTGGCCAGGCGATGGAGAATCTGAGACCGCACTTTCAGCCACGCGCACGTCGGGCCATCTGGCTCTTTCAAAGCGGAGGACCATCGCAGATCGATCTGTTCGATCCAAAACCCGTGCTCGGACAACGACACGGGGAAGAGTTGCCAGCATCGATCCGGATGGGGCAACGATTGACGGCGATGTCGGGTAATCAATCGTCGTTGCCGCTGGTCGGCAGTCCATTTCAGTTCGCATCACATGGCGAATGTGGCGCCCAGTTCAGCGAACTGCTGCCGCACACCGCAGCCATCGCAGACAAACTCTGTATCGTTCGTTCGCTCCATACCCGCGCCATCAATCACGATCCCGCGATCACCTTTGTCCAGACAGGATCCGAAATCGCCGGGAGACCATCGATCGGCGCGTGGCTCTCCTACGGACTGGGCGCAGGCAATCCGGACCTGCCGGCGAGTATCGCCATGGTGACGCAGAACAAGGGTGGACAGCCTCTCTATGCACGTCTCTGGGGCGCCGGTTTCCTGCCGTCTGAACACCAGGGAATCCAGTTCCGACCCGGCAAGGATCCGGTGCTGTTCCTGCAGGACCCGGATGGCCTGTCGCGACCGATGCGTCGCCGGATGCTCGATGCTCTGCTCGAGTTGCATCGCCTCCAGGATCACGACGACAATCCATTCATCCGCACCGCAAACAACCGAAATGAACTCGCCTGGCGCATGCAGAGCTCGGTTCCAGAGGTCGCAGACCTCTCCGACGAACCGGAAGAGACCTTCGAGTTGTACGGTGAAGACTCTCGAACACCGGGCACCTATGCTGCGAATTGTATCCTGGCCAGGCGTCTCGCCGAACGCGGCGTACGCTTCACCCAGTTGTTCCACCAGGGCTGGGATCAGCACGGCAATCTTCCAGGTGCCCTGCGGACGCAGTGCAGGGAAACGGATCAGGCATCCGCCGCTCTCGTCATCGACCTGGAGCGTCGCGGCCTACTCGATGACACGCTCGTCATCTGGGGAGGCGAGTTCGGGCGCACCAGTTATTGCCAGGGAAAACTGACTGCAAATGGATTCGGACGTGACCACCACCCGCGTTGCTTCTCGATGTGGATGGCCGGTGGCGGAGTGAATGCTGGACACACCCATGGATCGACCGATGACCTCGGCTACAACATCGTCGAGAACCCGATGGATGTGCACGATTTGCAGGCGACGATCCTCCACATCCTCGGGATCGATCACGAGCGATTGACCTACAAGTTCCAGGGCCGCCGCTACCGCCTCACCGATGTCCACGGCAAGGTGATCGAGCCGCTCCTGTCCTGAGGCACGGTAGCGGCCCCCAATCGGTACATTGTCCAAATCGCGGCCATCTTCGCTTGTATTGTGCCTCGCATCAGGGCCCAATGGTGCAACGCCCAGGAACCCAAACCCGGAGCCATGATGACTGAAAAAGTACTGCAGCCAACACCCACCAGCGATGGCCCCATCCTGTGGGTCAACACGTTGTTCCTGAGTCTGAGCCCCATCTTCGCTGCAGCGTTGATTCCCATCTACCTGTGGAACGAGGGCAGTCACTGGGCACTGTGGGTCTCAGCAGTGGTGTTGTGGTGGATCGCCGGACTCGGGATCACCATCGGTTACCACCGCCTCTTCGCACACCGTTCCTACCAAGGATCGAAAGTGTGGAGCTTCTTTGCGCTGATTGCGGGTGCCATTGCGTTGCAGAACTCTGCGATTGTCTGGGCTGCTTCTCACCGTCGCCATCACCAACACACCGATCACCAGGGAGATCCATACGATGCCACGCGCGGATTCTGGTGGGCTCATATGCGCTGGATCTTTCACGACAACGATCTCGTGGATGATCTCAGTAATGTCCCGGACCTCAAGGCAAACCCGCTGGTGCGGTGGCAACAGAAGTACTACTGGGTCATCGCACTGGTGCTGAATATCGGTATTCCTCTGGGACTCGGACTTCTCATCCATCGACCGTGGGGAATGCTCCTATTTGCTGGACTGGCTCGCATCGTCTTCACCCATCAGGCGACCTTCTGTATCAACAGTCTGTGCCACATCCTGGGCACGCAACCGTGGTCAAAGAACAACACATCGCGCGATTCATGGATCTGCGCACTGATCACCTTTGGCGAGGGTTACCACAACTTCCACCACGCGTTTCCTGCCGATTATCGCAATGGACTGCGCTGGTATCAATTTGACCCGGCAAAGTGGGCCATCTGTGTCGGCAGTCTGGTGGGCTTGACCTCGAATTTGAAGAGAAGCGAGGCTCCCGTGCGCTGGCGAAAGCGCCTCGAACGACAGACGGAACAGTATGAGACCTCCGCATCGCTTTTCATTCCCGAGGTGAGTGCTGATTGGCGTCTCAGGATCGATTCCGCTCGCCATCAGGTGGACGAACATCTGAGCCAGTGGGCGCAGAACCTTCGTGAATACCGACGCGCATGTCGTGATGGAGAGGTGACAACAGCCTTGCTTCATTCGCTGCGCGAGGCGCGTCGCGCCTGGAGGCGCGCCTGGAAGGATTTCCTCGCTCTCGAGCAAGCGATGCCGCTTCCTGCCTGAGAGTCCGTAGATCCACGATCAGTGGCGTCTACCATGGCGGAATGAGTAATCACACATCCCCTCTCATCGTGCTGCTGGCACTATCGATGTGTCCGCTGCTGGTCTCTTGCGACTCCTTCCCACTTCGCAAGATCTCTGGCCCGGTATCGACCCCCCTCTTCAACGGAGAGAACCTGGACGGCTGGTACGCAGATGTCCCCGATGCAGACGATGGCGCTGAAGTGCCCCCATCCTTCGTCGTGGAGGATGGCATGCTGATCAGCAAGGGAACTCCCCAGGGCCACCTGATCACGGAAGGTTCCTACAGCAACTACCAGTTGGTGGTCGAATATCGCTGGGCAGGGAAACCTGGCAACTGTGGAATCCTGGTCCATGCATCGACTCCGCGGCGTCTCTACAAGATGTTTCCCCAGTCGATCGAGTGTCAGATGTATGCCGGCAACGCAGGAGATTTCTGGTGTATCGGTGAAAATATCGAG
>Ga0310120_10000078_pt1 | contig 69174 bp, 56 predicted proteins | sample CB27_AW_983_MG_FD_203506 | JGI IMG/M metagenome (GOLD analysis project Ga0310120, IMG submission 203506) | Marine microbial communities from Western Arctic Ocean, Canada - CB27_AW_983 | ecosystem: Environmental > Aquatic > Marine > Oceanic | place: Canada: Western Arctic Ocean | collected...
CGAGGAGAAACTCACCCAATACGTTGACGACACTCAGGAGGGGGGGGAACTGTTCGAATTGTCTGATCTTGAACAGACCCGTGAATTTCTAAGCCGGTTGAATGCCAGGGTCACGGCAGTCGCTTTCAATCCCCAGTCCGTCGACGGAAAACGTTCGGCCAAGCACTGCTTTTCCCTGGACACGCTGCTGGCCAAATATCTGGTGAACGAAGCACCCGGGTCCTAGATTTTGCCAATTCTCCCCTTTTTCGGCAGGCCGCGTCACTGTCGGACGAGTTTCCAGTCCGGGTCAAGGAGAAATCCGTTTCACGCCTGATGGCGAAAACGATTGTTTCAAGATTTTTCTTTCTCCAGCGGAGAACCGGTTCTAAACTTGATGAGGAGCCGCCCGTCACTCGGCGTCTCACAACGGGATGTCTTATAATGAGACACACGTGATCATTTGGACTACGCCCGAAAGCGGTCTGGAACCACCATTCGGGACCCCTTGGTAAAAAGTACAAACGACCTAAGTCGATATTAACGAACTGTATAACGTGATGCGGAGAGCTTTCCTGGGACACGAACTACAAAATTGGCACCCGTTTTGCTATCTACCTGTGGCGTGTCAACAAACCCATAGAAAGGTGACAACCATGATCAAATCGAACACTTCCCCGACACGGACTCAGGTGCGGCAAGCGTGTATCGACATCAGGAATCGTTGGACGCCTGGCGAACGTTTGTTTCGACAAGAATTAGCAGTCCTCCGGCAGCAGCAACTGGCAAACGAGATACTGAATCCTGGCCCGAAATTTGACGAAATGACCCTGGTTTTTTCGCAAGTCATGGCCCCTGAAAAACAAATTGCCTGAAAGGACGGGTTTAGCCATGATTGCCTCGACCAGGAAATTCTTAGAACTTGAACTGGGACGTGCCATTAGAACTTCCGAGAGACAGCGACTGCTCAAAGAACTTTGGCGACTGAACCAATCCATGGCGGCAGCACAGAAAAGTAAGTCGCCCAAGAGTTGAATCGGTGGGAAAAACGAACGGCCGGATCCCTGAGAAAAAATTCCCGCAGGAATGCATCGTTTCGGGAATCATTAAAAAACAAACAGAATTTCAAACCCCGTGCATTGGGGTGGAGCAGGTCAAGCCTGAACCACCCCTTTTTTTGTTTTTGGCTTCGGGTTCAGGTTGGTAGCCAGCGAAGGGGCTCTTTCTTATAGTGCACGCTGGGTACACCGTTGGCAGGGTACAGGTACCTGCCTCCCGGTACAGGTCACCGACCAGTGATCCGTTGGTGGCGAAGCACAACCAGCCATTTTGAACCCGGGCCTGGTCGGACTGTCGGGAATTCAAGCAGGTTGCCTTCGTTGTCCCTTGTACGTGCCGGTTGTCAGGAAACAGATCCCTGCCTACCCGGGGCAGTGTGTCAAGGAAACTCAGAGGGTTGTATGAGACGCTTCACGGTGGACCGGGTACTGATTACAAACGCTCTTCACAATTCCCTGTCTGGAAAAAGGTTTTCAAGATGTTTTTCTTTCGTTCCCAGCAGAATGTATGCTGCCTCGCCTGGTACCTGGCGACTGCCGTTGCCTGGACAAGCCGTTTGGTCACGCCGATGAACGCCCAGGAAGCACCGACGTTGGACCTTGCTCATCGCCAGTTCCAGGCCGGTCGACTTGAGGATGCTCAGAAAACTTTGACGAGGTTCATCGAGAAAAATACGGACAATACGAGTGCGTTCGTTTTGCGGGCGCAGATTCGTGAATCGCTGCAGGATTTTGTCGCCGCCCGTTCGGACTACGACCGCTGGATCGAATTAACGCCGCAGGAGGCTCAGGCCTGGAACCGTCGGGGGGGATTGCGGTTCAAGGCGGGCGATGTGAAGGGCTCCATCGAGGATTTTGATCACGCGATATCTCTCGATGAAAATCTGGAGCGACCGCATTGGCAGCGGGGCCTTTCCTGTTATTACGACGGCCGCTTTGCGGAGGGTGCGAAACAGTTTGAACTGTATCAAACCTACGACGCGACGGACGTGGAAAACGTTGTCTGGAAATTCCTCTGCCAGGCACGCCACGCCGGCATTAAAAAAGCTCGGCAGGACATGTTGCCCCTGGCGCAACCCGATCAACGAATTCCGATGATGCAGATCGACGCTCTTTATCGAGGTCAGGGTTCTGCCGAGGATGTGCTGGTCGCCCTCGAACAGGGAAATCCTGCGGAGCGGGAACGGCGACATCGCAGCTTCTACGCCCATTTGTATTTAGGGCTTTATTTTGAGGTGTTGCAAGACGAAGAAACAGCGCGGCGACACCTTCTGGAGGCGGATCGACTGGAAATCAGCCATTACATGTGGTACGTGGCACATCTGCATGCTGCCCGCATTCGAGGTCAGCATGCTGAACCGGGTGGCTGATCTTGCACCGGTCCTAATCGCTTGCAACCCAGGGGCCCTGAACGACGTATGCCTCCTGTTCGCCGGGCCAGGGGGGCATGGTAACTCCCAGGGCCACCAGCGGTTCGTCCGAGTCGCTTCGGAATTGAAAATGGGTTCCCGTGGGGATCGTCAGGGAAACGCCCGGTGAAACGGAGACAACTTCTTCCTGTTGGGCCAACTGTCTCCACATCCGGCCCTTCCCCGAGAGAAAAAACCAAATTTCCTCAATGGTTCTGTGGGCAACTGCCAGCGAGATTTGGCGGGGTGCCAGGGTGAACTGGGCCATCGCACCCCCGCTGCCTTCGAGGAGTAGACGCACCCGGGAACCATCAGGAGCCTGCAGGGTGGGAAGTTCCGGGACTTGCTCCGGTGGCTGCCTGGTCTGGAACGGAATCATGGTTGTGTTTCTCCGTTTGGCTGTTATCTGTTCGTGCCCACCGCGTCTTTTGCAGAGGATCGGGTTGGGGTGGTTGAAATGTTCGCCCAGGTCATGTTCCCTCGTCGGATTGGAATTCAAGCAAGCTTTCAGCGAGGGCGATGACGCAAGAACTACGTTCCCCGCCGATCGATGGTTTCCAGATATCGCGGGGGTAGGGCTGTCCCTCAATGGACTGGCCATCGCGTTGGACGGAAGCCGCATCGGTGAAGAACAGGAGCGTGAAATGTTCAGTGCCAGGACGAAACGTACCTGCGGCAATCACGGCGGGTTGGGTGATCTGCCAGCGTGCCACAATCCGGAACTCGCCCGTTTCGATGACCCATGCCGGGTCCGTCCGGATGTCGCCCTGGCGTTGGAACTGCGCATCGACCAGCGGCGCGTCCGGGTCAAAGTAACTGCTGGCGGAGAAAAACTGTTCTTGGGTAAATCGCCCCACTTCGGACCGGTCAGTGCAAATAACGCTGAGCGGCCGGTCTCCGGGAATAAAAATTTGTGCAGCGGTCCCTTCACCGGCAGGACTGTACCGGGTGTGAAACAGGCTGATCCAGGCACTCGGTTGCTGCACACCCTGTGGTCGAATTCCAAGGATCCAGTGGTCTCCGGACCAGGCCAGTTTTCCCGTATGGACACGCACAGAACCGGTCATGCCGTCACTCCTTGAAAGTGGCTGAAACGATTGTCAAACCACCGCTGAACGATTGGGAGTTGACAATAAATTCGGCCCAATTACAATGGAAGTAACTGAGACTCAGTCTCATTTTAATGCCCTGCCGTATTCTGGATTCCTATGAACGGTCCCAGCGAAGCGATACTCGGCACGCTCTCCTCGAGAGTGGACCACGAACGAACCCTCGTTGTGCACTGTCATCATCCGCAACGGGGTTCCTGGATGGAACTGCGCCAGCAGTCCTGGGGAGGTTCGTCTCTGGGTTGGTTCACACAGAGCAGCATTCGGCTGGATGTGCAACAAATGGCCCAGTTACGAAACGTGATGGCCGCAACCCAGGGTCCTGCCACCCTGCGGCAGGTGGACAGTACGGTTGCTGGATTTGTGCCCCGAGTGATCCACGCAGGTTCAGCTTAGGGTTCACCCCGGGCATGTCTGCTGACACCCGAACCGTTGCAGGTACGGTCTCCGGATGGAATTCCCCCGCCAGCAAGAATCGCTCCGCAACGGTACCGGGAAGACCGTTGTAGAAAATCAGCCCGCGCGACTGGCTGCTTGGCCTCCGCTGCCAGACTGGCTGTCCCGCAGCAGTTTGCCGATTTCGTCGACACCCTCCTGCTCTTCCTTCAAAATATCCTCCAGGTAGACTTCCAGGGCCCGGTCCCCTTGCGAGAGCTGAAGTGCTTCGTTGTAGAGTTGAACCGCCTTGGACTCGAATTCCAGCCCGATCTCGAGCAATTCCTGGACATCTTGTGACTGGCGGACCGGATTTCGTTCGACCGACGGAACGCCACCCAGGGCCACAATTTTGTCACCAATCAATTTGGCATGTCCGTAGGACTCCTCGGCACTTTTATGAAACAATTCGGCATACACTTCTCGCCACAATCCAGTGACCACAAAACCGGCCTGCGAGTACTGTGCCACCCCCGTCCACTCGTGCTGTAAAATATCGTTTAGTTTATCAATGACTATTACGTAATCCATATTGAAGCCCTTTCCTATGGTCTGCAACGGTAGCGCCGAGCGAATGATAGCGAGATGGGGACCTGCGTCCAGACCAATCTGTGACACCTTTGAATCTAGATCCCCCATTTTCACCCTGGGACTCCGAAAGCCTCTCACGCAGGCCCTGGGCCGCAATGGAAGGGATTGCGAGACCCGTTTTAAGAGTTCTGAATTGACCGGCCGAACCGTGAAGGGGAGTTGCAAGTCATGAGTTGAGACGAGACAACTTGAGTTCTGCCATGGACGAAGTCGGCGGAAGTGATCTGTCAACCCTTGGCTGGTTCCCGGTGCTGTGCATGCTTTCAACCCGGATGTTTTTTCTGTGAAGAAGCCACGATCCAGTGTGGGGAGGCCAACGTATGAGAAGGAGAAGAAGTCTCGATGGGCGAGAGTCAACACGAAATTCTGGATGAGTTGCTGCAGGAAGTTTTAGAGCACCTGGATCACGAGAACGAGATCCAGAAGGGAGACGATCCCCAGTTTGCCGCTCGAGCTTGGGAAGTCGTCAGTAAGTTGCGTCTGATTTCAACGAAAGTCTTTTTCGTTGAATTGACGATCGACGTTGAAGAAGACGAATTCGATACATCGCCTTTCGATGAAATTGCAAAACAGTACGACGGTGCTTTGTGCGATTCGTCACTGATTGGTGAGGGCTACATTTTTACGGATCCCACCCAAGTGCCGGACTGCATGAAAGCCTTGACCAAAAAGGCGGAAGAATTGCAGGTGAGTGTGCTCATCGAACGAATGACACTGGATGAACTGCTGCTCGCAGACATCGAGTTGAATTAGGTCGACGGGTTGGCCGGGGGATGAAAGAACTACATTCAACGACCACCGTTCCATCGGCGCAGGGAGATGTTCCGAACGGTCGATGTCACGAAAAAGGTGCTGTGGCATGTCAATCGGCCGCGCGCATTTCTCCTTTCTTGTGCCACCCCGGGGTGCCGTGTTGTTATGATGGGGAGATAGGAATCGACGCGACACCTTGTCGGATTCGAGTGATGTTCTAGAATCCCAGTTCGGGGAAGGCAGCGTCACCGGCAGTTTCCGGGACGGTGACGCCTTTGCGCTGGCTGCTTTTGTCGGCGGGTATGTTTGAAGAGAATCCTGGACTGTCCGGTCTGCATTCAAGTTGCCCGGTGCGTCGGAGAAGTGCGGACGCGAGAGTCTACAACGGTTGCCGAAAGATCATGGTGAACGATTTTACATCCCGTTACAGTTGGCTGACCCAACTTCTCCTTGTGCTGTTGAGATTTGCTATCGGCTGGCATCTTCTCTACGAGGGGTTGTACAAGCTGAATACGCATTCCACGAATGATCCTTGGTCTGCTGCAGCCTACCTGCAGAACTCTGAAGGACCGCTGAGCGAATCGTTTCGAGGGTTTGTGGAAGCGAGTGATCCGGGCAATATATTTGAGCGCCAGGCCATCGCTCGCCGCTGGGAGAAACTCTCGCAAGGATTGACGCAAATGGAACAGGATGGCGAAGGGCGGGAAGTGCCGGCGGAAGATCATTTGCAGTCGGTGAGAGTCAGGCTCCAAGAGGAACTTTTGTTGCAGGTCAACCGGCTCTGGCAGAATGATTTGCGGGACTTCAAGTGGTCCTATCGGCTGGAAGTAGAGCAACGGGAGTCGGTGCTGGGTGAGTTGAGTTACGCAAAGCAACGACTCCGAAAGGACTTGATAGACGGGCAGGACCAGGCAGCCCGGCAAGCGTTCGATCACTATGTGAGAGACTGTACTTTGCCCGCCGGGTCCTCCTTGACCAGGAGGGAATCGCAAAAAATGGCCGACAATCTGCAGATTGTCCAGAATCTGGTCATTCAATCGACAGCAGCCTATCACAAACAATTGGCCGGTTTGCTTTCCCCGGCGCAACTGCAGCAACAAACCCCGGCGATGGTCGGTGCGATCGGTTACGTCAATTGGGTGGTGATGGGCGGATTGATCGGTTGTGGAGCCTGCTTGATTCTCGGATTATTCGGTCGACTTGCGGCCTTGGGCGCCGCGACGATGTTGCTGCTGTTTTATCTTGCGATGCCGCCGTTACCGGGACTCACCGCTTCCGCGGTAGGCGGAGCCCACTACTTGTACGTCAATAACAACTTGATCGAAGCGATGGCAGCGTTGGTTTTGGCCAGCACCCCGTCAAGTCGCTGGATCGGTCTGGATGCCGTTGCCATGCCCTTCCTGAGTTTTTTGTGGCGTGGCCTGCGACGACGGGAGAAGACGACGGTCGCAGACAGTCGCTGAATAGGAGTGATTTTTGGTAGGGCCTTGGTTGCCGGTCTGGTGAACTCGAAGCGAGCCACCGGGCCGGAATGTGGACGAAGGACTTATTACCGTACAGAATAATAGAATCCATGAGTGCGAGTCGCCTCACCGGGCTGTTGGAAACGGGGAGCCAGCAGTACGGGCCACTAACCATCCTATGAGCAGGTACTTTTTATGAACCTCACCCCTGAACAACGGCAGGTCGGTCGCCAGAATTATTACAACGCACTGGGTGTGTCCCGTCGCGACGTTTTGAAGTCCGTAGCAGTTGCTCCTGCCGCTGGTGCGTTTTACTACGGCTACTCAGAACTGGAAGATGAAACGGTGCGCGCGGGATTAATTGGCACCGGCAGCCAGGGGAATTTGCTGCTCTCGGTGTCGAATCCGGATTTTCTTCGCTTTGAAGCTTACAGCGAGATCCGCCCTTCGCAAATTCAACGGGTCAGAAATGGTGATGCGGGTGATCCGATGCGGCTCGGTTTTTTGCGCAAGTACAACATGAGTGAAACGCAGTTTGAACAGGAAGTGCGTTATCACAAAGATTACCGGGAGTTGCTCGACAACCCGGATCTGGATCTCGTGGTGATTGCTTTACCCCTTCATCTGCACTTTTCCGTGGTGCGCGAGGCGTTGGACGCAGGGAAGCATGTTTTCTGTGAAGCTCCGCTGGCTGAAACAGGTGACCAGTGTAAACAGCTGGCAAATCTGGCCCGCGAAAAAAACCTGGTTTTGTCCACGGGACACCATCGCCATTACAGCATGCTCTACGACAACGCCCTCTCATTGATTGAGGATGGCGTTCTGGGAGATGTGCAGCACGTGCGGGCATTCTGGCATCGCAATCACAGTTGGCCGCGGTTGGATAATGCGACTGCTGCAGACGGCTCGGTGTTGCACGACGATCCGTGGCAGGACCCCATTCCGGCGATGGATGCGAACCTGGATTATCAGAGCTACGGTTACGACTCGCTTGAAGAACTCTGCTGGTGGCGGCTCCATCGACGCATGGGCGGGGGCCTGATGACCGAATTGGGAAGCCATCAGTTGGAAGTCTGTGGTCTGCTTCTGGGCGGGGTTCACCCTCTTGCTGTCAGTGGCGTGGGCGGTGGGTGTTTTTTTGATGGTCAGCGGGACATTGACGACCAGGTGTTCGCCACGTTCGAATTTCCCGGGCACTCTCATCCACAAGGTAAACATGCCGGAAATAATGCGGACGACATCGTCGTGGTCACTTTTTCCGCGATCAGTTCCAATTCGATCGATGGGTATGGCGAACAAATCATGGGATCGAGAGGCACGATGTTTGTGGAACAAGAACAAAATGTCATGCTGTTCAAAGAACCCGCTCCGGGTGAGAAAGCAACGCGGGCCGCTACCGAGATTTCTCTCACGCTCAGCGAGACGAGCCAGCCCGCGATCGTCGCCGCAGAGAGCGACAGTTCCGGCAGCGCCGGGGCCGGTTGGGCCCAGGCAGCCACCGTTGGAAATTCGAGTCGTGGGTATCGCGAGGAATTAGAACACCTGGCCTGGTGTATCCGTAATCCGTCGGCAGAGAACCAGCCGCGATGCAGTCCCGCTGCGGCGCTTGCTACAGCAACTTATGCCCAGGTTGCCAATCAGGCGATTCGCCAGCGGCGGAGAATCGAATTCCAGCCTGAATGGTTTGACCTCGGCAGCGACGAGGTGCCCCAGCTGGAAGAGGACCTGCTGGCAGGCAGGTAAACAGCATCGCGGGTTAACAGTATCGTTGTTAACCGATGGTATAGACCTGGTGCTTGATGTCTTTCTGCTCGAACACTCCCAGGCCCAGCAGTGATGCCAGTGGGACGTGTTGCGGCTGACGGATATGAAAAACTTCCGAGCGGGACCGGGCGCCGTTGGGATTTTGAGGCGTGGCCCCCGGCTGTGCGTCGGTACCCATGTTGGCGACCGAGGGCCAGCCATGTTGGGAACGTTTGTGGTCCAGTATGTTCCAGCCGACAGAGTCCAACGCCACAGGATCGGTGGCAAACAGCAGCGACTTGTACTCCCAGGTGGCAAACGTCCGATTCCAACTGCCGGGTCCGCCCTCGTAGGTTCCCAGCAGGCCGTCAAGGATTTGGAGCACACATTTGTCTCGCGTCTGAGGCAGTGAGACGGCCGCCGGAATAAAAGTCTGGCAGTGGTTCAGTGTTCTGCCGCGCCCACTTGGATTCGCTCCCCAGAAGATGTGACTGCGGGCTACATTATTGACCATGCCGTGTGACATATTCTTCAGGGCCAGGGTTACCCCTGCGGAGCGATGATCTTTGAGCACGGGAATCGAAATGACCTTGTCAACTTTTTGCGTGATGATTTTCGAAAGATGCGACCGGAAGCGGCGGTCATCCAGCGAGTCGTGAGTGCCCGGGGGCTGGCAAAAGGCTAACTCGCGAAAAACATCGCGGTCGTAGCCAGCCACATTCCGCCGTCGCGATTCGCCCCGGATTTGCCCGTCGATTTCCAATTGCGATTCGTCATAACGTGACGACGAGCACTCCCAGTGCACGCCGTCAGGCAACATCGCCCGATAACCGGCCTGAATGAATTCGTCACGGTAGCGATCAAAAACCATGATGTCGGAACGCTTGATGCCCGCCAATTCCAGGCTGCGGATGACCTCGTGGACCACTTCGTGACTGGAGACCGATCCGGGGCGTTTCAGGTCGACCATCGGGCCTTCGAAGCGAGCGCTTGCCCCCGCCTTGGGAACTTTTCCTACCGGGACCACCTTAATGCCGATGCGATCACCCTTCTCAAAAAAGGACCGCCATGCGTCCACAGGGGTCTCTGCATCAGGAACCAGTCGGCTCATGCCTTCTTCGATCATCGCTCTCACGGCGATCGAGTCGCGTTTACCTTCAAACATCGATCCAGCGTGTGCGACCTCGACCACGCGTCCCGGGTATTTGCCGGGCATTCCCGTTGACTTGCTGATCGAAGATTGCCTGCGCCCCGATGTGCCGAAAATGGCTCTTAAAGATGCGTTGTATTCTGTGTCGCCAGGACTGCACCCCAGGACACTGCTCGCCAGTGTTCCGGCTGTGACACCGCCCAGGAAATTTCGACGACTCACGCCTGATCGGCTACACGATTTCCGGGCTTTTTTACAGGGTTTCATGGTTTGACCTCTGTACTTCATTCTACCAGATCACCTTGCTGTTCCAATAGTAGATAATGGGCGAGCTGCAGATGAAAAAACAGGTAGCCGGGTTGGAGCGTCTTTTGAGAGCGTTCACGTTTGGGGTTTTTCCGGCACGGTCTGCAAAATCGTCCGGCCGTTGGTACACGCCGAACAGGTTTTTCTCCCTGGGATCAGTAGCATCTTCCAGGGGCTGTCGTCGGATCCCGGCTTGATCCAAGGAAGTCCGGCAGATTCCAGGTCGAATGATTTCACGGTGGAACGCAAACGCGGACCGGCCGCCGGCAAATAACGTCCCAGCGACAAGTGGCAAAGTTGGAAGCAGGTGTGCCACGGTCACGACTTCACTTTGACCCAGCAGTCGCAGGCGGTACAATTCTTCCACAAGGTCATTGGACCAGTGCCGCATGATGGATTCACGAGGTCCGGCCGGTGCGGGTTGCTGCCGCCTGTGCTGGTGCCGGAGACGTTTTATGAAGGCAGCATCCGGTTGGACCCTCTGATCGGATCATTCGCCGGACGTGTGATCGAGACCGGAAAGGACAAGTCGCTGTGGACAGCAGATTTCCCACCATTGCCCGCCTCGGTAGCGTCGCAGAGTTTCGCAAACGTCTACAAGCCTTGCGTCTTGCACTGCCCGTTGATGAAGAAGTTCTTTCCGTCCAACAGCACTCCCCGCTTGCCGAGCCCGGAGCCATCGGTTCTTTCACGGTTGGCAACCGGTGGTGCATACATCCCATGGAGGGTTGGGACGCCCGCGAGGATGGAACTCCTTCGGAACACACGTTCCGTCGCTGGGAAAATTTCGGAAAGAGCGGAGCGAAGCTGATTTGGGGTGGTGAGGCTGCCGCAGTGGTTCCAGAAGGCCGGGGTAATCCCAATCAAATGCTTGCGGTTTCCAGCAATCGCAGGGGACTCGCCGAACTGTTGGATCGACTGCGGCAGGTCCATCTTGAGAAGTTCGGAGAAACAGACGACTTACTGGTAGGGTTGCAACTTACCCATTCGGGCCGCTTCTGCTGCCCGCGGGAAAAAAGTCGAGTGGAGCCCCGGATCGCTTACCATCATCCTCTGCTGGACGCGAAGTTTCACATTGATCCCGATGATTCGTCCATGGTTTTGACAGATGATGAAGTGGAAGGGTTAATGGATGATTACGTGGCAGCTGCAGGAGTCGCACGAGACGCCGGGTATCAGTTTGTCGATGTGAAAGCATGTCACGGATACCTGGTCCATGAATTTTTAAGCGCTCGGAAACGGGTGGGCCGTTTTGGTGGTGATTTCGAAGGCCGAACTCGCCTGCTGCGAGAAACGGTCGGACGCATCCGGGCGAAGTATCCGGATCTGTCCGTCGCCGTCCGTTTGAGCGTGTTCGATGTTCTGCCCCACCAAACCAGTCGCGGGATTGGACGTCCGATGGAATATCAGCACTTGTTACCCTATGAATTCGGGTTCGGAATGTCGGCGGTCGACCCGCGACAGATGGATTTAAGTGAACCGATTCAATTGCTGCGTACTTTGGTCGACTTGGGTGTGGTCGCGGTGAACGTCTCCTGTGGTAGTCCGTATTACAACCCGCACGCCCAGCGGCCGGCCTTGTTTCCTCCCAGTGACGGGTATCAGCCCCCGGAAGACCCGTTGGTGGGTGTGGAACGACAGATTCAGATGGCTCGTCAGTGCAAGCAGGCGGTACCGGAACTGCCCCTGGTGGGTACGGGGTACTCTTACCTGCAGGACTACTTGCCCCATGTCGCTCAGGCAGTGATACGTGAGGGTTGGATTGACTTCGTGGGCCTGGGACGGATGGTCCTTTCCTACCCGGAAATGCCGGCGGACATCCTCTCTGGCGGGCAAATGCGCCGTAAAAGAATTTGCCGTACCTTCAGTGATTGCACGACGGGACCTCGCAACGGGTTGATTTCGGGATGCTTTCCACTCGATTCTTACTACAAGAATTCAGAAGCAGGACAGCAAATGCGGGATATCAAGCAAAGTCTGAAAGAATGACCCGACACCTTGGCCGGACGGGTCTCACACTCGTAGAGGCCAGCCGGTGGCGGCCAGCACGCGAGCTGGTTGTGTTGATCGTGCGTTCCGCCGTCTCCTGAAATGATCCATTGAAAAACGAAACAACACGTGGCAATGATGTTTCTGGCAATCGAAATTGGTGGTACCAAACTTCAGTTGGGGGTTGGTTCTGGTACAGGTCAGCCCCTGCAGGCTTTGGAGCGTCGGACGGTCGACCCGGATGGACGGTCGGCGGGGATTTTGCAGCAGATTGTGGAAGTAGCGCCCGACCTGATTCAGCAGCATGGTGTGCGGGCGATTGGTATCGGTTTTGGCGGGCCGGTTGATCGATCAGGGGGAACCGTTATCAAGAGCCATCAGATTGAAGGTTGGGAGAACTTTTCGATCACGGCCTGGAGCCGACAGAGACTGCAGCGACCGACCTGTTTGGGCAACGATTCGGATTTGGCCGGGTTGGCGGAAGCCCGTTTTGGTGCCGGTAAGGGGCACCGGGTCGTATTTTACAGCAACGTTGGCAGCGGGATTGGGGGCGCCCTGGTGATCGACGGAGAACTGTACCTGGGAGGAAAGAGCGGAGCCTCGGAGATTGGGCACTTGCGACCGCATTGGGGTCCGACCGGTTCAGATCACACCGTGGAATCATTGGCAAGTGGTTGGGGCATGACCGCAGCCGCCCGGGCCGGACTTCTCGATGGAGAACGTCAGGATGATCCTTCGGTGCGGGAACTGCTGGCACTCTGTGCTGACGACGTGAGCAGGTTGGATGGAAAAATTCTGGCGATGGCCCTGATCCGCGGTAATGCTTTTGCAGGCGATATTTTCCGTCAGGGAATCCGGGCCTACGGCTGGGGATTGGCACAAACGATCACCCTGCTGGGGCCAGACGTGGTGGTGGTGGGAGGTGGTGTCCCGCTGATTGGTGAAGAGCACTACATGGTCCCCTTGCGCTCTCGCGTTGAGGAGTGTGTGTTTTCTCCCCGCCGGGGTACCTACCAGCTAAAGTCGGCAGAACTGGGTGAAGAAATGGTGTTGCATGGAGCCCTGGCACTGGCGGCAGCGAGCGTCTAGTTTGTGTGGAGACTGACCGTTGTCCTGGCGTAAAGTGCAGGTAAGAGCGATTCAATGTTTTCTGCGGCCAGATTTTCCGTCGGCAAGAGGGTTTTTTTGACGCTTGAGAAGTCAGCCTCCTGGTGGTATTTTTTGAGCGATCCGTTATGGTTGGGACAGACTTCCGTTGCCGCTGGCGGGTTGATTTCCTGAGCCCGGCAAGGGAGGTAAAGGTCCGTTCGTTGGGGATGTCAAATTGATCGGGAGTGCGTAGAAATGGATAAGATTCGTGTCGGGATTGTAGGACTCGGGGGCAACTGCCACTTGCAGCACGTTCCGGGGCTGCGCCGTTGTCAAGGTGTTGAAATCACTGGCGTGGTGAATCGCCGTGCGGAGTCGACGCGAGCAGCGGCCGAGAAATACGGAATTCCCAAGACTTACGACCACTGGGAGCAGTTGGTTACCGATTCCGACATTGACGCTGTGGTCATTGGAACCTGGCCCTATTTGCATTGCCCGATTACGCTGGCGGGACTCGAGGCCGGTAAGCATGTACTCACCGAGGCACGGATGGCGGCCAGTGCTGTGGAAGCACGCAAAATGTATGCAGCCAGTCAGCAGCATCCAGAACTGGTAACACAAATTGTTCCCAGTCCCTTCGGATTTAGCGGCTTAAACGTCATCCGCGAGATGGTGGAGGCCGGATTCCTGGGCGAGTTGCGTGAAGTTGCCGCATTGTCGGTCAATCATTTTCTGGCAGACAAGGAAACTCCGCTGCACTGGCGCCAGATTCGGGAATTCAGTGGCGTGAATGTGTTGTCGTTGGGAATCCTGTACGAAGCGGTGAGTCGTTGGGTTCCTGCGGCCGAACGCGTGCTGGCTCAGACTCAGACCTTTACGTCCCGGCGATTGAATACGGAAACCAACGAGATGGCCGAGGCGGAAATCCCCGACAGTGTGCAGGTTCTGGGTGAATTACCCGGCGGCGCTCGCTCGATCTATCACGTGAGCGGAGCCATTCACCACGGACCAGGAGATCAGATTCATTTATACGGTAGTGAAGGCACGATCAAGTATTTGGTTTCACCGGAGGACAGGATATTCGCTGCTTCTCAGGGAGACAGCGAACTCCGGGAGGTGACGATTCCCCCGGAGAAAAAGTACAGCTGGCGCGTTGAAGAGGACTTCATCGACGCCATCCGGGGTGAAGGGGAAATCAGGTTGACTGACTTCGCAACCGGCGTGGCTTACATGGAGTTTACCGAAGCAGTTGCCGAGAGCGCAGCCTCCGGTGCTAGTGTGGAAGTGTCGGGTTGCGGAACTTGATGCCCGCTTGCTGCACTTCCGCTGCTCATCTTTCTGCGGTGTTGTCCGGTACCAGGCGATAAATGGCGCGCCCGTTGGGCGATTCGACCAGTACGTAGACTTCGCCCTGTTCATCTTCTCCGAAAGCAACGATCGGTCGCCCGATGGTTGCCACACTTTGATTGCTTTGTACCCGGCCTTGTGTTTGGTCGTAATTCAGTGCCCAGACCTTGCCGGCAATGTAATCACCGTAAAGGTACCAGCCGTTCAGCGCCGAAACTCGGCGGCCACGATAGACGCGACCTCCGGTGACCGACGCCCCCACGCGGTGACCGTATTCCCAAACAGGGTCAATAGCTGGGTCTTGCGGGGCTGACATATCAGTTCCGAAGGCGTGGACACCTTCACGCCGACTCCAGCCGTAATTTCCGCCAGATTGTACGACATTGATTTCTTCCCACAGGTTTTGGCCCACATCGGCAGCCCAGAGCATTCCTGTTTGACGATCAAACGCGATCCGCCAGACGTTGCGAAATCCGTAAGCGTAGATTTCCGGCAGGGCGCCGGGACGATCCAGGAAGGGATTTGTCGCAGGAATAGCGTAAGGCTTTCCCCCAGCGCGATGATCCACATCAATGCGTAAAATGTTGCCGAGCCAGGTTGTCAGATCCTGCCCGTTTTTTCCCGGGTCGTTGCGGGATCCGCCGTCACCAAGGCCGATGTACAGATAACCATCAGGACCAAATTCAATGGAACCCCCGTTGTGATTGGCAAACATCTGGGGAATTTCGAGCAGCACTTCTTCGCTCGTCGGGTCCGCTCGATTAGGGTCTTCGGAAGATACCCGGAAACGGGAAATGACCGAAGTGGTGGGAGATTTTCTGGAGTTGTAATAGACAAAGAACTGGCCGTTTCTGGCGTAGTTGGGGTGGAACGCCAGGCCCAGTAGACCACACTCGTCATCAGATCGCTCCTGGTACCACGCAGGAATGCGTTCCCTCAAGTCGAGAAAAGTTTGAGACTCCATCACTTCAGGATCATTTAAAAAAACTTCGATCAGTCCCCGCTGTACCACGGCAAACAATCGATCACTACCGTCACCAGAATGAGTCAACTCCATCAGCCGTAGTGACGAAAGGCGGCCTTGTTCATCCACCGGGCTCCAGCTGTTCCATTGGAGCTTGGGAAAGGCAACCTCTGCCCGCACCGGTAGTTTTCCGTCCACTGGATCGGAGACGCTGTCGTCGGGATCCAGCATTCGAATTTTGATATTTCGAAAGGAGACTTCGTTTCCATGGTCTTGAACCAGGATGTGGCCAGTGGGACTTTTTCCGAATGGTGGATACGGCGCGAACTTGCTCTTGGCAACCCGCTCGTTCCATTCTTCATCTCCCTTGCGGAAATAGTAATATCCAATCCCGTTGACCACGACTTCGCATTGTTCTCCGACTCGCAAATAGACGTGATTCCAATGTCCGGCGGGACGTGTCGCGTCGATGTGTTCGGGACTCGTCGCGCCCACAGGTTTTTCAAACATGGCCAGCCAGGCAGGCTTCTGGGCTTTGTAGAGACCGTAAAGCCAACCAGACTTTTGCGATTCATGGGCACGCTGGTTGTCCAGGATTTGAATTTCGGGTCCGCTGTGCCACGCCTCCTCCGACTCTTCAGTCACGTGAAAAAAGATGCCGCTGTTGCCTCCTGGTGAAATGCGGTACTCGATCGACAGTTCGAAGTTGTCGAATTGGTCGATCGTCATCAGGTCACCGGCACCGTCGGTGGCCCGCGTGAGAGCCTCGTCTCGAATTTGCCAGCCGGCAGCCACCTTGTCGCTGCGATAATTTCGCCAACCGTTCGTTGTTTTTCCATCGAACAGGAGCTTCCAGCCCGCTCGCTTTTCAGATTCGGTCAGCTGGTTGGGTGAGTTGGCGGCATCCGCGGTGCCGCATAAACCCAGGATCAAGGCGGCCACGAGCGGGAAACGAGATGAAAACCTGTTGCCACAGGGGAGGGAAGGTTGGTTGAAATCGTGGCGAGTCGTCCCTCTCCGAAACTCGGAAGGGCATCTCCTTTCCACCGTCTCGAGGCGGAAATCGTACCGGGGACATGACGCAACGATGGGGTACATGCGGGTTCCTTGGAATGGTCTAGTGAATAATTTTGAAAACGCACCGCTCCTACAGGCTACTGGTTAAGGGAAAGGGGGTCAACTTACCGGTCTGGGTGGGTTGTTGTCAGAAAAGATTGACAGTACTCTGCTCGGTGACGAGAATAGCGATAAACGTTAGTCTGGCCACTTTTAGTTTCAATATGAGATAGCCCTGCTATGAATCAGATGCCCAGTTCTTCTGCAGGTATCGTAGAATGTGGCAACTCAAACTTGAGCCACCGTTTTGATAGCCTGAGAATGAGAGGACACCGGAAGTTGTTGTTGAGGGCACTCACCGGGACACTGTTGATTTTCATTGCGGTTCTCATGGCCGGCGAGGTGGTTTGGAGCGCTCCGCCACAACTCACACGATGCATCCCCAACGCGGTCACACCCGGTGAATCTGCTGACGTGGTAATCTGGGGGGAACACCTGGGAAGCTTGTCTTCGGTTTGGACGAGTTTCCCGGCTCGTTGCGAAATTCTGCCGCCCGCCGAAGGGACAGATGCCAACAAGCAACGTACGATTCGCATGACCGTGCCCCGGGAATTGCAACTGGGTGTTGGAGCGCTGCGAACTGTCAGTTCCGACGGAGTAAGTAATGCACAATTACTCATGGTTGATGATTTGCCCAGTGTTGATGCGGTCGACAGCCACCACGAACTGCAGACTGCTCAGGCTGTAGCGGCAGCGGTTGCTGTCGTGGGTAAAACCACCCCTTTATTGTCCGATTATTACAAATTTCCAGCCGAGGCCGGACAGAAGATTTCGGTGGAAGTACTCGCCCAGCGGATTGGATCTAAATTAGATTCGACCATACGGTTGTTGGACTCGAATGGCGCGGAGGTTGCGATCAACGACGACGAAAGTGGAATGGGGGCCGATAGTCGCCTGCGTTACTGTGTGGCGGAGGCAGGTGACTACTACATCGAGATTCGGGACATTCGGTACCAGGGAAGTGATCTTCACTATTATCGTTTGCGGGTGGGGGACTTTCCCTTGGTCACCACGACTTTTCCACTGGCCGGGAAATCGGGCGAGGTCACGACGCTTCAGGTGGCGGGTCGTGCGGTCGAAGGGATTGGCCCGATCAACACCCAGTTCAGCAAGGCATCTCCGGAGATCTCGACCCTGAGTGTCCGGTTTCCGCAGGGGCAGGCAGGTGGTTTTGTCACGGTGTTATCTGATCATCGCGATGAGAAAATGGAGTCCGAGCCGAACAACGACCCGAAGCAGGCCACAAAGGTCACGTTGCCGTGCGCGATCAACGGTCGATTTATGGAGGCAGGCGACCGGGACTATTACGAGTTCGAAGTCAAGAAGGGACAACGCTGGTCTTTTCGCGGCCAGACGCAGCGATACGGTTCTCCGGCAGATCTCTACTTGGAACTCCTGAACGCCGATGGAGACCTGCTCAAGGAAATTGACGACGTTGGCAATCGCGAGGGATTGTTGGACTACGAGTTTTCAGCAGATGGAACCTATCGCTTGCTGGCGGAAAACCTTGTGGAAGATGGAAGTCCTGCCCACGGCTATCGAATCGAAGTCGATCTGTTTAACGATTGGTTTACTTTGACACTGGATAAGGAAACGCACAATGTACCGCAGGGAGGTACGTTTGCGACGACGGTGACTGCGACACGACAGGGCTACCAAGGCGCCATTGAACTGGGGATTGATGGAATCGAGGTGGATGTTCGGGTTGAAAACAACGTGATTGCGAAAGATAAGAATGACACCCAGATGACGGTGACATTCCCCGAAGAAATTGAACCGGGTCGTTTGGAATTTGTCCGAATCTGGGGTAAGGCTGAAGTCGATGGTCAGCCTGTGAAAGTGTTGGTTTCCGGCCTGGATGCGTGGCGAACGGTAGTGCCTCAAACTCCGAATCGACCTGCTTCGCTTGATGACAGAATCGCGTTGGGTTTCGGGCCAGTTTTTCCAGAGTTTTTCAACGTCAAGCTTGCCTATGGTGTCGCCTACTTTCCGCAGCGAATCGGTGCCGCGTCGGTTCCGATTGATGTGACACGCATCAACTCGAACTTCAAGGAAGCTGTCAGTTTTGCGGTCGAAAATTTACCGGAAGGGTTTACCGCCGAGGTGAAACCCGTGGGGGATGGCCAGAAGCAATATCTAATTAACTTGAAGGGAAGCAAGGATCTGGAGGGAGGCGACTATAACTTCAGGTTGGTCAGTACGGGAACCTTTGAACATCAGACCAAGAAGGTTGTTCTCGACACGGTTCCTTTGCAGGTCGTTCAGCCACTGGTCGTTCTTCTGGAACCGCAGGGCCCCATTGCGCCGGATGGCAAACAGACTCTGAAGATACGGGTGGTGAGATTTGGTGAAGAAAAACATGCGGTCGCGTTTCGTTGGAAACAAGGGCCCGCCGTTATCAGTGCCCCGATTGAAATCGCCATACCGGCGGACAAGGATGAACTCGACATCCAACTCGTTGCTGCTCCAGAATTGACTGACGAAACCAACAACGAATTGGTGGCCATCGTGACGACGCAAGTGGACGGACAGGAAGTCTCTGTCGAGAGCAAGCCGGTACGCCTGGAAATTTCCAAGCCGTAAGGCTGTGGCAGGTCCGGGCGGCTGGATATATGCTGTTGTGGGCAGTATCGTTTCCGCCGGAACTCGAGGGGCCGTTTTCGGCAAGTTCAAGCCCCAGCCGGTTTTTCAACGTTGCCGGGGAAAGTTGGCCAGGGGACGCCCCTGGGAGTCCACCAGTTCTTTCATGTTTCCTTCAACCTGCGTTTTACACCCAGATACCGCGCCGCAAACTTCTGTGGTGGCGCGACAGCCCGTTCCTGGGAAATTGCTCTTTCGGCGACTGTCTTTTAAGGCTAAAGAAAGATCCAGTGCGTGAAAATAGAAATGGGTGAAGAAGTGAACGTGGAGTCACTTCAGACGCTTCAGCTTGTTTCATGCAGGACAAATGCCTTCGAATTCCCGGTCGAGCCAGGACTCCGTCACCGTCAAAGCTGCACCGTAGGACGAAGCGATGGGCGATTCTCTGCTACAACAATTACACGAGACACTGGCTCCCTTCAACCAAGAGCACGTTCTGCAATTCTGGGAAGAACTGAATTCAGAAGAACGTCAGTCAATCGCCCGGCAAATTCAGGCTCTGGATCTTGCGCAATTGGATGAGCTTTGGAAACGGCGTGATTTCCAGTCAACCCAGGAGGATTTCACCGGTCGCATCTCGTCGCCCCCCTCCTATCGACTCCATGACTCCAAGCAAGACATTAGTCGCCAACAGGCAGAAGATGCTGGTGAGGCAACGCTTCGAGCGGGTACTGTCGGAGTCGTGATTGTCGCCGGTGGACAGGGGTCACGTCTGGGATTTCCACATCCCAAGGGGATGTATCCCATCGGTTCGGTTTCCGGGGCCACTCTCTTTCAGATCCTGATCGAAAAAGTCCGTGCTGTAGGAAACCGCTTTGGTGTGCATCTGCCCGTTTACGTGATGACGAGTCCGGCAACCCACCACGAAACAGTTGACTTTTTCGACAAACACGATCGTTTTGGTCTACGGAAAGAGGACTTGGCCGTTTTTTGCCAGGGTGTGATGCCAGCTGTCGAATCTGCAACAGGTAAGCTGTTGCTGCAAGACAAGGCGTCATTGTGTTTAAGTCCTGACGGTCATGGAGGATTGCTGGCTGCGCTTGACCGGGCGCACCTATTTCAAGCGATGCGAACCCGAGGAGTCGATTGTTTGTTCTACGTGCAGGTAGACAATCCTTTGGCGCCCGTCGCCGAACCGCAGTATCTCGGGTACCACACCCTTTCTCATTCCGACGTTACGACGTTGGTGATTGAAAAGCGAAACGCTTTTGAGAAGGTTGGGAATGTCGTGGCGATTGACGGAAAACTCCGGATTATCGAATACAGCGATTTTCCCAAAGAACAAGCAGTTGCCCAGGCATCTGACGGATCACTCTTGTCGTGGGCTGGAAATATTGCCGTACATGTTTTCGATGTAGCGTTTTTAGAGGAGGCTGTAAGCGGTCGCATTGAGATGCCCTTTCATCCGGCCTGCAAAAAGTTGCCGTGTATCAGTCAGCTTGGCCAGCGTGTTGACCCGGCAGAACCGAATGCTGTCAAGTTCGAGCGGTTTATCTTTGACCTGTTGCCGGCGGCAGATCGGGCAAGTGTGGTAGAAGTTGACCGCAAGGAGACCTTTGCGCCCGTCAAGAACCCACCGGAAGCGGAACACGATACACCCGAAACTGCGCAGGCTCAGATGGGTAGGATTTATCGGAGTTGGTTGCAAAAGGCGGGAATTCAAGTTGAGGGCGGTGCGCCGGTTGAGATCAGTCCGCTGTTCGCTTGGGATGTGCAGGAGTTACGGGACAAGTTGTCAAGCAAGACAACAATAAACCGACCGACCTACTTGCGCTGAGTGAATGTCAGAGTGCGAGTCAGCACCACCGGCGAGCGGATCGCTCCCGTTTCTGGAGTGTTTAAGGATTGCGCGCGGGGCGCGCACTCCTAGAAATCCTCTTCCGGAGCCTAACACCGTCTCTCCTCTCGGAGCGTCCGAACACCGCAGGCATCCACCAGGTAATCCTAGAGACCACCGGTTGTAGCAACGGCTGGGTACGACCGGGAAAAACGGTTGCTTGGCAAAAACAGAAGCGAAAACAGGCAGCCAAAACCTGACACCTATTGAAAGGGGTCACGAATTAAAAGGGTGCCCGAAGACCATTCAGTTTTTTAGGCAGGCTTTACGTTTTCGGCGCGTGGACCCTTGGGTCCACTTCCTTCTTCGTACTCCACGAGTTGACCCTCTTGCAGGTTTTCAATCGTGGTGCCCACAAGGGCGGTATGATGAAAGAAAATATCACCACGTTCGCCTTCAATGAATCCAAAGCCTTTTTCGGAAATCACCTTCTTGACCGTACCTTGCGGCATGTCATCTCTCCTTACCTCGAGCAAGTAGTAACAGGTTTGGTTGTAGATTTGAAAACAAGTCACACAGACACAACCAGTCTGTCGACGTGACTGTGACTCATTGGAGATCCCATCCCACTTCGGCTGAAGTTTGACGAGACGCTACAATCTACTACTTAGAGTAGTTTCATGTCGAGAGCCCCTATCGCTTTCACAACAATCTTTCAGGGAAATCTCAATAATTTTTGGTTTTCTGGGGGTTTTACAGAAAAAGTAACGGGGGGGGCAGGACCACAGTCGAATGCCGCAGGCTTGAACCGGAGACTGAAAAATCCGCACTGTCTAGCGTAGAACACGGGTTTTAAGACTCGAGGACACGATTTGAGATCTTCAGATCACAGTTTTCGGGGTCTAAACCGCGTGGGATTTTTTTTTTAGTAACTGCCCCATTTTTGCACCATCGAACCGGTTTGAGGTCAATAATCAACACCAAGGAACACGGAAAGGCGATTCCAGGCAGGGGACGTTTAGAAAGAAGTGTTGCAGACGATCGACCTGGTGACTCTGACCGGGCGAGCTGGTTTGTTTCAACCCGTCGTTGACTGTTGAGTAGATTCTGTCACCTTCCGGACGATGTCACGATCGAAGTAGTTGATCGACATTCCAGCGTCGATGACCACGGATTGAGCATTGATTCCACTGGAACGTGAACTCAGCAGGAAAGCCGCAACGTTGGCAACTTCTTCTGTTTGAACCGCCCTCTTTCTGGGAATGACCTCCTCGGCGAACAGATAGGAATCGACGTAGCCGGGAATCCCTGCAGAGGCAGATGTCTTCAGCAAGCTTGGAGCAACGGCGTTAAAGCGAATGTTAGAAAAGTGACTGAAGGATTTTGCCAGAAAAACAAGTGAGGAATCTAAAGCAGCCTTGATCGGGGCCATCCAGCCATAATTTTCACTGGCCATGCGAGTCGTCGAGATCGACACCGTGACGACTGATGCGTCGGTATGCAATAAGTTCTTGAACTCATTGCAAAGTGTGATCAGTGAATAGCAGGAGACATCGAAGGAGCGCAGGAACGCTGTTTTGTCCGTCTCATGAAAAGGCCGGATTTCATCGGTGTAGTCTGCAAACGCGATGGAATGAATCAGGCCATGGAAGGTTTTGTATTTTTTGGAGATGTCGGCCTGCAGCGCTTCGATCTGTTGTGCGTGTTCAACGTCGCAGACGTAGATGTCTGAGTCCGGCAGGATTTGTTCAAGCGATTTTCTCCGTTGTTCAGACCGCACGACATAGACGGGATGTGCCCCGCAGCTTTCGAGTGTACGACCGATGTGGTAGGCGACGCTCTTGCGATTAGCGAGCCCGAAGACGAGGAAATATTTGTCGGCGAGTTCGAGGAAGTCCATGAAATACAGTGCTTGAATAGGGGTAGCAGGAAAGGATCTACCTGTCGGGTCCATGGGTCGGCGACGAGCCCTGCGGCCGGCCCGGCCGGCCGCAGTTTTTGTCTACACGGTATCTTCCGGCAACGCGGGGGTCAGGGTGCACGCAAATTCCAGGCGCGCTGCCAGCTTTCCATCGACCATTACTTTGCCATCAAGAAAAAATGCATCGGAAAGGTGTTCAAGGAGTCGAGCCTGGATCTCGATGGTGTCGCCGGGCTTGACCATTTTTTTGAATTTGACGTTGTTCAGCCGTGTTGCGACAGGGATTCCGGTTTCATCCTGGATCTGTTCCGAAAGTAAGATTGCCCCGGCCTGCATGACGCACTCGCAGAGAATTACGCCGGGTACAATGGGGTGGCCAGGGTAATGTCCTTGTAGGAAGAATTCGTTGTCGCGAATCGTCTTTCGACAGAGGATTTGTCCGGGCTCGAGACTGACGACCTCGTCGATCAGCAGCATGTGGTCGCGATGCGGAATGGCCGCCTGGATGTTAAATGCCGGAGCAGGTACGTCAGGAATTTTCGTAGCCATGTGAATTGTCTTGATGGGTTTCAGCTGAAGCCGATGGAGTGGTTAAGTCTCTGGTTGAGCAACGAGCGGGAAGGATCGTTACGGGTCAGCACGATCGGGATAAAACGGTTTCAGCTCCTCTCAGGGAAATACCGGTTCCCGTACCACCTTACGCTTCCGTGAGTAAATTCGTGACACCGGAAGACTGAGTTTCTACTTTGCTCAGCAGCGCGTCAACACCGTTAGCAACGATAACGCCGTAGTTGATCGCGCCCAGCCAGCCGGACATGATGATTCCCACACTTCCCGCATGAAACAGGCCTCGGACCTGTTCGGGTAGGGATCGACTGACAGCCAGTCCCTCGAACTTGGTGCCGAAACTTGAACCGTGAACGTGACGTGTATAGTGCTTAAAAGTCACCGGCGTGGCTGCTTCGGCATGATCCAACCGCTCACGGAAATTAGGGAGGTATTTTTCAATGGCGACTAACGTGGTTTCGACCAAATCCTTTTTGCTGGCTTCGTAGTCTTCGGGTGACAGTCCGCCCCAGTCACTGTAATTGGCATTGGTACTTGAGACTACCAGACATCGCGGACGACCTGTGGGCCGGGTGCGCGGGTAATAGAAGGAGTAGGTGCGGCTGGTGACATCGCGACTCAGTAATGCGTCGGTGCGAAACAGGGGCGCGGTCGAACTGAAGAGCAAGTCGCCTGTCGATTCGTCAATCCTTTCATCCTCCTTCAGGGCCATGTACACCTGCGTGCTGGAATTGTTGAGTCGCACAGCGCTTGTCTCGTTCACGAAATCGCTGTCCAGGTGTTCCGCGCCTACCAGATTGAGCACCGTGGACTTCAGGTTGGCGTTCGAGACGACCGCCCGGGTTCGGATCGTTCGTCCGTTCACTTGGACACCGGTTACTTGGCCACGACGAACCAGGATTTTTTCCGCGTTGCACCGGATACGCACATCGATACCGTTTTTCACCAAGTCATTTTTCATCAAACCAACGAGATGGTCGGTTCCGCCTTCGAACGTAAAGACCCCTTTGGACATGAAGTTTGAGAAAACGATGCCGTAGGTCAGGGCCGGGTCTTCAAGTGTTGAACCGTTGGCGTAGGTGATCGGTTCCATGAGCAGGCGAATGACGTCCTCGCGACCTGGGAAAAAACGATCGAAGAGCTCGCGGGTGGTAGTCGTTTGGTCGTCATAGAAATTCATCGATCGAACATGGTCGAAGAATTTCTGGACCGTCGGAGGTTCCAGCTGGAAATGTTCCGTGAGAAGTTGTGTGAAATCCTCTCGATTGAAGGTCGTGGTGAGGGAGAACATCGGATTGTCAAATCGAATGTTTTTCAGTTGGACGATGGAGTCAGCTATTTCACGAGTCCAATAACGCTTGCAGCTTTTGATCATGCCGACGGGGAATCCGTGGAGCGATATGTCGAAGATGTGACCCCCGGGCCTTTTGAACCATGTCGCCATGCCACCGAGTTTATAATGCTGTTCGAGCAACAGGACCGAATATCCTGCCCGTCCCAGCGTGTTGGCACAGGTCAGACCTGCAAGTCCACTGCCAATCACGACGACATCGTATTCCGGTTGGACACCTTGCAGGAAATCTTTAGGCATGTTGGCGGGCCTTCATGCCGTTTGCAGGCAGTATCGATTGGCGATTGAAATTCCACTCAGAATAGACCCGATGATACCGACGTAGCCTTGATCTGTCCCGCAGACGTAAAGGTTCTTCCAGGGGGTTGTTCCGTCCAGATGCTTGTTCGGAGCACCGTAAACAGCTCCGTTGTCGTGCCATGTGAAGCGACGTATGGTTTTGGGCGTGAACATGTCTGTGTCGATGACGTGTCGTCGGAAGTCAGGCATAAACCGGACGGCAGAAGCAACCGTGCGTTCGTGCCACCGCAATTTTTCTAAACGATATTGTTCTTCCGGGAGATTCTGCCAGGCATCGAAGTTAGCCAGAGCCGTGACGCGGATCACTCCTTCGGACAACTGCTGTTGTTTACCGTTGGCATCTTCGTACCAATAGTTGTTGGGCGAACAAATCACCCCCGTGCGAAGGTCGCACATTGTCTCGGGTTGTTCCCAGTGGAATTTGTCGGAATCGTTAAAAAAAACAATCGTCCGGTCATGCCCCAGTTGTCTGGGTTGTTTATCCAGGATGGCGATACTTTCGGTGAACGAAAGTTTGCCCGGCCCTCTCGTGGACGACGAAACAACATCGCCGCACATGCGCAACGTTTCGAACCAGCCTGCTGAAGAAAGGATATGTCTGCCAGGAATTTGTTCACCGTTGTCCAGGATAACCCCGTTGACCTGTTTCTTGTCGTGAACAATCCGGTCGACTCCGTGACTCAGCTTCAGTTCGCCTCCCAGTTCACGAAATCGTCTCACCAGGTTTTTAAGGATTAAACGTACGCCGGCAAATGGCCTGGAAAATCCCTCCATAAAAATGCTACGGAACATGATGCAGAACTGCCCGAAATCCATGTCCGATTCGCGGGCATTGCCATACCACATGAGCGGGCACAGCAACATTTCAACCAGCAGCGGGTCGCTGATGGTTGAGGAGACAACCTGCCGGGCTGAATCCTCAAACGTTTGCTGTTCCAATTCGTCGTAGTCCGCTATTTGACTTAAGAGTTGCTGGAAGTTGTCTTTTTGTGACGGAAAGTGTTTCTCGATTTCCGATTCGAGTAATTCCAGTCCGTTGCCCAGTCGGAGCTGGATGCCGGGGAAGGCAATGGATGAACCAATTTGTGGAGCCAGGGAAAAATCCTCCCAGCGGAAACGCAGTTGTCGCAGCAGTTTTGCCAATGGACCCCGGCGGGTCCCCTTGGGCATGTAATTCGTTACGGCGTGTAAGCCGACATCGTAATCACGCCCGTTCAGCCGGTAGAAGGAATTTAATCCCCCAATCGTGTAGTGTCGCTCGAGGATGCAGACCCGCCGGTCAAAATGAGCCAGACGAATTCCCGCAGCGAGACCCGACATGCCGGCGCCAATGATAATGGTGTCGTACATTCGGTTGAGCCCCGGCGAAATCCGAAAGGATGATTAGGGTTGTCCCACGGCAAGGATGAAGGGAAGGGAATCCACGGACCTAGCTGACACGGGCTACGTCCTTCAGTAACGGTTCCAGGTAAGTGACCGTGCGCTGCATACTGGCTAATTCGCCGTAGTCTTCTTCCGGGATCTGAACTCGATGACGTTTCCGCAGTTCCATGACAATGTCCAGGAAGTCCATGCTGTCCAGTTCCAATTGATCACGAAAAGTAACGTCATCCTTCAACTCGCTAAGATCTTCGTCAGGAGCGATGTCATGTAAAATGTCGATAATCTCTTCTCTGATTTCTGCCAATGTCATGAAATAGGGCTCCCAAATTACTCTGTCAATTTGCTGGTTGTGTCCCCAGCTTAAAATTTTCCAATGATCACCACCGAGTTGATTCCCAGCATGCCGAACGAGTTGTTCAGGATGTAGCGTATATTTCCTACTTCGCGTGGTTCGTTTACCACCAGTCCGGCCAAGTCACAAGCCGTGTCCAGTTCGTCGACGTTGATCGTAGGGTGGCAGATCCCGTCTTCAAAAGCCGTTAGATTACCGGCCAACTCAAGGGCACCTGCGGCCCCCATTGCATGTCCAATATAGCTCTTGGTGTTATTGAAGAACGTGTTCTCGCAATGTTCTCCAAAGACCTGCCGAAGCGCTTCGCATTCCTGCTCATCACCGCTTGCCGTCCCGGTTGCATGTGTACTGACAACATCGATCTCCTCTGGTGCCAGTCCGGCTCGCCGCAACGCTAGCTGTATACACTCGGCCTGCCGATGCGGATTCGGAAGAACAAAGTCGGAAGCATCGCTATTCATGGAATATCCCACGACTTCGCCGTAGATGTTTGCACCACGACGGCGGGCATCGTCCAGACGTTCCAGCGTGTAGAGGCATCCACCCTCAGCCACAACAATCCCGGATCGAGCAACGTCAAAAGGCCGAGAAGCCCGAACCGGATCTTCGTGTTCCGCCAGTGCACCCTGGCTCTTGAAGCTGGCAAAGATGCCAAACGTATGAATACTTTCGGATACGCCACCTCCGATCGCGACGTCACACTCGTTCAGTCGCAGCATTTGTGCACCCTGAATCACGCCAGCGTTACCGGCAGCACAGGCGGCTCCGATGGTGTAGTGCGGACCGGTGATTCCCAGGTTCAACGAGACTTCCCCAGCGGGGTTATTGGCCACCGTGCGGGGATTGTGATGATGGGACCAGTAGGCAGTGTCGTAATCGTATCCCTGCAACTGGTAGACTTCGTTTTCTGTTTCGACGTTTCCGTGTTCCGTCAGACCAATGTACACACCCACCCGGCTCTTATCCTGGTTCTCCCAGTCGATACCCGAATCGAGAATCGTTTCGTGAGCGCAATAAACACCAACACTTCCTGCCCGGGTTCCTCGGCGAACCTCTTTTCGCTTCTGGTGACGCAATTCATCGTAATCACAAACGCCTGCCAGGGTGTCTCCGACGTAGCGGATGTTGTACGGCACGACTCCACTGACGCCCTGAAGTAGATTCTGGCGGAACTCCTGGAGATCGTTTCCATTGGGGGAAGTTAAGCCCACTCCAGTGATGACAATCCTGTGGTGATTTGGGTGAGACGGATTGGCAATCATGCAACCATCCTTGTCGGGATTACCTGCAAATGGTCCAGACCAAGCGGGCGCGGGATACTGAGAAATAGACGTCGCGATCGACTTGTGCGTGGTATGCTGCGTAAAGTGGCAGCGATGGGAAGATCCTTGAGGTTACCGCTTGGACCGCAAGCACACAAGTAGGCGAGTGCGTCGGGACAGGTGTCAGTTGGAAAACCTCGAGGTTGGGAACCTGGGGGAAAGTGACCGATTATCACAGTTGTGGATTCAGCCAGTACTCGAAGGGGATTGAGGCCTGCGGGCGATCTGTCGCTCAGGACCGGTCGGGAAAATCCCCCGCGTGTCACCAGGACTGGCCCAGACGTCTCATGCCCTCCTCGGTCGAGATCCTCGGGTGAAAGCCGAAGTCCTTTCTGGCCCGCGAGGTGTCGAAATAATGAGAGGTGGCCAACTGGGCCGCCAAGAACCGTGTCATCGGCGGTTCACTGGTGCGTCCCAGAAGTGTGTAAACGAATTCCGTGACCCCTCCAAGTCGCCAGGCTGCCTGTTTGGAAATCGACTTGTGAATCGGGGGGATGTCCGCCAGTACCAGGATCTGGTTGATCCATTTCCAGCAGTTGACGGGCTGGTCCTGGCTGATGAAATACGCGTTTCCACCCACGGCAGAACTTGGAGTGAGTGCCTTTGCTGCCAGAAGGTGGGCCTGTGCGGCGTTCTCGACATAGATCATGTCGACCAGATTTTGGCCGTCGCCGACTTGTCGCAAACGGCCACTCCGGGCTCGGTCGAGGAGTCGAGGTATGAGATGTTGATCACGAGGTCCCCAGATGAGATGAGGGCGCAAGGCGCAAGTCAAGAAACTGTTTCCGTTGTGCGCCTGCAGCACGTGTTGTTCGGCCAGGGCCTTGCTGTGTTGGTAATGGCACAACCAGCGAGACGGATAGGGTTCCGATTCATCGATAAATTTCTGGTCCGTTCCATCAAAAGTGACACTCGGTGAACTCGTGTAGACGAATTTTTGTACCCCCGCCTGCATCGCGCTGGCGACAAGTTGCTCCGTACCCCGCGTGTTAATTCCATGGAAGTATTTCCAGGGTCCCCAGATGCCTGCCACGCCTGCCACGTGGAACACGACGTCCATGTCCTGGCAGGCGCGCTGCACGATTCCGGGATCTCTCAGGTCTCCCAACACGGTTTCAACGCCAAGTGCTTTCAGGGCATTGCTTGGGCGGCGAGACAAGCTGCGCACGAAACTCTTCTCCGCGACCAGTTGCTCGACGATATATTGTCCCAGGAATCCGTTTCCGCCAGTCACTAGTGTCCGCAATTCAGGTGCTACTCCTGCGTGTCGTCAAGGTTGGTGGTGGGCAGAGGAATTTCGATTCCGATGTTTCTGGTGGGATTGGCGCCAAATACACCACATGGCAGTACCAGACGCAGTTGAGTGATTTCCGCGGCAGGCGCCTCGAAGACCAGAACTTCCCGGATGGTTTCGTCCGGTTGTACGGTGAATCGGCCGGAACGCAAAGTGGGTCTGATGAGTCGTCCCAGGTTGCCGTCCTGGTCCGCAAGAACCGGGGCCCACGCCGCGTCCTGGGCCGCAGTGGAATTCCAGCTGAGATATTCAAGTGGCAACGATTTCGAGGAGTAGTCCATCTTTATTTCGATGACAACATATCGAGCGGGTTCGCCACGAAATAGTTCACGACGAATTCGCGCTTCGGGCTCGCCGACGAACTCGTTTCCTGTGAGACCGGGGATGGGGATGCGTTCCTCTTCGTGCGCAGGGACAGCGGGTCGCTGGATGGCAGGTTGTCGGGCTCGCGGAGCAAGGATTTCTGTTTCCTGTTCCGCCTGCCCGGCTTGTTCATCCCCGGTAACAAGGATGTCTCCCAGCGAGAGTTCAACCCGCTGTTCGGTCTGCTCTGCTCCGTGTCGTTTTACCAGCCGAATTCCGTATCGAGTGCGGAATGATCCCCAGCGCTGAATTTTGGACAAGAGGTCGCTGGGCGACACCGATTTGGTGTGGGGCAGAGGGATTTCAACGCTGGTTGTGGAGGCGGGCTGACGCGAGGTGTTGTCTTCGTGGAGCGTTGCCACAGATCGGGTTCTAGCGGGTGCAGACCCGTAGGATTTATCTTGTTTCGAGTCGCTGAGGAAGGCAGAGTCTGGGAGACGGCCGACCGACAGTACAGCGAAGGCCGTCGCGGCGATTCCGCAAGTGATGCCAGCCAGGCAGACGACTTGAAATCTCATGGAACGACGATTCCGGAGAAGTCCGAGCGCGGCGAGGATGATTCCAGCCAATCCTAAAATGATCGCCGCGCCCAAGAACGCCACATTCTCACTCTCCTTAATGGAAAGGGACACCGAGCCGCACGCCAACCAGAAGGCCGTGTTGACAAAATAAATGGGAAGTTTTGTTGTAGGAACCGACATGCCACGGTGACTCAAAGGGTTGTTGGCTGGAACCCGGAGTTCAGCAGGGACCAGATGAATTGACTGGGTGTTATGACACGACGGTGCTGACTCCTTCCGGCATCCATTAGATGTTGAAATCTAATAACAGGCAGTCTTGGAAATCAACTCATTCTGTCTAACTGCTTCTCGGCCCACACGGCAAGTTTTTCACGAAATATCTTTGCGTTGTGGCGAATATCGACCGGAAAACCGGGGTGAAACAAAAATTGAACAATTCGATCGGTGTGTGGGTGACGATCTGCCATCTGTTTTAATTCCCGTGCGAAGCGTTTGCGGTGGGAGGCCTTACGGGGCATTCTGTCCGGGAATGGCTCGATGATCACCACTGGATTTTTAGCATCCGTTTCACCGGTGCCAACCAAGGCGGAGCGGTTGACTTCGGGATGTTCATTAAACACGGCTTCGCAGGGTATCGTGAAGAGGGTTCCCCGGTCGGTGATCACCCGATGCGCCTTGCGGCCGCAGAACCAGAATCGTTTTTTTTCGTCCAGGTAGCCTACGTCTCCCATGCGGTGCCAGAGTCGCTCGCCATCCTGAATCTTGCTGATGGCGTTCATTTCCCTGCGCGTCACGTACTCGGTTGTGACGACTCCGCCACACACGATCAATTCTCCGATTTCGCCGTTTGGTAGTTCCATCGAGTCTTCGACGTGAGGGATCACCGAATCGGAGACGCGAATGACACGCCATTCGATACCGGGAAAAGGTCTGCCGACACACGTGCCAGCGCCGACTCGACTGGCTTTTTCCGTGCCGTCCAAGATCTCGCTGGCGGCAATGGAAGAGACGGGTAACGATTCGGTGGCTCCGTAGGGAGTGTGGATGTCTCCACCGGGCGCAATTGCGTTTTTCAAAGTTCGCAGAACATGGGGTGGTACAGGGGCTCCGGCAGATAGTACTCGCCGCAGCGAAGGTAACCGAACCCGTTCCTTTTGGCAATGTTTCGCAACCACGTTCCAAAGTGCCGGTGAACCGAAGGCTTGTGTCACCTGCCAGTCTTGAATCGCCTCCACGATGTGACGGGGATTCACCTGGGCGGGTCGGGTCGGATCCATATCCGGGACGACCGTAGTGACTCCCATGGCGCAATTAAAGAGCGCAAATAGGGGAAATCCAGGCAGGTCAATTTCACCAGGCTGAATTTGATAGAAATCTCTGAGTTCATCGACCTGCCGCGAAAAATTTCCGTGCCGATAGAGAACGCCTTTGGGTGGTCCGGTACTGCCCGTGGTGAAAATGATCGCGGCCGGATCGTCAGGCGCCGCTTCCCACCGATCCGGGCAACTCGCTCCCCGCTGTTTTCCCAACGCTCGGAGCTGGTCGAGCGTGACACCGTCCCAGAACCAGCGGTGTCCCAGCGTCACGTTGTACCGTGCGCGAGGAAACCGGCGCCCAAGTATCTTACGAACCGCATGGACCAGGGGGATCGCCACAAAGCCTTCCGGGTCGACCGCCTGTAAACAACCGATCAGGTTTTTGCGCCCCATTCCAGGATCAATGAGGACGATCACTGCGCCAGCTCTTAATATCGCAAACGTCAATGCGATGAATTCAATCCCGGGGCGAACCAGCAGGGCTACTCGTGTACCGGGCCGGACTCCCAGTGCGTGAAGTCCGGCTGCCAACGTTGTGCACTCGGCGTCCAGTTCCTGAAAAGTGCAGGTTTTGTAATTGCGCCGGCCGCTTGCATTCCGCGTAGTGGGTACTACGATTGCGGTGGATCGGGGGAACTGTTGGGCCGTCCAGTTTAAACGCGCGCTGACGTTAACATTTTCCACTTCGACCGTCATTTAACTGCGTCCCACCAGAGAGCGGACATGTTCCAGGACGAGGGCACCAACGTCCGTGTTTACTGTTTTTGCCAACGATTTCCAACCCGGCACGGCATTGACCTCGAGCACGTATAAATTGCCGTCTCGCGCCGGCAGCACGTCAACTCCTGCCACGCTGGCACCCACACTGGCTGCTGATCGCCGGGCGATATCGGCCAATTCGTCCGTCACCTCCAGCGTTTCAGATTTCGCCCCCAAGGCGACGTTCGTCCGCCAATCATCCGCGTTGACACGTTTCATTCCCAGAACGTGGCTGCCGACCACAAAGAGCCTTAAATCGAACCCTTCGTGAGGCAAGAATTCCTGCAAATAGATGACCGAATTTAGTTGGTCGAGCATCTTGAAGGCTCGTTCTGCCAGGGCTTCGTCGCTCAGGCGGGCAATCCCGCGTCCCTCGCCCCCAAACAGCGGTTTTACCACCACGTCTCCTCCCAGCTGGCGAAAGGCCCGCAGCGCTTCGCCCCAGCCCTGGCAGACAACCGTACGGGGAACTCGCAATCCTGCTGCCATGAGCTGTAGCGACGCAAGGTACTTGTCGACGGCCGCTTCCAGCGACTTTGGTGAGTTCACCACCGGACAGCCCTGGCTTTCCAAGGCACCCAGCAGATCCATGCGCAACACTACCTGTTCCAACGAACCAGGTGGCATGGTGCGAACCAGGACCGCATCGAATTGGCTTAAATTCCACTCATTGGTCGTAACCGACAAGTTGTCTGTCTCGATGGACGAACACAGCCGGGAAAAAGAGACGGCGATGATTTCGTCTGCAGGCGATGCCGCACGACAGATGTCTTGAAAGTACCAGCTTTCGGAGGATGTGAGGACGGCAAGCCGCATGCGGTGCTCCGGCGTTCAGGGCGCTCAGAAGGTTTGGCGAACAGCGAATCTCTTGTGAAAGGTGACTGAAAAAAATTGAAAAAAACAAATGGAAGAAAACGTTACATTGATTGGGGGAAATGGTGGCCGCTGCAGATCACCCGGATGCTGTAGCGGGAGCCAGGGAGCAAAAGGTTGTTGCACTCGAGTGCGGTGGAGCCTGTTAGGAACGTTTCTGAGCCAGTTTGCTGCCAGGTCCACCAGGGTGTGACCCTGTCGGCTGTAGGGAGGTCAGTTTGATCCTTTTGCTTCAGTTAAGGTGCCTTTCCACCCCGGGACGGGGAGCGTGCTTGTCAATCGAATCTGCCTCCGGGCGATAAAACTCCGGGCCGATTTCTAACCATCCATGCCAAACGACCTCTGTAGCACGTCCGGTTTAGGTTCGCCAAACCGGTAAGAATTTCCACTGTCGAGGTTATGAAAGGTGATCTGTGCCGGGCTGAACAGATGAGGATCGATCCGGTAGAAATCGTGATCGTACCGCTGAAAGATCTGGGCGAACGGTTGGCCAAAATCCTGGGACGCGCAACTGGGTACGAGGCGACCGACGGACTCTAACGATGCGTCATCACCAGTGACCCACAGGGTCACACGGCCACCGTACAAAATGGAATCGTTGGTGCGACCGATTCCCACTAAATCGTTCTCTGCCACGGGAGGTAAGGGGCTGATACCCCAGCCGCTTTGAATGCGTGACAAATCAAAACCGAGCTCATGCAGCTTGTGGATGGCGGTTTCGATCGAGCGGGCAACGATTTGAACGGTTCCCGCAATGCTCGAAGTGCGAGCGACCAGCAACGTCAGATTTTCAGGCGGCACCCTGCAGGCAGCGGCGATATCGACACAGAGTTCGGAGGGCGGTAGCTGACCGCATTCCAGAACTCCCACGACTTCAGGGGCCTGCTCTTTATATCCGATCTGCTGGAATAGCTCTTCGCGACCCGCCGCCGCCCGCATGGGACCCGATCCCATCGCGACGAAGTGATCGGCGGACAATTGCCAACCGGCGTACTGGGCTGCCATACAGGCCATGGTTGGATGGTCTGTGGCCACACTCACCGCGGGACCCGAATAGACTTCGGGCACGTCCTGCAGGAGTTCGATATCACTGAGACCGGCAGTGCAAATCCGGGCTAACCAGCGCCCAGCCTCGAGGCCGCCGGCTGCCTTCACTCCGCAATCGACGAGCTTGCTGCCAGCGTCACTTTCACTGACGGTGATGCGCAAACGATCAGCCTGGTGGATTCCTTCGGCGCAGAGTTCTGCGGCTCGTGTGTTAAGATTCATCCCGGTCATGATCGTACGCGCCGTATCCTGAAGCAAGAGGGGAAACGCGGAACCACGTTCCGGAAAAAAACTGGAAAACCAAGGGGTGCAGGTTTTCTATCGGAAATGGGTCGCATAAAATAGGGTGGGAAGCTTGTCCTGTCCGTCAAACTTCTCACCACAAGCCATTGGTGCTGTTTCAGCAAAATTAGGTGAAACGCCATTTATTTTCTTCCGAAAGCGGGGGTGTGCGGTGGCCAGCCTGACGATCGAAAACTACGTCAAAGCCATTTACAAAATCTGTAGTTATTTGGAGGGCAAGGCTGCCGCGACGGGGCAGTTGGCCAATGAATTGGAAGTGTCGCCCGGTACGGTCACCAGCATGTTGAAGACGCTCAGTGCCAGCGATCTGGCGACTTACACACCCTATGAAGGAGTGCGTTTAACAAAAGGGGGAACTCGCTTGGCATTGCGCGTATTGCGCAGGCATCGATTAATCGAAACTTTTCTGGTGAAAACATTGAATTTAACCTGGGATGAAATTCATGAAGAGGCGGAACACATGGAACATGCGGTGAGTGATTTACTTGTCGATCGGATTGACGAGTATTTGAGTTATCCGGAGACAGATCCGCATGGTGACCCGATACCACGTTCTGACGGTTCAGTTTCTGTGGCGCAGCATCCCAGTCCGTTGCGTAGTCTGGCGAACTGTGAAGCAGGTGTTTCTTTTCGCTTTGTTCGAGTTTTGGACCAGTCCCCGGAATTTTTGAGATATTTAAGTGACGCTGGACTTTGCCCAGGTGTTGAGGGAGATGTGGTTGAACAGCGGCGGGACCAGGGTAGGATTAAGATCCGGGTGGGCCAATTGGAGACGACGTTGCTGCACGATGCGGCGCAAAAACTACTCATCGGGCCGAAAACCTCCATTGGGGCTGTTTAGTGGGTGTTGGTTGTTTTGGCTGGAAACGTAACCTGAGGGTGTGGCTTTCCTGCAACGGAGGAAGGTTCCTGACCGGGAGACCCTCACTGCATGGGCTTTCTTGCCAACGGGCAGGGGCACGCATCCTTGACCCTTTGACGTAAACTGCAAGGCAGTTTACAACTAAAATACAAAGAGTCGCTGCACGAGAGTGGCCCTCGTTAGAGGGAACCGCGAACCGGGTCAGGCCTTAACCGGAGCAGCCCTAAGTGGGGTACCTTTGTTCGAGGGCCTCTTCCGTGCAGCCTGCTAACTGGTCAGAAACTGGCTGCTAAGAAACCCAGCTAGGTAGACTCACGTCTTAACACTTCTCAGCCTGCGGGACAGGACTGCCAGGTAGTGGGAGTGCGGTTGACGTTTTCCTGCGAATTCTTTGTGACCGGCGCCACGTCGGTTCTGGTTGCTTCGATGGTGGAACCCTCATGACTAGTGCCTCCACAAAAAACTCCGTCTCTGGTGTCGATGAATCCCGGTCGGGTGAATATGTGGTCGTCGCCCGGCGTTATCGTCCGCAGACCTTTGGTGAACTCGTGGGGCAGTCCCAGGTCTCAGAAGCTTTGCAAAATGCAATCACCACGAATCGCGTGGGGCATGCTTATTTGTTTACGGGCGCTCGAGGCGTCGGCAAAACGTCGGCGGCCCGGATTTTTGCCAAAGCGTTGGACTGTGATTCAGGTCCTACCCCCATACCTTGCAATCGCTGTGATATTTGTCAGAGCGTTACGAGTGGCGAAGATGTCGATGTGCTCGAAATTGACGGTGCCAGTAACCGGGGCATTGATGAAATACGGCAGTTACGCAGCAACGTCAATGTGCGTCCCAGTCGTGCCCGATTTAAAATTTACATCATCGATGAAGTGCATATGCTTACCCGGCAAGCTTTCAATGCCTTGTTGAAGACGCTGGAAGAACCGCCGGAACATGTCAAATTTATTTTTTGTACCACCGATCCGGAAAAGATTCCGATTACAGTGTTATCGCGGTGTCAGCGCTTTGATTTTTCGGGAATACGTCCGGACGACATTGTCGACAGGCTGCGGCAGATTGCTCAAGTGGAAGGTGCGCAGATTTCTGATGAAGCCATTCAGCTGTTGGCGCGGCGGGCGGCAGGATCGATGCGAGACAGTCAGTCATTGTTAGAACAAATGCTGGCGTTCGGAAGTCAGCAGATTTCGGTCGACGATGTGCATGGCATGCTGGGCACCGCCTGTTCCAGCCGATTGGCTCAGTTGGTTGAGCATTTGGCCAGTAAGAATACAGGGGGCGCTTTGCAGGAACTGGATGCTGCATTGAACGAAGGTGTGGATGCGGGGCCGTTTCTCGACCAGTTGCTGGGTCACTTTCGTGACATGATGGTTCTGCTGGAAGGATGTGGTCCGGAGTTGTTGCTGCACTGTCCGCCCGGCGAGACGGAGCGATTAGCAGCAGTCGCCCGTGTGTTTGGGCTGGAGTCGACGATGACAGCGACTCAAATTCTGGATCATACGGCAATTCGTATGAGACAGAGCAGCTATCCGCGAATTCTGCTGGAACTGGCCCTTGTCAGAATCTGCAGGCTCGAAGACTTCGCGTTGATTTCCGAGGCGATTTCGCAGTTGCAGGAGGGGGCTCCTTCTCGAATGAATATTTCCGGAGCGAATTCTCCTCGCTCCAGCCGGGAAGGCGTCAAAAAAAAACGAGATAATTCACTAGCAGAACCTGGCGAAACAGCTCCCGCCCCATCGACGCCGCAGATTCAGCTGACCGCATCCACGGCAGAACAAGTCTGGAAAGCGGCCGTTGTACGGTTCACAGATTTGACTGTCGACAACGCACTCAAGTTTCAAAGTGCCGCAATTGTTGCTCCAAATCAACTGGAGATTTTTTACGAAAAACGGTATACTTCCTGTAAAATTTTCTGTGAGCGGCCTGAGCGGCATAAGAAACTGGAGCAGGCTTTGCAGGAAGTAACGGGAAACAAGGTCCGCTTGAAGCTTCGACTGGTGGAACCTTCTTCAGATCAAGCGGATCGCCAGAAACCAGCAGTCACTCGACGTGAGCAGATGCGGGACGCTTCTGAACGGGCGTTGGTACGCCAGACCATCGAGTTGTTTGATGCTGTGTTGACGCGTGTTGACGAGCCTCGGGATTCTGATTCGGAATAACTTTAATCCAGAAAGAGTGTAAACGTGTTGAAGGGGATAGGAAATCTTGCCGAGATGATGAAACAGGCCCAGCAAATGGGTTCGATGATGCAGGGCATGGGCGAGCGCCTGAAATCACAGCATGTGGTGGGGTCCGCCGGTGGCGGCATGGTCGAGGTCGAAGCCAACGGGGCTGGGGAGTTGCTGCGTGTGACCATCGAGCAGGCGCTGTTTGACCGGGGTGATCGAGAAATGATCGAAAATTTACTTCCGGCTGCGGTCAATCAGGCGCTGGAAAAGGCGAAGCAGCTACATGCGGATGCGGTCAAAGACATGGCCGGCGGTTTGGATGTCCCGGGACTGGATGAGGCTCTGAAGCAAATAACCGGTGGAGGAAACACCACGAACTGAGGGATCAAGTGACCCATAGGCGTTCGTGTTCCCTTTTGTCTGTTCGATAGAAGCTGCAGTATCGTTGCAACTGCACATTCCAGTGGCAGGAAGGCGCGGGGTGCAGTGTATGAGGTAGAGTAGATTGTAGAGTTAGTCGTTCAGTTCCCTGTAAATTGAAGGCAAAATCGCATGCGGCTTTCGCTTGGACAAGAACAGAGGCTTGTTCAAAAACAAGTATTGGCTCCCCGGATGATCCAATCGATGGAGATTCTGCAGTTGCCACTTCTTGCTCTGCAAGAACGCATCGAACAGGAACTCAACGAAAATCCGATGCTGGAGATGCGGGAAAAAGACCCCGATTTGCCAGACGAGCCGATTCCAAGCGAAAAGCCAGACGCTTCCTCGACTGAAGAACGCGAGATGGTGGTGGACGAAACCACCAACAATGCAGAGGATTTCGAGCGTTTGATGCAGTTGGATCAGGACATTCCGGATCACTTCGACGAAGCTCCCCGCCGCTCTGCCAGTCGGGTGGAGGAGGAGGGCCAGCGGAAAATGGACAGCATGGCGAATGTCGTCGCCAGACCGCAGACGCTGCAAAGTCATCTGGAGCAGCAGCTCAAGGAACTGGAAGTCGATCCCCCGTTGAGCTCTATGGCGGAGATGATCGTTTACAATTTGGACTCCAATGGTTACTTGCAAGGTCAACTGGAAGATTTGTTGCCTCCTGCTGCAAGTGAAGACCAGTTGACGATGCTTCGCAAAGCCTTGGTGGTGGTCCAGGCCTTGGATCCGACAGGCGTGGGAGCCCGGGATTTGCGCGAGTGTTTACTGCTTCAACTTACGCCGGATTTGGCTTACTACGAAGAAATGAAAACCTTGATCTCCGGACACCTGGATGATTTGGCGGAGAACCGACTGCCGGCCATTCAGCGAAAGACAGGTTTTTCGATTGAAATGATTCAACAGACCTGGACAGAGTTGCGCCGGCTCAATCCCCATCCCGGTTCGGTGTTTCAGGACGTGCTCGTGCCCACGATCACTCCGGATGTGATCGTCGAAAAAGACGAAACCGGTCAGTATACGGTTCACCTCGAAGATGGTCGCACGCCCAGTCTCCGCATCAGCGAACACTACCGGCGACGTTGGATGAGCGGGGAAGCGACGGCTGAGGAAAAGGAATTTATCAAACGCAAAGTCAATTCGGCCCAGTGGCTGATTGCCTCGATTCACCAGCGACGCAGTACGCTGACGCGAGTTTCCCAGGCAATCGTCGATCATCAGACCAAGTTTCTGGACGAGGGACCTGAAGCCATTGAGCCACTCAAAATGCAGCAAATTGCCGAAAAAGTTGGTGTTCACCTGACAACAGTCAGTCGAGCGGTGGATGATAAATGGATTCAAACTCCACGGGGTATCTTCGCCTTGAAAAAGTTTTTTGTAGGAGGCACCCTTAGTGTTGATGGAGAAGAGGTTGCCTGGGATGCAATCCGTATCAAGCTGCAGGAATTAGTCGACCAGGAAGACAAGCGGAAACCCTGCAGTGATGACGAGCTTGTCAAGGAACTCGTTCGGCACGGGCTGAAGGTCGCCCGACGAACAGTGACAAAATACCGTAAAAAAATGGGGATTCCCAGTTCTCGACAGCGTCGGGACTGGAGTAAGTCCTCGGACAACGGTTCCACGGACTCAAGCAACGGATTGAATTGAGTCGTTCTTTTCCACCGTGGCGTTCTGGTCCGGTCCACTCCGGTTATGGGAAGCGTCGGTACAACTGCCTGTGGCTGGGTGTCTGTGGCTGGTCGGACCATGGGGTCCGGAGTTCCAAAAAAATGTCCGGTCACACGGACGGCCGTTCAATGAATTCTGTTTTGACAGCAAAGCTACTTCAGTGAACCCAGGTAGGCCAACAGGTCGGCTGCGTCACGGGCAGTAAGATCACGTAATATCTGGTCGGGCATGAAGGATTTTTCTTGTGGCTTCAAATCCTCAATTTCGTCCGTTGCGAGGCGGATCGTCTCGTTGCGAGGCGTTTTCAAAATGACGGCCTCCTGATTTCGTTCAACGAGCAGTCCGGTGTAAATTTTTCCCGCCGTCGTGGTTGCCACAAATGCCATGTACTTGGGGTCGATTTTCTTGGAGGGATCAAGAATCGTCTCGAGCAACTGGATGCGGTCGTATTTTTTTCCAATCTGGCTCAGATCGGGACCCAATTCAATGCCGGTGCCATGCACGCGATGACAACTTCTGCATTGAACTCCGGCTGCCAGGAAGAGTTCACGACCGCGAGCTGTGTTGCCCTCGAGGGAAAGAATCTTTTGCGGATCAATGACTTCGCCCAATCGTTGTGTCCGTTGCTCGGTGGGTAGAAAACGTTCGAACAGGTCTCGTCTGTCAGGCACGGAGTGTTGCGATCCCAGTAGGACCAGTTCCTGTCGTCGCTGGTCGTCAGGAGCCATGTTCTCGAGTATCCAACTGAGTGCGAGCGCCCCTAAAGTGGACTCCAGTAGCTGACCGGCTGCGATGCGAGAATCCGACAGGGAGGACGGATTTCGCAGCACATTTTCCGCAGCCTCGATTTTCGCGTCGAAATTGTCCCCGGACCGATTGATTGGATCATCTGCTGGAGACATTTGCCGGATCCAGTCGTGGACCAGTTGCAGACCACGGACGTCAACGATTTGTGAACCGGCACGGGGCATTCGGCCGTTTCCAAGTTTGGCGAGGCGATAGAAAAGAACCGAACGATAGGGGTCTCCTGCCGCGACAAGCTGGGCGTCAGGAAGATGAAACGTTCCCTGGGTGGGGCTAGTGTCCACCAAACCAGTCTCGGGTAACGGGAGTGTATAAACCAATTTGAAGTCCGCATTGCCGCCACCCCAGCGGCGATGACAAAAGGCGCAGTTGGCGTGCAGGTAGCCACGTGCCCTGGCCTCGATGCTCAAGGACTCATCTGCCGGGTTGGCCACTCGTGGCAGTTCATCAATCGATGGCGGCAACGGGTCGCTGAAGAGATTCCAGTGTCTCAGGGCACGGATTTGATTGACGACGACTCCCTGTCCATAGTCGTGATCCCGATTTAACTGCAACGTGTTACCGGAAAGGACGTACCTGGCGGACATGTTGTGGCACAAGGTGCACTCCGCCCGGCTTGGATAGTGCCATTTCAACGTGCGTTTTCCGTCAGGGAGACTCGGGTCGTGGAGGGTCAGCGTCTCGTCCAGTCCTTGAGGCTCTTCCAGGAGCAGCGCGTCGGTTTGTTGCTCGTTCCAGATGTACGTGTAGCCCATCCAGTACTGGTCGCCCATTTGCTCCGAACCGGGAAGATGTTGATGATGCAGGATGCGCGTCTCCAGCCGGCGGCGACTGGTAGGGTCTCCAGCCACCATCTCCATACTGATGGTCTCGACGACGACGGTTCCGTCGGGAAACTTCCAGCCCGGAGGGACTTCGGGATCGGGGTATTTCATGCCGTCGAATTCAATTTTCTCATCACCCGGTATTGCCAGCAGCCATTGTTTCTGCACACCGTCGGACCATGCCTGAGCGTTGATTGAAAACGGAATGACGCCGTCGGCGGGAGTAAGTTGTGATACGGACGAAAAAATTCCTGTTTGACTCAGCTGCCTGGGAAATTCCTCGCCGGTGGAGGAGTCTTCACCAGCGACCAGGCGATAAAATCCGCCACCGATGTGATCGACCAGGTAGATTTCACCGTCATTGCCTTCACCAAACGTCGCGAAACGCCGTGTTGTATCACACAGAAGGTCGTGCCAGACCACCTCGTTTCCGTCGTAGCGCAATCCCCACACCCGTCCGGAGTCGTAGTCGGCAAAAAGATAGGCTCCCACGAGTTCCTTGAGACGGGATCCACGGTAGACATAGCCACCGGTGATGGAGCGGCCTTCCGTGTGGCTGTATTCGTGGACTGGTGGAAGAATGGCTGTTGGGCCCCTTTTTCGCTCTGGCCGAAAGGCGTGGAAACCCTCCATGACGCTCCACCCGTAATTTCCACCCCGCTGGATGAGGTGAACGCTTTCCCACAAATCCTGTCCCACTTCGCCCGCCCACAGGTCACCGGTTTCGCGGTCGAAGCTCATTCGCCAGACTTGGCGCAGGCCGTACGCCCAGATTTCGGGACGCGCACCGGTTTGCGCCACGAACGGATTGTCCTCGGGGATTCCATAACTTCGGCCCGGAGCGGGGTGATCGACGTCAATACGTAAAATAGAGGCGGGCAAATCAGTGATATCTTGACCGGTGTTCCTCATGTCGGCGATGTCGCTCGCATCACCCAGGGCGATGTACAAGTAGCCATCGGGGCCGAATTTCAAACAACCGCCATTGTGGCCGCCACTGGGCCATTGAATGATGACACGCTCCGAATCGGGATCACAGCGGGGAGGATCGTGGCTGACAAGTTGGAAACGGGAGACCCGTGTTCCCTCGGGGCTGCATTCCTCGGGAAGGATGTATCTTCCCTTGATACTCGGAGTCAGGTACGTGACATAAAGGTATCCATTTCGCTCGAAATCAGGATGCAGTGCAAGGCCAAAGATCGAGCTGTCAACGTCAAGACAGAGGTCGGATGTGCTGACATCCTGCCGGTCGGAGAAGGAGTGGACTTTCCCAAATCGTTCCGCGACAAACATGCGCCCCGATTGTTGATGATTGACCAATACCAGCGGTTCATCGAAAGTGAGGTTCGCAAATGCTCGTACAGTTTGGTAGGGAGGTGGAGGATCGGGTGTTCCCTGAATTCGTGAGGTGGTCCAGGGCGGACGTTCACCCAGGCGGTTCTCGCCTTGCGTGGGGGTGAACGTAAACAATCCAACTAGCAGAGAAAGAGCGGTGGCTGTGATGAGACTGCGCATGGAAGGTACCATTTGTCAGTTGAAAAAAAATTCTGGGGAACGTCGCCTCCAGTATAACCGGAACGGATGCTGACGGGTTATGGGGCCTGGGGCCGGTAGAGCCCTGCGATTTTTGGTGGGACACCCGGTCAATGCGCGCAGCAGGAAGCACGCGAAGTGCAATGGGTTGGACTGGCGGGATTCATAGCATTTTGCGACCAGGTTTTGGGGTGCGCGTTTGGTGGAGACCGGAGAAAGACACCCCGGAGAACTCCCGCTCGAGGAGTTTTTCATGGTACTGCTTCCACCGCGTGGTTCCCGTCAGCTCAGACCTTTGGCACGTGGCAGGTTCACATCGATCCGGTGTCCAGGACGTGGATCGAAGCTGCTTCCATCGCTTTCCAGTCCACCTCAACCCCCAGTCCGGGGCCGCGAGGTGCCGCCACGTACCCGTTTGCATCCGTACGGATGACGTCCTGCATGCCATACTCGTAGGGTTCGTACGGCACCGATTGTTCGAAGTAAGTACTGGTTCCCAGACCCAGCATTAAATGAAGATTTGCGGCAGACACGAGGGTGTTACCCCAGGACATGATTTCGCACTTCATGCCTTCGGTTTCGACCAATGCCAGGTATTTGCGAGCTGGTGTGAAACCACCGCATACGGTCACGTCGGTGCGAGCACGGGACCAGCATTCTCGCCGTAGCGCTTGTGCGTAAGCCGGCAAGTCCTGAATCCAGTGACCCGATGGTACGATCGGGATGTCCACGCGGCGGGTCAGTTTTCGGTATCCTTCCAGGTCGTAGTCCATCAGGGGTGCCTCCAGCCAGGTGAATTCCAATTCTTCTAATTCCCGCGCAACCTTCAGGGCGCTGGGCCAGTCGTAGTTGTTTTCCGCGTCGAGCATCAACGCGAGTTCCTGAGCGGGATGCTTTCGGCGCACCGCACGTGCTAATTCGAGATCTTTTTCCGGAAGACACCAACAATGAAATTTGATGGCACGAAAACCTTGTTCAAGCATTTCGTCCACAAATCGTAGGTAAACTGGTTACGTCGTCCAGAAGAGGTGTGCTGGCGTAGGCAGGCATGCGGTCGCAGGCACCTCCCAGCAGTTGGTAAAGCGGAACGTTTGCCAGTTTTCCCAGCAGATCCCACAGAGCAATGTCAATGGCGGCCAAGGCTCCGGGTGACAATGGAAATACACGCGACCACAATTTTTTCCAGATCACTTCGCGTTGGAGTGGATCTTCGCCGACCAGTGTCGGGATCAAGTGTCGTAGAGTCTCGGCCGTGTAGTGATCGTAGTCGTGTGATGTGTAGTTTGACACGCCACCCACGCCATCGACTCCGGAGTCTGTGTAAATGCGTACAATGGTATTGGTCATCTATTGCTCGGGCAGGTCGTGAGACCACGTGAATCGTTGCGTCCGGGGCGCCACGGCCCGGACTTCCACTTTTTCAATTCGCATTTTCGGACCTCTCAAAGAGGAATAACGTAGTAAAACAATTATGCCAGGACCCGTATCCTGGTAACGGGACCAACAACCTGACCAGCTTACCGGTTGCAAACGCGAGTCCGCAGCGCTTCGAAAGCCCGGGCCTGCCCGTCTTCAATCAGTGGTATCTTCAATTTCATCCCAGGTGGGTTAAGATGCAAGCACCGACGGGACGCCATGGTGCTGGAAATTCATGGTGCTGGAAATTACCGACCAGGGAAAGGATTCCGGACAGTCAGTCAGGATGTTCAACGGCCCTTGATCACGAGACTTGCCGGTAACGTCTTCCTCACCATTCAACGAGTTGCCGATTTTCCTGCGGCCAACGGCACTTAATGCATCAAGCGAAGGAACGAGTGATATGAAGTACTGCATTTTCAGCCTGGTCTGTTGCCTCTCTTTTGTGATTGCTCTGGGAAACGCAGGCGCCCTGGAACCGATTCCGGACAAGACCGTGGTGCTCACGTTCGACGATTCCGTGAAATCTCATTTTACGGTAGTTCGACCCATTCTCAAGAAATACGGTTTCCCGGCGACGTTCTTCATTACCGAGGGATTTGACTTTCGGGAAAACAAGCAGGACTACATGACCTGGGAGCAGATTGCCCAATTACACGCGGACGGATTTGAAATTGGCAATCACACCCGGGATCATGTGGGGATCACCGATCAGACCGTCAATCAACTGGGCGTGCAACTGGAAGGAATCGATCAGCAGTGCCGCAGGTATGGTATTCCAAAGCCGATCAGTTTCGCCTACCCGGGAAACGCGATTACGGAACAGGCATTGTCGGTTCTGGAAGGTCACGATATCAAGTTTGCTCGACGCGGCGGGGTCCCGGAGTTTCCGTATGAGGAAGGACGTGGGATTGCCTATGAACCCTACCTGGATCACCCGCTGTTGGTCCCCTCGGCGGGGGATGCGCGGCCGGCGTGGGAACTGGAAGACTTTACACGTGCGCTCGACCGGGCAAATCAGGGCAGGATCGCTGTCCTTCAATTCCATGGAGTTCCGGACACGGCACATGCGTGGGTCAACACGCCACGTGATAAGTTTGAAGCCTATATGCGCTACCTGGCAGGGAATGATTTTAACGTTGTTGCCATGCGGGAGTTGGCTCGTTACGTTGATCCCGGCAAGGTTCCCCGGGACCCCAGGGCCGTGATCGCGGCACGACAGCAGGTACTGGCGACGAAGAAGACGCTGCACGAAGACTAAGTACGATTCCGTCCCGAGGAGGATTGTTGTCCAACGGAACCCATGGGATCAGGGTCACTTGCAGCGACTCGGAATTTTTTTTCACCAGGACTTCCACCAGGACTTCCACCAGGACAAAGTCCACTCGAACCCTATCGATCATTGAAAAGTCCTGCGCCAGCAGGGCGGTATGTGGATGGTGCCGATGTTTGGGCCAGCACCAGTTGGCGGCCTGACGTCTACCCGTGCTTGCTGCGGAGGTCGTCTGCGGCCCGGCACATTGATTTTAGTTTCATGTAGGCTTCATCCAGGTCCATAGGATTTTGAACAGAGGGTGAGAAACCGCAGTCGGGGTGTAGTGTGATGCGTTCCTTGTCGACGAATTGCATGGCTTCTTCCACCCGCTTCACGACGATTTCCGGAGTTTCGATCTCACGGTCGCAGTGGTCGATGCAGCCCAGACCCAGGCGAGGGCCCTGCGGGAATTGCGCCAGGGACTCCATCCCTCCGGCAATGGGAGTTGCGTATTCCATCGAGATGGTTCCCACGTGTATTTTGGCCAGCGCGGGCATGATGATGTCATAGGGGCCTTCGGTCCCATGGGTGTAGTTGAAGTGAGCGTGGCAGAGGTGCATGCCCGTGTCGATGGAATCGAACCCGTCCACCACCTGGTTGATCAGATCGACACACAGGTCCATTTCGTACTGAACGTCGGTCAGTCCCTCGCGCTCGCGGAATTTGGGGTCCACGAGTGTGCTGAGCCAGGGTTCGTCCAGTTGAATGGTATTGATGCCGGTCTGAATTAAACTCTCAATTTCCCGTCGCAATATGGGAACGCAATCCTCCATCAGTTTTTCCGGAGTAGGATACGCCTGCTTGGAATGTTCAGGATGCCACATACGTCTTCCGACGATGTACGGTGCCGGCAAGGTGACTTTCAGGCGACAGTCCGTCCGCGGACGTGCGAACGTCGCCTCTTCCAGGACAAGCGGACGGTAGTATTCGATGGGTTCGACGACCGCGGGGTAGGACATTTGTTGGATGTCGATCAAATCCGGTTTGAAGCCCCGTACACGTTCTGCGAATACTTTCACGTAACTCTCGCGGCGCCATTCACCGTCTGTAATCTCATCCAACCCGGACCTCTCTTGCAGTCGCAAGACGGACTCGACGGCCGGGTCGAGCAAACGGGCGGCTTCGTCTTCCGAAATATTTTTGTCTTTACGATCTAAGATGACTTCCCGTATCCACTCAGGCCGCGGTAAGCTGCCAATGACGGTTGTTGGAAACAGTCGATCTGCCATGATATTGTTCCTCAGTGATAAACCAAAAATGCCGGAGTTGAGGACGCCGGGTTACGACCCGGAAAAAACGCGTTGTGTTGATTTCCGGATTGTCATTTCGCGTTCCTCGACAGCAGCCAGTTAATGCTAGTGATCAGCCCCCCGATCGATGAGGAATCCTCCCGACCAGCCCCGCTCTTGCTGGTAGTCATTTTGTACAGAATCGTTGTAGGTGTCGGTCCCTGACAGGTCGAACAAGAACGCAAAATTACCTCCCGCCTGATCCTGTGGATGGTATTCAATCTTGGCACCGGCCACCCCGATATTATTTCCGAGGTACGTGTCGTCCCCCGCGACGTCCAGGAGCAGTGCGATGGCAGCATTGTTGGATTCTGCCACACCACTGCTTGTCGCCTGATAAAGATCGTTGCCCTGGGCGTCAATGATTGCGCCGACACCGATATCCCAGGAATAAGCCACGGATGCATGGTCACCCTGGTAAATGTCGTCACCTTCGTCATCGAACAGGAATCCGGACGCAAAGTGACACCCGAACCCGACGCCCCATCGCAAATAACGGGCCACCTCACGAGGCGAGCCGTCAAAATTGGTACGCGTTGACCCGATGCGCCGATCATTGCCACTGAAATCCCGGACAAATCCGGCGGCAAACCAGTATCCGCCGGCGTGGCTGAAGTAATCGCATTCGTACAGGTCATCTCCTGTGCCGTCGAGCAGCACGCCGATGCCACCGTTGGCTGTCCCGCGTGGTCCGATGCCCATACCCTGGGACCAACCGTCGAATCCCGGCGAATCACCGTAGGAATTGGCGTACTTTCCACCTGCGTAATAGTGATCGTTCCCTGCGATGTCTTCCAGTAAACCGAAACCCAGAGGCCCCCCGACACCCTGCGACAACAGTGCGGCGCGGTAATCATCGTCGCCTTGTACGTCAAGTAACATGGCCGCACCGCCAAACGCCGATCCCTGTACCCGACGGTCACCCAGGTACGAGTCTTTTCCTTCCAGGTCGATCAGTGTCCCGATACCGGCAAGGGACGAACCCTGGGCAATGTCGACTGCCTGGTAGCGGTCATTACCCGAAAAATCAACCAGCAGGGACAGGCCGACAATCGCACCTCCCTGAATTCCGGGCTGCTTGCCCTGGTACAAATCATCACCCGCAAGATCAAGAATGACGAGCAGAGGACGCATCGCAGTTGTTGTACCCTCCTGATAAACGTCGTCGCCACCAGGATCAATGATGACCGCCACATCAGCCATTTCATCCAGGTGGTACTCGTTGACCCCTTCTGCACCGACCACGATATGGCCGGCATCGGTGCTGACAACGCTTTGAAGCCGGCCGCTGACGCCCGGCAGCGTGAGGTTTCCCTGTCCTGCAGTTTTGAGGTGCTGCCGGATGACCTGTTGGTCCGTGATGGCGCGAAGAGCGTGTGCGGCGTCGAACAGTGATCTGCTGTCAATCCGTTCCATCAATTCACATAAGTGACGACCAAGTGCGGTGTCCGAAACATGGTAACCGTAAGGCGAATCTCCGGTCGTTACCCTGTAGAGTTGGTCACGTAGTTCCTGCCGTTCCGCTACGGACAACGGCTGCAGGGCCTGCTGGAATTTGAGAAACGCGAGGTTGAGTGCTGCCCGCAGCGTGGATTTGGTGCTGGTTGGCACCTGGAGCCTGGCTGGAACAGGTTTTCGATCTGCCGGTATGGCAGCCGGGTCAATTTCAGTACGCTTTTCGGCGGCAAGCAGCGCATGTCCCCAAGCGGATCCGATGTCTGATGCTGCGAAGGGCGTTGCCAGACCCTGGTGCAGACCGGCAGTGAAGCGATTTGCCTCGTCAATGGATTCGAGTTGATGTCGCAGTAAGTAATCGACCCATTTCAAGCGGCAGTTGCCGGTTTTGTCGGAAAATATTTTGTCCCCGGCGCTGTGGTCAAATCGATCCGAAGAGTACGACTGGTAGAGATCGAATTGCCGTCGCACGTTCCGTTCGTCCAGAACCTGGCGTATCAGGTTGGCCGGGTCGGGCCCTTGGCAGGGGGCGATTCCTGGAATGGCAAAGACCCACACGCACAGCAACCCGAAGCACGCCATCCTGCGGGCCACCTGCGCTGGTGGGATGTTCGGAGCGGCCATGAATGAGTGTTTCTGAAAAAGTGAGTCGTGAAGGTCGAGCATTGCAGAGAGTGGTCCGATCCGTGCGGGGTTCCAGCTAGAATTCTATTGGCACGCCCCGACTTTCGCAATCATGGAAGAAGTGCTGGAGTGTCCGGCCCTGTTTTCGTAAGGGTGTATTTCAAGCTGAATTTATGAGAATAGAAACGGTTGATAATGAGGATCAAAAACCTCCCTGATGTGGCAATCAATTTTTAGCCGAACAGATTTTCAAAGGTCTGCTTGATCGTATCGATTCCCTTTCGCAAGGCTGAGATTTCGCTTCCGAAGGTCGGCATCCGGCAACCTTTTTCGACAGCACGGTCGGCAAATTCGGCGTCAGGTGTGACCGCTCCCCAGGCCTTGCCATGTTTGTGGCAGACAGTCGCGACGTGTTCGATTGCTTCCCAGAGCTTCTGATGATGAAATTCACCGCCGACCCCCAGTGCCGAGGACAGGTCGGTAGGTCCTACAAACAGGAGATCAACATCCTCAATGGACGCGATCTTGTCGGCGTCATCCACGGCTCCTGCCGTCTCGATCTGTATGGCAACAAATTGTTCGCGGTTGGCTTCCTGGGTGAACTGCGAAATGGATTTGTGCGTGTAGTTCGCGTCCCGGCCGCTTCCGTTGATTCCCCGCTTGCCCCGGGGTGCAAACTTGGCCCACTGCACAAACTCCTCGGCTTGTTCCGCGGAATGGATTTGAGCTGCCATGACGCCACCCATGCCGGTTTCCAGGCATTGGGTAACGTGCCAATAACCAATCGGGGGAATGCGCACGAAGGTGTCAAAATCATTGGCGCGGGCCGCCAGGCTGGCCATCACCATTTGATCGGTCGTCAGTCCGACGTGCTCTCCGTCAAGCCAGAATCCTGCATATCCCCCGGCCAGACCGTGCATTTCGACCACGACGGGATGGACGACGCGTCCCATGGCGAACACGGGAACGAGTTCATCCTCAGCGAGTCGTTGTTTAAACGTGCGAAGCATACTGGTACTCCAGGTAGAAAAAAAACGGGTCGAGACCGTTGGGAGGGAAATCACCCTGTACCGGGTGTCTGGTCGACAGGGCGTGGGCCGAACCCCTGGATCTGCCCCGACCGCGAAGCGATTCGTCAGTCAGCAGTTTGCCAGCCGGACTGGTGGCGGTCAAGTCTGCAGCTGCTGTTGGTTTGTTATTTGGAGCTAATGCGGACAAGACAATAGACCGAAAATTCGGAAAGGTCGAATGTGATGCGATTGTCGATCTGTGTAAAAGGGAGGTTCAACGACTCGTCCGAAGTTGGTGTCAGCATTTCAACGGTTTCTACGGCCATGCCCACCGGCAGGATGAAATTGGTGTGAATGGTTTTGACAGGCAGCGGTTTTTCGTCGGCGATACCACCACCGGTGCTCGGTTGACCGTTGCTGCTCGGAGACGGCTCTTCCCGGTTGTAATTCACGAAGTGAATCGCCACATCTGTTCCTTTCGCCGGGCGGCTGGCAGACACGCGTACCGTGTAAGGTGCATCGAACTGACTGAACGACGCCTTACTCAAATGCAGGTTTCCGGCGGCATCATCCGTGGTGAAGACGCGACGATAGGCGGCCAGTTTCCGGGGGTTTGAAACATCGTCCGGCAGAACATCGAACAGTATGTGTTCGTCGAGCAGTTTGGTGCCGAGTTCACGAAAGGCCTGCATCGGAGCGAGGTTTCCTGCGTGAACCGCGCGACGCGGAAACAGCAGGACGGCTTCTGCGTGCGACCGATTTCCGCGATAAACTTCATCAAACCTTTTCAGGAACTGATAATAGCGAACAATGACTTCTCGAGCGGCAGGGTTTTCAAAGCGGGTGTAGAATCCCATCGGGGCACCACCGTTGGCGGACAGTTCTGCAATGGCGGTCCGAATACGCGTATGCTCATACTTGCCCAGGGTGAATGGTTTGTCGTCGAAGGAACCGCGAATGTAGCGGGCTTGAAGTGTTCCTTCACCAAGGTACCGGTTCTGCAAGTCTGTATAGTTCGCGCTGGCACCGGTGCTGTACCAGAGGTAATCTTCGTCGCGGCCCCAGTGCCCGGCCGGTAGCAGGCAACGTTCGTCTCCGCTGATCTGGCTCAGATTGCCCAGATGGTTCCACTGGGCAACGATCAGATCGGGTTTCAGGGAACGGCCAAAGTGGACGAAAATTTTGTCGAACACACGCTTGTTGGAGATTTGTGACCAGCGCAACATCTCACGGCGGAGAGGAGTGCTGTCCTCGGGACTGTGCCAGGCGACAAGTTCATCAAACCGGTGGTCTTTCAGGTCCCGGATCGCGAATCGGTCTTGCAACTCCTGTGGAGTGAATCGTCCAGACAAGTAACGACGAAACCCGCGCTGACAGTGGTCACAGTGACAATTGTGTCGATAGAAATAATTGACAATGAACCCGTCCAGTCCTCGTTCGACGCCCTGTTTGACCCAGGCTTGAAGAACCTTTTGCCAGTTTGGGTTTCGCAGGCAGGCCCAATATTCACGCATCCCGCCCAGCCGGTATTGGTTCTGAACAATGGGTTTTCCCTGGGCATCCTTCTCCAGAAAATCGAGCGGGTCGGAAACAGGTTTGGGACCGAGTTGCTGCTCGTCCCACAGGTCGCGATAAAAGTGAAAGAAGCCCCGGGGACCTTCGTCGCCGTCGGGGTCACCGACCAGGAATTCGATGTTGAAATGGCCGATCACCTTGACGCCGCGCTGATGCAGCGCATGGTTGCGCTGTTGAAACCAGTTTCCACACTCTTGCAATCCGCGGACCGGGAAATGGGAGGGGTAACCGGAGTACTGCGGAGTATGTACCAGACTCCAGAAATGCGCTCCGTAAAATCCTACCTGGGCCAAGTCTGGCTGGGCCTGTTCAATGAAATCCAAATAATCTTGTTGGTGATAGTTTGACCAATGGGCGACCATGCGCGTGAACTCGAATCGCCCGGACGGTTCGGCGGCCAGCGCGGGTCCGATGACCAACACCACCAGTGCACTGCTTAGAAAATTTGCGACCATGGAACTCCTCGCCTGATGAACTAGTCCTTTCATTGATTGTGTACCTAGTATAAAACCCAGAGCAGTTGATGCCACCCACGGCAGGTTCATTTGTTTGAAGTCCCGGTCTCCTGAGGAACCATAAATGAAGATAGTTTCCCATGAAATCCTCATCGTGGATGTCCCTCTCGAGCGACCTTTCCTGGTCGAGGGATTGTTTTCGAGTTCATTCGTCCGCCACGTTGTCCTCAAGCTGAGAACAGAGAGTGGAATTGAGGGACTGGGTTGGTCCTTTTCCTGCTCGCCACGGCTGGTGCCCGCGTTGGCCAGCGGCATGGGTGACATTGTAGAACACGTTGTCTTAGGGCGTGACCCGCGATTGCGAGAAGCGATCCACGCTGCGATCGAAGTGGCCACCCGCTGGTGCGGCCCCGGCTTGCAACACTATTTACAGGCCACGGTCAACTTTGCGCTGTGGGACATCATCGGAAAGGCGCAGGGGGAACCTGTCTGGAAGTTGCTGGGTGGCAACTCGTCTGTTTCGGTTCCGTGTTACGCCTCGAGTTGGCTCTGGCGGGACTATTCGCTGGATGAATTGAATCAGACCGCGGGCGAACTTGCCCGGCGGGGTTTTAAGGCGATGAAATTTCGTTGCGGATCAGAAGCGACCGCCGCGGCGGAAGGCGAACGTGCGCTGGCGACTCGTCAAGGCGCGGGTGACGATGTCAGGCTCATGGTTGATATCAACGAAGGTTGGGATGTGGCTCGCACGAAGGAAGTTGCTCGTCGCTTCGAAGCGGTTGACCTTTACTGGCTGGAGGACCCGATCGATCATCGGGATCTTCAGGGATATCACCAGTTGACCAATCTGCTGGACACGAATCTCTGCACCGGGGAATATCATTATGGAGTCCAGCCGTTTTATGATCTGGTGCGAGAAGGTGCGATGGACATTGCGATGATCGACGCACACCATGCGGGCGGCATCGACGGTTGGATACAAGCGGCCCATGTCTGTGCCGCGGCAAACAAGCCCGTCGTTACTCATCTCAGTCCGGAAATCGCAGTCCATCTGGCAGCTGCAACACCAGGTTGCCAGAGTGTTGAGTACATGGACTGGTCCAGCGGCCTGTTTAACGAAAGTCTGGAAATCAATGAAGAAGGTGAACTCCTCGTTCCCCAGACGCCGGGACTTGGGGTTTCGCTGAACCAGGAATCGCTTCGAGCCGGCAGAGTCCAGTGATCGAAAGTCGATCTATTTTGAAGATCTTGAGCCTGGACGCGCCCCCACGGATCTTCTGCTGTACCAGATTCCCAGCGCGAGACCCGTCAGCGACAACGACGACGGTTCAGGAACAGATTTCACATCGGCCAGAGCGTCGATTTCCGGGTCCTTGCCTGAACCGGTGGGGTTGGTAAACCGCACGAACGAAATTTGAGTCAAACCGGTGCTGGACAGGTCCACGCCCGCTCCGCCTCCTGAACCGTTGTATCCCACGAGGATCTCGCTCATGCTTTTACCGTTGACGTCGAACGCAGGGTCGACGGGTTTAAGGAAATCGCTTGTGACGGAGCCGGCCAGCGTCGGGAAAGCTTCGGCCAGGTCACTGTATCCCAGGGTGGGGTAGACTCCATCTGCCTCGACCCCTGTCACCGTCACGAAACGGATTCCATCTTGGCTGACTTCGACAATTCCACCTTCGGTAACGGGTGAGCCGTCGACAAAACTCAGGAACGAATTTCCGAAGATCAGAAGGTCAATGCCAAACGGGTTGTTCGGATCATCCAGGACGGGGTCGTCGAAAGAAACGAGTAGCCGGCCTCCTTCTCCGATGGTCACAACTTCTGTTGCTCGGAAGGCGGACTGAAACGGTGTGACTGCACCTCCGAAATTTTCCGGATCACTGGTGAATCGGGTCGGCTCACCGAGGGCCGCTGACGCGTCTGAAAACGGCTCACCAGTGACAAAGTCATTCTGAATTCCTGATCCCGGCACATAATTCAACACGTTGTCCGCCCACGGGTCGGCGAACAGGGCACGCAGGTTGGTCAACAAAAGACACAGGATCAGAATGCAGGTAGAAGGCCTCCCGGACGCAGAGTCATGACGCATGTGTGGGGTCTTTTTCTCGGGTGCGGTCAACCTGGTGTGGCGCACAAGGCATGACGGAATGGCGTGGCCAACAGCGTTGGCACGCACACCGGCCTTGGCAGTTCTACGCCAGGCATATGGATTATCTAGCGGTTCCTGTCCCTCGCAGGCATCACCGCGTTATTGTGTGTTGGCAGGTCTTCTGACTTGCGAGTTCATAGAACCTGGCCTTCTCGTCGCATCCTGCCCGTCATGCGGTCCCAAGCAGCAACAATGGCTTGATAGAATCAGGTTCTCTGTAACGCTCGATCACAGCGGCGGGGCCGTCCCGGATTGACACCGGAGTTCCCTGTTTGTTGGCGGCCAACCGGTGGACGCGCCAACCACCCACACACATGAAAATGAAACCGACGGCAATCTATCGAAGCGGTACGGTACTGTCAAGAGTCATGGAATAGAAGGTTCCGGAAACCGTGACATGGAGAGGCCGAGTTGGAAAATCACCAGGAGAGTTTCCAGGCTTAGCCTTCTGTCAGCTGATTGGCCTGCAGTCCGCATGGTACGGCTAAGCCATTTCATCATACTGTTGCAATTTGCGATAGAGCGTTTTGCGGTCCAGACCCAGGATCTGTGCTGTCAATGTTTTATTGCCTTGCGCCGCTTTTAACACGTGCTGGATATAGTGTCGTTCGACCTCTTCGAGCGATACCAGTTCGTCAGGGTCGTTACCGCCGATCAGCATATGAGAACCACGATAGTCGCGGACTTTTTCGGCCAGGTCCTCAACTGCCAGCTTGTCGTAGCGAGTCAACGCGACGGCACGTTCAATAATGTTCCGTAATTCCCTGACGTTGCCGGGCCAGTTGTAAGCAAGGAGTTTTTGCGCCGCTGCTTTTGATATGCCGGTGACTTTCTTCGACGAGCGTGTTGCAAACACATCCAGGAAACATTGCGCTAACAACAACGTGTCGGTGCCTCGAGAACGTAACGGGGGAAGTTGCAGCTGAATGACGTTGATACGGAACAGCAGGTCCTGCCGAAAACGATTTTCTTCGATGGCGGTTTCCAGGTCGCGGTTGGTGGCCGTGAGCAAACGCGCATCAAACTCGATCTCCTGGTCCCCGCCGACGGGCCGAATTTTGTTCTCTTCCAGGGCACGCAGCAACTTCGGTTGCATGTTCAACGGAAGCTCACCTACCTCGTCCAGAAAAAGAGTGCCACCTTCCGCCTGAAGAAAAAGGCCCTGACGGTTATCACGTGCGTCGGTGAAGGCGCCTTTGGCATGGCCAAACAGTTCGCTTTCCAGCAGGTTTTCGGGTAAGGCCGCACAGTTGACCGCGACAAATGGTTGGTCGGATCGACGGCTGCGTTCATGAATGGAACGTGCTACAAGTTCCTTTCCCGTTCCACTTTCACCGGTGATCAAGACGGAAGTCTCTGAATCGGAAATTTGCTCCAATTGGTCGTAGAGGTCCTGCATGACGGGGCTTTCCCCGATCATGTCGTCGAAGCGACGCGACTGTTCCACGGCGTCACGCAAGACCTTGACTTTTTCCTGTAATTCCCGGTGTTTCACTGCCCGGGCTAAGGTCAGTGCCAGCATCTCCAACTCAATGGGCTTGGTAACGAAATCGTAAGCCCCTGCCCGGATGGCGGCGACAGCGGTTTCCAGGCTCCCGAAGGCGGTCATGACGATCACGGGCAGATCGGCCCGATTCGCTACGATCTGTTCACATAATTCGGTACCACTGATGCCCGGCATGTTTAAGTCGGTAAGCACCACGTCGAAGGATCCTTGTTTCAATTCCTGGATCGCCTCTTGTCCCGAGGTGCACCAACTCGGTTCGAATTCCCGCAAACGGAGGTCCGCTTCCAGTAGCTTGCACATGCTCTCTTCGTCGTCCACAATCAGGAGTTTTCCGAGCATTCTTTCCTCTCCTCCCTGGGCAGATAGACAGTGAAACAAGTCCCCTTGCCGACTTGACTGCTGGCCTCAATCCAGCCACCATGTTCATCGATGATACCGTAAGACAGGGACAGCCCTAAACCCGTCCCCTCACCGACCTCCTTGGTCGTGAAAAAAGGCTCGAAAATGTGGTTGAGATTTTCTTCGGCAATTCCTTTTCCGTTGTCCTCGATGTCGATAAAATCGTATTCCTCCGCTTCACCCGCGTGCCCTTCGGGTGGACGAGCGAAACGATAACCCATGCGAATCCGCACGTGGCCGCCGTCGTTGATCGATTGAATCGCATTCACAATCAGGTTCGTGAGAACCTGCTGTAATTGGCCAACATCCACAAATGCTGTCACGGGTTCGGCACTTTCGGTGACTTCGATCTGCACAGTTCTTTTCTGTGCTAAAGGATCCAATAGTTGTGCCGTTTGGATGGCAATCTGATGTAAATCAATAAAGATACGCTTGGGAGTTCGCCTGCGCGCGAAATCGAGTAGTTGCTGGATGATAGTAGCCATGCGATCCGTTTCGCTCTTGATGCTGCGGGCACTTTCGGTCACGTCGGTTTCGCACAGTTTTCCGGAGGCGATCAGGGCGGCCCGCCCTGATACGACATTCAGCGGTGTTCCCAGTTCGTGAGCAATTCCCGATGCCAGTCGGCCAACAGTTTGTAAGCGATCGACGTGTCGCAGTTGTTCCAGTGCAGCAATGCGGGCAAGTGTTTCGGCCTGCACTGCCTCTTGAGATTCGCTTAACTGTCGACACATGTTGTTGAGGCTCTGTCCCAATTCGGTGAGCTCGTCATTTCCACCCAGGTCAACATCACCCGTCAAATCTCCTTCTCCGGCTCGACGAGTCTTTTGAATGAGTTTCTGCAACGGCCGGGCAACCACATTCACACCCATGAAGCCCATTAGCACAATGCTGACCAGAAGCAGCGTACCCATGGTGACACAGGTGTTGATGATGGTTTTGCGCGCCAGAAAATTTAACGGGGTCAAGTCGTAGATCAATTCAACAGCGCCATCTCGGTGTCGTACCACCTGGTCACCGATGCGAAGTTTAAGTGGAATTCGGCGATAGGCACAGATAACTTCTTTCCCGGATTTGTTTCGTATTTTCGTTGAGACGACTTTTTTAACGTTGACTCCCAACCAACGAAGTTGCGAGGCCGGGATCTCTGGAGCATAGGTGTCCGGAGGTGAAACATCCAACCATACCCAGCGGATCTGGCTATATTGGTCTTGGGAGTCCAGTTCTCGGATCAGACGCTGTACGCTCTCCCATCCGTTTTTGTTGAGTTCTGTTGTGACCCACTGTTCCATCAGCAATGCGAATCGCTCCACATCCTGGACCATGTCGCTCTCGAACAAGTTTGCCTCCCGACGAATACGCAGGAAACCATTGGCACCTGTCACGATCACGCTCATCAGAATAAACACGGTCACAATCTTCGCGGTCAGTCGCATGTTCTCTGTTCCTTGAAGACCTTCAACTTCACTCGAACCAGGGTCGGTCCGGTAAATGTGTTGATCTCTCAGGTTCTGTTACTTCCGGTTGCCATTAAACATTACGGCTTGTGTTGTCCGTTAGTCCAGAAAAAACGATCCTCTACAGACACAACGCGGTGCGCGTGGAAAAACTCTGTGGATTGTTCACATGGGATGGGCTGGGTGCTGCCTGATATGCAGTTTGCGGTAATTTACAGTAAGTCAATCGCGCATACAGGCCCAAGAGTGGCATCTGGCGTTTGAATCACCCCATGATAACGGTTCTGGTACGTTCTTGCACTTTCCTGCGGCAGGGATACATCAGCGGGCATTTTATCCGGACTCTTTCGGCCTGGTGCGCGTTGTAAGCTCGCTCAAAATCATTATTTTGAGCGGGTTTCGGGTTGAAGTTTGTCAGTCTCGAATCGGTGTTCTTACGGTTCCGGGAGGCCATCCTCAGTGAGGACAGGAGGAAAGACGATCATTTGCTTCAAGATCAATGAAGTGCGTCGAAAAGTGGCCGTCGATATTTTTATCCACTGGACCATTTTGCTTTTGCCCGTCTGGATTTTACAACAGCGTCGTTTGAAGCTGCCGGTGTCGCGATTGCACCGGACGTCGTGTTGTTCATTCTGGACGTCTTGTAGTGAACGTTGCTACACAAACACTGCCAGTATGACGTTACCGGCAGGCGATTTGGACCTTCTGCCCGAAAGTCCCGTCCAGGAAGTCGCGGTGGCAGTCTCCGTGTCAGCGTGCAGTGTTCCCGTCGCAGACGAACCGGTGTTTCTTTTATTATTTTTACGGCCCGGGGAAACGGTGCCCCGCGAATCACCTTGACTTCGGGGGCTTGCGAGGTTCACTGCCGCACCCGGCGGAAAGCCCACTTTCCCCACGATCCATAGTTGAGATACGATAGCAGAATGGACCCAGCCAAGAAGCGAGTCAATCCGTTCTACGTCCTGACCATCATTGTTGGATTTTTGTTTTCTGTTACCGCGAGCGCTTATGTCGTCATGACAGTCCGGCAATTGAATTCACCGGGGTCACGAGAAACAAACGAATTTATGCAGTGGGTGGATCAGCATGGACTAACAGCCTTCATTGCCGAGTTGGTAGTCCTTGCCGTTGCAACTCTGGCGGCAATTGCCAGTGACAGAATGTGGTCGGGGCCGAGTACGGAGCAACCTTGCGAGGAAAGGGATTAGGATGAAAGTCGATCATTACGAATCGGTTGAGGAGCAGCATGTCGACATGGAAGGGTCGCAGGGTTGCAAGGTGCGCTGGCTCGTCAGCGAATCTGACGGTGCCCCCAACTTTGCCATGAGACAGTTTGAAGTGCAGCCAGGTGGTTACACGCCACAACATCGTCACCCTTACGAACACGAAGTGTTTGTGCTGGAAGGTAAGGGCGTTGTTCTGGAAGGCGAGCAGCAGCACACGCTTCAAAAGGGGGATTTCGTGCTAATCCAGCCGGATGAAATTCATCAATTTCGCAACACCGGTTCTGTGCCACTTCGTTTTTTGTGCCTTGTTCCGAATTCTTCCGCCCGTCAGCAGGCCACCCTGGCTCCCGAATGTGGAGTCGACCGTTCCGGGCCGAATGAGTAAACCGAGTGGACCCGCAGGTGGGGATACCTTTCAAACTTCACCGTTCACACTCGCCCCGTACCTACTATGCCAGACAAAGTTTCTGTTGCCGAACGAATCAATAAGCTGCGTCTTGAGATTCGTAATCACGACCGCAGGTACTATGTGGAAGCGACCCCGGAAATCAGTGATCTGGCCTACGACCGCCTGCTGGAAGAATTGAAAGGGCTCGAAGCAGATCATCCCGAATTGATCGTGCCCGACAGCCCGACGCAGCGGATCGGAGACCATCCCCGCGTAGAACTGGAACATGTTGCGCATCGGATCCCGATGCTTTCCATCGACAATTCTTATAGCCCGGAGGAATTGATCAAATTCTCTGAACGAACGTTGAAACTTCTGGGTGGGGAATCACTGGAATGGGTCGTTGAACTTAAAATTGACGGCGTTGCTGTTTCCATTTTGTACGAGGACGGCCGACTTGTCCGTGCCGTGACACGCGGGAATGGAGTGATCGGAGATGATATAACCCATAACATCATGACGATTGCGAATGTTCCGCTCCGTTTGGCGACTCGCCATGTTCCTTCGACGCTGGAGGTTCGTGGGGAAGTCTACATGGCGAATTCGGTTCTGGTGTCATTGAACGAGAGGCGTCGGGAGGCGGGAGAGGAACCGTTTGCAAATACGCGCAATGTTACTGCCGGCAGCGTTCGATTGTTGGATCAACGGTTCTGTGCGGAACGGAACCTGAGGGTTTTTTGTCACGGACTGGGATTGGAAGAAGGGGTCCGGGCGCAAAATCATATGGAACTGCTTGGTGAGTTGCGGGAGTACGGCCTTTCCGTCACTCCGCTGGTTGAAAAATTCAAAAACATGGAGTCTGCCGTCGTACATTGCGACCAGCTGATTCAGAAATTGCACGACCTGGATTTTGAAGTGGATGGCCTGGTGATCAAGGTGAACCGTTTTGACCAACGCCACAGACTTGGCACGACTGCCAAGAGTCCGCGGTGGTTGATCGCGTACAAGTTTGAAAAGTATGAAGCCAGGACCCGTTTGAAAGCGATCTCGGTCCAAGTTGGGAAAACCGGGACCGTCACGCCCGTCGCTGACCTTGATCCGGTCGAGCTTGCAGGGACGACGGTTAGCCGGGCGAGCCTGCACAACGCTGACGAAATCGACCGTAAAGATATTCGTGTGGGTGACGTGGTGGTGGTGGAGAAGGCAGGCAAGATTATCCCGCACATCGTCCGGGTCGAAAGGCACGAACGCCAAGGGACGCTGTCGAAGTTTGTTTTTCCGGCGACTTGTCCGGAATGCGATTCGAAACTCGAGCGGGACGAAGGCGGAGTCTACATTCGCTGTCTGAACTACCGTTGCCCAGAACAGGTCAAGCAACGCCTTCGATATTTTGCCGGCCGGAATGCAATGGACATCGAGGGCTTAGGCGACAAACTCGTGGAGCAACTCGTCGGTCGCGCCCTGGTGTCCGATTATGGTGACCTTTATCGCTTGTCAGTTGAGCAGATCAGTGGCTTGGAACGGATGGGAAAAAAATCGGCTCAGAATCTCCTGGATCAAATCGAGGCCAGTAAGGGCGTCGGTCTGACACGACTCCTGAATGCTCTGTCGATCCGGCATGTGGGAACGACGGTGGCTCGTGTTCTTGCCGAAAACTTCGGCTCGATGGAGGCCCTGCAACGGGCTTCTGTCGAGCAACTGAGTGAGATCGACGAAATAGGTCCCATCATTGCCGAGAGTACACACGAATTTTTTCAGAGTGACCACGGGCGGGCGACCATTGCGGAATTGGAGTCCCTGGGGATGCAGTTGCAGGCGACCGGCAAATGGGCATCACAAGGCAATGCGTCCCTCGACGGATTGACGCTGGTCGTCACCGGAACATTAAACAACCACTCGCGAGATGAGATCAAGGAATTGATCGAAATGCACGGAGGACGTGCAGCATCCAGCATTTCGAAAAACACCGATTTTGTTGTTGCGGGAGACAAAGCAGGCAGCAAATTAGAGAAGGCGCAGCAACTGGGGGTTCCGGTGATTTCTGAAGCAGAGTTTGAAGCAATGCTGGAAGGCTGAACTCGACGACGATCTGACACCGCCGGTTCTTTCGTGCCCTTGCGGCTTCATTCCGGGTCCGCCGTTTTTTTCATCTCCCACCAGGGAAGGGTGATCCCGCCATCCATCAGGAGTGTGGAGCCTGTCATGTACTCGACCCGGGGATTGCAGAGGAACATGATGCCCTCGGCAATTTCATCCGGACGTCCCATGCGCTTGAGGGGAATGTTTTTCGCGCCTTGCTCCAGTTCTTCTTCCGATGCGAACTTTCGTTCGCCGGGTGTGTCAATCCAACCCGGCTGAATGGCGTTGACACGAATTCCAAAATGGGCAACTTCAATTGCAGCAGTTTTTGTCATTTGTTGCAACGCCGCTTTGGCCATGTTGTACGCCATTGATCCAGGAGCAGGTACAAAAGCCAGTGGTGAACTGACGATCACAATCCGGCCACCGTTGTCATTCGTGATCATTTGCTGCGTGGCGGCCCGTAACAAATAGTAGGCACCCCACATTGTCACATCAATCGTTCGACGGAAACCTTCCATGTTGTTGTCGTAATACGGTTCGCGATCGCTGTAGGCCGCATTGCTGATCACGTAATCGAGGCGACCAAACTCCTGTTGGGCCCGCGCCACCAGGGATTCAACCGCCATCTGGTCCGAGACATCAGCCTTCATTTTAACGGCCTGTGAACCAGTTTCCTTGATCTGTTGGACTACTTCTTCGGCCGCCTCCTCATGAGAGCGGTAATTGACAAGCACATTGGCGCCGGCCCGTCCCAGGGCCAGGGCTGTCGAGCGGCCGATTCCTAAACTTGCGCCGGTCACGATTGCGGCATGGCCCTGCATTGGGGTTGTTGTTTCCGGTTGATGTTGGCTGGCTGACATTGGCTTGCAAATCTCCTTGTCTTGTTCACGTAACTTCCAGTCGGAGGAAGTGAAGGTCGTTGGCGGAAAAGTTCCTGGCAGGGTAACGGTCCGACGTCCTGCGCCATCGGTACACTACAGTATGATAATGGAACGCGCTCAGTGGGTGAAACCGGGGCAGACTGCCTTGAAACTTTTGAGGGGTTTGTGGGCCGGATTTCGGAAAAAAACGTTGCGGTGCGGGAAATCGAGTGACAGGAGGTTGAATCTGAAAATCAGGGACCGTCGCACCGGTGGCAGCCAGACTTGTTAACACCGTGCCTGGCGGTTTGCTATACTGCACCGGAATCGGTTGCCTCGCCGGGTGGGCCGGCCAGGGGTGTTACCCCCGGCTTGGACCGAATGTTGGCTGGAAAGGATAGGTGGAATCTGCCCAATGGCTCCAGTCACCACCGGTTGGCGATGGGTCGCGTTAAAACTGCTGCCTCTCGATGGCCAGCATGAAGAAAACAGGACTTCAACGGCTTTTGCCTCAGGACAGATAACACCATGTGTCGCCCGATCCTTTGCCTGGTACTCGTGATCACACTGGTTTCGGCCATTGTGGAAAACCCGTCGGCCGGCGACGAAATGAATGTCGCACCGGATGATTGGCCATGGTGGCGTGGTTGGATGCGTGATGGTTCTGCCGGGGCGACTCCACTTCCGCCGCTGGATTGGTCAGGTAGTGAGAATATCAAATGGCGTGCTGCTGTCTCGGGGCGGGGCCACGGTTCTCCGACGGTGGTTGGCAACCGTGTGTTCCTGCTGACGGCAGATGAAGAAAACGAAGTGCAGTCCGTTGCGTGTTACGATGCGCAATCGGGCCGCCTGTTTTGGGAGCGGGAAATACATCGAGGCCATTTTCTAAGTGGTGGAAATAAAAAAGCTTCGCACGCGTCCACCACCGTAGCCTGCGACGGATACCGCGTCTTCGCCAATTTCATCAACGCCGATGCTGCCTACACCACCGCTTTGACTGTGGATGGGGAGCCCTTGTGGCAACAGAAGATTTCGGATTATGTGGTTCACCAGGGCTACGGGTCTTCTCCCACGCTTTACGAATCCCTTGTTATTGTTTCAGCGGATAACAAAGGTGGCGGTTCACTGGTGGCATTTGACCGCAAGACCGGAAAAACTGTATGGCGGCACCAACGTCCGGAGTTGCCCAATTACTGCTCTCCTGTCGTATTGTCCGTTGCCGGGAAAGACCAGCTGATCCTGTTCGGTTGTGATTATGTGTCGGCGTTCGATCCGCGGTCGGGGGAGTTGTTTTGGCAGATCGAGGGTGCCACCACGGAATGTGTCACCACGCCCGTGACAGACGGTCGCCACGTGTTCACTAGCGGCGGCTATCCGCGCAGCCACATTTCGGCGGTCGTCGCTGATGGATCGGGAAAAATCACCTGGGAAAACAACCATCGTATCTACGTGCCCTCCATGCTGCTGGAAAGGGACTATCTTTACGCCGTGTCGGACGCCGGGGTTGCCCTGTGTTTCGAGGCAGCGACGGGTCGCCAACAGTGGAAGGGGCGGTTGGGAGGTACTTTTAGTTCGTCACCGATTCTGTTTGCAGGCCATATTCTTTCGATTAACGAAGCCGGAGAGTGTTTTATTTTCAAGGCACATCCGGATGATTTTGAATTGGTTTCGACGAATCAACTGGGAGACGAAGTGTTCGCGACGCCGGCCGTCAGCCGAGGTTGTATCTACATGCGTGTGGCGGATCATGAAACAGGCCAACGGCGGGAGCACTTGGTCTGCGTGGGGAAACCTTGAATGCGTTTCTCAGTAGATGTCAAGTCACTGGGCGCTTCGACAATCCGGTTCACCCGGAGCATGACACCCATGACTCCGTGTTCCGGACAATTCGGAAAGGCAGGCGCAGGTGTTTTCCCTCAACCGAAACGGGACGGCGGTGGAGTAGAGTATCACTCGGGCCGCTGACAACTTTGTCACGAAACGCGTGAAGGAAGGTAACCCGCATTTCACCGCAGGAGTCCTGTCATGCTCAGAACCTGTTTCTCGACGCTCAGTTGCCCCGATTGGTCCTTTCAGCAGATCGTCCAATACGGCAGAGAGTTTGGATTCGACGGTGTCGAAATTCGGCTGATCGAGCGCGAGACAGACCTGTTGAAACTTCCGGAATTTCAGCCTGCCGAGCGGCCCAAGCGACGTCGTGAACTGGCGGATTCCGGTTTCGAAGTTCCTGTACTCGCCTCGAATGTCCGTTTCCACGACCTGGAGGCCAGTGTACGAAAAGAACAGATTGAAACCGGTAAGGCCTACCTGGACCTGGCCAAGGAACTTGGTGCGTCGTTCGTTCGAGTGTTCGGTGACGTTGTTGCGAAGAATGACAACGGTCAATATCGACCGACGATCATCCAACAAGTGGCTGAAGGCTTGCAGCGGTTGGGCGAGTATGCCGAACCGTTGGAACTTAACATCGTGATCGAGACACACGGTGATTATTCGGATTCACGACTCATGCAGCAGACAATGGCCCTGGTGGAAAGTCCGGCGGTCGGGGTATTGTGGGATACGCATCATCCGTGGCGGTTTTGTGGTGAGACACTGTCGGAAACCAGCGAACGTCTGAAGGCGTGGGTCCGACACACTCATTGGAAAGATTCAGTCCTGCAACCGCGAGAGCAAACTGGTGGCGACGGGCAGGATGCTGCTGACCAGGCACACGAGTTGATGCAGGGACACCGGCACGCGGACTACGTTCTGTTGGGCAGCGGCCAATTTCCTGCGCTGCAGTGCATGCGACTGTTGCGTCAATCCGGCTACGATGGCTGGGTTAGCCTGGAGTGGGAAAAGATGTGGCATCCGGAGATCGCGGGTCCAGAGATCGCACTGCCTCCCTTTCCCGGAAAGATTCGCCAGTTGTGGGAATTGGCCAGTCGGGGGGGTGCCTCAACAGACTGCGGCGACGCGTAGCCCTGCCGGGTGGCACCGGCCGGTCGGGCCCGGTGCAGGTGCTCTCCGAACCGGCACCCGCTGCCACGTTCAAGCCATTGGCACCTGGAACACAGAGGTCTGATCGGGGCAGGCTTCCGATCGCTTTTCCACGACTAGGCAACAGGGGGGCTGACAGATTAAATTTCCTGTTAGTTGTTTGGATAAAGTAGATGCGGTTTTCATTCCTCGATTGGTGGTCAGTGAAATCGGTGTCCGCTTTGAATCGGGACCCCGCTTGTTGAGGGGTTGATAGGTTGGAACCAGTTGCGAGGTGGAAAGATGAGTGAGAAAATCGAGATTTGGGACCCCCATTTTCATATCTGGGATGTCAGCGAAGAGACGACAACGGGTCAGGAACTCGAGGAGCTCTTTGCGCCAAACGACGATCCGATCTACACGACCCGCCTGTACGAGAAAGATTGTGATGCCGGGGGTGAACAGTTTAAGCACACCGGTGGGGCGTGGCTGGAGGCTTTAAGTGTGTGCCAGGTCGGCAAGACCGGGCCGGAGTACATCAAGGACTGTCTGGCTGAGTACCGATGGGCGGCCAGGGAGATTAGCAAGTCGACCCGAAATTATGTCCTGATACCAACGGTGCCGTTGGAAGAACCTGCGGCGGCTGAGAGCCTGGCAGAACTGGCTAAGGATAAAAAAGTCAGAGGGATTCGGCAGATTGTCAACCATCAGCCGGACTGGCCCAGGATGACCCATTTGGGAGATCTTCTCGAGAATCCGGACTGGCAGAAAGGATATGCCCAACTCGGAAATCACGACATGTCCTTCGACCTTCAACTGAACCCGCATCAGTTCAAGAAAGCGGCCGCCTTCATCCAGGGCCATCCTGAAATTCCCGTGATTATCAACCACCTGGGGTCACCCACCATGGCGGATGTGACGGAGCATGTCGATCAGTTCAGGACAGGGATACAAGCCCTTGCCGATTGCGGTAACACGACAATCAAGCTTTCGATGCTTTTTTACACGGCCGAAAATTGGGATCAGCAGGATGCTGTGATCGACGCGCTTTATTTTGTGATTGATACTTTCGGGACGGACCGCTGTTTGTTTGCCACTAATTACCCGGTGGATGTCAAGTTCGGCTGGCCTGCGGAAAAATTATATCGTGCCATGCACAGCATCATTCAAGCCAGGTATGACCAGGAGGCTGTACGGCGGATTTTTTCGAAGAATGCGATCCGGGCCTATCGGGCCCAATAGGTTCTGGTTGAAACCGCTTTGCCCGGTCAGGGTGTCTTGGCAGGAAGTTCGCTGTTGTGACCACTCCCAGGTCGTCAGTGGCCGTATCACTTGTCACGGTGTCCTAGCCTTTCGATGGAGAACTTCATGCGACGTTCTATCTTGGTGATGCTCCATGGACTACTGCTTTGGGGGACCAGTTCCCCGGCAGTCGCGGGCGTCACTCGCGCCCAGGCCGTGATCGAGGCTCATTCCCGGCAGTTCCAAAAGACTCTTGCAGAACGTGATGTTTCAGGGTGTTTGTCGCTGGCGCTACCGAACGCGACGTGGTTTGGTCTCTCACGAGGGGACAGCATGACGTTTTCCGCCATGGTCCGGTTGCTCAAGGCCAGGTTGCTCAACACCGGGGTGGTGGTGAGTCGTGAAGTGTCGACCTACGGATCCAGCGCCGTGGTCCATGAAATCACACACTCCGGCCAGGCAGAAGTGAGCGCGGTCCGACGGTCTTTGTTTTGGACGCAGCACGACGGGGAATGGAAGCTGGCGCACATTCACAGTTCGCCGTACCCAGCCTGGCAGAACGAAATTGCCCGGTTTGAAGAACAGGACCAACAGGCGGCTCCGAAACCGGGTGGCGTCGTCTTCGTTGGCAGTTCCAGCATCCGCGGTTGGAAAACCCTGCAGCGGGACTTTCCCACGGCCAACGTCCTCGGTCGAGGATTCGGTGGGTCCGAATTGATTGACAGCATTGCCTACGCACCCCGGATTGTGACGAATTATCGACCCCGGGCAGTCGCGGTCTATGCCGGGGACAACGATATCGCGCGGGGCAAGAAAGCGGGACGGGTGTTGAGGGATTTTCAGCGGCTGGTAGAAGTGATTCATCGACGCTTGCCGCAGGCACGAATCGGTTTCATTGCTGTCAAACCCAGCATCAGTCGCTGGAATCTCTGGCCGGAAATGAAACGAGCCAACAGTTTTGTTCAGGAATACGCCGCGCGACATGAACGAATCGACTACCTTGACATTGCCACTCCGATGCTGGATGCGAGGGGCGTGCCACGGGAAGATCTCTTTGTCGATGATGGCCTGCACCTCAATCCCAAAGGCTACGAAGTCTGGGCCACGGTCATTCGTCCCTGGGTGAGAAACCGGTGACGAAGTCATATCGTGGGCGGTGAAAATTGCTGACGCAGGACAGGTTTTCCGGTTCGTTTGTTGCCTTCAGCAATTCGTGAGTCGAGGTCGGATGAGTGCTTGCAGATCCAGGGTGGGCAACCTACGATGCCGGGTGCTGCAGCCTGTTTGTCGGAGGGTACCGCAATGCACACAACGCACCGACCTTAGAGACGTCTCCAGTCGTGCGGAGGGTGGGTTACCTGATGTTGATCCTTGATTTTAAATTGAGCAGGTGCCGCCACGCGACTTGGAGCCTGACACACATCTGACCAGGAGTAAGAACATGACTAAAATCTTCCGCAGCACGTGGCTTTTGGTGGCACTGATCCTTGTCGGTGTCGCCTGTTTTCGGACGGCGATCGGCGGCAGCGAATCGTCGGAAACGTCTGTCGAGGGCTGGCGTCAGGGAGTTGGCTGGGGTTGGATCTGGGGGAAGAACGACGAAGTGGGTGCGCTGAACGCGATGAGGCCGGGATCGGTCCGTCAGGCGTTGCAGATTGCCAGTGAGGGCCAGGTTTACGACCTGGGCGTGACTTACAGTCGCAACAGCTTTAAGTGGCCCGGACACAACGCCGGCGAAGTCATGACCTATCGTTCACCTGAGGGGGTGAGCCGTCAGAAGGATCACAGCTTTGCGGATCCCGGTGTCAATAGCAGTCGTACTCGCTGGCACAGTTGTGCGCTGTTCATCAGTGACAATGTGGCGACTCAAATTGACGGACTGGCCCATATTACTCTTGGTGAAGACAACCATTGGTACAACGGCTTCAAAGAATCTGATTGGGGGGGCAACTTTGGTGTTCGGAAATGTGATGCCACGACGATCCCGCCCATTGTTGCCCGTGGTGTTTTGTTGGATATTGCTACTGCGAGGAAGGTTGACGCGCTGCCTGCTCACTACGGAATCACTCCTGTCGATATCGACGTAGCACTGAGCAAACAAGGCTTAGAATTACGGCCCGGTGATGTCGTGCTTATTCGCACCGGCACATTGCGTTACTGGAACACTGAGGGCGGGGATCACGAGAAAATTGCTGAGCACGATTCGGCAGGGTTGACGTTGGAAGGAGCCAAGTACCTGGTCGAACAGCACGGCGCCATGATGATAGGTTCCGACACCAGTGGACTGGAGGTTGGTCCCGCACCACGCGGGTCAGACTCCTTTATTCCCGTCCACAAGTACCTGCTGGTCGAGCAGGGGGTACACATTGCGGAACTCCATTATCTGGAAGACTTGGCTCGCCACCGGGTTTACGAGTTCTGTTACATGGCCACGACCAACAAGATCGCCGGAACGACCGCGGGATTCACCATGCGCCCGATTGCGATCAAGTGAATCTCCGCTGCCAGGCCCCAATGGCTGTGTCCTGCGATCGGGTGCCGTTGTCTTTTCGGGAACAAGCGGGGCAAACCCTGCCCCCCACCGAACCTCTCCCGGGGCGTGACGGACCCGGATGAACGGCGATTGGCAGTTGGAACCTGTAATTTCTGTCTGCAGTTGCAGCAAGAAAAAATAAAGGGGTCACCTTGGCGGATAGCCAAGACGACCCCAGAATGAGCGATTGAAAGACAAAACTCAACGAATCGTATCTTTGTCGCAGATATTTTTCTTAGCTATTCTTCTTGCGAAGACGAGCGGCACCAACAGCACCCAAAGCGAGTGTTGCCAGAGCACCCATTCCAACCATGGTGCTGGGTTCTGGGACGCTTGGTCCGACCGAGATGGCC
>Ga0310120_10000079_pt1 | contig 69122 bp, 65 predicted proteins | sample CB27_AW_983_MG_FD_203506 | JGI IMG/M metagenome (GOLD analysis project Ga0310120, IMG submission 203506) | Marine microbial communities from Western Arctic Ocean, Canada - CB27_AW_983 | ecosystem: Environmental > Aquatic > Marine > Oceanic | place: Canada: Western Arctic Ocean | collected...
CGCTAAACAAGAGGTAGAAAACAAACTCAAAGTTACCAAATCCAAAATTAATTTGTTTCAAGGCGATACTCTTAAAACTCTTCCTGAAAACATTTCTCAACTACCTAAAATGGACTTCGTCTTTCTTGATGGTGGTCACAGTTTAAAAACAATTGCTAACGATTGGCACTATGTTCAACAACTAATGCATGACCAAACTGTTGTTATCTTTGATGACTACTGGAACAGAGAAGATGCTGGTGCTAAACCAATTATAGATAATATTGATCCTAGTAAATTTGACGTAAAAATTCTTAAGCCTCGAGATAGATTTGAGAAGGAGTGGGGTACTTTGAAGATTAATTTTGTTAAAGTTAAAAGAAAGACCTTATGAAAATTCTCTTTATAATTACACAATCAGAACTAGGTGGTGCTCAACGCTGGGTTTTTGATACAGCAACTAATTTAGATTCTAAAAAATACCAAGTAACTGTTGCTAGCCAACCCGGGCCACTACTTAACAAGCTTCAAGAGAATAAGATAAAAACCCACCGTTTAAACAATCTTGTTCGCAGTATAAGCCCTATCAGAGATCTTTTTGGCCTCATAGAACTATATAGACTAATAAAGAAAGAACGTCCCGATATAGTCCAGCTATGCAGCACTAAAGCCGGCCTCTTAGGAGCTTTAGCTGGTAAACTAGCCCGCTCTAATAAAATTATCTACCGCATCGGTGGTTGGTCCTTTAACGACCCCCGACCACAATGGCAGAACAATATCTTTCTTTGGTTAGAAAAAATAAGTACTCCCTGGAAAGATCTTATTATAGTTAATTCTCAACAAGGCTATGACGAAGCTTTAAAATACAAAATCTGTTCTAAAGAAAAACTAAGGCTTTTATACAATGGTATTGATTATTCAAAGTATAAATACAATCTGAAAAATAAATCTGACACTCTAAAAATAGGCGTTATTGCTAACTTCTACCCTACCAAAGGCCTAACTTATTTAATTAGATCGCTAGCTCAATTAAAAAACCATCGAATTGAAACCTTCATAGTAGGTGAGGGTAAAGAACGATCTAAGCTAGAACAACTCATCAAAGAATTAAATATTCATAACTGTACTCTGGCCGGTAGTCAATCCGATCCTTGGCAATATTTCGAACAACAAGGCGGTATTGATATTTTTGTTATTCCTTCTGTCAAAGAAGGTATGCCTTATGTATTGTTAGAAGCCATGGCTAATAGCTTGCCTATTATAACTACTAATGTTGGTGGTATCAGAGAGATAATCAAAGATAGTAAAAATGGCCTCCTAATTCCTTCTAAAGATACCAAAAAAATGTCTCAATCCATCAATCATTTAATCAAAGATAAAGCTTTGATAGAAAAACTTGGTAAGCAGGCTAACCAAGACATTAAAAAATACAATCTTCAATCAATGATTAAAAACTATCAAAGTTTATTGAGTTAGTAGTCTAAATAGACCCAGCCAATCATTATCTTCAGCCAATCTAATTATCTTATCTACTCTCTCTAATTTATCTGGTAAGTATTCCTTAACCACCTTCCTTAATTGCTTTGCATTACTTAACACTCTATCTTTATCTCGTCTCTGAGCATGATAAACAATATTTGCGCTGTAAATAGAAATAAGATTATTAGCATCAACACCTACAAAGAATAATCCTTTCATTTCCAAGGCTTTAGCAATAAGATCCTCTCCTTCTATTCTGTTTTCATGTCCACCAGCTATCGACAAAATCAGCCCTAGTACATATTGAGCTCGTCCCACTTTTGGATTCAACTCCACCACATAACGCGCCACCTCAATAGCCTCTTCTTTCTTTTTCTGAGAAGCTAGATGAATTGCTAACCGATAATATATTTCCTGTCTTGTTGGTGATAGCTTAGATGCCTTTCTCATCAAAACCTCTCCTTTATTATGATATTCTGGATTAATGGCAGCTCTTTGATGATAGGCCTCTGATAAACGAATCATGGAGATGGGATTTGTTGGATCCTTATCAATAAGATCTTCTTGATAAGCCAAAGCTTTATCAGCTATAAAATTAAGCTCCTTTCTGGCAAAAGCTCCTTTGTTAGTTAATAAATCAACAAACAAACCTCGCGCCTCTAACTGAATAAAAGAATACGGTTCAAAAGCTGATTTAAGCTTCTCATCGATTAATTTTGCATCCGTTGTCTTGCTCCTAATATCAGTTGACAGCTTAGCTTGTCGATAAATAACAAAATGAACGTAAGTTGAATAAAGAAAAAGTATGCCAGCTAATAATAGAAATAATCCGGCTATTGATTGTACCCTCTGAGCACTCTTCTGTTCTTGGTAGTCTACATCCTTCTCTGATCGAGTTAATACTGCCGAAAAAGCTAGAAAGGCGAATAACATCAAATAAGCAACTAAATGATCAAACCAAAATAGACTCTGAACAAAGTAAGCAACTAAAAGAATAATTAATAACTTCCCTAACCTGTTATTCAACTTGCTAAGCTTATAAATCGTCACTATGAAAATAGCAAGATAGATTAACAAACCTAATAAACCCTGCATCACTGCCACATCTAAGACTCGGTTGTGAGATCTATCAAACCAGCGATTTTCATACAACGAATACTCAGGATCGAAGTATTTGTTATAAGCAATATTATAATTTTCCAATCCCCAACCAAATAACGGCCGTTCTTTGATGGCTTCCAAGCTCACACCAGCTGCTATTAGACGAGTCTGAATAGTTGCTTGATCAAGAGAAAAACTGGCCACCTTATCAACCCCTGGAATATTTTGCCAAAAAGGCATGCTTCTAGTGGTCATAAAGCCAACCAAAATAACAGCTAATAGAATCAGGCCTGTTATATACCTCTTCCTATTCCTAAAAACCCTCTTTCTCCAATAGAACAAAGCCAAGACAGCTGCTGCTAACAAACCCACAAAAACACCTCTAGTAGCTGACATAATGATCATTACCAAAGAAATAACTGCTACGGCAGAAGAGAAGTAATACCAAAAATACTTCTTCAATGACTGAAGTCTAATAATCAAAGCAGAGAATAAAATAAATAAGAAGTAGCTACTTGTATAACCAGTATTACCAAGAAAAGCATCAGGGCGAGCTTTTACTTTAGCAAAAGGAATTTTATCCACTCCTAACACCTGCAGCCAACCAAAGAAAGCAACAACAGTAGATACTAATAGAGAAATCCTTAGAAAATTAAGCCAATCTTTTTTATTGAAAATCGCTACTGACATAAAGAAGAAAGCAGCGTAGTGAAGCATCATAAACAATCCCTCCATTCGCTCTCCACTACCCCAAAAAGCTCGGTAAGAATCAATAGCAAAAAGGGAGCTGATTGTTGCTGAAACAAAGAATAAAGCAACTAACAGAACGATCGGGCTTTTAAGCCTCTGCTTTATTTGCTTCCAAAGATCAGGGCCTCTAATAAGGAGCATTAGAAAAACTAGTAAAGCTAATTGAATTATTGCTCTTAAAAATAAAGCCTTTCCAAAGACAAAGGGATAAAGAAGGTTGGTTGTAAAAATAAGAGGTAGTATTGCTGTTGTCAGTAATAATCCCTTTAAAATCTTCAACATTAGTCTTGATTTAACCATAAGCTACTCCAAATGAAAAGTCCCCGCTAAGCGAGGACTTTTCTCATAACAGATATATCAGATACTCTTTAGCTATATCAGATACTCTTTAGCTCTTAGTTAGACCCTTAGCACCAGATGGTAAGGACTTAACGTTCTTGTCATTATGCCAGTCAGCACTTGTGGTACCGTGGATGTTTCCACTAGAACCAGCTCTATCAGACCAAGTCAATGAAGGTAGGCCTACACGCATTAGGCTGTACGTATCAGGCGTTGCAAATCCAGTTGCGTCACCCTTCAACTTAGTTACCAATGAATCAGATCCAGAAACGGTAGCTGAAACATCTAGGTAGATTGAGTAAGTTTTACTTGTACCAGCAGTAATTCTCTCAGCTGTAGAGAATTCAATTACACCATCAGCACCACTACCTCCTTTAACGGAGTTAGCAATAGTAGTACTAGCAGTAATATCAGTACCACCACTTCTTACAGTAATAGTATTGGCGGTAATACTTGCGTGAGCTGTGACAACATTGATTTCAAGCGAACCAATCTCAATATCACCAGCTGAGTTAGCAGCAATAGTAACCTTGATAGCTTCTACTTCACCAGTAGTTAAGGTGGAGCTAGATGGGCTAGATACAGTTACAGTTGGGTAACTCTTGTACAATCTCTTGGCATTACCAACTTCCTGACCTGCGGAAGATGCAATGCTGGTCAAAGTAGTGTTACCAGCAACAGCTTCGAACTCGTTACCACTTGCAAATCCAGTTGAGGTTGCAATGTAAGCAACAATGTTGTTAGTGGAGCTAGCACCTCCAGACTGACCCTTAAGAGTGTAACTAGAGCAAGCAGAATCAACACAATCACCAAGAACTGCTTTCACAGTAAGCATCTTGGTACTGTTAGCAGGCACGGTGAACAAGCCACCAGTATTCTCTAACAAGATTGCACCAGCTCTTTGAGAACCAGCACCAGCAGCTGGAACACCAGAACCAATTAAGGTACTGCCGTCGTAGACTCTAATTTCTCTAACCTCTTCTTGTAGGCTAGTTGTAGTTGCAATAGCTGTAGTAGAGGTAGAAGTAGTAACACCTACCCATAGTCTATTGACTTGAGCATCAGCCTCTTTAGCGTAGAAGTCCCACTGAGCTAGTAATTGTTCACCAGGAGCAACTAAACCTTGTTCAGTAGAAGTGTTATCAACCTTAACAATGTTGATACTTGGTGTAGCAACAGTCAAAGTGATTGAACCAGCTGAAGCAAGACTACCGTTAATAGTACCTCCAGATGCAGTAACGGAGTTACCATCAACATCAGTTGCAGTAACATCTGTAGCTGTTAAGTAAGCGAAGTACTCATTGGAGTTAGTAGCATCTGTAGCGATACTATCAGCTTTTACTTTAACAGTCTTAGTCATACCATCAGCAACAGTGTAGTTAACCTGACTAAACGTTGCGGAAGACATAGTACCATCACTAGCTAAGTTCTTTTTCTCAGAAATACGTTGCTCATCAATGTATAAAGCAACAGTTCTAACATCATTTCTCAATTGAGCATCAGTACCAGTAACTGCATCAGCACTAATCTTAATTTGAGTAACTTTGATATCACCATTACTTGCTCTCAAACTAAATCCAACCAAACCTTCGTCACTGTTACCAGCAACAATGTTGTGCTTAGGTGGAGTACCAGCTAGAGAAATCTCTAAAGCAGGTGTTTGAACTGTCTGAGTGTTACCAACGATAGCAGCGTTAGGAACGATATCAGCCTGAGCAACGTATTGATTGTTGTCCAAGTTCTTGATATCAGTAGCACCGACTTGGTTCAAAGTAATCTTAATAGCATCACTTGAATCATTGTCAGTATCAACATCTGCTGTCACCAAGAATCGGCGAGTTGTACCAGCAGAAACGTTAATAATGTCGGTGAAAGTTTGGTTAGCGTTAGTAGAACCATCGATATCGATGGAACTTGTAACAGCTGCACCAGTCTCAGCATCAACAACCTTCAAATCAGCAAAACCTTCGCTAGCAGCAATGAGAGTAGTAGAAGCTGTGAAGATTAACGTCTTAATCTCAATGTTATTCTTTGTAGAAACAGAGAAATCAAGCAAAGTCACATCCTGAGCATCTTTAGCGATGTCTCGAGCATTAGGACCGTTGAAGCTAATAGTAATCTCAGCACCTTGAAGGGTCTGAGCAGTATGGTTATTAGCAGAGTCAAAACTATTAGTAATAGCTACTCCGTAACCATAAATAGCACCAGTAGCGTGAACATCATTCTGAACATCTACGTAAAGATCGATAGTTTCATCAGACTTAGTCAAAGGACTAATGTCAGCAAATACTTCGAAAGTTCTGTTTTGACCCTTCAAAACCTTGAATGGTGAGTCAAACACAACAACGTACATGTCTCTGGCAATTGCATTAGCAACTGTACCAACGACGTTACCAGCTTGCTTTACGACCATATTGGTCAAATAGCTAGTTGTAACACTACCACCGTGAGTTAGAACGATTCGTTTAACCCAAACATCCTCAACAGAGTTAGCTGTTAACTTAAACTCAGAAACCTTAGCACTAGACTCTCCAACTGTTGGATTGCTTAGACTTCCTGTTTTAGAAATAGTTACAGCACCAACTGAAGAACCAGCAATGTTCATTGCATTACCCTTAATTGGAGAAGCTAAAGCATCACCATTAATAGATACTAGGTCAAAAGCGTTAATGTCACCGGCGGTTGCGCCAGTAGCAATGTCAGCTGCTAACCAAATGGTTCGAGAACCACTAACCACTAAACCTAGGTTAGGGAAGTTAATTTCGTGAGTAGTACTGTTAACACTTTTACCAGTAGTCAATCGATTATTACCTTCATATAGTTTTACTCCGCTACTTGCGAAGTCACCAGTAGCACCTAAGCCAACCCTCTTAAACACAAGAGCATCAACTGTACCGCTACCATTAATGACTAACTTCATGAAAGCAACTTCAGAAGCACCCTTAGGCACGTTAGAACTAGCAGGGTTATCGGAAGCTAGATTATAGGTCAAGCTACCAGATGGAACGCCTGTAGTAGTACCAGGAGTAACCGGTGTTACAACAGGAGTAGAAGTCACCATTGACGCATAAGCACTTCGGGAAGATGGACCAAAGTAACCAGTTCCAGTACTTAAACCAACTGGAGCCAAAACAACAGCTGCGTTAGCATTCTGCCATTTAATAACACCGGCTTTGGTTATAGATCCGAAATAGGTAGTCTCATTTCCAGGAGAACCTGCACCGCTAGAAGCTAAAGTATGTCCTGCACCGTTAAGGTATTCCTGCAAACACTTAACGTCATCTCCTTTACTACCCATTGTGAGGCTCCGGGTAAAGTTACAAGAGGTGGACGAAGTAGTTGCAGTTGTTCCTTGCATGGAAGACAACTGAGCTTGTAGGGTCGCGATTTGCGCCAATAAAGACTGAATCTGATCCTGAACACTCTGAGCATTAGCCGCGATAGGCATTAATGCAGCAGCACCAGTAAGCCAAACTACTGTAGTTGCAGATAAAGCAACAGAAGTAATCTTATTTATTGTTTTATTCATCTTTATTGTAATTTTTTAATTACGACTTAAATTTTAAATTTTTTATAATTGTTTTTACCAAAATCACTACTCTATATCAATCGACCAATTATAGTAGTAATGACCGTCATTAACTAATTTAAAATAAATGAAAAACTCCGATATGAAGTCGGAGGCCAAATCTAAAAAAGCAACGGATTCAGCCTCACTCTGAACCTATTATTGTATTAATTCAATTTCATCAATTTTTATAACTAAAATTGTACACTGTTACTATTAAAAGTCAACAAATTTCGTTGATTTTAACAGTATTCACAAGTTATAACGAAGATAGTAAGTTTTTATTACTCTTCCAACCTATATAGTATATTTAGTCCCCGGCCCACTACTTCCTACCTTATTAACTAATCCTTGATAAACTAGCTTCTGCAAATCATAACGTAAAGTTCTTTCACTAACGCCTGGAAGTAATATAATAAGATCTTTTAGCTGACAACCATCCTTAGAGCCTTTTATTTTCTCCAAAATAGCCGACTGCCTGATGATAGACCCGGCTATATTCCTATCCTCAGGCTCATTACTAGAGCTGTTTTTCAAAGAAATTTCCGAACTATTTTCCTTGTTTTTATTAATAATACTAGGCTTAGAGAACAATGATTCCAAGTCCGGCAATTTATCTAATCCGGCAAATTGCCGTATTGCCGTATTAAGTGTGGATAACTCGTTGATAAGTATGGATGAATTTAAAGGCTCTATCTCATATATCTGCTCTCCGAACTTAATAAAAGCCTTAAGGACACGAGTGGTTTCTAACATCTTTTCAAAATTATTAAGAGAAGCTTCTTCCAATAACTGAAAGGCGTACTTCTCAATTCTTTGCCTAAGCTCTGATCGCCTGATGTAAACAGCGACCCTTAATAGCACGTAAGTGATCTCTCTACTCTTTTTAAGAATAAACATGTGGCTACAGTGTAGGAAATCTTATCCACAACTGTCAAACAACACTACTACAACAGCCAGCTTGAGGTAAGGAAAATAACTAATGAAAAAATGAGAAATAGGGCTATGTCTTTAAAGATAATTCTCTTCCTTAACTTGCCCCAAAAATGATGGAGGGATAAGTCACTAAACAAAAAGACTATTAAGATCATAAGGTTGGCTGAACTTAGAAAACTAATGGGTAGCCAACTGACCAACCACAACAATTGACCAATAATCATCGTCATTACAGCGCTAGCTGCTAGCAGTCTATTATTCTTCACTCTATTTTCTTTTGATGGAGCTACAAGAACCATTAGCAATTCCCTCGACAAGCCGAAAACTATCACTAGAAAAATAAGCCACTTACCAACAAATAAAGATGATTTATCAACTAAGAAAAAATTAATGAATGCTAAGTAGAAGAGAGAGAAGTTAAGAAACACATACCAACTCTTTCTTTTTATAAGAACAAGGTCTTTTAGACCTAAAATGGTGAAAAATAAAAAAGCCAGGAATGCTGCTAATAAAAAACTGGATGAGGTGGTAGTTATAATTACTGTTGTTCCTAAAGAAATAACCAGCAATATAACTAATGATGGAAGAAATGCGAGAGCATTATGCAAGGAACGAAAATATAATATTACAGTCGCTAACAAAAGAAAAAAAATAGCAGCCAAGGTCTCAACTTGGTAGAACCAAAATAAGAAGAGACCAAAAACTGCCGCCTTAGACGCTAATTGAGATATTGGATTCTTTGAAAGATATTTTAGCTTTGTCTCCATCTTTAATTTGTCCACCGATTATCTTGTCTGCCAACTTATCTAAAATTACCCTCTGGATCAATCTTTTGACTGGTCTAACACCATAATTGATATCAAAACCATTATCAACTATATACTTCTTAACTGACTTATCAATTGTTATCTTGATATTCTTGCCTGCTAACATCTTCTTTACCTGAATTAATTGAATATCAACGATCTTTTCAATATCTTTTTTCTGCAAAGCATTGAAAATAATAATATCGTCTAAACGATTCAAAAACTCTGGTCTAAACTTATCTTTAAGAGATTGCTTAACTAAACTCTTAAAATCTTCTTCCATGACCTTATTATCCTTTTCTGATTGAGAACCAAAACCTATGCCAGACATCCTTTTAAAATGATGGCTACCAATATTAGAAGTCATTATAATAATAGAATTCTTGAAATTAACCACCTTTCCCTTGCTATCAGTTAAGCGACCATTATCAAGAACTTGTAATAAAAGATTAAAAACTTCTGGATGAGCTTTCTCGATCTCATCAAATAAAATAAGACTATACGGTCGATGACGGACTATTTCTGTTAACCTTCCCCCTTCCTCAAAACCAACATAACCAGGAGGAGATCCTATTAACTTTGAAACAGCGTGTCTCTCCATATATTCCGACATATCTATTCTGACTAATGATTTATCATCATTAAACATAAATTCTGCCAAAGCCTTAGCAAGCTCTGTTTTTCCTACACCAGTTGGACCTAAGAACATAAAAGATCCCAATGGGCTGTCTTCATCAGCTAAACCAGCTCTGCTACGACGTAAAGCTGAGGAGATGACTTGTATAGCTTTTTGCTGACCAACCACCCTACCTCTCAAAACATCCTCGATCTTCATTAGCTTTTCAGCCTCAGATTCCATCATTTTATTAACCGGAATACCCGTCCAGCGAGAAACAACGGAAGCAACATCTTCTTCATCAACCGCTTCCTTCAAAAATCTATCCTTGTTTTGTTTCTTTTTTGTTTTAGGTCCACCAAAACATTTCTTTTCAAAAACTTTAAACTCCTTCTCAGCTACTGGTAACTTGCCATATAATATTTGAGCTACTTCTTCCAAATTTCCATCTCTCTCTGCAATTTCTGCCTCTCTTCTCAAATCATCAATCTTTCTTCTCAAGCCATGTAAACTCTCAAAAGCAATCTTCTCTGCATGCCAACGACTAGATAATTCATCATTGTTATCTTTAAATCCTGTTAACTTTTCACTGATTTCTGCTAAACGCTCTTTATTCTTTTCCTCACCATCACTAGTTAAAGCCGATCGCTCTATCTCTAAACGAGTGATCTCCTGTCTAACTTTATCAATCTCCTGAGGTAAGCTTTCAGTCTCTAATCTCCGAGCTGCTGCTGCCTCATCCATTAAATCAACAGCTTTATCAGGCAAGAAACGATCAGTTATATAACGAGCTGACAAGTTAACTGCTGCAACTAATGCTTCATCACTAATACGTAAACCATGATGAATCTCGTACTTTTCTTTCAAGCCTCGCAAAATAGCCGTTGTATCTTCTAAAGTAGGCTCTTCCACTATAATGGGCTGAAAACGTCGCTCTAGAGCGGAATCCTTTTCAATATAACGTTGATATTCTTTTAAAGTGGTAGCACCAATTGCATGTAACTCACCACGAGCCAGCGAGGGCTTTAATAGATTAGAGGCATCAATAGCTCCTTCAGCCGCTCCAGCACCAACAATAGTATGCAACTCATCAATAAACAGAATCATTCTGCCAGATGAATTTTTAATTTCTTTAATAAAAGCTTTGAGACGATCTTCAAACTCTCCTCTAAATTTTGTTCCTGCTACTAAAGAACCTAGATCTAACATTATCAACTCCCTATCTTTAAGGGTCTCCGGTACGTCACCATCAACAATTCTCTGAGCAAGACCCTCAACCACAGCCGTCTTACCTACCCCTGGTTCTCCGATAAGAACTGGGTTGTTTTTGGTCCGTCGAGATAAAACCTGCACTAAACGTCGTAACTCATTTTCTCTGCCAATAACCGGATCTAACTTACCCTCTTTAGCTTTTTGAGTTAGGTTAACTGCATATTTTTCTAAAACCTGAAACTTACTCTCCGGCATCTCGTCGGTAACTCTCATTGAACCTCTTAAGTGAGCCAAGGTCCTTAACAAGTTATCCCGACGTACACCTAATTTTTCTAAAATATCTTGGGCGCTTGATTTGGTATCAACAAGACTCAATAACAAATGCTCGCAAGAAATAAACTCATCTTTTTGAGCTAAAGCAATCTTGGCCGCCCGATCAAGCATCTGAATTACTTCATGAGATAAATACAACTGTCCCACTGAAGCAGCTGAAAAAATCTTAGGCATTTTTTCTAATTCTTCCTCAATTCTTTGGTGAAGTTCATCAAAATCAATGCCCGACTTCAACAACATGGGTTGAGTTAGTGATTGACTGTCAGATAACAGGCTGTGTAACAAATGAATAGCCTTAAACTCACCATGATTTTGCTTTGTAGCCAAATCTTGGGCGTTCTGCAAAGCTTCCTGCGCTTTTATAGTAAAGCGGTGAAATGATTTCATATAGCACTTTAAAAGTAATACAAAATGACCGCCCCGTCAATTAAAAAAATCTTTATTTTACTTACCAAAACGCTGCTTAAAAATCTCTAAGGCTGAAGATACTTCCTCCTTGGTAGTATACCTTCCAAAAGATAATCTTAAGCTACTAAAAGCTCTATCCTCCGATCCACCTAAGGCCTCTATTACATAAGAAGGCTTAATGCTCCGAGCTGAGCAAGCAGTACCAGAAGAGACCGCTAATCCCCAGATATCTAATTCAATACAAAGATCAGATGCTGGTCTCCCTGGAAAATAAATATTGAGGTTATTAGGTAGTCTATACTTAATAGAGCCATTAATTTCAATATCAGAAATAATCTTCTTTAACTCTTGCCAAAAATATTCACGTAAATCACCAATTCTCTTTACTTCCTTTTCCCTGCTCTTTTCTACCAACTCAATTGCTTTAGCAAAACCAATAATACAAGGCACGTTCTCTGTTCCTGATCGTAAACCATCCTCCTGACCGCCTCCAGTTATAATAGGAGTTAAAAGATCCTTATCTCTAACATAAAGAAGTCCAATACCTTTCGGTCCATAAATCTTATGAGCCGATAAAGTTAATAGATCAACTCCTAGTTTTTTTATTGAACAAGGCAAATATTGAAAAGCTTGTACCGCATCAGTATGAAATAATGGATAACTATCCTCGCCTTTATATTTTTTAATTAACTCCCCAATTTTTTTAATCGGCTGAATAGTACCAATCTCATTATTAGCGTACATTATAGAAACTAAAATAGTTCTCTTATTAAGAGCTCTTTCTATCTCCTTGCAATCAACAACGCCTTCTTTGTTAACTGGAATATAAACAACCTCAACTCCTTCTTTTTCTAAATCTCGACAAGTTTCTAAAACAGACTCATGCTCAATAGCCGAAACAATAATCCGGGAATTTTTTTGTTTAGAATTTTTTAAAACACCTCTTAAAGCTAAATTATTAGCTTCTGTTGCTGAGCTGGTAAATAAAATATTTTTATAATCAACATCTAAAAAAGAAGCTATCGTTTGACGAGCCTTAAAAACCGCCCCTGAGGCTTGCTGGCCAAACCAATGAGTTGAGCCTGGATTGCCAAATGTATCACTCCAATACGGTTCCATAACCTTAGTTACCTCTGTAGCCATAGGCGTTGAAGATGCGTAATCTAAATAAATATTTTTCATTAAATAAATAACAACACTTTATTATTAACGAGTCAATTAAAAAACCCCCCGGAAATTTTCCGGGGGGGTGTTCTACTTAAAGAACTCTGAGCATTGAGATTGTTCTCAGTGACGATAGGGTTGGGTCATCGCTTGAGATGACTCCAGTCCCGATCCTGATAACCGCCGCCACCACCGTAGCTACCTCTGTAGCCACCACCGTAGCCACCACCATAGCTACCACGATAACGGGAGCCTTGGTAGTACTGGTTGTAAGTCCGAAGTGGTGGTCTGTAACCACCACTCCAGAAAAAACCATCTAACCGAGCCACTGGAACGCCCAAAATTCGAACATTGGGGCTGTAACCACCAAAGAACGATCCTGGAGCAGCAGTCGTCTCCCACAAATTGATACCGAGGATACTACGTCCACCGATAGTCAATCTGGGACCAACTCTCCGATGAACGACCGGAGGGTCGTAAACGGGAGAACGCCATGCATGACTTGAAGATCTCTCTTGCAAGCTAGGCTCGCTTTGAGGTTTCTCGTCCTCCGCACTGGCAACCGTTGGAACAACCAACAACGCACTAATCATCAACATCCATTTCATCTCTTCTCTCCTTTAAAAAGGTTTTGGGGGATGTTTAAGTTCTGCGACTATTATAGTATATAAAATAATATTTGTCAATAGACAGTAGTTAAACAAAATCCTATAAAACCTATCAAAGTTAATTTTGACAAATAATATTAGTAACGGTACTCTCAAAATACAATGAAAGCTACATTTAAGACCTCTAACGGTCAAATACTTAAATCTGAGGAAGTAATTCAAGAAATCAAGAATTATATGAATGCCGATCCTAAAAGGGAGTACAAGATATTCATTGGTACTGATTCAGAAGAGCTAGGTAACAACCGGGCTGATTTTGTTACAGCTATTGTTGTCCACCGAGTTGGTAATGGTGGTCGCTACTTTTGGCATCGATCTGAATTTGATAAACTTCACACTATCCGTGACCGTATCTGGCAAGAAGTACTTACCTCTTTAGATATAGCTAAAGACTTTATTAGCTTTGCTAAAGATTTCAACCTACCTGAACATAAATTTGAGATTCATGTTGATGTTAGTGAGAATGGTAAAACCGGTTCTATGATTCAAGGATTAGTTGGTATTATTAGAGCTAATGATTTTGAAGCTAGAATAAAACCAAATAGCTTTGCAGCTAGTACAGTCGCTGATAGACATAATCATAACTATCGTAACTTAGTAACAAAATAATGGATAAAGATAAAATAGTATTTGATATTGAAACCAAAAACACCTTTGCTGACGTTGGTGGTCAAAAAAACATTGCCAAATTAGATACTTCTTTTATTGGTGCTTACTCATACAATCAAGACAAATATCTATCTTTTCATGAAAAAGATATTGATAAGTTTGGTCCCATTCTTCAAAATGCTGGCCTGGTAATTGGTTTTGCTAGTAACCGATTCGATCTCCCAGCCCTTCAAAGATATTACAACTTTAATCTTATGGCTCTACCAAGACTCGATCTACTTGAGGAGGTAGAATTAGCCTACGGACATAGAGTTGGCTTAGGAATTCTAGCTGAAGCTAACCTTGGCATAGGAAAAAGTGGCCACGGATTAGATGCTATTAAATATTATAATGAGGGTGATTTTAAAGCTTTGGAAGATTACTGCATTCAAGATGTTAGAGTAACTAGAAAACTTTACGAATTTATTAAAGATAAGGGTTACCTTATGATTCCTAAGAAATTTACCAATGAGGTTGTAAAAGTGCCCATCTCTCTTCACGAGGCCGAATTGCCTGCTACTCTCTTTTAGGTATACAATATAATCACGTTATGCCTAGAAAAAAGAAGTCCGAAGAAAAAGAAAAAGAGGTTAGTGCTATTAGTAGTGAGACTAAAAAAAGTGTCGCGGCTGTTTTATTAATAGGCTTTGCTTTGATTCTAGTCTTAGCTTCTTTTAACAAGGCTGGTCCTATTGGTGAAATGATTCATCAAAGTCTTAATGGTTTAGTAGGTTGGGGTTATTACCTTCTACCAGTAATCTCTCTAGCTATCGCCTCTGTTTTTCTCGTAGCTCAAGAAAAAAGATTTCTCAGTCCCACATTCATTGGTGCAGCTGTTTTAATAATTTCCTCTCTCAGCTTCATTGATATAGTCTTTCCAGAAAAAGCTGGTCTACTAGGGAATGTTCTAGGATTGGTTGAAGAACCCTTCGGTTTTATTGCTGGATTAGTGGTGGTAGCTGTCTTAGTACTTGCATCTGCTCTTATAACTCTTAACGTTCCTTTGAGAATCGATAAGCTAATCAAAAAGAAAAAAGATGATGATGATCTAGATATCAAAGAAGGAGGTATCTCAATCGATGAAAATGACATAGCTAAGGAAAAAGATCTCAAAATCAAAGAAGCTATGATTAAAAAAGCTCCCAAAGATAAAACTGATGGGAAAGATCTCTCTGCTATCCTGGCTGCTGCTAATAAAAATTATAAGTTTCCGCCTCTCTCTCTTTTAAAGACTGCTATTGAACGACCAACTGCTGGAGATATAAGAGCTAACGCTAATATTATTAAAAGAGCTCTAGAAAGTTTTGGCATTCCTGTTGAAATGGGAGAAATCAGTATCGGTCCCAAAGTTACTCGCTATACTCTAAAGCCAGCTGAAGGAATCAAACTAACTCGTATCATTGCTCTTAACCAAGATCTATCATTAGCTCTTGCTGCTCATCCATTACGCATAGAAGCTCCTATTCCTGGCAAATCATTAGTTGGCATCGAAGTACCTAACAAGTCAGCAGCCATAGTTCGTCTTGGAAGCCTAATGTCATACCCAGAATTTACCAAGACTGGTCCATTAGAAGTTGTCTTGGGAAGAGATGTGGATGGAGAACCAATCTCTGCTAATATCGAAAAAATGCCCCACCTCTTGGTTTCTGGTGCTACGGGATCTGGTAAATCAATTGTTATCCATTCTTTAGTTACTTCCTTATTATATAAAAACTCTCCCGAAACTCTCCGTTTTATTTTTATTGATCCCAAAAGAGTTGAGCTATCAGTCTATCAAAATATTCCTCACCTAGTCTCTCCCGTGATTGTGGAAGGCAAGAAGGCTATCAATGTATTTCGTTGGGCTATTAATGAGATGGAACAAAGATACGAAGTTCTCCTTAAAGCTGGGGCTCGTGACATTACTAGCTACAATAAAAAAGGAAAGGGGGTTATGCCTTTCGTAGTGATAGTTGTGGACGAGTTAGCTGATCTAATGGCAGCTCATGGCAGAGAGATCGAAGCTTCTATCGTTCGCCTTGCTCAAATGGCTCGAGCTACCGGTATCCACCTTGTTCTTGCTACTCAAAGACCATCAGTAGAAGTTATCACCGGTCTAATCAAAGCCAACATTCCTGCTCGTATAGCCTTACAAGTTGCTAGTCAGATCGACTCCCGAACTATCCTAGACTCTGCTGGAGCTGAGAAACTACTTGGTGGTGGAGACATGCTCTTCATCTCTTCCGAATTTTCTAAACCAAAAAGGATCCAGGGCTCCTTCCTTTCTGAGGCAGAGATAAAAAGAGTGGCTGACTTTATAAGAAGTAATAATGAGATAATAGAATTAGAAAAGGATGAGGTTGAAAAAGCCGAAGACTTCTCCCAGCCTAAGACCTCTGTTGATTTTGAAAACTTTGCTCCTGAAGAGCAACCCGATGTATTATTTAATGAAGCGGTTGAGGTTGTTAGGCAAGCCCAAAAAGCTTCAGCCTCACTCCTCCAAAGACGTCTTAAGGTTGGCTATGCTCGAGCAGCACGCCTCCTTGATATTATGGAAGAAAAAAGCCTTATCGGCCCTGGTGATGGGGCTAAAGCTCGAGAAGTTTATATAGAGGGTGTACAAGACGACTCTGCGTCTGTATAATGATGGCAAATGGAGAACGCTACCTTCAGAGATTTCCTTCAAGAATACATCGACATCAAAGGTTTTAGCACTAAGAAATTGTGTGATGCTACTGGCATTCCTGAGCGCTACTTAGAAGCTCTCTTAGAGAGTAATAATGACGCTCTCCCTCCCGCTCCTTACGTCAGAGGCTATATCGGCAAGTTAGCTGATGTTTTAGATTTTAATAAAGAAGAGATGTGGCGTTTATATAAAAAGGAGACCGCCTTCCTATCCTCAGGAGCTCAAGATCGTCTACCTGGTAATCGATTTGCTATCAAAAGAATCAATAAAAGATCAGTGATTGCTGGTGTTTGTGGAATATTGTTACTAACGTATGTGGGTACAAATTTTAATAAATTACTAGGAGCTCCTCAATTAGAAATTACCTACCCTACCACAAACAATCTTATTGTTCATCAACCAACTGTATCTATAGAAGGAAAAACTTCTAGTGATAATAAATTAACAATCAACGATGAAGAATTATTTGTTGATGATGATGGTCGTTTCAAAAAAGAATTTAACCTGGATCCAGGACTCAATGCTTTGACCATTGTTAGTAAAAAATTTTTAGGTAGAGAAAAGGAAATAATCAAAAAAATAATTTATGAACCTCCCCGTAAAATAAAGATCGAAACTAATGAATGATAAAATTATGCCTATTAAAAAAACTACTACTAAAGAAAAAGCAATTGATAAAAAAGCTCTCAAGATAGAGCGCGAGCAAGAAATTGATAAACTCTTGGTTTCTCTTCAGGACAAATTCGGCGCTGGATCAATTATGAAAATGGGAAATTTGCCGAGAGTGGATGTGGCTGTCATCCCGACCGGATCATTTTCTCTTGATCTTGCTCTTGGTGTTAATGGCATCCCCAAGGGTCGTGTGGTAGAGATATTTGGTCCTGAATCGTCAGGAAAAACCACTCTCGCCCTCAATGTTATAGCACAATCTCAAAAGGCCGATGGTCGCTGTGCTTTTATTGATGCTGAACACGCCATGGATCCAGAGTATGCTAAAAAATTAGGCGTCAAAATTGACGAGTTGATTATCTCTCAGCCTGATAGTGGTGAAGAAGCGTTGGGTATTTTAGATGATCTGGTTCGTTCATCAATTATTGATGTAGTGGTAATTGATTCAGTAGCCGCTCTGACTCCTAAAGTTGAACTTGAAGGAGAAATGGGCAAACAATTTATTGGTCTTCAAGCTCGTATGATGTCTCAAGCCTTAAGAAAAATAACTGCTACCACTGCTAAATCAGGTACTCTAGTGATCTTCATTAACCAATTAAGAGAAAAAATTGGCGTAATGTTTGGTAGTCCAATAACTACCCCCGGTGGTCGAGCGTTAAAGTTTTATTCTTCAATTAGAATCGATATTCGCCGTGTTGCTCAAATCAAAAAAGGTGAGGTGGTAGTTGGTAGTCGCGTTAAAGCTAAAGTAGCTAAAAACAAAGTTGCTCCTCCATTCCGGGTAGCTAGTTTTGACATTATGTATGGTGAAGGAGTTTCCTATGAAGCCGATGTTCTCAATGTTGCTCTTGAGAACAAGGTTGTTACTAAGGCTGGAGCCAGCTACAGCTTCGGTGATATCAAATTAGGCGTTGGCTTTGATAATGTTCGTCTCAAATTGAAAGATGACTCTAAACAACTTAAAGAGATTGAGAAAAAAACTTTAGAAGTTTTATCGGAGGCTGAATAGCTTATAAAAGTTTCTAAAAAGCTCCACTACTAAGATAGGGCCTGTACCTCCAGGAGTTGGAGTATAAAAAGATAACTGCTCACTATTTAAATTTAAGTCAGCTGGATAGCCAAAATCTATAACCAACACCCCTTCTTGAAGCCAATTAGAATCAATCAAATTTTTTTTACCCACTCCACTGATAACCAAATCAGCATCTTTAACAAAAGGCTTAAGGTCTTTTGTTTTAATATCAGCTACTTTTATTTCTAGACCACTAATTTTCAAGCTCTGATCGCCTAACCAACGCACAACTGGCTGACCAATTAAAAAACCTTCACTTCCCACTACCGCCACCGTCTTGTCTAATAAACTAAAGCTAACTTCTTTTAGAATATCTTGGATTACGCTAACAGCTGGTGATAACACAGAGGCTTCTCCGGTTAAATTATCAACATCCTTAAACAAACTTATCCTTGATATCACTGCTGATCTATCAATGTGACTTGGTAGAGGTAATTGAAGAATAATACCTCCCACAGAGTTATCATCAGACAATCTCATTATCTCTCCTTCTAAATCTTCTTGAGTGATTGATTGCTCAAATTCTCGTAATTGAAAATCAACTCTTAACTCTTGGGCAATATTCTGCTTTCTTTTTAAAAAAGATTTTGAAGACTCGTTATTTCCTACTAAAATAGCTACCAATCTTTTTGTTGGTTGAGCTTGTTCTTTTAATTCAGCAATAATCTGCTGAGCAATTTTATTACCATTAATCTTTTTCATTAATATTCTAAAGGAAATTTATTACACAAGACCTCAACCTGTTTTTTAACAGCAGCTGACTTAGACTTTTTTAATAACAGGTCAGAAATCCATTCTGCTATTTGCCCCACCTCCCCCTCCTTCATTCCTCTGGTGGTTATAGCTGGGGTTCCTAATCTAATACCTGATGGATTTTGAGGGGACATATCACCAGGAACCGAATTCCTATTAGCAGTTATACTCGCTTGTTCCAATATTTTCTCAGCTTCCTTACCACTCAAATCAAGTGATTTAAGATCAATGATCATTAAGTGATTATCCGTACCATTAGTCACTAATTTTATCCCTTTATCCTGTAAGGTCTCGGATAAAATTTGAGCATTCTTTAAAACCTGCTTTTGATAACTTTTAAAATCTGGCTGAGAATTTTGAAAAGCCATCAAAGCAATGGCTGCTATTTGATTATTATGAGGTCCGCCTTGAATACCAGGAAAAACGGAGCGATCTATTCTATCAGCTAAATCTTCTCGACAAATGATAATAGCTGCTCGAGGACCTCTCAAAGTTTTATGAGTAGTTAAGGTAACTACATCACAGTCATTAAAAGGGCTAGGATGCTCACCTGCTGATACCAAACCAGCAATATGAGAAATATCAGCGACATGATAAGCGCCTATTCTTCGAGCAATTTTACCCATTTTTTTGAAATCTATCTCTCGTGGATAAGCGGTAGCACCTGAAACTATAATCTTTGGCTGACGTTGCTCAGCTAAGCGTTCAATCTCATCATAATTTAATAAACCATCACCTAAATCAACACCGTATTGAATTGCTTTATAAGCTCTACCAGAAAAGTTAACCCTGTGACCATGAGTTAAGTGCCCACCAGCATCTAATCTCATTCCCATTATAGACTCACCAAAATCAATTAAAGAAAAATAGACTGCTAAGTTGGCTGGCGAACCAGAATACGGCTGAACATTGATATGCCAATTTTTTCCTAGATTGAATAACTTCCTTATTCTTTCTTGGGCTAACAACTCAATCTGATCATAAATCTTATTACCCGGATAATATCTTTTACCTGGATAACCTTCAGAATATTTGTTCATTAAAACAGACCCCATGATCTCCAATATCTCCGGAGAAGCATAGTTCTCTGATGGGATAAGATTAATAGTCTTTTGTTGACGCTTAATCTCTTCCTTAACCAACTTATCTAAAATCTTATCTTTCATTCTTTAATGAACTTTTACCACATCATCTCCCCAAAGCACAAATCACATCGTCTTTATTCAAAGTTAATTTTAAGAACAACTACTACGCTCGATAACCTCTAAACTTATCGGTTGTAAAGACTTCCTTCTTTTGAGCTACTGGCTGTACCTTAGTCAACAAGACAAAAGCGGCTATTAAAATCCAAACTGAACTTAAAATAAATGGCCAGATAGCTCCAAATAACTGCCACACTAAACCTCCTAAAACATTACCACCCAAGGTCGCTAAGCCAATTGTAGTGTGATAGATACCAAAGGCCTCTCCTTGATGTTCTCGTACCGCTAGATCGCTAATAAAGGCCTTAAACACCCCATCAGTCAGACCAATAAACAAACCATAAAGCGCGAATAGTATCCAAACTGTTATGTCATTAATTACAAAAGCAAAACCTAAATTAACAAGAGCAAACAAAACAAAAGCTGACAACAATAAAGGCTTCCTGCCTATCTTGTCCGACAGCCTTCCTGCTGGATAAACGCTAGCGGCATAAAAAATATTATAAATTAAATAAACAACTGGAATTAGAAAAAGCATTATACCAATATCGTCAGCTCTTAAAATATAAAAGGCGTAACTATAATTAGCTAATCCAAAAAGAGAAGCCACTACTAAAACCTTTTTAAACCTAGGAGACAAAGTTCCAAAATCAAATAACTTATGATCTTTAAACTGTTTAGATCTAGTAGAAGCAACTTCTTTGACTGGTAATAATAAGAGAACCGATAGGGATGCTGGAATAAAAGAAATAAAAAGTATCATTCTTAAAGTGCCTGATATATTGTTTTCCAATAAATACAAGATGACTATAGCAATAAGAGTTCCCAGAACAGCTCCGGCAGTATCAGAAGCCCTATGAATACCAAAATATTTACCTCTCTCCTTAGGATCAACTGACTCTGCAATTAGCGCGTCTCTAGGCGAAGTTCTAATACCCTTTCCAGTTCTATCCAATGTCCGAGCTGCTAAAACTATCCACGAACTGTTAGCAATCGCAAATATAAACTTAGAAGAAGCACTTAAAGCATAACCAATAATTGTTAAACCTTTTCTCTTTCTTATCTTGTCCGATAAATAACCGGAAAAATATTTGAGAATTGATCCCAAACCTTCTGCAACACCCTCTATTAATCCAATAACTATAAAAGGTGCTCCTAAAACATTCTTTAAGAAAATCGGTAAAATAGGGAAAATCATTTCTGAACTAACATCCGTAAGAAAGGATGTGGCTGATAGCCACCAGATATTATTTTTTGTTTTTTTGTTAGCCATTTGTTTTTTTATTCTTTTTAACAACAAAGAAATAATAAAAGGCTGCTACTAATAAAATTCCCAAACCAATCGTGCTATACAACTCCAATTGATCAAATTGATCTCCTATTGCCCTATAAGCTGCACCTACGTACCAACCAATCATTCCTGTAATAATCACTCTGACAATAGTTCCTAAGAATGTATAAATGGCAAAGGTTTTCCAAGAAATCCTTACTATTCCACAAAATACTGATACAACTGTTATGGGTAAAACAGGAATTGCTCTAAAAAATAAAATACCCAACTCATCGATCTTAGTTTTAGAATATTGATTTTCTATCTTCTCTACCTTATCCCAAGAAACACCAATAAACTTTCCGTATTTTTTAATCAAAGGCTTACCACCCCAATAAGCCAATCCGTAAGTTAAAAAAGAACCGATAGTGATTCCTAAAGCTCCCCAGATAGCCATCTTCGTTAAAACCATTAGAAGAGCTGGCCAAAAAGAAAGTGATGCGGGAATCATAAAGAAACCTACCGCCATAAATAATGGACTAGAAGGAATGACAAATAATATTTCCTCTATTATTCCCGATAAAAAAACAGCTACTGATCCATACTCTATTAAAAAATCTTTGGTAATAAATAAAAAGTCTTCCATATTATTTCTTAGCTGTTAAACGATAAAAAAACTTTCTGATCTCCTCCACTACAACAATTAAGAGCGAAACTCCTATTGCTAGAGACCAGTCTGACAAAGTTAGAGGAACTGTCTGGAAAATCGATTGAAGAGGACCCCAATAAACAACCGCTAATTGAAGCATTATCACAACAAAAGTTGCTCCCAATAAAACCTTATTGCTCAAAGGACTAATCTTAAAAACAGACTCTTTTTCTGAACGAACATTCCATGCATTGAACCACTGCATAACAGCTAAGGTAGTTAATGACATGGTTAGAGCTTTAGGTAGATTGTCTTGAAAGTCTAAACTAAAAACAAAAAGGGCGCCAATCATCATTGAAGAACCCATGAGAATACTTCTTAAGATCATAGCCCTGTCTATAAAGTATTTTTTAGAATGTTCGAAAGATCCTTTTAACAAATCCTTATCTTTTGGCTCCCAGGCGAAAGAGACGTCAAGAAATCCGTCCGTCACTAAATTAAGCCAGATAATCTGAGCCGGAACCAATAGCAAAGGCCAGCCTAAAATAATACATCCAAAGATAGCCATCACCTCACCAATACTAGTAGAAAAAAGATAAAGAACCGTCTTCTTAATAGTTTTATAAATATGTCTCCCTTCCTCAACAGCAACAACAATCGTGCCAAAATTATCATCCAATAGAATAATGTCGCTCGCATCCTTAGCAACACTTGTACCAATTCCTCCCATCGCCACCCCCAAGTCAGCTGCTACCAAAGAAGGGGCGTCATTAACCCCGTCTCCTGTCATAGCCACAATCTCCCCCTTACTTCTATAAGCATCAATAATCTTAGTCTTATTACCAGGACTAATACGAGCAAAAACAGAAACTTTGTTAATAACATTACTTAACTCTCTCACGCTCATTTTTTCTAAATCATTATCAGTTAATACTAAATCACCCTCTTTGTAGATTCCGGCCTGTCTAGCAATAGCTATAGCTGTTAACTTATGATCTCCTGTGATCATAATAGTTTTCATACCAGCCTTCTTTATCCTCTTAACAGCACCTACTACCTCTTTACGAATAGCATCCTCCATCGCATAAAAACCTGCGAAAGTCATCTCAGGAATTTTCTTAGACTGCAAATCAGTATTAGCAAAACTAAAAGCTAAAATACGCAAACCGTTCTGAGTTAGTTGTTTAATAATATTTTTCATTCGTTCCTTATCTTTATTGGTAAAAGCAACGATTCTGCCATTCTTCAACATTTTTGTACAAGCATTGAAAATCGATTCAGGAGCTCCAACAACAGTGGTGTATCTATAGTCCTTCATTTGATGAACAGTAACGTGATACTTAGTAACATGATCAAAAGGAATTTCGAATACCTGCGGGTATTTATTTTCTAAAACATCTTTTGATAAACCCAACTTCTTTCCCAAAACTAACATTGCTACTTCTGTTGGGTCGCCAATAACCCGCCCATCACTTAACCGAGCGCTAGCACAAAAGGAAGCTATCTGAGCTGCCATGTATAAATCAGAACTCTGATTGATTTTAATCTCCTTACCTCCTAACAAAGCCTTGCCCTGAGATTTAAAGCCCTCGCCAGTAATCTCAAAAAAATTATTATTAATAAAAACCTGGCGAATCACCATCTCATTGCGAGTAATGGTACCTGTCTTATCCACCGCAATCACTCGTGCCTGACCTAAAGCTTCAACTGCTTGAAGTCTCTTAACTAAAGCTTTGCGTTTTGCCATTCTCATTACCCCAAAAGCTAAAATTAAGGTACTTACAATTGGCAATCCTTCAGGAATAACAGAAACTGCTAAGGTCACTGCCACTAAGAACATCTCCTGCAATCCCTCTCCTTTAGCAGCTGCAATACCTAATAGAGCCAAAGAGACTACTATTACAGCTCCAATAATTAAACGTGAAAGATCTCGTAAATTAGTCTGAAAAGGAATCTCCGTCTCAATACCAGTAATCAAACTACTAATCTTACCAATCTCAGTATTTAGACCAGTTCCTACCACCAATGCTTTCGCCTGTCCCCCAACAACATTAGTGCCTTTAAATACCATGTTGCTCTGCTCTACTACCGGCACCCGTCTCTTCCTAAAAGATCCTGTCATTTTCTTAACCGGAGTTGATTCGCCAGTTAAGGCCGCCTCATCAATCCTAAGATTATTAGCCTTAATTAAATAACAATCAGCTGCCACCTTGTCTCCTTCGATTAGAACTATAACGTCTCCTGGCACCAAAACCCTGTCCGCTATTAAAGATTCCTTACCATCCCTCAACACGGTAACGAAAGTTTCTACAAACTCCTGTAAAGCTATCAAAGCACTCTGAGCTCTTCCTTCTTGGACGGTTCCCACTATCGCGTTAAATGCCAAAACAAATAATATAACACCACCATCAACATACTCACCCAACCAAAAAACAATTGCAGCAGCAATCAGCAATATATAAATAAGAGAATTTTTAAATTGGCGGAAAAAAATAGCCCACCAACTATCAACCTCTGGTCTTGGTAATTCGTTGGGACCAAAAGACTGAAGACGTTTTTCTGCCCACTCACTAGTTAATCCTTTCTCTGATGTATTAAGTTTTTTATAGACTTCTTTTAAGGGAAGACGGTACCAAACAGTATTGTTCGCCATCCTATAAATTTTACCACAGGTTAAGAAGTGCGTTTATTCAAAGCTCTTTCAGCTTTTAATAAATCTTCGGGAGAAGATGTTGGCTGCCAAAAAGCTAGCTGCTCTACAAAGATCTTATAATCAACCGCTAACTTAGTAATCATTTTAGGTAAATAATATTCACCATTAGGCTCCGCCCCCACCTCATACTTAGTATCAAAAATTTTTTCATCTAAAAGCCAAATACCTGTACTGACTAAATTAGACTCGGGTTGAGCTGGTTTCTCAATAATTTTTTCTATACCTCCGTCTTCATTAGTATAGACAACACCAAATCTCTCAGGATTTTCATGCTCCTTAACTAACAAACATAATTTATGTTTCAAAGATCTTTCTAAGCTAGATTTATCGAACAAGTCATCAGCATTGAGTACAAAAAACTTTTCTTTATTGATATATGGCTGACAAAGTTTTAGAGCATGACCCGTTCCCAAAGGTCTTTCTTGTTCTATGTATGTAACCGATCTTCCATAAAAATTATCACCACAAAAATTCTTAATTTGACCTCCTAAATAGCCAACTATAATAAAAAGCTCGTCTACCTGATCAGGTAACGAGCTAATTATATGTTCTATTAATGGCTTACCAGCCACTAACAACATTGGTTTTGGAGCAGTTGAAGTAAGAGATTGCATTCGCTTACCTCTTCCTGCAGCAATAATTATAGCCTTCATTTTGGGTGCCTAACGGGACTCGAACCCGCATCGCCACTGCCACAGAGTGGAGCTCTGCCCTTGAGCTATAGGCACCATGTGCCGCGGGACGGAATCGAACCATCGACGCTCGCCTCTTCAAGGCGACGCTCTACCACTGAGCTACCGCGGCTAATGGGCTCACTATACAGTCAACTAGCCCATCAGTCAATCACCATCCTTGTACCCCCTGAAGGAATCGAACCCTCATCGACGGGGTAGAAACCCGTTACTTTATCCATTAAGCTAAGGGGGCAGTTGGTCGGGCTGCTGAGAATCGAACTCAGACTACAGACTCCCAAAGTCCGCGTACTACCACTATACTACAGCCCGTGAACCCTACAATACCCTAAAACGACCAATATTTCAATAATAAACCTAGTCAAAATACTTATCAAATCTCTCCATTGAAGAATCAAACTTCTGATTAAGTTTATTGATGATCTTAATCTCATTATTAATCTCTCCCACCAACTTCTTCACCTTGTGTTCACTGTTATGAATACGTCCTTCAAACTTGCCTCTTAACAACTCAAAAAGCTCATTCAACGTCTCATGATATGAAATCAAATGATTTACCAACTGCACCTCATAACCAACCGCTTCGGTTGCTAATGTTCGTGCTCCAACTGGCTCAATAGCCGACAATAAAGTGGCCATAGTTCCTAATTGATTTGATAAAACTACCGCCTCCTTACGAGCCTCACTATTCCTTTTTAATTCTTGAGCCACCAACTTCAAAGCAGAGCTGTAATTCTTCTTTTCATCAAACTGACTAATCTGCTCTAAGCCCGCCAAAGACTGGTGGGCTAAAAATACGATCTTTCTAGCTGTAACGGCACCATCAACTCGAGCTTCAACAAACTCTTCTGGAACATTTGTATCTCCCAACCAAAAACCTTGGGCTAAAAAATATGCCGTTATGGCAACTATTAAAATGATTAGAGTTATTAAAGCAACTCTAGTATTGCGCGTAATCATTAGATACACTATTTTGCCTCAAATACTAGCAAAAATCAAGATTTTTATGTATCTTATTAATTATGACCAACAAGCGGGAGTAGCACAGTGGTAGGGCATCTGCCTTCCAAGCAGAAGACGCGGGTTCGATTCCCGTCTCCCGCTCATTTTTTTGACTTATACATTCTCTTTCGCTACTTATTAAGTAACTAAAAAGCCGTTTTTTCGTTTACTATGTTAGATGATGAGAAAAAAATTATCTTAAGAGCTCAAAAAGGTGAAGCTGAGTGCTTTGGTCAATTGTATGATCATTACGTAACTCAGATATACCGTTTTGTTTTAATTAAGGTTAGTCATCGTCAAGAGGCTGAAGATCTTACACATGAGGTCTTTCTCAAGGCTTGGCAGAATATTAACAATTTCAATCAACGTGGCTTCCCTTTTTCTAGTTGGTTATATCGAATTGCGCGTAATCGGGTAATCGACTACTATCGCACTAAAAAAGAAGCAACTTCTATCGATGAGGTTGGCGAACACAAATTCAAACTAGCCGCTACCTTTGATCAAGAGTTAGATCAACAATCTAATTTAGATCTTGTTAAAACTGCCATTACACAATTAAATGACGAACAACAAAACATTATTATTCTTCGTTTTATTGAGGATCTCAGCACAACCGAGATAGCTCAGATAACTAATAAGAGTGAAGGTGCCGTTCGTTTAATGCAATATAGAGCTATTAGAAATTTAAAAAATATTTTAAATAATGAAGAATCTATTTAAAAACCTAGAGGATTTAAGAGGGATTAATCCTGATCCTGATTTCTTACACCGTTCCAAGACGGAGATTTTAGCTACTTATCAAACTCACTCCTCTACCAGTTTTCGTATATCTCAATTTAAAAATCGTTTAGTAGAAGGCCTTAGCTTTGCCGCCGCCTTAGGCCTAACCTCCTTATTACTCTATCTAACAATAAGCGGTCTATCCGGCTCCTCTTCTACCGTTATCACTCAGCAAGACAAGACTCAGTTTGATATTCAGCTACGAGATGCCAAGTATTATAAAGAGGTAGCCCCTAATGTTTATGTGGTTGTGCTCAATGAAAATATGGAAGAGGAAGAATTCCAAGAAGAATTAAACAAACTATTAGGCAAATAAATAAACCCCCTAAGGGGTTTATTTATTAAAGTAAGTAATTCAGTTTACTGAACAGCTTCTTTCATTAACTTTCCAGGACGGAATTTAGGCTTGGTAGCAGCAGCGATCTTAATCTTTTCGCCTGTAGCTGGATTTCGACCCCATCTTTCCGCTCTGTCATAAACACGGAAGGTACCAAATCCAGTAAGTACAACATCCTCACCCTTACCCATGGTCTTTAGAATAGTATCAAGAACAGCTTCAACAGCGTCTTGAGCCTCCTTCTTTTGCATACCAGTTGCTTCAGCAACTGCTTCTACTAAATCACTCTTTTTCATAAATCTTAAAGTTGTCTCATATTGTTACATCAATGAACCGACCTTTTAGGTTATACTATAATCTTTATATTATAGGAGGTTTTATGTCAATAATTAAGATTTAGCGAGCGTATTCAATAGCTCTCATCTCTCTAATGACATTTATTTTAACTTCTCCCGGATATTTCATCTCAGATTGAATTCTATTAGAAATATCTTTAGCTAATTGCAAAGCACTAAAGTCATCAATTTTTTCTGGAATAACGAAGACTCTAATCTCTCTACCACCAGAAACTGCGAAGGCTGATTTAACTCCTTCAAAATCAAGAGCTATTTTTTCTAGGCCATCAAGACGCTTCACATAGTTTTCAACATTATCTCGCCTTGCTCCTGGTCGAGCACCAGAAAGTACGTCGGCGGTAGTAACAATGAAAGCTTCGGGAGTTGTATGAGGATAATCATCGTGATGAGCTTCCATAGCCCTGATAACCAACTCGTCTACCCCATACTTTTTCAAAAGCTTTCTTCCTAATTCAATATGAGTTCCTTCAACCTCATGGTCGATAGCTTTACCAATATCATGTACTAAGGCAGCTTTTTTAGCCACCTCAACGTTAGCTCCTAGCTCAGAGGCTATCATACCAGCGATATGAGCCATCTCTATTGAGTGATGAAGCACATTCTGACCATAACTGGTACGGAAGTGCAATTGACCTAACAATTTAACAATCTCTTTAGGAAAATCTACAATCCCTAACTCATAAACAGCGTCTTCACCTAGTTCCATTACCCTCTTATCGGTCTCTCTTTGCGCCTCATCAACCTTTTCTTCAATTTTAGCTGGTTGTATACGACCATCCTTAATAAGCTTGTCTAGAGCCAAACGGGCAATCTCTCTCCTCATTGGATTAAAAGAAGAAATAACAATAGTCTCGGGAGTTTCGTCAACGATAATCTCTACGCCAGTCAAACGTTCTAATGCTCTAATATTTCTTCCTTCACGGCCAATAATCTTACCCTTTAAGTCCTCATCTGGAAGAGTAAAAGTAGTAGTGGTCATCTCAGCAATATGAGAACGGGCGTAACGTTGTAAAGCAGTAGTAATAATATCAAGCGATTTCTTCTCTACCTCCTCACGACGCTCTTTTTCTAGCTTTCTAATAGAATCTACTAGATCTTTCTGATGATCCTTTTTAACCATCTCTAAAAGACTTTCTTTTGCCTCTTTCACTCCCATATCAGACAACTTCTCTAATTTCTCTATTGCTTGCTTACGTAAATCCTCTACATCAGCTTTAGAACTGTTAATCTTTACCAGCTCTTCACTAGCCTTTTTTTGTTTAACTTCTATATCTTGAGTCTGCTTATTAAGCAGTTCTTCTTTTTTAATTAAATGACCTTCCAAACGATCTAGCTTAGTACCTCTTTCAGACTCCTCCTTTTTAAGCTCATCATAAAGAGAGGCTGCCTTGTCCTGAGCCTTTAACACAATCTCTCGCGCCTGAGTTTGCGCTTCTTCTACTTGAGATTTTATTTTTTGTTCTAAAGAGTTCGCTTTACGAACGGAAATCGCCTGCCGAATGAAGTAACCGGCTATCAATCCAAAGATAATCCCGCCCAAAACTAAGATGTTTAATTCCATAAATTTTGTAAATCACTATTGATTTCATAAAATAGTAACTGGTAATAGTTGTTAGGACTTCAGAATATCGTTTATTATTAATAATGACTACCGCCATTATACGAAAAATCAAACAAAATGTCAAAAAGAACTGTTGTACTAATAATAACTGATGGCTGGGGTATTGGACTCGATGACCCTACTAATCCTGTTTACGTTGCTAAACCCAAAACCATCAACTATATTAAAGCTAATTATCTCAGTGGAGTTCTCCAAGCTTCTGGCATAGCCGTTGGCTTACCCTGGAACGAAGAAGGTAATAGCGAAGTTGGTCACTTAACCATTGGTGCTGGTAAGGTTATATACCAACACTATCCCCGCATCACTATCGCTATCGAAGATAAGTCCTTTTTTGATAATAAAATTTTAACAGCTGCTTTTAATCACGCTATTAAAAACAAGTCAGCCGTTAATCTAGTTGGTATTCTTTCAGAGGGTAATATTCACGCCTCCTCAGAACATCTAGTAGCTTTAATAGAATTTGCTAAGAAAAAGAAGATTCCTTTAATTAAACTTCATATCTTTGCTGATAGTAAAGATAGTCCCCCTAAAGGATTCCTTGATCTATTAAATAAATTAGATAAACAGATTGGCAAAAGCTCTACCGTTAAACTGGCTAGCTTGTCTGGTCGCTACTTCTCTATGGACCGTGATCATCATTGGGATCGCACCAAAGAGGCCTATGATGCTCTTTTAGGCAAAAAAGAATTAACTAAGGATCTAGAAGGTTATATAAAACATCAGTACGATCGAGGTCTCAAAGACGACTTCATTGCTCCTGTCTGCTTAGGAAAAGAAATGAATCCTATTAAAGATAAGGAAACTGTTATCTTCTTCAATTATAGAGAAGATAGTATTAGGCAAATTGCTGCTCCTTTTGTTCAGAAAGATTTCAAAGAATTTAATATCATCTCCTTAAAGAATCTTCATCTAGTAACAATGACTAACTACTCCGAGCAATTTGATGCTAATGTGGCTTTCCCAGCTGAAAAAATTAATAACTCATTAGGAAAAGTTTTAGCTGACAATGACAAGCTTCAATTAAGAGTGGCGGAAACTGAGAAATATGCTCACGTTACATACTTTTTCAACGGCTTTAAAGATAAGCCCTTCAAAAATGAATTTCGCATTCTAATTCCTTCACGTAATATAGCTCATCACGACGATCATCCGGAGATGATGGCTAGCGAGATATCTAATCGTATTATTCAATCAATTGAAGAGCAGGAAATGGACTTTATCGTTGGTAACTTTGCTAGCCCAGACATTATCGCTCATACCGGTAACTTTGATGCTGCCGTAAAAGCTCTGAAAGTTGTTGATGATCAGATTGATAAAATAATGCGAGCAGCTCTAGCTCATGACGCTATACTCATCATCACTGCTGATCATGGTAATGTAGAACGAATGATCAACCCTATGACCGGGAAAGTTGAGACCAAGCATGACACTAGTCCAGTTCCCTTCTACTTGATTGGCAAAGAATTCAAGAAAATAAAAACTCCAGCAGCTGTAAAAAGAATTGAAAATGAAACTATTGGCATGCTCTCTGATGTTTCACCAACCATACTTGATCTAATGAAAATTAAAAAGCCGCCGGAAATGACTGGCCAAAGCCTTGTTAATCAATTAAAATAACTCTGAGTCGTTTGGTCACGACTCCTCCGTTAGGCGGTAGTAGTTTGGTTTTGTTTTCCACCAGACTGCTGCCGCTTTTTTTATATAAAATATAAATATTTCAATTGACTAATGTCATAAAAAGACCTATTTTATTGGAGTTTATGAAAGCTTCTATTATTGAAAAGATAAAATCCTCTCCCAAAGCACCTGGTGTCTACATTTTTTATAAAAATAAAGAAGTCTTATACATAGGTAAGGCAGCTAATTTAAATAATCGTCTTAAAAGCTATCTTAAAATTACTGATCTCAAAACAAAGTTTCTTCATCAAGAAACTACTAACATAAAATGGCTAGAGCTCTCCTCTCCTATAGAAGCTCTTATTAAAGAGTCTTCATTAATTAAAACCATTAATCCTAAACTGAATGTTTGCTGGCAGGATGATAAAAATCATTTCTATATCTCCTTTACTAAAGATGACTTTCCTAAAGTTAGAGTTACTCATCAACCAAAAGATCAAAAAGCTCTCGGACCCTTTACCGATGGCAGAGCTTTGCGCCTAGTACTTAAAATAATTCGTCGTCACTTCCCCTACTGCACCTGTCGAGAAAATCATCTCCGCATTTGTTTGAATAGTCAGATAGATAACTGTTTTGGTTTCTGTTGCCAGAAAAAAAATTCCATTACTACCGAACAGAAAAATATATATAACAAAAGTCTGAAGACTATTAAAGATATTCTTAACGGCAAAAGAAAACGTCTATTAAAGAAAATCACCCGAAGCTCTGACCTGTGGGCTATTGATAACATTTTCAGTCACAGTGAGTTTTTAAATGGTAATGATAGTGATTGGCAAAGAATCGAATGCTACGACATCTCCAACTTCTCAGGTAAAGAGGCGGTTGGTGCTATGACAGTTTTAATTAATGAAGCTAGTCAATGGCAATCTGAAGTCAAAGGGTTTAGAAAGTTCAAAATTAAAAATTCTCCTACCCAAGATGACCCTCGTATGATTGCTGAGATACTAGCTCGACGTCTCAACCATCCTGAGTGGCCTTATCCAGATCTGATAATCATTGATGGTGGCATTACTCAATACAATGCCGCTCAGAACGTATTAGATAAAACTAAAACCAATATCCGACTCATTTCTTTTGCAAAACCTCAAAAGAAGATTTTAGGTCTAAATAAATTAACTATTGCTGATAAAAAAATAATAAAAGGGCTGCACGAAGAACTAATCATTGAAAGAGCTATTAAGCAAACCCATAATTACGTTATTAACTATCACCGCCGATTGCGTGATAAAATAAGAGCATAATGATTATAATGCGCCTTATATTCTTCTTTTTAGTCAATCTCACTGCTTTATTAGTTATTAATCAATTAGTGCCAGGGGTAGAGCTGGTAACCGAAACCTCAGTACTAATAACTACTGCTCTAATCTTCACAGCCTTAAACAGCTATCTCCGCCCTTTAATTAGATATTTCTTAACAACTTTCATTATTTTAACGCTTGGTTTGTTAGGTTTTGCAATTAACGCCGGAACGCTTTATTTACTTGACTTTATTACTAAAAATATTAGTATTAATGGACTACAGCCCTTATTACTATCTACCGTAATAATTACTATCTTTAATCTTGTGAGTAGTTTTTTCGGTTGGGCATTACTAAAGAAAAAATAAATAAAATGGAAAGCCTCATTACATTTCTTCAAATTGTCGTTTCTATCGTTTTGATAACGGTAATTCTGCTACAAGAAAGATCCTCTGGTGCAGGAGGTGCTTTTGGTGGTGGAGGTGGTGGTGGTCTTTACCAATCTCGCCGTGGCTTAGAAAAAGTAGTTTTCATTAGCACAATAGTTCTCGTTATTCTATTTGCTGGCCTAGCGTTACTTAACCTTGTTTTACCTATTCAATAAAATCTTTTCTAACTTTTCTCAAATAGAGCGTCGCGTACTAATTGGCGCTGCTCTAATTTTTGCAATCTCTCTATTTTTTATTAGCGTTAACAGCTACTACAAAAACACTATTGAATTACCCGTTCGTGGTGGATCATATGTAGAAGGCTTGGTTGGTCAACCATCCTTCATTAATCCTTTGATTAGTAATGTTAGTGATGTTGATCGAGACCTAATTGAAATAAGCTACAGTAACCTAGATGATCTGGTTGATAAATATCAGATTAGCGAGAATAACAAATCTTGGACAATTATATTAAAAAAAGATTTGGTTTGGAGTGATGGAGAATCATTAACTGCTGATGATGTAATGTTTACTATTGATGTGATTCAGGATGCTAATAATAACCACCCTCTTTATTCCACCTGGCGGGGTGTAGTGGTAGAGAGGTTAAATAAAAATGAAATTCGCTTCACTCTCAAAACACCTTACGTTTTCTTAATTGATAACTTTAAAGAATTAAAAGTTGCTCCTAAACACATTTTTGGTAACATTCCGGTTGCTAACCTACGCCTTTCTCGATATAACCTTGAACCAATTAGTAGTGGTCCTTACAAATTTACTAAAATGGAAACTCGTCGTGATGGTTTCATCACTCACTACCGCCTAACTTCTAACGAACTTTATCACGACGACCTACCCTATATAGAAAACTTTTCTTTTCGCTTTTATGACAACGACAGTGATTTAATTAAGGGTTTTAATAGAAAAGAAATTGATGGTGTTGGTGCTCTTACTCAAAGCCACCTCAAATATATTAAAGTGGGTCACAAGGTAATTACCATTAATCTCCCCCGTTATTACGCCATCTTCCTCAACTCAAACACCACTCCAGCCCTTCAATACTTGTCTGTTAGAAAAGCTCTTAACTTAGCAACTGATAAAGAGAAGTTAATAAAAGAAGTTTTTGATGATAAGACCATTATTATGCAAGGACCTCTCCCACCTAACATTCGTGGTTACGATCAACAGTTATTTACCGAAGAAAGATTTAGTCTAAAAAAAGCAGCTCAACTTCTAGATAAGGCTGGCTGGACAGTTGGTGAAGAAAATGTCAGAATTAAAAACAATAAGAAGGAACAGCTACGATTAGAATTTGATGTTATTGTTCCTGAAATTCCTTTCTTAACAAAGACCGTTGAACTTATTAAAGAAGACTGGGCTCGGATTGGGGTTAAACTAAATCCGATCGTCCTTAACACAAATGATATTGGTAATAATGTAATTAAGACGCGCAATTATCAGATGCTTGTCTTTGGCAACATTTTGAAGAAGAATCCTGACATTTTCTCTTTCTGGCATTCTTCAGAAAGATTCTATCCAGGTCGTAACCTTGCCTTATACGAAGACAAGCAGGTCGATCAATTGCTATCAAGCATCCGACAAGATTTCAGTAATCATTCTCGCAACAAAAAACTAAGCCAACTACAACAGATTATTAATGATGATAAGCCGGCTATTTTTCTTTTCAGCCCCAACTACTTATATGCGGCTCCTAAAAATCTAAGAGGCTTCTATTCCTACTTCATTACCACTCCTGCTCAACGATTTGAAAAAATTAATCAATGGCACCTAAGAACTTATAGAAAATTCCAATAAAAATGCAAAAAAAAGAAATAACAAAAGAACCTATTAAAAAAACACCTTCCTCATCTAAGGAACCTAAATTAAAGATAATTCCCTTAGGAGGACTTGAAGAAGTTGGCAAGAACATGCTCTTCCTTGAATACGAAGATGAAATCGTCGTTGTCGACGCTGGCTTACAATTCCCTGAAGAAACAACTCCCGGCATTGACTTCATTATCCCTAATGTTAGTTATCTAGAAAAAAACAAGCATAAAGTTAAGGGTCTGATTATTACGCATGGTCATTACGACCACACTGGCGCCATTCCTTATGTTATAGGCAAGCTTGGAAATCCAACCATATACTGTGCTCCTATTACCAAGGCAATGATTGTTAAACGACATGAGGAGTTTCGTAATCTTCCTAAATTAGATGTTGAGGTAGTTAAGCCCGGTGACAAAGTTAAGTTTGGTAAACATCTTCAAGGTGAATTTTTTGAACTTGATCACACTATTCCTGACACCGTCGGCACAATCTTTACCACTCCTATTGGTAAGGTTGTTCACTTCACCGACTTTAAACTCGATTACGACAATGATGGCAAGCCAATTGGCATGGATGTATTTAAAAAGATTGGAGAAGGTGACGTTCACACCTTAATGATCGATAGCACTAACGCTGACGTTGCCGGTCGAACAGTTTCCGAAAGATTAGTAGAAGAAAACTTAGAAAGTCTGTTTGAGAAAGCAGAAGGACGTATTGTGGTTGCTACCTTTGCCTCTCTATTAACTAGATTAAGAGAAATTATCAATATAAGTATTAAATTAAAAAGAAAAATATTTATTAGTGGTTACTCAATGAAATCTAACCTAGAGATTGCTCAAAATCTCGGTTTCATCAAAGTTCCTAAAGGAACAATCCTACCATTAGAAGAAATGAAGAAATATGATGATAATAAAATTATGGTTCTTAGTACCGGCGCTCAAGGAGAATCTAACGCCAGCTTAATGAGGATTGCTAATGGAGAACACCGCTTCTTTGAAACCAAGCCTGGTGACAGTTTTATTCTTTCTTCATCTATCATTCCTGGTAACGAACGTGGTGTACAAATCCTTAAAGACAATCTTACCCGTCAAGGAGCAAAAGTTTTCCAATCCCGAGACATTGATATTCACTCTAGCGGTCACGCTCCTCAAGAAGAACTCCGTGATGTTATCAAGCTTGTAAAGCCAAAGTTCTTAATTCCTACTCATGGTTACTACTTCATGAGATCTGCTAATCGAGAAAATGCTGTTGAAAGTGGTGTTAAAAGAGAAAACGTTATTTTACTAGACAACGGTGACATTGCTGAAATTAGTAAGACTGACATTAAGGTTCAAATTCAACAAGTTGAAGCTAATCAGGTATTAGTAGATGGATTAGGTGTTGGTGATGTGGGAGAAGTGGTTCTTCGCGATCGACGCGTTCTTTCTCAAGAAGGAATGATTGTTATTATTGCTACTCTCAGCAAACATAGTGGTCGCCTACTTAAAAATCCTGACATCATCTCTAGAGGATTTATTTATCTTAAAGAAAACCGTGAAATGCTTAATGAGGTTCGTAGGCGATTACGTCGTATTGTTGATAGAACAAAGAATCAACATTCAGACGCTGACTACATCAAATCATTAATCAGAGATCAGATTGGTGAATTCTTATATAGGAAGACTAAACGTCGCCCTATGGTTCTGCCAGTAGTTATTGAGGTATAAAATAAACCTCTCCTAGTCCAGGAGAGGTTTTTACAATTCATCCTACTTGTCGTATATTTAAATCAATGAAACCTAATCTACTTTCAGGAATTCAACCTACTGGACGACTCCATCTAGGGAATTATCTAGGAGCTCTTGATAACTTTGTAAAGCTTCAAAATTCTGGTCGTTATAACTGCTTCTTTTTTATTGCAGACCTCCACTCTCTCACCGAAGATTTTAAACCCAAGGATAAGAGCAAGCAAATCTTAAGTTTATTGGCCGACTATTTAGCCGCGGGTCTTAACCCAAAAAAGTCTACTATCTTTATTCAGTCTCATGTCCCAGCAAACTCTGAATTAGCTTGGATTCTAAATACTATCACTCCTTTTGGCGAATTAAGCCGAATGACTCAATTTAAAGACAAGTCAAAAAATCAGGCTTCTAATATTAATATTGGTCTCTTTTCCTACCCTATTCTAATGACTGCTGATGTAATACTTTATGATGTTAACTTTGTTCCTGTTGGAGAAGATCAAATCCAACACCTGGAACTATCAAGAACATTAACTAGAAAATTTAATAAAAGATTTGGCAAAACTTTCATAGAACCTCAGCCACTTCTTACAGAAGTGCCTCGTCTTATGAATCTAAATAATCCTGATAAGAAAATGTCCAAGTCTCAACCTCAAGGATGCGTCTTTGTTGACGACTCTCCAGCTACTATTAAAAAGAAAATTATGACAGCCACAACTGATTCTGGTAGAGAAATTAAGTATGATCTCAAAAAGAAAGCCGGTATCAGTAATTTAATAACCATCTACGCAGCTCTATCAGAAAAAAGTATTAAAGGAGTTGAAAAAGAATTCAAAGGAGAAAATTATTCTTTTTTTAAAAAATCTCTAGCTAACTTAATTAATCAACATTTTTCTGATCATCGTAAAAAGAAGAAGAAGCTATTAGCTAGCCCCACTAAATTAAGAAGAATAACTAACCAAGGAGATAAAAAGGCTAACAAAATAGCTAACGCTAAAATAAATAAAGTTAAAAATCAGCTAGGACTTCTTTAAACCTAACCAAATTTCTTGATTACCAATCTTAGTAGAAAGGCCGGCCTCGGCCTTTTCTGATTTTTTGAAGTAAACATCTGTTGCGTTGATATCAACAGCAAATTGTTTGTCACTCTCAACTGCTGATTGTAATGGGGCTGGAACACTCAAGAAGATATTTATCTTGTCATGAGGTCTTAAACCAGCATCTTGTCGTAAGCCCTGAACAGAACGAACTAAGTCTCTTACCCAGCCCTCTTTTTCTAAAGCTGGGGTAATCTTTGTATCCAAAACTACATCTTCTTCTAGATTATTATCCTTCTTAATAGCTTTTACATTAATCTCATCAGCTAAAATATTTAGAAGTTCTTTATTCTTAACCTGAAGATCTTTAACCATTAAGCTAGCTAACGGCTGACGAACCTTAATGCTAGCAGATGCTCTTTTAGCTAATGCTAAGCTAGCCAAATGCCTCACCTCTTCCATCGTATCAATCAATTTTTTATTAATAAGCTTCTTATTAGGCTTTGGCCAATCTTCTAAATGAATTGATAGTTTCAAATCAACCCCCTTAGCTTTTTTTCTAAAAGATTGATGTAATGCCTCAGCAAAAAACGGCACAAAAGGTGCTATTAATTTATTCAATATTAAAATAGTCTCCTGAAGAATTGGTAAAGCCTCTGGTCGCTTACGGGACCTTCTAATATACCATCGAGACAGATCATCAATAAATGATTCTATCTCCTTTGCCGCATCTACAACCTGATAATTTTCAATATGATCGGTTACTTTAACAATCGTATCGTTAAGTCGAGCTCTGACCCACTTGTCTAAAATATTCTCCTTACCATCACTTTTGTGATTCTTGTTGTTGTAAGTTTCAAGAAAAACGTAAGAGTTGTATAGAAGCATTAACGAGCGTCTTAATGCCTTACCAACATCTTGCTCATCAAACTTCTTTACATCTCCCGGCTGATTAACGGTAAAGAAATACCAGCGTAAAGCATCGACACCATGCTTATTAATTAAATCCCAAGGATCAACAACATTACCTTTAGATTTAGACATTTTCTGACCCTTCTTGTCTAAAATTAAGCCTAATGAAATAACATTCTTATAACAAAGCTTCTTATCTAATAATGTAGATATAGCTAATAAGGTATAGAACCAACCTCGAGTCTGATCCATGGCTTCACAAATATAATCAGCTGGAAATTGATCTCCTTTATCAACCAACTCTTTATTTTCAAAAGGATAATGCCATTGAGCAAAAGGCATTGATCCAGAATCAAACCAGACATCAGCAACCTCACTAACTCGCTTCATTTTTCCATCACACTTTGAACATTGCAAAGCTACATTATCAATATAAGGCCGATGAAGGTCTAACTCGCCCTTGTCATCAAAAGGCCAGTTATTAGCCTGAACCTGAACCTTACCACCATTTTCCAAAGACCCTCTATTTAAAGCCTCCTCATTAGACCAACCTTCCAAGCCAGCCTGCAACATCCACAAAGGATCTCCGTGACCAACAATCAAAATATTTTTATCATTATTTTTCTTATTAACCTCGTTGAAAAAACTCATCATCCTCTTCTTAACATCATTTAGATTTTCTCCTTTACTAGGTGTCTCAGAAAAATGATCCAAAGGACTATCAAAAAACTTGTGGTAGTTCTCAATAGTATCACCATTAAAAATTCCACTATTCAATTCAACTAACTGATCATTATAAATTATTGGCACGCCTATAACCTCACTAATAATCTCCGCTACTTGTTTAGTTCTTTGATACGGTGAGGCATAAATTGCATCTATTTCTTTAGTCTTAAAAAACTTAGCTAACTTATTAGCTTCTTTAATCCCCTTATCAGTTAAATTCGATTTCTTATCCGCTCGCTTACCAGAAGAGATCCAACCTTCTTCATTATGAGTTGCCTCTGGATGACGGACTAACCAAAAATTATTTTGATTAACAGAATGTTTATTTAAATCATCCAAACCACCAATCACCTGATAATGATCACACTTCTGACACTCCCAGATTGGCAACGGAGTACCCCAATAACGATCTCTAGAAATAGCCCAGTCTTTAGCTTCTTTAATCCAGTTACCAAACCTCCCCTCCTTAATATGTTCCGGAACCCAATTAACCTGCTCATTATTCTTCTGCAACTCTTTTCTCAAACGACTCATTTCAAAGAACCAAGACTGACGAGCTAGATAAATTAATGGCTGAGAACAACGCCAACAGAAAGGATACTCGTGTTCGAGAGTTGTTTGATGATGTAGAAGACCTCTCTTCTGAAGATCTTCCTTGATATCTTCGTCAGCTTCTTTAATAAACTTACCAGCTCCTGGTAAGCCTTTTTTCATAATACCGTCCTCACTAATAGTTACTGGAATATCACTCTCTTCCATCTCCTCCTTCATTATATTCAAATCCTCCTCACCAAAAGCCGGTGCCATGTGAACTAGACCAGTGCCATCCTCAGCAGAAACAAACTCAGCCGCTACCACCTTATGAGGTCCTTTATTCTTATAAAGAGCTTCGTACTGTTTTCCTACCAACTCTTTACCCTTAACCTTATCTACAACTTCGCTATCAACCTCTGGCGGTTCATTAACCGACCATAGATAATCCTTACCAATTTTATATTTGTTATATGTAAAATCAGGGTGAACTGCTATCGAAACATTAGCTGGCAAAGTCCAAGGTGTAGTAGTCCAAGCTAATAAATACTCATTTTTAACCCCTTTAATTTTAAATTTTATATAAACAGAAGGATCTTTGGTTAGCTTATAAACTCCTGACTGACCCATCTCATGACTCGAAAGCGAAGTCTGACAACGCATACAAAAAGGAATGACTTTATAAAACTTCTTTAAATAGCCTTTCTTATCAACTTGTTGAAAAATCCACCAAAGACTTTCCAAGTATTTATTATCATAAGTAACGTAGGCCTGATCAAAATCCAACCAAAAACCAATTCTTTCAGTTAACCTCTCCCACTCATCTTTGTACTTCCAAACCGACTCCTTAGCCTTTTTATTAAACTTATCAATTCCATAATCCTCGATAGCCTGTCTATTTTTCAAACCCAGTTCTTTCTCCACCTCAATCTCAACCGGTAACCCTTGAGTGTCCCAACCAGCTCGTCGAGAAATATAAAAGCCCTGCATTGTCTTATAACGCAAAACTATATCCTTAAAAACACGTGCTAGAACGTGATGAGTACCCGGTCGCCCATTAGCAGTTGGTGGACCTTCATAAAAAACAAAGCTTTTCTTTTTATCTCTGTCTAAGCTTTTTTCAAAGATTTTATTTTTCTTCCAGAATTCAAGAACTTTCTCCTCAATTTCGGGTAAGTTAAATCTTTCAGAGCCTTTAAGCATATCTTTAAAATAAGACAAAATTGCTAGTCAGTCAAAAAATCTACTCCCCAAGAGCAGTAGCCGCACTCACTATGAGCTTCCGGCATGGGCCCCTCAATCAATTCAGCGGCTGCTCGTACCGTCCGACGAGCTTTTTCAGAGTCGGTGGCCACCTTCTTAACAACAACATCAAATCTAGTCATTCCTCCCTCACTAACCTCTTTGGAAATCCAATAGATAAGGAAAGCGTGACCGATATCAGGCATATTATTTTCCTTAAGCATTAAAGCGTAGCAATTCATCTGATTGAAATAATAATGTTCTCCACCCGGCTTAACATCATAACCGCGAGTTTTGTAGTCGGCAGGAATATACATGCCATCTTTAACCATTAGGTCGTCTAAAGCCCCGCTTAAAGTGGCGCCACTCTCTGGATCATCCCAGGTCAGACCAGTTCGCCAATTACGCCATTTATTTAACAGCTCCACGTCAGGAAACAATTCTGCTCCCTCAACCTCTCCCTCAATTTCTGGCGGTAGCTGGCCTAATAACCGATACTTATCAAAATATTTTTTAATTAAACCATCCATCCCTCCTGGTAGAGAAGGAAAGGGTCCTGATGGTCGATGAACGCCCAACTTAAGGCGGAGCCAAAAACATTTAGGACATTCGAGGAATAAATTTAGAGAAGAGGGTGATAAACGCATGGCGGTAATTATAACTCGCGGCCTATCTATTTCCAAATAAAAAGAGGCGGGGTAAAAACCCAACCTCTTTTTATGTGATTAATAGTGGAAGTGAGGGGAATTGAACCCCTGTCCGAAATATTTCTGCCAGATATTCTACAAGCTTAGCCAAGTTAAATTTTGAGACCAATTAGCTCATTCTTGGCAAAAAACTAATTAGTCTTTGTCGGTTAATTTTTATTTCCTAGTCCCGACAACTAAGAAACTAAGCTCGCTGTTTAACACCGGTGATGACCTAACGAGCATCAGCCGCCGATGCAGCATTTAAGCGTAAGCTAATGCTGGAGTTCGATTAACGTTGCCGTTTATCGGTTGTTTCAAATTTTAAAGAGTTTGAGCTCTGCTTGCTTATCTAGTTTCAACCTTTCGTCGAAGCCTGGACCACTCCCTTTTCTTAATGTCCTCACGCTTATCAGTCAATCTCTTTCCTCGACCTAAGCCGATCTCCATCTTCAATAAACGCCCTTTATTATAAACCCGCAAAGGCACAATTGTCAAGTTCTTCTCTTTAGTCCTTCCCATCAAACTTTTGATCTCTGCTGCTGACAATAAAAGCTTTCTAGTCCTCTTGGAATCATAATCTTCAGGAGTGTTAGCTGGTTGATAAGGTGGAATATCAGCATTCAATAACCAAGCCTCATTCTTTTTAATTACCACAAAAGAACCGGCCAAGTTAATATGCCCAGTTTTGATAGCTTTGACCTCAAAGCCCTTTAATTCCATGCCCGCTTCAAAAGTTTCTAATATCTCATAATCTCGGCGAGCCCTTCTATTAATAGCTATATTTTTCATTGACTTAATTACACTTTCCTTGTATATTTCTACTATTAATCACAATACCAGAATAAACAACCGAATAACAGCCGAAAAACTATTGGTAATTGACGAACAAGGAAGTAACTTAGGAGTCCTTAAAACCAGTGAAGCTTTAAAGATAGCTAAGGAACGTGGTCTCGATTTGATTGAGGTCTCCCCACTTTCTAAACCCCCCGTAGCTCGTATTCTGGATTTTGATAAATATCGCTATCAGCAAGAAAAAAAGCTGAAAAAACAAAAGAGTGGTGCTAAAGAAGAAACTAAGCAGGTGCAAATCAGTGTTCGTTCAGCTCAGAACGACTTAATGGTTAAAGCTAAAAGAGCTAATAGCTTCTTAGCTAAAGGTCACGTTGTTCGTATCGTTATGGTGCTACGAGGCCGAGAAAGAGCTAATCGAGATTTCGCCAAAGAAAAGTTAAATCTTTTTCTAGCTGATCTCGACTCTCACAAGATAACCATGACTCCTAAATTCGGTGGTCGTGGCATTATCACTCAGATTCAAAAGTAATTATGAAAAAAGCAGCTAGTAAAAGAATTAAAGTATCTAAAAGCGGCAAATTATTGCGTCGCCAAGTTGCTGTTGATCATTTTCGTTCTAAAAAAACTGGTAATCAAATTCAGTCAAAAAGAAATCACCGATCAATTGCCAAAGGATACCAAAAGATAATCAAGGGCTATCTAACTGCTAAATAAAAACATGCCAAGAGTTAAAAGAGGTAAAAATGCTTTAAAAAAGAGAACCAGAATCCTTAAATACACTAAGGGTTTTAAATGGGGAAGAAAAAGCAAAGAAAGAGCTGCTAAAGAGGCCTTGCTTCATGCATGGACTCATGCTTTTCGCGGTCGTAAAGAAAAGAAACGAACCGCTCGAACCCTTTGGCAAGTTAAAATTAACGCTGCCGCTCGTCTAGAGGACTTAACTTACGGTCAACTAATTGATAAACTTAATAAAAGTGAAATTAAGTTAAACAGAAAGATCTTAGCTGACTTAGCAGAGAACGATCCTGAGATCTTTAAAAAGATCATTGCTCAAAGCAAATAATAACAATCTAGAACGCGACATAATAATAATCTTTACTAGTATTATTATTGCCTACTTTATGTGGGGTAGTCCTTGGTTAACTGGTTTTTTTGAATCTCTAGAGCAGAATAGATATATCGGTGCTTTTATAGCCGGTATTTTTTTTACCTCTGTTTTCACTACCGCCCCCGCTATTATGATCTTAGTCAAAATTGCTGAATTCAACTCCATTCCCTTAGTAGCTATAATGGGGGCTGCAGGTGCTGTTATTGGAGATTCTATCATTTTTTATTTTTTCAGAGACAGGTTATTTGCGGACATCGCTAAAGTAATTAAGCTACCCAGGCTAAAAAGATTAAAGCACATTACCCGATCAAAAATGATCCGCCTTTCAGCAGCTATGGTTGGAGGACTGATGCTAGCCATTCCTCTATTTCCTGATGAGACTGCGATGGCTATGATGGGATTTTCTAAAATATCTACTCGCGTTTTTATAATGATAGCCTTCTTCTTTAACTTCATCAGCATTCTTCTTCTTTCTTTAGGGGCTAAATACTTTAGCTCTTAGATTTCTCCTCGTCTTTTTTTATATATTCCGAAGCTTTACGCAAGATACCCGCTCGCACCTTAAAGCGAGACAAGTGTCGTCTAGCATCATTTAAATTGAACCAACCATAACCATCATGTTCATCAGATATTTTAACCTCCTCTTTATCAGTCTCAGCTAAATAAAAGATAACCACCTTAAACATTTTTTCTTTACCACGATTATAAGGAAACTTTTCAAACTCCTTGAAATTTCTCTGCATCTTTAAATCCTTACGGCTCAAGCCGGTTTCTTCCCCAACCTCTCTAAAAGCAGTTTGCAGACTACGCTCATCCTCTTCCATTTTTCCCCTAGGCATATCCCAGGTGTTTCTACCTCTATACAATAATAAAAACTTATTACCTTCCTTAGTCTTTCTATAAACCACAAAACCAGCTGAAACTATCTTCTTACGTGCCGAAGGAGATCTTTTTATTATTTTTTTAATAGGTCTGTTCATTTATAACTGCTATTTTATCAATCTCTTTGAATTGCTTCAAGAGGCACTCTTATAAACCTCTCTATTTTTAGGTTTAATATACCTTAAACCTAAAGCTTTATAAATACTTTCCTCCGTCTCTCCTGCTATCTGCTTATTACCCTTAAATAATCCGTATTCATTTAATTTACAACCCTTTTTCAAAGCTAACTGACGAAGATCTATATTATAATCCTTAGGTCCGGTGAAATAATGTAAGGCTGCTCCATATGACTCCTCAGGAACCACTCTTAAATCAGCATCTACGCCACTTTTTAACTTAACTGAGGCCTTAGTAGTCCCTTTAGCAAAAACCTCATCAACCTCCGGCATTGATACAAAAAACTCTATTACTTTCTTACCAAGAGATGGCTTAGCACTAACCACTATATCAATGTCACCAATTGTTTTTTTACGCCTCCTTAATGAACCAGCTATTGTAGCTTTCTTTACACCTCTAATTCTTTTTAATCTACCCTCAATCTTTTCTGCCTGAGGCAAAACAATTGCTAAAGATTGTCTGCCTTTTGATTGTTTTAAAAATTCTAACCCTCTAATAATATTCTCCTCACTCTTTTTACCAAAACCTTTCAATCGCCCAATCTTACCCAGTTTCGCTGCTCGTCCTAACTGCTTAACACTCTTAATACCCAACTTTTCATAAAGAGCTTTAATATTTTTAGGTCCTAAACCCTCAATCTCCCTTAATGAAGATAGATCGACCGGTGTTTTCTTTTTTAATTTTTGATAATACTTAAGCTTACCAGTCTTAAGTAGCTCCTCTATCTTTAAAGCAATAGACTTACCAACTCCCGGGACACTCTCCAAAGCCTTAAGACCACCTTCCTTATATATATCTCCTAAGCTTTTTTGGAGGTCGCTAATAATATCTGCCACCTTCTCATAAGCTTGTGGCTTGAAAGCCACCCCTTGCATCTTTAAACTATCCGATATTTCATAAAATATTTGAGCAATTTCTGAATTCTTAATAATTTTCATAACCTAATCCTGAACATGAGTAATAGGCTTATGATCCCTTATCACAACCTTTCCTCGACGTCCTTTACGATGAGGAAATATTATATGAGGAACGAAGAAGATGATTATGGCTGATAATAAGGAGAAGAATCCTCCTAATACAAAGACCATGACAAAGCCAAATAACTTAACTATCACCCCACTAAGCAAACCGGTAACACCTGCCGCAAAAGACATGGCCGTACTATCAAGAGACCAATCTAAAGCCTCGTGTTTTTTATCTAAGTGACGAGAGAACATTCCTGACCAAGAAGGAACATACATGCCGAAAGCAATGGCATGAATCACCTGCACAGCATACAACTGCCAAATCTCACTCACTAAAGCAAAACTAAAGGCTGATAAAGACGCTAGAACCAACCCCGTCACTAAAACTAAAAAATCGTCCTTCTCTCCAGACGTCTTATCTAAAAAGTTAGCAATAGGTATTTGAATAGCACCTTTAATAATCCAATAAACAGCCGCAGCCAAACCAACGGTCACCACTGTAGCTCCTTGGATTTCATCAATAATGAATAAAGCAAAGATTGGATTAATCAATCCCCAACCTGCTAAAAGAGCTAAATCTGCTAAAACAAATAAACGAACAAAACGACCTACTTTAAAAGAAAAATTGAATGGCATCTTCATATCATTAATTCTAACTGAAAATCACGTCCTTTTCTAAGTCTTCAGACTTAATATCTAATGAATGATAAAAATCTCTCGCAAATTCTAAGTGGGATTTAGATAAAATAGCAAACAAGTCTTGAGGATCCACGTAACGACTACCTCTATTCAAAGCCCGCTCTCCCGCTCTATGAACAAGATCTTCCAATAACTCTTCAATCTCTTTCTTATTCAATCTTCTTTTTTGATCAGTCTTAATTAGCTGACTAACCTTTTTATCAGCTACTTTCCATTTAATATCTAAATGTTTCAGTCCTTTTTTTACCTCCACCTGATCAATGCACTGCTTAATTACCCAAAGATCAAGACTTCCTCCAAGAAAATAACACCGCTCTGAGGCTTTTTCTATAATACCGGTAGTTGTTGGCAAGAGATAATCATTAAGATTAATTTTTCCTTCTGGCAGCTCAGTTAGTTGCTTATTAGCCTGATTGATATGAATTAATCTATCAATTAAAAATAGAACGATAAAAACTCCCAAACTCTGCATCCAACGTAACTCAGCAAAAGACAAAACAATACTAGAAGCTGCTAAAGAACCATAAAAGGCATAAATAAATAAACGAGCCAGGAAACGACCGCCCATACCCATTTGTGATCTAATACTATTAAAATAAAATCTATTCATAATTCAACTACATAAAAAACTCTAACCACCAACCAAATAGGAATTAAAGCCCAAACAAAATAAATAATAATAGCCAATAATAAAGCTGGCCAATAAAATAAAGGGCTCTTCTTCAAAGAGCTGACTCGCTCTTTAAAAATAAAATAAGTATTTATGTACCAGTGAATAAAAAATCCGATTAAGCGACTAAAAAAGCTACGGATTAAATAAGCTAGTGTTAAATCTATTCTCATTATTATCTATTATAACTCTTCAACAGACCAATTAATAACCAAAACATACCAAGCCCTGGTCTTAAAGTCCACAAAAAATGATCTGTTAAGCCATATAATAAAAGACTAGTTAATAATATAAGAGATATTCCTCTCTCCCAATTAGAAAAACCTTGAAAATAAAAGCTGCCTAAGAACGCCGCAAAGAATAAAAGGCCCAACAACCCTAACTCTACCGCTACCAATAAATAAAGATTATGAATTGGCCTTTTACCCATGGCTAAAGTTAAACCACCCCCTAACAAAGGCCTCTCTCTAATTTTTTCTTTTGCTAATTGATAATCAGTTAATCTTTCTTGAACTGTAAAGTTAGTAGTTTTAATTTGTAACCGAGGAACAACCGCCCAAGAAAAAGCGATTGCTAGTGATAGTACTGAAATAATAATAATTGTTGCAAATCGCCACCAATCATTTTTACTAACAAAACCTCTGCTGAATAATAAGAATGCTAAACTCATTAATAGAGCTATTATCCAACCAACTCGGGAAAAAGTTAATAACAGCCCTAACCAATTAATAAATATAAATACCAACCATAAATAGTGCCACCATTTTTTTGAATTAACAAAAAAGAAATAATAACAACTAATCAACGATAATATTAAAAAGGCCGCTAAAATATTTGGATGAGGAAATGTGCCATAAGCTCTTAACAATAAACCAGGATTAAGGAATGTCTTTGCTACCACCATGTCAAAAACACTTAACGAAGATTCTCCAAAAAGACCTAGGCTCTTTTGCTCCATGAACTGACCCAGGGCTAATAAAGACTGCGCTACCCCACCAACAGCTAAGAATCCAAAAATTAAACGTCGGGAAAATAGACTGATACCAAAAGCTATTAAGATCCAGACGAATAATTTAAAAAAGGCGTAGTTCCAAGATAAACTCGCCACTAATAAAAATAAAAGGAGGAATAGGTTATTTAAATTCCACTGTGACTTCAACCACGTCACTTGGATCACTCGCGAAGGAATGCTCAACATCTATCTTATTAAACACCTCTTTAATTTTTTTTGCCAATTTATTAGCTAGCTGATTCTCAGTAATTGTCACCTCCCAATCATCTTTCCCTTTTTTAATATCAATCAAACGGTCTAAAGGATCTATCTCGAAAGCTGTTCTACAAAAAGATGTGATTAATCTACCTAGTTCCTGCTCTAACTCTTTAGAAACATTCTTTATAGTCACCCTCCCTTCATACTGCTTGTTTTTAATCATCTCACAAGCTGGGCAAAGCTTAAACTTCATTTGAAAATTATTCTCCTTATCTATATTTTTAAAATCATCTATCTTGTGATGCCAATGCTTATCAAAATAGACGGAACCGCAATCGGAGCACATCAAAAAAGGCTTCTCACCTTTTAAAAACTCCTGCTTATAATCTCTCTCCTCTGGTAGATTAGACTTTCCTTGTTTATTAAAATAGTTCATATATTTGATTAAAAATTATTAAAATAAATAAAACTGATAATAATCCTATGACCGACTTAGGAATATTACCTAAGATCATATTACTTCGATTCTTCTTCCTAGACTCAACCCACATAGCCATTATAAATAAAGCCTCCAAGCCAAAGAATAGACCTCCAGCCAAAGAAACTAGCTTAATAAAATCTTGAAAACCCGCTAGATAAAAAGTCAGAGGAAGAAAAGCAATTGCTGCCACCCTAAAGAATACTGGCCACTTCATATCAATCTTTAAAATGTCATTAACATTATAACCGATGATGATATAAGAACTCCAAAGACTTAATAAACCTAATATACCTATCAATACAAGAAGTTTGGGAGGAAGCTGACCAATCAAACCAGAGACTGAGTCAGGTGAAACAGGAGCTGATAAGGCGATAACTGCTAAAATAAAGAAAATGTAAACTACTGCCGGAATAATAGTGCCTAAAATTATAGCCCTTCTTATCTTCACTACATTTTTCCTCGAAGACCTAACTATAGCTGACACCGCCACCCTACCTGCTAAAGCAAAGAAAATTGGCGCGATCGGCGACAGAGCCTTACCCACTGTTGGAATGGTTATATTAATAGCCAAAGGAAACATTTCTGGTAATGCAATTATAAAAATAACTGCGATAATGCCAATCATGCCAATCGTAATAACAGATTCCAATACTCCTAATCTTTTTAAATTTAGAAAAATAACAATTGTTCCTAAAAACCAAAAAGCAAACAAATGAGTAACTGAGCTAGTCCCAAAAATTAATTTAGTGAAACTTAACGATAAGACTAAATAAATAACCAGCACCAGCATCATCTGAACCACCGTCATTAAAACACTGAAAGTCGCGCTATTTTTTCCTAAATACAAACGAGCGAAACCAACAAAATTATGCCGCCCCTCAGTTCTAACAATAATATCGGCATAGAATAAATGAATCATCACCACAACTGCCGTAGCCAATGCCATTACAATAAACCCGTTTGAGATTCCTATCTGAGCAAAAATAAATGGTAAAGAAAAAATACCGGCTCCAATAATAGCTCCGGCCATTATACCTATAGGTATTAAAGACTTAGCTTTGATCATTAATTAAGATCTTTGTTTTCTTTATCAATTAACTCAACAACCAGTTGTAGTAATTTTCTAGGATCACTTTCAAAAGCTATCTTACCAGGTCCACGATGAGCCTTAGCAACAATGTCTCTCACCTCATCTGCTATACCACCAGTTCCCTCCAAGACTCCCATTGGTTTATTATCCTCAAAAGCAATTGTAAATTCATTTAAAGTACCCATTCGCCCACAAACAGTAATTACCGCATCAGCAGCACGAGTTAATAATAAGTTTCTTCCTGAATAATCAAAGCCTGTAAAAATTATCATGTCATGATAATCAACTGGTAAGCGATAACTCTTAATATGCGCGGCCTTAGAAACTGCTGGCGACAATCCTATAACCGTACCACCCGCCTCCTTAGCCCCTTTAGCTGACCAATATGGTGTACCAGTAGTTGCCCCCGTAACCAGAATCATTCCAGCTTTAGCAATCTCCTGACCTAATAATTCAGCTTTTTCCAAAGCGTCCTTAGCACAATGCCCGGTCTCTGCTGCTCCAGAGACACAAATTTTGTACTTCATATTATACTTGAAGTTATTATTAGCCATTACGTTAAATTATATCATAAGTAATACCCTTCTGAGGGATGCTGGCTGTAATAACCAACTCGTCTTTAATCTTATCCCTAAGAACAGCACTAGCTTTCTCTTCACCTTGAACAACAAAAACTTTTTTTAATTTTTTTCTCTGCGGTCGTAACCAATCCATTAACTGAGGCTGGTCAGCATGGGCTGAATAACCACCAATAGCTTTGATGCGACAATGAGCCTCTACGTCTTGACCATGTATCCTCACTTTTTTTCTTCCATCAAATAGCTGACGACCTAAAGAACCTTTAGCCTGGAAACCAACAATCAAAAGAATACTATTAGGATCTGGCAAGTGACGTTTTAAATGATGTAAGATTCTGCCAGCATGCATCATTCCTGATCCAGCAATAATAATCTTTGGCGGATCAACTTCGTTAATAGCTTTTGACTCCATTGTTGTTAAGGTTTTTTTCAAACCGGAAAAACTGAAAATTGGATCGTCTGGTTTTATCTGAGCAATAACATCTTCACTAAAATAACTACGATGCCTCTTATAAATTTCTGTTAGCTTAATAGCTAACGGACTATCTAAAAAAACTGGGATCTTGGGTACCCGCCCCTCATGCATCAATTCATAAATGACATAAAGTAACTGCTGACTTCTTTCCATAGCAAAAGCTGGAATCATTAAAGTTCCTCCCGACCTAACCACATCCTCAATCATATTTTCAATTATACCTTTCCTTTCTGCTATATCTTCGTGAATTCGATCACCATAAGTAGACTCTATTAAACAGTAATCAGTCTCCGGCAACTCCTCCTTATAACCAATCAAAGGAGCAGGACTATTACCCAAGTCTCCAGAAAAAACAATTCTTTTCCCATCAGCTTCAATATAAATAATACTTGAACCCAGAATATGTCCAGCGCTATAAAAAGTAACTGTAAAATTATCAACTGTAATAGGTTTGTGGTATTTACCTCCTTTCCAAAGTTTCATCAGACCAACTATATCCTCTTCTTCATACAAGATGGGTTTCTTTGATCTCTTTGCTTCCATCTCTAAAATATGCTGAGAGTCATTTAATAAAACTCTTGAGAACTCCTTACAAGGCGTTGTGGAATAAACCGTTCCTCTAAAACCATCTCTATATAATTTAGGTAATAAACCAATATGATCTATGTGCGAGTGAGTAATAAAGACTGCTTTGATATCCTTAGGGTTATAAGGAAACTCATCCCAGTTTTGTCGCTCACTAAATTTCCCCCCTTGATGAAGACCGCAATCTATTAATATTTTTGTTTGATCGCTCTCTAGTAAGTAATTTGCACCAGTAACAGCTTTAACACCTCCATTGAAAGTTAATTTCATAAGATAATTATATAATATTTCTCAAAAATTAACTCTTAATAACTCTACAAGTTCTTTAAAACAGTCTCTTTATCACTCCAATCAATAATCTCACCTCCTTTTATATGAATAGAATTTTCACTACCCTTACCAGTAATTATCACCACATCTCCTGGTTGAGCTAAATTAATAGCAGTCTTAATAGCCTCCTCACGATCAACTATCTTTTGAGCCTTAGGGCAACCTTGAGCAATCTCCTCGATTATATCTCCTGGTTCTTCATTATAAGAATCTTCATTAGTTAAAATAATTTCATCACCATACTCGGCAGCAATCTTTCCCATCTCTACTCTCTTCCACTTATCTCTACCGCCTCCAGCTGACCCAAGAACACAAATCATTTTTTTATATTTCGAAGCTAAGCTATCATAAACTGCCCTTAAAGAATCTGGCGTGTGAGCATAATCAACTATCACTGCAAAAGGCTCTTTTTGAACAAGCTCCATTCTTCCAGGAATGCCACTAAACTCTAATATGGCTTTAACAATATTTTTTTCACTAACTCCCAACTCTTTAGTAATAGCCTCAGCCATTCCTACATTATATCTATTAAACTCTCCCATTAATTTGCTCTTTAACTCGCTCTTTCTAAACCAAACCACGCGACCTTGAGCGACCCGCTCAAAATCTTCAGCGTGCTTATCGTCCTTATTAATAAAACAAAGCTTCTTAGCTATTTTAAAAAGCTTTAACTTAGCCTCTTTATACTTTTCAAATGAACCGTGGGCTTCAATGTGCTCTGGAGCTAGATTTATCAAACCCACCACATCCCATTTTATAAAACGGTGTCGATTAGCTGAGATACCTTCTGATGTAACCTCAATAATTGCATATCGACAATCAGCTTTAACCGCTTGCCTTAAAAATCTTTGAATGAAGAAACGACCTGGCATGGTAGTTTCTGTCTTATTTTTATCCTCCTTATTTCCAACCTTAACTTTAATAGATGAAAGAACCGCGGTCTTCTCACCAGCCATCTCTAAAATGTGATTTAATAATTCAATAACCGTAGTCTTCCCTTTAGTTCCAGTAATTCCAATCACAAAAATATCTTTTGACGGAAAACCGTAAACAACCGCTCCCAAAAAGGACCAGCTAAAATGATACAACCCAGGTAGTCCTGGTATGCTGTAAAAAAATTTTCTTAAAAAACTCATTTTTCTATTTTCTTTAGAGCAGCTCGCAGACGATCCTCTAATCTTGTTAGCTTAGGATCAATTTGAGCAGTTATCTTCTTAGCTTGAGCCTTACTATAATCCAAGCTTATCAAAGCCTCCTCTAATTCAATATCAGACTCCATAGCTCTCACCACATTTTCCGTTCCTATAGCAGTCACTTTACCTCTCAATTCTAGAACTACTCTATCTGCCGTTTTTTTACCAATTCCTGAGGCACGAGTCAACAACTCCGGCTTACCCTCATTAATAGTTGCTATCAACTGGTCAACTGGAGCTACTGCCATCACCCCTAAAGCTGAGCGAGGACCAACACCGCTAATACTAATCAGCTTTTCAAAGAATCCTAGTTCAGACTCAGTTAGAAAACCATACAAATCTAAGGCATCCTCTTTTACATTTAAGTAAGTATAGATCTGTGACTCTTCTCCATTTGCTGGCAAAGCTTGATGAGTTTTTGGTGATACAAATACTTTGTAATTAACCTTGTTAACATCAATGATTATAAAATTCTCCTTTTTAGACACTAATTCCCCTGATAAACGATAAATCATACCTATATAGTATAGAACGAGGCCTTAGATAACAACTCTAGATGACAAAAAGCCATTTTTCCTTTATAATATGGGTCCTTATGAAGTTTAAACTGGTATCACCCTTCAAACCTGGAGGCGACCAACCACAAGCTATTAAAAAGCTCATCGAAGGAGTTAGAAAGGACCACAAAAATCAGGTCTTATTAGGTGTGACTGGGTCTGGCAAAACCTTTACCATAGCTTCAGCTATTGAAGAATTAAATATGCCAACTCTAGTGATTTCTCCTAATAAAATTTTAGCCGCTCAACTCTACCAAGAATTCAAATCATTTTTCCCCAAAAACTCCGTTAACTATTTTGTCTCCTATTACGACTACTACCAGCCCGAAGCTTATTTACCAGTAGATAAAACTTACATTCAAAAAGACGCCCGTATCAATTCAGAGATCGATAAACTACGTCACGCTACTATTCAAAATCTATTTACTAGAAAAGACTCTCTAGTTATTGCTTCTGTCTCCTGCATTTATGGCATCGGTAGTCCCGATAATTATAAAAAGGCTCGTTTAGAACTAAGAATTGGTGGGGTTGTTAGTAATAAAGATTTATCTCACCACCTAGGGCTACTTCAATATGTTCGTAGTCGCGATAAAATTGTTCTAGGTGAATATATTTTGAACACTAATAGATTAGGAACTGGCAAAATAATTATTCATCTTGTTACAGATGAAAAAGTAGAGCTTGAAATGAATCGTAAAAAAATTACCTCTATTAAAATAGATGGTAAGAATAAAAAGGAGTTAGATATCTACCCCGCTAAATTCTGGACAACTCCTCAACATCAATTCAATCTTGCTTTGCAAAATATTAAAAGTGAAATGGAAGAACGAGTTAAAAAATTTCAATCGGACGGTAGACTTGAAGAAGCTGAGCGTCTAGAAAAAAAGACTTTGTTTGATATTGATATGTTAAAGAAGCAAGGCTACGTTAATGGCGTTGAAAACTATTCTCGTCACTTTGATTTTCGCAAACCAGGCGAACCTGCTCTTACGCTATTAGATTACATGCCTAAGCCCTTTCTATTAATAGTTGATGAATCTCACATCACCATCCCTCAATTAAGAGCTATGCAAGCTGGTGACTCAAAAAGAAAAGATTCTTTAATAGCCTACGGCTACCGCCTACCTTCTGCTATAGACAATCGCCCACTACGCTTTGAAGAGTTTGAAGAAAAAATTGATCAAACTATTTATGTTTCTGCTACCCCTGGCGACTATGAATTAGAAAAGGCTAAGAAAGATGGCCGCATTATTGAACAGGTGGTAAGACCTACTGGTATCTTAGATCCTAAAATATCTATTAGACCAGCTCAAACTCAAGTAGTAGATTTATTAAAAGAGATTAAGACTCGTGTATCCAAAAATGAACGCTGTCTAGCACTCACTCTAACCAAGAGATCTGCTGAGGATTTAACCGAATACCTCTTAGACCAAGGTATTAAAGCAACGTATCTTCATTCAGAAATTAAAACCTTAAAACGCCCAGAGATTTTAACTTCTTTACGTCGCGGTGAAATAGATGTAGTGGTTGGTGTTAACTTGTTACGTGAAGGCCTAGACCTACCTGAGGTAAGTTTAGTTGCTATTCTCGATGCTGATAGAGAGGGTTTTCTTCGTAACTATCGAGGCCTTATTCAAATGGCTGGTCGAGCAGCTCGCTCCACTAAAGGCCAAGTTATTCTTTATGCCGACCTTCTAACCAACTCTATTAAACAAACTTTAAGCGAGACTAAAAGACGTCGTCTGGCTCAGATAAGGTTTAATAAAAAAAGTGGTATTACCCCCCAAGAACTAAATAAACCTATTATGGTTAGTAATTTTAATGTTGACTAACTTAATTTTTTTCCCTATCATCTCTCTATATGCCTAATACAGAATCAGTTAAGAAATCTTTAAGACAAAGCCAACATCGACGTGCGCGTAATTTGTCACAGAAAAAGGCTCTTAAAGAAGTTGTTAGAGACTTTAAAAAAGCTGTTGAAAGTAAGCCGGAGGAAGCAACTAAAATGCTTTCTGATGTTTATAAAAAACTAGATAAAGCTGCTAAGAAAAATCTTATTCATAAGAATAGAGCTAGTAGACTTAAGTCTCGCTTAACTCAAAGAATCACTAAATCTAGTAAAACCGATTCATAATCCAACTTACCAGACTTCACCAAAACGTCGTAGTTAGCAAAAACATCTCTAGCTGCGACGTTTTTTTGATATGCTAACAGATTAAATATTTTAGCTGAATCTTCATCTACTAATAATTTTTCTAGGGTAGATATCCTCACGTTAAGAGGAAATCTCTTTTGTAATTTAAATAACATTTGAAAAAGGCTAGCTTGTGGTAATGATTGAGTAACTGACCCTCCTAAAGCTAACTTGTCTAACTCTGTTACAATCCCCCAATTATCATTTCTATAAGTTTCAGCAATCATACTAATATCAGAAGACAATAAAGAAAGCTTTCTTTTTGCAGCCTCTTGTTTGATAAATAAATAAACTTGGGTTGATGTAAGGTCCTTGAATTCTTGATTAATCACCGGGTCTTTAGCAAGAAAGGAGAAGTCCTTATTAAGAGTCTTTTCTTCTGAGATAAGTATTACCACCTCTTTTTCATCTGATAAGGTTTTAAATAATTCAATAACGTTCTTTTCTTTAATAACTCCCACGTTAGAAGTTATTGCTAAACGATGACCACCAAATAAAGACTGCCCCTTAACAAAGTCTGTAAATTTAATAGATTCTTCTTTTCCTTCATCAAAATAAAAACGCTCAATTGTTAAGCTAGAATGTCTCTTCTTATACTCTCTAACTATTTCCTTAAGTTTTTGCTGACGTCGATACGAATCAGGGCCGTGAAGATATATGATCATTGGCTTCTATTATACCAAAAATGTAAATGATTAGATATTTAATTGAGCTTCTGGCAATCTGGACAATAATGAAAGGACCTCCCTCCTTTCTTAGCTCTCTTCATTTTTGCTTCACACCTCTTACACCCCTCACCCTCTCTTCCATAAGCTAAACGATGATCAGCGTAACCACCTCTCTTTCCTGAAGTATCTCTATAATCATCTACCGAGGTGCCTCTAAATTTAACCGCCTTCGATAATATCTGTTTAGTAGCTTTACACAACTCCTTTAGTTGATCTTTGTTTAATTTATTAGCAGGTGTTAAGGGGTGTACCTTAACCCGCCAAAGAATCTCACTAACATAAATATTACCAATGCCCGCTACCACATCTTGATCTAATAATGTTTGATAAATGGTTTTCTTCTTCTTAAGAACTCTCTCTGAAAAATCCTTAAGAGATATTTTTAAAGCATCAGGCCCAAGCTTCTTCAGCTCTGGCAAATTCTCTATCTCGTCTAAAGTACCAAAGACCACTTTTCCAAATTTTCTAACATCAGAAAAGGCTACCATCTTCCCATCGTCTAAAACTAAAATAAAATGAATGAAGCCATTTATTCTCTCTTTCATCTCCTTGGGTTTTATAGGCATCACCTCATCTCTTCCTATCTTCCACTCTCCTACCAACAAATGACCCGTCATCTTCATATGCACTAATAAAATGTGGGGGTCTGTAAAGTAGAAGAGAATATTCTTGCCAATCCGTTCTATTTTTTTAATAGTATGCCCCTGGGTTTTTTCTACTGGACTAAACTTAGGCCAATCATTCCAAGTAGAAACAATCCGCCTTTGGCGGATCTTTTTATTTAAACCATCAATAGTTGTTTGCACCTCTGGTAACTCAGGCATGTATTATTCTAATTTTTTTAAAGGTATTAATTTAGAATCAGTGGGTAGAGTGAAATAAAAAGTACTTCCTCTATTCTCTACCGACTCAACTCTAATAGTTCCTCCATGACGAACAATAATATTCTTAGTTAAAAAGAGTCCTAAGCCAGAACCCTCAACACCATATTGTTCAATATTTTTTGCTCTAAAAAACTTGGTGAATAATTTACCAATATCACTCTTTGGAATACCTACACCAGTATCTTGAACGCTAATTTCTACCATAGGTTTGTTAGGTAGTTTTTTTAAACCAATAATCACCTGACCATTAGGAATATTGTATTTAATAGCATTATCAATAAGATTAGCTATTGCTAATCCTAAACGAGCCTTATCAGCACTAACAAAAACCTCTTTTGATTTTGGACGCTTGTAGTAAAGTTTAACCTTATACTCTTTTGCTACCACATCAGCATCAGATAGTAATTTGGATAAAAACTTGTTTAGTTCTAATTTATTAAAACTATAACCAAATTTACCCTCTTCTATTTGAGTAATATTAATTAAATCATTAATAGTATTAAGAAGATTTTTAGCTGTCTGTCGAGCAATCTTTAACTCTCCTTTACTCTCTTTGCTCAAGCTCTTATCTTTATTCAAACTATCTAACGCCCAGTTAAGAGCTGTGGTTGGTGTTCGTAGTTGATGAGCGGCAATTGTTATAAAATCACTTTTAACTCTTAGTAATTCTAATTCTCTAGTTCTATCCTTAATCACCTTAATAAAACCCCACGTCTTACCCAGGTCATCCTCCACCTTATGAGTAACTATGCGCAACTCTTTAACAGGATTTTCTAAAGAAACCTCTATTATCTGAGGATAAGTACCTGGCTCAGATCTTCTAATAACTGTAGGAGCTAAAGAGGGAAATATAGCTTGTGCTAAGGTCTTTGATTTAAAGCTTTTGACCTTAGCTAAGGAGAAGGTTCTTCCAACCACTTCACTAGCCTTAGTTTCAAAGATGCCTTCCGCTGCTTTATTAAAATTAGAAACCCTAAAATCTTTATCATAAACAATAACCCCCTCCTCCAAACCCACTATTAAGGCACTAAGTATCCCTTGGTCAGGTGACCAAGAAAAATCTTCCTCTATCTTTTTTTTCTTTCTAAAAAACAAAACCTTTCTTAAAGATCAGCCCAATTTTTTCCTACTGACACATCAACCTTAAGATGCACCGGAAAATTATAAACCGATTCCATAATTTGAGTGATTTTTTTAACTACACTATTAACTTTATCACTCTTAATCTCAAACAACAATTCATCATGAATTGATAAAAGAAGTCTTACATCGTCATTTTTATATTGTTGATGAACCTTGATCATGGCTAACTTGATAATGTCTGCCGCTAAACTTTGAATCGGCATATTGATTGCTGCCCGCTCAGCCTCAGAAGCTAAAAATCTATTTACAGAGGTAATGGCTGGCAACCAACGTTTTCTACCATTGAGATTCTCAACGTAGCCATTTTTTCTCACCCCCTCTTTAACTTCTTCTTGCCACTTTTTTATTTTTTTAAAATCAGAAAAGTATTCTTCAATAAAATGCCTAGCCTCTTTTCTACTTAAGCCACTACTACGAGCAAAAGCAACCGCCCCCATTCCATAAACAATTCCAAAGTTAAGCGTTTTAGCCATATTTCTTTCTTCTGACGTCACCTTATCAAGAGGTATATCAAAAACCTGACTCGCTGTAAGACGATGAATATCTTGATCTGCCTTAAATGCTTTGAGCATCTTTGGATCGTTGCTCAAACCAGCTAGAATTCTTAATTCAATTTGTGAGTAGTCTAAGGAAACCAAATCATATCCCAAGCTAGCTATAAAAACTTTTTTAACTACAGAAGGAATGTTTTGAAGGTTGGGATTTTGAGAACTTAGTCTTCCTGTGGCAGTGCTAGTCTGAAGAAAAGTAGTATGCACACGATCACCCAACTTAAATAACGGTTCTAGATAAGTGGATTTTATTTTAAATGACTCTCTGTATTTAGTTATTAAGTTAATGATTGGGTGCTCTTCTTTTAACTCTTGTAACTTCTCCGCTCTAGTTGAGTGCAAACCGCTCTTTGTCGCCCTACCTCTTGGTTTAATGTCTAATTTCTCAAATAATATTTTAGAAAGTTGTTGGGGTGAATTTATATTAAATTCCTCACCAGCCTCTTTATAAATTTTTTTCTCCAATACCCTTAACTCCTTATTATATTTAGTTAAAAGCTTTTTAACTTCATTCTTATTAATTTTTATCCCTAATTCCTCCATTGACCTCAAAACATCAACTAAAGGTAGCTCAATCTCATTAAATATGTTTTCTAAACCTTCTTTCTTAAGCTTGCTAAACAACCCTTCTTCATTATCTAGAGGATTGTCGGGGTTAAGTAGCCAATTAGCTATTTTATTTTTTATCTCCTGATTCATTAATCAATAATATTATCTAATCTTTTAACTAAGCTATTAAAACCCATTTCTTCAAAAAAGTCTTTAATTTTATCCCTATTCAAAGATTCTCTTTTTAAATCCTCCAAAGAAAAGTTTAGCGGGATATCAACTCTAATAGTAGCTAAATCTTTAGAAAATAAAGCAGCTTCTTTTTGATTCTCTAGTTTATTTCCAATCTTTTCTGGTAATTCCCAGAGATTCTCAAACAAACCACCAAGATCACCATACTTAGCTATTAAAGGGCTGGCGGTTTTTGGACCCACTCCTTTAATACCAGGAATGTTATCCGAGGTATCACCTAACAAACCTTTAAGGTCTGGTAATTGTTTTGGTGTTACGCCATAACGCTCTATCACAGCCTCTTCATCATAAAGTTTTGTCTCGGTAATTCCCTTCTTTAAAAACTGAATCACCACTTTTTTACCAACAACCAACTGCAGAACATCTAAATCTCCGGAAAGTATTATAACTACTAAATCCTTTTCATCTTTAAACTTCTTGGCTAATGAGCCAATCACATCATCAGCCTCAAAACCCTCTTGGTCAATAGTTTTAATTCCAAAGACACTAAATAACTCCCGAGCTTTTTTCACTTGCGGTTGCAGGTCGCTAGGCATCGTTGGGCGATGAATTTTGTATTGATCATATAAATCATTTCTGAAGGTTTTTCCTGGTAAATCAAAAGCGGCAGCAATATAATCTGGTCGCTGTTCTTTTATTATTTTTAACAAGACGCTCGACAAACCATAGATAGCACCACTCGGCTCTCCCTTGGGATTAGTAAGGGGCGGTAGAGCATGAAAAAAACGATAAATTAAAGCGTGGTTATCTATTAATAATAAAGTTTTCATTTCTTAATTTTAATAATTCTTTCTTTAGAATTTTTACCATGTTCAAATTTTAACCAAATAGTCTCTGGTGGTAAAAGTTTTTTAACCCTATCCGCCCACTCTATTAGAATAATATTATTAGGATCTTTAATTAAATCCCTAAAACCCAAACTTACCAACTCTTTATCTTCTTTAATTCTATAACCATCCAAATGGTACACCTTACGACCATCTTTTAATTGATAATTGCGCATAATTACAAAAGTTGGGCTCATAACCCTTCCTTTTACACCTAAGGCCTTAAGAAAAGCTTGTACAAAAGTTGTCTTACCCGCTCCCAATTCACCAACCAAAGCAAAAATCCTACCTTTTGATTTTTTAGCTAGTTCTTGAGCTATTTTTCTAGTTTCAACTACCCCTTTAGTTATCATGTTAATTTTTCTTCAGAAATCTCACGACCTAGGTGACGATAAGCAGCTTCTCTTACCACTCTTCCTGTTGAGGTTCTAATTAAAAACCCTATTGATAGTAAATGAGGCTCATAAACATCTTCTATATTTCCCACATCATCATTTAAGGCAGCGGCTAACGAATTAATTCCTACTGGACCACCGTCAAACCTATCAATTATCACCTCTAACAACCTCCTATCCATCGGCTCTAATCCCATATTATCAATTTCTAACAAATTTAAAGTATTTAGAGCTGTTGCTTTATCAACTTGTTTAATATCGTGAACATCTGCAAAATCTCTTACCCTCTTCAATAAACGATTAGCTACTCGAGGAGTTGATCTAGATGACCTTGCTAAAACCTCAACAGCTTCATCACTCATATTCATATTTAAAACCTGAGCTGATCTTTTAACAATTCTACAGATATCCTTTAGATCATAGAAATCTAACTTGAAAGAGGCTCCAAAACGAGAGCGTAAAGGACCAGATAATAAATGAGGTCGAGTTGTAGCGGCTATAATAGTAAAGGACGGCAGATCTAAAGCCACTGTTCTAGCTCCTGGCCCCTTACCAATCACTAAATGAAGTTTGCGACTTTCCATTGCTGGATACAAAACCTCTTCAATAGACTTATTTAATCGATGAGCTTCATCAATAAACAAAACATCATTCTCTTCTAAGTTACTTAACACAGCCGCAAGATCTCCCATCTTCTCTAAAGCTGGCCCAGAGGTCACTTTAAGATTAAAACCTAGATCCTTAGCTACTAAATTAGCTAAAGTTGTCTTTCCTAAACCAGCCTGACCATAAAACAATAAATGATCACAAGCCTCTCCTCTTTTTTTAGCAGCATCCAAAATAATCCGCAGATTAATTTTAATCTTCTCTTGTCCAACATAATCATCCCAATCTACAGGACGCAAAGCACCATCGATAGTTAAATTATCCATAAAAATTTGACAAAATCATTTCCTCGTGATAGAATAACGCCGTTAAATAAAGGTCATTGATCTGTGGGCAGGGAGTTTATTTTAGATACTTCGGGTAGTCAGGCTACGGCTCGACTATTCCTCGATTAAACTCTGACTCTTTTATCCAATAAAAGATTTTTAGTCCTTCCGGGGGCAACGCCCACAGATCAATGGTCTTTATTTTTTTTATTTTAAAAGTTCAGACTACCTGTCGCAGCCTTAATCTCTTCTAAGGTTGTTATTCCAGTTAATACTTTCAATAATCCATCTTGTTGCATTGTTACCATTCCTTGCTTCAATGCAAACTCTTGCAACTCTGTTTCACTAGCCTCTTTTTCTATTAGTGATTCTATCTCCTGTTTGACTTGTAACAGCTCAAAAATACCTACCCGACCTTTATAACCTGTTTGATTACATTTTTCACAACCAACCGCTTCAAATAGAGTTGGTGTCTGATAACTAATCTTATCTACTCTTTCTGGTAATGTTGCTAATAAGTGAGCGATCTTTACTCTAATCTCATCATCAACCTCTGTTTGTTTTTTACAATCCTCACACAACTTACGAACCAACCGTTGAGCCATTATCATATTTAAAGCTGGTCCAATACTAGTTGGTTTAACATTTAGATCTAATAATCTAGGAATAGATCCGGCCGCCTCATTAGCGTGAACTGTAGAAAAAACCAGGTGTCCAGTTAAAGCAGATTGAACAGCGGTATTTGCCGTCTCAGCATCTCTAATCTCACCAATTAAAATAACATCCGGATCCTGTCTCATTACCGCACTCAAACCGTTAGAAAAAGTGTAGCCTCTCTCTTCATCAACTTGGGTTTGTTCAATTCCTTCAATATTATATTCAATAGGATCCTCAATTGTGATTATTTTAATCTCAGATGAATGACGTTGTTTTAAGAAACTGTAAAGAGTGGTGGTTTTTCCCGACCCAGTAGGTCCAGTATTTAAAATCATTCCGTTTGGTTCTTGAATTTCAATTGTGACAATATCTAAATCATCCTTACGCAATCCTAAGTCTTCTAAAGATATATTAATAGAATCTGGGTCTAAGACCCTCATTACCACTGTCTCGCCATGCTCTGATGGGAGAATAGAAACTCTTAACTCAACATCTTTGTCTCCAAAGGCTATAGAAAACCTCCCATCTTGAGATTTACCACTAATATCAATTTTTAAACCAGTTAATAATTTAATTCTAGATAATAAGCTTTTATATAAAGAAGTGGAAAAATCATTAACAATAGTATTTAAAACACCATCTATTCTATAACGAATCTTAATCTTGTCTATGCTTGGTTCAAAGTGAACATCAGATGATTTAGTAGTAATAGCTCCAGCTAAAATCATTTCTAAAACACTACCGATTGGTTGTTGATTAGTATTAAAACTCTCTATCTCTTCTGTTATTATTTTTAAACTAGTTAATTTTTTAGCTACCTCTTCTAAATTACCTTCCTTTACATCAACCTCGCCTGTTATCTCGCCTCGTTTTTTAGGTAGATTATCATAACCTTTTAAAGCTTCTTTTATAGAACTTTTTGAAGATAAATAAAAAGCAAGATTAAAACCCTTGCTTTTTAAATCACTCACAACCTCTTGAGTCTTGTTATTTTTTAGATCAGTGACCGCTAAAGCTAAATCCTGACCTTTTAACTCAACTGGTATCACCTGAGCCGCTTCAGCGACGTCTTTTGATAAAGTTTCTAGAGCTGTGTTGCTAATTACTTTAGTTGAAAGATCTAAATAATCTAACCCAAGTTCATCAGCCTTTCTTTTAACGTCTCTTTCCTCTGAATCTCTTTTTATTTTAACTAATTGTTCCTCAATTGCTGAAGCCATCGCTATTATCCTAGCCGTTTTCAAACAAAAAATAAAGTGGTTGACTTTAGGTGTTTATCGGGTATTGACTAAATTATATTTATGTGTAATAATATGCCTAGTTCCTCAAACCTCTTTTGAAAAGGAGTTAATATGAAGAGGATATTTTATTTGAGTTTGGTCGCGTTGACGATCATGATGAGTGGTTGTGCTGTTGGTGCTGGTTTCCAGGTGGGTGCTAACAATCATTGTGTTGGTAGTGCCTTCTACAGCAGTGTTAAGCGAGATGAGTCTAACTTCGCTTCCGCAACTCAGATCGGTAAACACAAGTATCGACTTGATGTCGATTCTGAATCCAACTTCCGAAAAGAGTAGTTATCTTTTTTTCGGACCCCCCCCTCCTCCCTATTTAGGGAGGAGGGTTTATTTTTATAAGCATTCAAGTTATATATAAAAACATGTCCGGTCACTCTAAATGGAAAACTATTAAACATAAAAAAGAGGCTAAGGATAAAAAGCGTAGCCAAGCTTTTTCTAAAATATTAAAGGCTATTTCAGCTGCTGCTCGCGAAGAAACCGACCCTAAATTTAACTCTCAATTAAAAAGCTTAGTTGAAAAAGCTAAAGAAAATAACGTTCCTAATGATAATATCAAAAGAGCTATAGAAGGAGCTAAAGATAAAGACTTAAAAGAATTATTAATTGAGGCTTATGGCCCAGGTGGTATAGCTATGCTAATTAAAGCTATTACTGATAATAGTAATAGAACTATCGCTGAAATTCGTCACTTATTGAGTAAGCACGATTGTAAGATAGCTGAAGTTGGTAGTGTCCAATGGGCTTTTGAAAATAACGAACCTAAATTCCCTCAAGAAATATCTTCTGGAGAAAAAAGTTCTTTAAATAAACTTATTGATGTTTTAGAAGAACATTCTGACGTGCAAAATATAACAACTAACGCTAAAAGCTAATGAGAATTCTCGGTGTTGATCCTGGATCATCTCGTTGTGGTTATGGTCTTATTGAAAAAAATGGTTCTAAGTTAACCTTGATTGACTACGGGTTGATTGAAGTAAAAGAAAAAGACATAAATCACAAACTAACCTTTCTTGCTCACGATTATAAAAAAGTATTAAAAGAACTTAAACCTGATCTAGTAGCTATAGAAAAAATATTTTTTTCTAGAAATGTGAAGACCGCCATGGAGGTTGCTCAAGCTCGTGGCGTTTTAATATATCTCTCTCTAAAAGAGAATGTAATCCTTACAGAGCATAACCCTCAAGAGGTTAAATTATCAGTCACCGGCTATGGTTTATCTGATAAAAAGGCTGTGGCTAGGATGGTCTTTTCTATACTTCAAATACCTCCTGTAAAATTAATTGATGATGTCACTGATGCTATAGCAATTTCAATCACAGCCGCTAACTTGACACGTAATATAAGTTAGTTATACTTCATTTTAATTACGCTAAAAATAAATAAAAGGTCGTATTATTCTCGATAATAAAGTTATTATATGACTGAATATAAAGTTTCCTTCTCACTAAGTAATCACACTGAAGACATTGAGGATGGTGTCTATGATGAAATGGATGAAATGACTGATGATGATTTAATAGATGAGGATGAAGTAGATGATGATACACTAGAAGAAGGTGATAAAGATTATTAATCGAAATCATACAAAAATTATTATCCCGTCTTATGACGGGATTTTTAGAGGATGAAAAAGTTATTTAAATATTTATTTTTAATATTCGTTATTTTTGCCCTAGGGTCTCTTGGGTACTTTTTCATTATCACTAGAAACCTTCCTGATCCTGAATTATTTGATCAACGGCAAGTAAACCAATCAACAAAAATTTTTGATCGAACCGGTGAAACGTTACTTTATGAAATTCATGGAGAAGAAAAAAGGACTGTTATTCCTTACTCTGATATTCCGGATTATGTAAAACATGCTTCTGTTTCTATTGAGGATATAAAATTTTATGAACACTCTGGTATTGATTGGCAATCTTTAGCTAGAGCTTTTCTAGTTAACTTGAGAAGTGGTCGGATAGTTCAAGGTGGCTCTACTATATCTCAACAATTAGCTAAGAATGCTTTTCTTACTCCTGAAAGAACTATATCTAGAAAGGTTAAAGAGTTAATTCTTACCTTGCGTTTAGAAAAAAGATATTCTAAGGATGATATTTTAAATCTCTACCTTAACCAGATACCTTATGGCTCTAACGCCTATGGTATTGAGGCTGCTGCTCAAACCTTTTTTGAAAAAAATGCTAAAGACCTATCTATAAATGAAGCGGCTCTTTTAGCCAGCCTTCCAAGAGCTCCTAGTTACTACTCACCTTACGGAACTCATGTTGCTGTTTTAATGAATAGAAAAAACCACACTCTAAAACAAATGAAGATAGCTGGTTATATTACAGAAGAAGAATATGAAGAAGCTAAAGAGAAAAAGATAGAATTTTCTCCTCATACTATAGGAATTAAAGCTCCTCATTTTGTTATTACCCTCCAAGAATATTTGAATAATAAATATGGTGAAGATTTCGTTCAAAAGGCTGGTTTAAAAGTTATCTCAACCTTGGATTGGGATATGCAACAAATAGCTGAAAGAGTTGTTAGAGAAGGGGCTGAAAGAAACACTAATCTATATAATGGTAAAAACGCCTCCTTAGTGGCTCAAGATGCTAATACTGGTCAAATATTAGCTCTAGTGGGGTCTAAGGATTATTTTGACACCGATAACGATGGTAATTTCAACGTTGCTGTTCAAGGATTAAGACAACCTGGTTCTACTATAAAACCTTTTGCTTATATTACTGCTTTTAAAAAAGGTTTTTCTCCTGAAACAGTTATCTTTGATACTCAAGTAGATTTTGATACTACTGGAAAAAGAAGTTACATACCTCATAACTTTGATAATCAATTTAGGGGTCCGGTTGATTTAAGAAATGCTTTAGCTCAATCTATAAACGTGCCGTCTGTTAAAGTTCTCTACCTAGCTGGTATTGGAAGTACTTTAAAAACCGCTGCTGACTTTGGTATTACAACCCTCACCGAAAGAAGTCGTTATGGTCTTTCTCTTGCTCTTGGTGGTGGTGAGGTTAAGTTGATCGACTTAGTTGGTGCATACTCCGTCTTTGCTCAAGATGGTTTAAAACACAAACAATCAATGATTTTAAAAATTGAGGATAGTAAAGGAGAGTTGTTAGAAGAATATAAAGATGATGTTGATGAGGTTATTAACCCTCAATATACTCGTTTAATAAATGACATTCTTACCGACATAGAGGTTAGGCGACAACTTTATCAAAGTAGTCTTCATTTAACCACCTTCCCTAATCAAGAGGTAGCTTTAAAAACTGGAACTACTAATGAATATCACGATGCATGGGCTATGGGATACACTACATCTTTAGTAACGGGTGTTTGGGTTGGTAATAACGACAACACCCCTATGCAACAAAGAGGTAGTTCTATTTTAGCCGCTCTACCTATTTGGAACGCTTTCTTGAAAGAGGTGTTAGTTGATAGACCAATGGAGATTTTTGAAAGACCTGAACCAGTTAACGTTCAAAAGCCTATCTTACGAGGTGAATATGTTATTGATGGTGAGATTCACAACATTCTTCATTACGTTAATAAAGGTAATCCCGATGGATCAGTGCCAGTTAATCCACGTCGTGACTCTCAGTATGATAATTGGGAAAAGTCCTTGGTGGAGTGGATTAAAAACAACCCTGATAAAGTAAAAAACTTATCACTTAATACTAAAAAATTATCTATTAAGATAGAAAAACCTGTTAATGGTGATTTTATCGATAAAGATTTCTCTGTAAGAGCTATAATAAATTCATCTCACGAGATTAAGAACATAGAAGTTTACCTTAATAACAAGTTAATAAGTCAGAGATCTGGTAGTTTTGGACCAGAATACATTTACCAAGAAAATTTTAATCTTAATAATATTAAATCTCAAAATATTTTAAAGATCAAAGCTACCGATAGTAATAATAAAGAGATAAAAGAAGAGATAATTATCTATTCTAGATAATCTAAGCCTTGATTGGCATTAAGATATAAAAATGAGAAGTGTCATCAGCTGACTTAATTACCGCTGGACGATCATTACCATTAACTCCAAAAATTAGATTTTCAGAATCTATAACTTTCAAACCATCAATTAGATAACGCCAGTTAAAAGAAATATTTTCAAAATCTTTTCCGTCAGTTTTAGTGGGAATCATGTAATTATTTTCTCCTAGCATCTGATTAGCTAAATAAACCTCCATCACCTTATTGTTTTTAAGTGCGAGATTAACATCGTTATTTTTTCCACTAAAGGTACTGACTAAACGAACAGCGTTTATAAAATGCTCCTTATTAACACTTAATTCAGTTTCGATACTTTTAGGAATAATCTGTTCATAATCTGGATATTCACCATCAATCAATCTAGAAATAATCTGTAAATTATTATTCTTAAAAAGAATTTGATTGTCGTCTATAAAAAGTTTGATTGGTTCGTCATCACTAAACACCCTTAAGACCTCCTGAACGGTCTTTAGCGGAACGATTACCTTGAAGCTGTGGTTTATATCAGACTTGAATTGATTGGCGCTAATATTCTTTTCTGCGAGCCTAAAACTATCCGTTGCTACTAATTTTATTTGAGTTACTTGGTAATCAAGTAATAACCCACTAATCTCTGGTCTTATTTCTGATATCTGAGCAGCGCTAATAACTTTGTTAATAGCTTTTCTTAATATAACCGGATTGAACTCTATACAGTTCTCACTTTTAATTTTAGGAATAACTGGAAATTCATCTTCTTTAAGTCCTTGTATTTTAGCTTCGTAATTATCTGTCTTAAAAATAAAGTTATCTCCATCCTTTTCTAAACTAACTCTCTCTTGAGTAGTATTGTTAACAATATTATTTAAAGTACTGAAAGGGATAGTTAAACCTCCTTCTTCGATAATCTTTCCTGAAACAGTTTTAGTAATAGCTAATTCTAAATTAGTTGTTGAAATATTAATCTTATTACCAATGGTCTTTAATAAGACATTTCTAAGAACTGGTAAATTAGAACTCTCTCCTACAGCTCTCTCAACTGACGATAATCCACCTTTTAAATTACTTTTTAAGATAACAACTTTCATATTACTAATATATTTATATATTAATTATTAAT